>JABNAD010000452.1_pt1 | contig 24554 bp, 28 predicted proteins | sample 7240381 | NCBI WGS metagenome assembly JABNAD01 (sample SAMN11332834, study PRJNA596920) | anaerobic digester metagenome | biome: digested sludge; isolation source: digested sewage sludge-derived enrichment culture grown on H2/CO2 | place: Germany: Goettingen
CTATAGAACCATAGTACTATAGTTCTATAGAGTTGTCAACATTATATAAAAATATTTCAATTAGTAATAGTAGTAAATCAATTAAAGTAAAAAATGTTTGCGTTGGGTTTAAAATTAACTGTGTGATATATCTGTACTCAAACAGGGGGATGGGTATATTTTAAAAGGGTGTTCCCCCTACCTAACTTATAAACTACTTCATTCTGTCCTTGTGTCGTGGATTTCTTCATTAATTTTCACTGTTATATTACTATTAGTACCAACAGATAAAATTTTTATTTGATTGTTACATTTAATAAAGCCTATGAAATCAACGTTTATAGCTATTTCCCATAGGCTTTAATCTGTTCACGAAACAGTAATTTTGCGAATAGTTAATTGTATAATATAGAAGTAACTTATAGTTTAATCGACATCTTCACTATCATCTACAAGCTTAATTGTAATAGTTTCTGTGGTATTTTTGTCTATGTTCAAATCGGTTTTCAAGTACCCATTTAACCTTAATCCAGTTTCCAACGCTTTCATTACCGTTCTATTGTCCTTACATTCCAGCATTTTATCAAGCTTATCCATGTATTTAGCCAATGAAACCTTATACAACCTCTCACACGCTCTTCTATACTCTTCCTGCCAATTTGTATTATCAATCCATGTGTACAAAGTAGTACGAGGTACACCTAATTTCCTACAGGCTTCAGTCTTATTACCACCGTTATCTAATAATTCTACAATCATTTTTAACTGAATTGGTGTTAAATCTTCATGAACTTTGAATCTTCCTCTTACATCTCTTTCATTGTTTGCCATATTATCACTTCCTTTCATTTTCTTAATATTTTCAATATCATTTTCTGTTTCATTTTTTCTTCTATGGAAAGAACATTTTTAAATTTACATCAATCTTTTTAATTCTGGAATAATAAAACTATCTTTTATTTTCTAAGGAGGAAAAAATGAAAAAACGTAGAAAAAACTATTCAAACGCAATAAAAATAGAAGCCGTAAATGAGCTTTATCGAGGAATTCCTGTTTCAATTTTAAGTGAAAAATATGAAGTGTCTAAAACAACTATTTATAACTGGAATAATAAATTCCCCAATAAAAATAAAACTTCTAGTAAAGAAACTCCATTAAGTGAAATACAGCAATTAAAGGATGATTTTATTAGATTAAACAACAAAATCAATAGTTTGAATAATCAATTCGTTTTCTTGCAAAATGTGGTTAATAAAATTTTAATTGATACAAATTAATACTTCATTTGTTTAATACATTAAGGGTGAACGAAAGTTCATACCTTATTAACAGCAAATAAAATTAAACTGCCACTCAATATTCTCTCCAATAGTTTAATCTTGCAATTGTCCTTTCCCTTTTTATTTCTCTACTCTTATCCTTAATCAGTCTAAATACCTTGTTAAACATAACAATATCCACCATTAGTTCAAAATTATTTTTCATTGAATCCTCATAATATAAAATCTTTTTAATTACTTCACTATCCTTAACCGTATATCTCACAAGCCCCTTCTCTGTGAAATCAAACTCAACATAGTCAAGCACGTCATTTGCATCAACTCCACAAAGCACAAGCCCTGCCGTAACTTTATTTAAGCTGACTGTTCTATATCCACCTTCATACAATTCTCTGCGCATTCCTTGCATTCCTTGCATTCTCTCACCACCCCTATATTTAATAATTCATCTAACAAACTTCTAGCAACATCCTTTTCAACTCTGCCATAAGTAACCGTATTCTTGCCACTGCGCCATACAATTTTATTCTTTGGCTTATACAGGCTGTTATATAGCCCTTCAACCATGCAAACTAAAAGAGAGTTATCACAGTTTAATTCCGCAATAGCCCTCATCTCAATGGCATTAAAATTAAATTTCTGCAAAGCCTTTACAGAATGTGTACCATTCTCTATAGCCTTTCTATGTTCCCTAAATCTGCGTTCTATGTTTCCAGTCTACCCAATGTAGTAACATTCTGCCCCAACAAAAAATCCATAAATAGTTATCAATCTATCACTTACTTTCTTTTTACGCAACAAAAAAGACACCCATAAATTATATAGATGTCTATACTTTCTATAATTATGAACATAATCCATTAATTTTGAAACAAAATAAATAAGATAATATGCTCAATAGTTACACCAAAAAACATATTATCTCACTTATCGCTTTCGCTAAGACTCATAGTTACACCATTTGTCCTAAAATAGTCTATTCAAATTTTCTTTAATTTATACGGAATATTATGGTTACACCAATAAAATATCCGCAGGACATAACAAAGAAATGGTTACACCTTAGTTTGCAGTCCGATAATATCTTAACTCTAAATATATAGCTTGTCAATACATATTTACAATAAATTTTTAAACCCGAATCTTCTTTCCATCGATTCATTGTACCCTCTATAAATCTTTGTTTTGAAAACACCATATAATCCTTGAAAATCTTTACTTCCAATTAAATGTCTCACGAATGAAATTGGTACAAAATCGGCTAATTGTACTCCTAAGTTATTATCTGATTTTAATGGAAAGCTTAAAATTGATAGTTTCTCCATAATAGTTTTTGAATCAATGAATAGTGTACCGCCTGTAATTAATCTATAATAACAGATTTGCAAATACTTATTTTCTACAGGATTTCTTGACTCAATAAAAAATGAACCTACAGCGTTTTGTTTGATTAGAAAATGGGCAAAATTTTCTAGGATTATCTGTAAATTAATATTATAAATATCATTTGTGTGATTTTCAAAATACATATCATTGTATTTCTTTGTGTCTATAGAAGAAACAAAAACTTGAATTTCTAATTCTTTTATTAAATCCTTTATTCCTGTAAAAAGACTATCCCTAATATCTTTATTTGTTAAAAACTCAAATCCCTTTCTGTTTTTTCGCATATCATATAAATGCAATGGTAAATTGGGATTTGGCATAGTATCATGCTTTAATTTACTTAGTTTTGGTACTAATATATTTTCATAATCATCTTTTTTGATAGCGTAACCACCTAATGCAAAGTAATTACCATATGCATTTGGAGACACTTCATCTAAAAACAAATAATATTCTTCCAATATCAATCACACCAATCTTTAATAGTAAATACATTATATACCAAATAAAGAACTATTACTATCATAATTTAGTATATTTTGTTGATTGATGCAATATTAGTATTATTTCTTATCCAACACAGGAATTTTTCCCTTGCTTCCAACTTTCAGCCCTAGCACCTCGGCAATGTCTCTTGTCTTGATGTATGTTGTTCCATCCTTCCGAATCAATTCAACAGTAAATTCCTTACCATCGACAATAATTTTGTCCTTCTCAACCACTTCATCATCCTCCACTACTTGAGCTTTCCAGCTTTTATTAATTTCAAAATGTGGCTTATCTGGTGTACTCCAAGTACCACCCCATGTTATTCCTAACTTATTTGCAATCTCACCACATTTAGCAAAAAATGTTGCGTCAGAATATTCTTGTCCACGAACATTTTTACAAATATCCCAAGCCATTCTGCCAGTATGATTACTTTGCTTTGTCCATGTAACAATATTACCTGCTCTTGTTCTTCCCTGTTCATATAGCCAATTTTGCCGTTCCTGTGAACGGTACGTTTCAGTTATAAGAACTTCTAGCCCAGCTTTTTTACATTCGGCCATGAAGAGATTACAAGCTATTTGAGCCAATGGAGACAACTCTTTAATGTCTCTACAAGCCTTTGTAATGTCAGCCATTTGATTCACCTTCCTTACTTTGAGATTGAGTTCCCTTTTGATACTGAGAGCCAAAATAAAAGGCAATTACCACTGAGAATATAGTCAAAAACTGTTCTCCACTGATTCTACCTACAACAGCCAAATAGCTAAATATAGCAGTCAATAGTATTGTTACGATGCTTTTCACCGTCAATAAATTCTGCATTGTAATTTTTGCATTATCACTCATTTCTCAAATCACCTCGTCTATATCATTAATATCAAGCATTCTTGCATAGTAAATTAATTTCTTCCCATGTTCATTACACCAGTTAGAAAAATCCTCAATGCTAACAAGAATTCCCTCAACCTTTCTCCTATCAAGCCATTTTTGTATTGTCTTTAATTCATCTATTTTAGCAGCTATGTATTGGTCAAGCGTTTTCTTTGTATAAAGCCATAGCACTCCGTTGTACTCATCTATGTAACAATAGCGGTTAGCTTTTGAATTATAATACCAGCCTTTTTTATTTTTTTCTTTATCCATAAAAGTCTCAATGAACATGTTACCCGTACGATGCATTACAGCGTCAAACTTTACATCGAATCTTCCAACTTGTCCTAAAGGATACTGGACAATAAAGTCAATACCACTCTCGATTCCAAGAAAATTATCATCACCAACAGGTACACAAAGTAATCCACGTTCTATGCAGTAATCATGAAACCATTTCTCACCTAATTTACCATGTTGCAAATCTTTATTAAATTGTGCTTTACTCATTTGTATCAATCCCCAATTCTATTTCAATTCTTTTTACCCGTATATTTACTGCAATAAAAAAGCACCTATTCATATAGGCACTTTATTAAATCGCTATCTCTTCGTCAAATATATTATCCAATTCAGCCGTATCCTCTCCCCAAGTATCTGAAGTATCTTCATCCACATTCTTTCTATCTGCCCATATCTTCTTCATTGCTTGAGAACGCTTATTATTTGTTCCAACCTTATCAAATAAAGTTAAACCTTTTGATTCAGCTTTTTGTGCAACAATATCGTTAAATTCATCAATTGTAACTGTATTTTTATATCCTTCCTCATTGTTATTCCTATGGAAATACATAGTACAAGCCTGATAGAATTTTCCATTTCTAATAGAACAATAATCACTATTATAATAAATAACACCAATTTCCTGCAGTATTGAATTCCATTCAGTACATGTCTTAGATGAAATTTTTATTACATTTTGGAAGTGTTTTTGAGATAAACTCCATAGTTGTCCAACATTCGAACATCCTCTTGCAATCAGCAAATAAAATCTAATAAGCTGATATTTTTTAATACCTTTATTCTTTCTTATATATTTTAGTAGATTAATAAGATTACATTCAGGTATCTTAGTTATACCGCCACTACCAGTAAAACAATTTTTTTCATTCTCTAATAAGAATGATACTTTATATATTGCCTTATTCTTTATATCAAAATCCACTTTGTTATTAAAGAAATCTAGCAATTCTATATATTCATATTCAATTAGATATGTAATAGCTTCTTGTATAACCTTTGTTTGTTTACCTTGTGAAATATCTACATTCAAAATATTTAGTATTTCATTTATACTACACCAAGAACAACTTCTATTTATATCAAAATATAATGTTCTCATAACAGCATACACAGCTAATATACTATCTGAAATACCATAATCGGTGATAACTTTATTAGGAACAATACCAAACAAACCCAAATCAAAATCTTTCTTAATCATATAATCAAACCTTTCATAGAAGAATAAACTGCATGATGCGCCAGCATCATCTTAGATACTCTTTTAATTATTTATCTTCTTTTAATTATTTATTTTCTTTTAACACTAAAGTATGACACGAGATTTAGTTACCAGTTGTATAGAAGTGTAACTAGATTTCGTTACCAGTTGTGTATTAGACTATAAAAGTAGTAACTAGATTTCGTTACAACATGCTTTTTCTATCAAATCTGGATTTCTCCATTCTTCCATTTATTCCATACATTTGTGGTATCTTCAGCCTTAAAATAGAATACCATCCTGCCATAAATATAATCAATGTCTATGGGTTTAACACCTTCTCGAATATAAGCGCAAGCCTGTTTATAGTTTTTAATTTTAATAATCGAATACTTCATTTCCGTATCTCCCCTTATGTATATATTTAGAAAAATACCCTGTTCAATATCAGCGCATCAAACAGGGTATTTAATACTCTTATCTGTTTTTACTTCTATTAGTTTGCTTTCTGTTGGAATAACCAATCTCATAGAACGAAAGAATTTCATCCTTATTAAATTCCATTGAGAAATAATCGTCAGCAATATGTACTGTTCTAAAAGTATCTACCTTTAAATGGTTAGGCATGTTAAGCCACGCCCATAAATCCTCATAGTTGCTGTGCTGTTCGTTCCATACGGTTACTTCTTTCACTCCTAAGTCAGCAGCGGTATCTTTTGTTAGAATTACGGCTACTGCACCTAAGTTATTTGCTGTTGCGTTTGTTGTTAAATTCTTCATTGAATTTTGCATTGAATCACCAATCCTTTTTATTAAAAACATAAATTCATCTTGACATACACATCATTATGATGTAATATAAATAACAAGGGAAGAAAATAATTCTTCTCCCATTTGTATGATTTTTTATGTTAAAAAACTCCAAATTTTATGCAGTATTTATAGCTTCGCCCATGGATACATTTAGTTGTTTTTGTATACTTCTGTAAGGTAAGTTGTAAATATAATATTCTGCTTCTGTTTTTTCACAAGGTGTAGCATACATTACATCTTCTTTTTTTGTCCAAAATAGCTCTTTTATTGTTTGTGGATAAAGTTCATATAGAAAGCTTAGTGTCTTAAGTACACTTCCTTTTGGCGTTTTCCGCAAGATGAATTTTAAATCATTCACTTTTGGATGATACACTGATAATTCTTTACGGTAATCACTTTCAACATCAAGTATCTCCTGATACTTAATTTTTCTATTTTCTTTTTCCTCTTTCGAAATTCCTTTTAAATCCCCCCAAAGCCTTTTTGTTTTCTGGTCACACTCTTCAATTAAAGTAAGTATCTTATTCATTGATTTAGTATTAGCTTTTTGGGTTTTCACTTCATCCGTAGAGTACACAAGAAAATCAAGTAAATCCATTCTATTTTTAACTCGTGGTATTTCTATTTTTCTTGTTCTATCTGGAACAATTCCAACTAGATAATCCATGGAAGTTTCAAAACAGCGATACTTATACTTTTTCGTTTCTCGTTTTATATTAGACTCCGTGTATTGAAGAAATATAGGTTTTTGTTTCAACTCAAGTTTGTACTTTCTATTTAATTTTCTATGAATAATAATATTATTTAACATTCCGAAGTCTTTCTTCGCCTTATCTATCTCAACACCTGACAACGCAGCCAAAATACAAATATCCTTATATACATCTTGGTATTCTAAGCCTTGTTTCTTTCTCTCCCAAAGTAAAGAATTAAGACACTGGGAAAAATTAATTATCTCACCAATTTTATTGTTTGCGTTTCCATCATCTAAGAGAAATAAATTACCTGATGTTCTTGACAACTCTTTTTTCCCACCACCCACGTAACCTGTAGGTACAAGAAATTCCCTATAATTTTTCTTCGCTTTATCCACAAACCTTTTTTCATTTGTAATTAGCACCGTATCAGAATCATAATCAGCACCATTTAGCCTTTGCATGTGATTACTGCCTATTGAATTGACACAGATAATCTCTTTAGATAGATTGAAGTATCTATTGTACTCGTCAATTGCCACATTTTTTACAACCCACAAGTTACCCATTGTAATGTGTGGAGAACGGCAACAGAGCAGCTCTTCATCCACAGTAAAGTTTTTGCAAATCACACTGTCTACCGCTAATAAACTCACGTCCGCAAACAATCCTATAGAATGTTGTAGCATTTCATACCCATTTGAAAATAAAGTTGAGTAATTACCAGAAATCAATACATGCCCTGCAAGAAGATTATCCCTGAATGGCGCCGTCACATTATTATTTATGAAATCCCTAAACAATTTGGTATTTTGAATTGAATCATTTATCTGGAGCATATTTAAAATAAAATCTTCACTTGATACAAGTTTACCCACCGTGTACTCTCTATCACCCATCATTTTCAAATGAGTGCGTAAAACTGATAAGTCACTCTTAAGTAATCTCAGGTAATGAAAACTAGGTTGAAGAAGTTCTTCCATTTCTTCTCTTGAAAATTCAAGCGTGTTAAGTAGCTGGTAATGGGTTTGTACCATTTTTCCACCAAAGAAATGTGTGGGCTTTTCATACTTTACTACACCAAAAGTTGAATCTAAATTAAACAACCATTGTTCTTTTGTCCCGAACTTCAAATATTTAATGCTATTTGGCGTAGTAATCAACTTAATGTCTGAAATATCTTTTGCAAAGGTAAATCCTTTAAGCTGAGAAATATCTGTTATATTATTGTCTGCGAAAAATTGCTGAATGTTAGTGTTAAAGCAAGCAGACTTAAAGAATTGATTTCTCAATAATAAAAATCCTTTATTTCTATACGCCCCTGTAAACATAGAAGAATCTAATAGAGATTGGCCGTCCCAAATGTCATTTGTAATCTTAGCTGTTTCCTCTTTTGCTTGCAAGGTTTCGCCAAACTGCCTTACAGCTATTACTTTATCAGTGAATGTTGATTTTTCATCCTCAATAATAAGTATATTCTCAGGCATAATTTGAATTGTGCCAATGATGTTTGATAATGTAAGTGCTATGTAAGTCTCAAACCCAGCTAAGTCTTTTTCTTTGAAATCATCTAACCCCATGTAGCTCCATTTTATCATTCGCTTATACATTTCTTCTTTGATAAATAGACAATTACCAATTCTTGAAGAACCACTAGAACGCTTGTACCGAACGAACTTTTCTCCTTCTATATAGAACCCATTGACATACAAGTTTGCCCGTAAATCTCTAGGTTTTAACTTGTCCAAGGAATACCGAAATCTAACAGAGATAATATCATTCGTTTGCCACCTTCCGTATTTGTTTAAATAAGTAAACTTATTATTACGGTAAACTTTTCTATGTATGTCTTCTAGCTTTTCGATTTCCAATGAATTATCAAGTGTCCCTTTGTGGTATCTAGCAAATGTTATCACATTATTTTCATCAAGTATATCCTTTGCTTCCAATTGTAAAATGTTAATACCTGTTGATTTCTGTTGTTTTTCCTTCATTAGCATTCTCCTTTTTGTTATGCCGCTTTATTTTCATAATAAACTGTACCATCAATTAGATTTTCCATTTTCAGTATATCTCCCAATGGTATTATTTTTTCTGAAACAAACCAGCTTTGATATTCGTATCCTTCCATGAGTGCTTTTGCCCATTCCTTATCAATGTTATTCTGCTTGCTCCAAGTCAACCAAAACTTCATATGGGGTTCTTTCTTAACCGTGATTTTAATTTCAGTCTTATTTAAAAGCCCCTCTAACCCATGCCCTCTTGTATTCTCTGAATCGGTAAGCCAGACAACAGGGTTACGTCCTAAATGGTTGTTTTCTAAATATGAAATACTTAGGGGTTCATCTAAATTACTATTGGTAAGCCTTAAATAACCATCTTTAAGGATAAGTGCTAGATGGTGTTTACATGTATAGTGAAATAAAACATCGTCCTTCTTTTTCTTCATGATATATCTCTCCTTTTTAGATATTACACTTGATTACTTAAATCCAAACTTCAAATTTTACAGTTTTCATGCCACATAAAACAAAAATTCCTCCAGTTCATTAATAACAGTCAAATCCATATCTTCATCAGCAATTGCTCCACCGTAAAAAGCATTGACTTCCATTTCTAATGCCGAACACATATGAGTGGCTGCCATATTCTCAACAGTTAAAACTTTATATGGCTCGTCCTCATATAATTCTGGTGTTTGTTTGACACAGTTATTTCTCATATCACAATATCTTTGTAGGAAGTCTATTGTGTGTTGAGATAATCCCTCTTTGGTGATAGGTGTGTATTCTGGTGTGCATGTAATTGTATTCAAAATATTCCCCTCCTTTTACTATACCTTCCTTTTATAACAAAATTTTCTTTAAATAACTATACAACCAAAATTAACATTTTGTCAATATTATTTTGATATTTTTCTTATATTATTGATATTTATAAAAAAATTATTATTTGTTGTTTATAATAATGTTGTTTTATTGATATTTTTATGATATCATTATTTTAATAATAAAAAAGGAGAACTACGTATGTCTATATATTTTAATGATGCATCTATGAAAATAACTTTAGATAAAAATATAAGAGAATTAATTCAAAACGAAAGAAAAAAAAGAAATATTTCAAGTACTGTTTTAGCTAAAGCCATGAATCGTCCACAATCTTGGATTTCCCAAATAGAAAATGGAAAAGTTAAGACTATCAAGCAAATTGACTTACACAAGTTATTTTCTTTAATTTTAAATGTTTCATTAAGTGAGGCTGAAGATTATATATTAAACAACCTAAATTCTAATAATTCAGACGATGAGGATTTAATGATATCTAAAAATCATCAGCTTTCATTTCTGTTTCCTGACTCTGAAATTAAAGAATGCACGTACTATGAAGAAGAAACAAAAAAAATATTAAGAGAAATAAATAGCGGTTTAAAATTTGCGACTAATCAAATGGAAAATAAAGAAGTATCACTAAAAATGCTACAAAGAATCCAAAAAAACATGATGAGCAACTTAGGCTATATTTTTAGCATTTATGCATTACCTTGGTATATCATGTTGGAAAATCATCCAGAAAAAGCAAAGGAAATTTTTAATACCATTTATAAAATGCTTAAAGAAAATGACTAATTGTTCACTCAAAAAAATAACCCCTCACAGGCATTTAAACGACTTGTAAGGGGTTATTTTTTTTAACTATAAATTCATCAGTACACTTGATTTCTTACTCTGATAAATAACATCATCATCTTTAATACCATTCAAATATATCTGTGTAATTGAAACATTTTCATGTCCTAGTAGCCTACTAAGAGAATAAATGTCCAAACCATTCATAAGCTGCATATGGGCGAAGGTATGACGGCAAGTATGAGGGGAAACTCTTATGTCTTTTGATACGTTTGCAAATTCCCCAGCATCTTTTACAATTCGTTCAACCATTTCTCGTGAAAGACTTCGACAATTCTTACTGAGAAAAAATTCTTTATCTATTAAATTTCTATCCATAAAACGTTCTTCTCTAATCACTTGATATTTAAAGATATATTTAGCAAGAAATGGGCTTTTAGGTACAACTCTATCTTTACTACCTTTGCCACACTTGATTAGAATATAATCATCTTTAATATTATCCTCTTTTAGGTTTATTAGCTCAGATAACCTGATACCAGTATCAAAAAGCATAGCAATAATAGTTTTATTCCTAACATCCAAGAAAGTTCTGCCATTGTAACATTCAAGCATTTTTCTTATATCTTCCTTGGTAAAGGTTCTTATTATAACTTTTTCTTTTCTTACACTCCCTACTTCTTGCGTGAGAATTTTATCTGTATAACCCTCATTATAAAAATACTTGAACATCGTTTTGTATGTGCTTAGAATGCTATTAATATAATTTGGCTTATTTTTAGCTTTCTTCTTTGCCATTACATATTGTTTGATGTGCTGGGGTTTTACATCTTGAATTTCAGTAATTCCTTTTTGCTCCAAAAAATCAAGTAAATAATTAATGTGTTGCTTGTAGATGCTTAATGTTCTTGGTGAGAATTTTTTATACTCACACTCATATAAATATTCATCCGCAATAGTTCTTATCTTCACAAAAAAAAACTCCTTTCTCTTATTTATTTCAAGTAAAAGAAAGAAGTTTTCATTGTCATAGTTGATTTTTAAGTAACTCTCATACTTATCATACTAAATCAATCATTGTCATAACAGAGGTTTAGTATTAATAAATTTATAGTTTATAAAAACTCAAGAAATGCTTATTCTACTGGTTATCAACAGAATACATATGGGCTATTAAATCAACTACTTTATTACTATAACCCCATTCATTATCATACCACGCAATTAATTTTACAAAGTTATCATCAAGAATGATGCCGGCTTTTTCATCAAAAATGCATGTATTTGGGTCTCCCAAAAGGTCGCAAGAAACGATTTCTTCGTTCATGTAACTGATAATACCTTTCATCGTTGTTTTGGAAGCCTCTTTCAGCTTTTCGCATATTTGCTCATAAGTAGTAGGTGTTTTTAACCGTACCGTCAAATCCACAACAGAAACATCATTTGTAGGTACGCGGAAAGACATACCTGTCAGTTTGCCCTGCAATTCGGGGATAACACGTCCAACTGCTTTTGCTGCTCCCGTTGAAGATGGAATGATATTGCCAAAAACAGAACGTCCTGTTCTCCAGTCTCTTCCCGCTCTGGCATCTACGGCCTTTTGCTTAGCCGTAGCAGAGTGGATGGTAGACATCAAGCCCTGTTCAATGCCAAAGTTATCATGAACAACCTTTACCAGCGGAGCCAAACAGTTTGTTGTACAAGAAGCATTAGATACAATATCCTGTTCTTTCTTATATTCCAAGTGATTTACGCCCATTACAAAGGTTGGCATAACATCATCCTTAGATGGAGCCGTTAAAATTACTTTTTTTGCCCCACCAATTTTATGTAATCCTGCTTTCAAAACTGTGTTGAAAGCCCCTGTAGATTCAATGATATACTCTGCACCACATTCTGCCCAAGGGATTAAACCTGCATCACTCTCGCTGAAAACACGAATTTTTTTACCATTTGCAATGATACAATTTTCTCCGATTTCAATTTCTCCATTAAAGCGTCCAAAAACACTATCATATTTTAACTGATAAACCATATAGTCTAGCTCAGCATTTCTTAAATTTATACCGCATAGTTCAAATTCGTCTTGACGGTTCATTAAAACTCTGAAAACCACTCTGCCGATCCGCCCAAAACCATTGATACCAACCTTAATTGCCATAGTGTATCCCCTCTCATTGTTCGAAAAACTATTCTGCAATGATTATTGTAGCACAATTAGCAAAAAAAAAAGCTGAAAATCAGCAAATAAATAATTTTCAGAACTCTAACCAGAATCCTTCCATTTTATGTTTTTAAGTTTATGAAAACTAGATATGAAAGCGGGACGTTTTTCGTCCTAAACCTCATTATTGCATAAATTTGTGGGACGTTTTTTGTCCTATATTATATTTACTATTTTTTTGAGTTAAAAATTTCTCTCGCAAAACAATAAAAAATTAAGAAGAAACTCCTCTAAAAGCATGCATTTAATTATAAACGCCATGAAAATAATCGTAGTTTAATATTTAGCTCTTCCTTGAACTTTAATTAATTTTTCAAACTCATATTAACTTTATCAGATCTTTCTTCAAAAAAAGTCCCCCTCCATCACCTAGTGAAAGAGAGGGAGCTTTATTTCAATTCAATTTATTCTTTTTTGTTATGCGTTATCTACACTGTTCATGTGAATGATCAAATCTAGTGCTTTATTGCTATAGCCCCATTCATTGTCATACCAGCTAACAAGCTTAACAAAATTATCATTCAGCGCAATACCCGCCTTTGCATCAAAAATAGATGTATGAGCATCGGTTAAGAAGTCGGAGGATACAACATCATCTTCCGTATAATCCATAATGCCCTTCATTTCGTTTTCACAAGCCTTTTTAATTGCAGCCTTAATTTCTTCATAAGTTGCTGATTTTTCCAATCTGCAAGTTAAATCAACCACTGAAACGTCAATTGTGGGAACACGGAAAGACATACCTGTTAATTTTCCATCCATTTCAGGAATAACTTTACCTACCGCTTTTGCCGCACCTGTAGAGGAAGGAATAATGTTTGCAGAAGCGGCACGACCACCTCTCCAGTCCTTTTTCGAAGGTCCATCTACCGTTTTTTGTGTTGCAGTTTGAGAGTGAACAGTTGTCATTAAGCCCTCAACAATTCCAAAGTTGTCATGAATAACTTTGGTTAAAGGTGCCAAACAGTTGGTTGTACAAGAAGCATTGGATACAATTTTCATATCCGTTGTATATGTGTTATGATTTACACCCATAACAAACATAGGTGCATCTGCAGATGGTGCAGAGATAACAACCTTCTTCGCTCCACCATTAAAATGAGCTGATGCCTTATCCATTGTTGTAAACAAACCGGTAGATTCCAAAACATATTCAGCGCCGGCTTCTTTCCAAGGAATTTCCTTAGGATCCATGCAATTATAAACAATAATTTCTTTACCATTTACAATCAGCTTGCCGTCTTTTTCTTCCATTTTCGCATTATACCGACCGTGTGCTGTATCATACTTTAACATGTAAATCATGTATTCCACATCGATAAATGGATCGTTTACTGCAACAACATCAGCGTCCCCACGCTCCATTGCCGCACGAAATACTAGTCGACCAATACGGCCAAATCCGTTAATACCTACTTTTACCATATAAATTCCTCCTCATTTTTAATAGACAATTGTATATTTCGGCAAAACAATTATCTATTAATATAATACCACATTTTTCTTCTTTAAAAAAGAAAAAATGGCATTTTACTTCTTAATTTTCTGTTATTTTAAATTAAAAGAATAGTTTCATTTTTCCCACATGAGCAAAAACAATTCATCTTAGTACTCCTCGGAACAGAGCATATCAATAATGGATAAGGTTAACAGTGCAGCAGAAACTGCAAGAGAAACAGCACTCATTACCAAACGGGCAACTTTCATTTAGACTACCTCCTTTCGGAAAAGCTTGCAAATTATATGGAAATATTTTATCATGTTAGCCATAAGAAGTAAAATAAATTCATTATTTTTTTAAAGGATGTGCTCTTTTTATGATTTTTATCGGGGGAATCGCCCAAGGCCAAAAAGATCTAGGCTTTTTGCAAACTTTAATATGCAAAAAATGTGGACGCTACGGCAGTGTTTCAATTTTTATGACTTATACGTATTTTAGCTTTTTCTTTATACCTTTGTTCAAATGGGGCAAAAAATATTATGCAGTTTCAAGCTGCTGTAAAAGTACTTTCTCCATTCCCGATGAAATAGGAAAGGCCATCGAAAGAGGAGAAAACGTAACCTTAAGGGAAGATGATTTAGAACTTGTAGGTATGGAGCAAAACTATAGCACATATTGCCCTGACTGCGGCTTTCAATTATCACCTGAATATACCTATTGTCCCAAATGTGGCAGAAAATTATAAGCAAAAACCAAAAAAAATGAGCTCATGACAGCATAATATGCTTACCATGAGCTCTTGTTCATATATATATATGACAAATATTGCACCCATATCCTTAATAAAGTTTTTATTATTGAATCAAATAATTATATTTTAGTCTTTCTTATTGCATTAAAAACACAAGGAACAAAAGGAATTTCACTCTTTATTTCATCGGTCATCTTAATATTTCTCAATGATTTTCGCTCATTTCAAATATTACGCTTCTTCTAAATACACTCTTTGCCTTTCCCATTCCTCTGCTAGAAATCGTCCTTTTGCTGCATTATTCGCTGGACAATCGCTTCCTCATCCTCTCCAAAACCTTTTTTTCTATGCGCGAAACTTGAACCTGTGAAATGCCCATGCGCTTTGCCACTTCCGTTTGTGTTCGATCCTCAAAGTAGCGAAGAACAATAATTTGTCTTTCCTTGGCCTCAAGGCTATCTAATGCCTCCATGAGGCAAATTCGATTAATTACCTGTTCTCCATCCTCCTTTGCCGCCAGCTTGTCCTGCACCTGCAAATCCTCTTCGTGGCCAATAGGCGCATTTAGACTTTCCACCTCTTTTTTTGCTTCCAAGGCGGGAATGAGCTGCTCTACCTCAACCTCCAATGCGGCCGCCAGTTCCTGCAAGGTTACTTCTCTGTTGGTTTCTTGCTGAAGTTTCTCCTGCATTCTTTTTGCTTTTGCAGCAAGCTCCTTTAAACTTCGGCTTATCTTGATGGCTCCATCATCCCTTAGAAACCTACGTATTTCGCCAATAATCATAGGAACGGCATAGGTTGAAAATTTCACTTCATAGGAAAAATCAAATTTTTCAATGCATTTTAGCAGTCCAATTGATCCGATTTGATAAAGATCCTCCAATTCTACGCCTCTACCCTGAAAACGCCTGGCAACACTCCATACCAAACCGGCATTCTCTTGTAATAGTGTCTCCTTCGCCTGCCGATCTCCTTCTTTTGCCTGCCGAATGAGTTCCTGTGTCCTATCCATGGCATCCCCTCATTCCGTAGTCAATGTTTTCTCCATAAAAATTCTGGTACCCTCTCTTTGTTTGCTTTCTACTCTGACTCCCTCCATAAAGGTTTCCATAATGGTAAAGCCCATGCCTGAGCGTTCCAATTCGGGTTTGGAGGTAAATAAGGGTTCTCTTGCCTGATTGATATCGACAATCCCCATTCCCTGATCCGCAACCTCTATGTAAATCTTTCCTTCGCTGTAACCGCAAAACAACTCAACTTCACCAGTTTTATTCTCATACCCATGAATAATGGCATTTGTAACTGCCTCGGAAACTGCCGTTTTCACATCAGTAATTTCTGATAACGTGGGGTCATATTGAGATAAAAATGCCGCCGTCATTATTCTTGCTAAGCCTTCGTTTTGAGATTTTGCGGCGAAAAACACGCGAAAAGCATTTTCATATTCCATTAAATTTTCCCTCCTTCCACATATTCCAAAGCCAAATCTATATTGGGGAATGATGGAATAAGGGATTGCATCGCTGACAGCCGAAAAATCTGTTCAACTCTTTCATTCGCCTCCGCAACTGCAATTCTGCCTCCTAGCCTTTGGATATTTTTATACCGCCCAATAATTGCGCCAATCCCGGAGCTGTCCATAAAAGAAACGCCTCCCATGCGGAAAATTATATTCTTCCCTCCCATCTTTTCAAAAGCACGATCCGTTTCCCCTCGCAAAACCTCACAAGTATGATGGTCAATCTCTCCGTCTATTTTGATAATTAGTGTTCTATTCCGTTTTAAAAATTTTAGCTCCATGAAATTCCTCCTTCCTTAATAACTATACATGATTTTTTGACCTATGCTCTCAAAATCCATCATCAAATTCTCCCTTGTCACGACATGTCCTCGAAAAAAAGGACATAAAAACTTTTTTTCAGACACGCACGCAACGGAAAATCGCAACATACAATAAATCTATACCATGGTTTCAGAGCATTTTCAATCTTTCGGGGGTGAGTGTGTGTTCGCTTTTTTTGCCATTTTGCCATTTTTATTTGCCTTTTCCTCTTCCGGTGCATTTCCAAAACCACTATCTAAAGAAGATGAGGCCTACTACCTAAAACTTTATCAATCAGGAACCGAGGAAGAAAAAAAAGAAGCTAAAGATAAGTTGATTCTTCATAACCTTCGACTAGTGGCTCACATCGCAAAGAAATATTCCGGCAGCGCAAGAGAACCCGAAGAACTGATTTCTATAGGCATTATCGGTTTAATTAAAGCCGTAGATTCCTATAACGTAGAGAAGAATGTACGGCTTGTATCATACGCAGCAAAGTGTGTGCAAAATGAACTGTTAATGTGGCTAAGAAGCGGAAAAAAATATCAAAATGATATTTCACTCCACGAACCCATTGGCACCGATCGAGATGGAAACGAAATTGTAATGCTGGATATCATAAACAGTGACAATCCGGATTTTGTGGAAGCCATCGATTTTTCTATCAAATCAGAAAAAATGATAGCCGCAATAAAAACCGTCCTCACCCCCAGGGAAAGGACAGTAATTATCCTACGATATGGTTTATGTAATCAAGACATTTTAACCCAGCAAGAAATTGCTGAACGTTTAGGAATATCCCGATCATACTCTTCTGATATTATAGGGCTAAACAATTTTCAGACTTATTTTATGTAACTCCCATTAGAAATTTCAGCTTCTTCTTGAAAAATATCTTTAAAATTCCAGCTTATTCGTATGGCGCCATTCTTCTCAATGATTATCCCATCGACAAACGTCTCTACCGCCACTCTGGTCAAACTTGTTAATAAATAAAATTTTTTCCCTTCTAAAGCATCTTTCAATTCCCCTTGCAATATCCCCAATCTATCATTTTCACGTGCCAAAACTTCCTCGATCTCCTTGATTCTTTTTTGAATCTCAGCTTTTTTTTCTAAAAAATCTTGCTTATCTACTTTATTCTCTCTATATGCTTCATAATGCTTTATCTGGGCGAGGGTTAATTGTTTTAGTTTCCTTTCATTTTGAACAATCAGCCTATGGTCAATTTCAATTTTTTCTTCTATTTGCTGACGATGCTGTTCATCCAAATTTTCATCATATATCAGCTCTGATAATTGATTGAAACAAGTCATAATAGCGCTAATTATACAATATTCTTCGATTTTTTCATAATAACAAGAAAATTTATCCGAGTTCCTTGAAGCAGTGCAGCAATAGGATGCTCTCCCATCCGCCTTATTTGCCTTTTCATAAGTTTTTCGTGGTATTCCGTGTTTGCAAACACCGCACCGAACCTTTTTCCACAACGGGTATACCTGTGGGTTTTCTCTTGCATGATAGCTTCTAAACCCAGCATTCACTTTATCAAAGACTTCTTTTTTTACAATAGCTTCATGGGAATTGGGTACAATCATCCATTCCTCTTTTGGCACATTTCTTCCCAATTTGCTACCTACTTCCCTTGGTTTCACCCGCCCATACACGCCATCTCCCGCATATCGCTGGTCTTTCAAAATCTTTGATATCGTTGCGGGATACCACAATAGTTCCTCGTTCACACAATGGCAATTAAGCTTCTCTTTTCGCATCTTTCGTAGCAATAAAGGACTGGGTACCCGCTCCCTATTCAATATGCGGGCAATCTCAACCTTAGGTGTCCCCTGTAATGCCATATCAAAAATCCTTTCCACAACAGCAGCCGCTTCCTGATCAACAACAAGCCTTTGCTCAATGGTTTTTAGATAGCCATAGGGCGCAAAGGCATTAATAAACTTTCCTTGGCTTGCCTTTGCTCGTTTCCCACTGGAAATTTTTTCAGATAAGTCTCTGCTATAAAGGTCATAAATTAAATTTTGAAATGCTATCCCTATGAATTCCCCATTTCCTGAAAACTTATCGCTATCAAAATTATCGTTTACTGATATAAAACGAATGCCCAAAAACGGAAATACCTGCTCTAAATAGCTGCCTACCTCAATATAGTTTCGACCAAAACGGGAAAAATCCTTAACAATGATACAAGCAATCTCTCCATCTTGAGCCCGTTTGAGCAATTCTGTTACTCCTGGTCGTTGAAAATCTGTTCCGCTGAATCCGTCATCGCAAAACTCCAATGCTTCATATGATGCAAGCCGTGGATTTTTAGATAAGTAATCATGAATGATTTCTCTCTGCCCTTTTATACTGTCGCTTTCCTTACCATATTCATCCTCATCGGAAATACGGAGATATATTCCTATTTTGAGAGCCAAAACATTTCACTCCTTACAAAGAATTCCTTTCCAGATTCATATTTATATAGGCCTTTGGTTCATCAATCGCTGTACCTGATAAAATATCTCCCCAGAAATTATCTGCTCATGGGTATGTTCAATCAAATTCCAATTTTCTTTTGGAATCACCTTTGTCACTCCACCCTTATATAACACCTTCTCTGTTTTCCGTTCCACAAGACAACCCAAATAACAGGGATTCTTCAAAATATTTGTTACGGAAGAGCCATACCAAAGGCCTTTATCTGTTTGATTCGGCCGTTTGGAATAAAGCTTTCGCCAAGTTGGAATTCCCATTTCATTCAATCTTGCAGCTATATTTGAAACACCCAAACCCTGAAGTCTCCAGCAAAATATTTTCTTAACTATTTCGGCCTGCTCCCTTTGTACAACTAAATGATACGGATGGGATTGTGAACGGGTATAACCAAAGGGGGGCTTACCGCCCATGAAATTGCCGCTTTTTTTCCTCACATCTATGGAGGTGCTGACTTTTTTGGAGATGTCTTTTGCATAGCTATCATGCAATATGGATTTTAGCGGTACAATCAAGTCATCCTGCTTTCCTTTGAAATTGCTATCAAAATTATCGTTTACAGAAATAAATCTCACCTTTTTACAAGGAAAGATGTTCTCCAAGTACTCTCCTACTTTGAGATAATTTCTGCCAAATCTTGAAAAATCTTTGACGATTATGCATTGAATTTTCCCTGCTTCCACATCCTCCATCAACCTTAAAAAAGCAGGCCTAGCAAAATGAGTGCCTGTTTGTCCGTTATCAATATAGCTATCCACAAAATCCATGTCCTCATGTTCCTCTATGAAATTTCGCCCAATCAGAATTTGATTTTCGATTGAGGAACCCTGAGATGGGATATCCTCAGCTGAGAGCCTTGCATAAATACCTGCGTAATAGTGTATGGGGTCTTGAACCATTTTCATGCATTGCTTCTTATTTTTTCTACTTTTTCTTGCCATTTTCCACTTCCCCTTTGCACAGAAATAAAAGGTGCATAATTGAAGTTTGCTTTCTTACTTCATCAGTTCATTGTTAACTACAAATTCATCTTGATAGCGCATTAATATTTTTATTGTTTTTCCATCCAAAACAATGATTTTTTCTATCATTAAAACCAAAGCTGATCTTCTTAATTCCTGGAAATAATCTTTTTCTTGAGGTTCTACTATACACCACTTTTGCTTGAAATCCCCTGTTTCTAAATGTTCTTTTTCCAGCATTAAAAAATGAATGCTTTCTCCAATCTCCATACATATTCTCTCGTAGTACTCCTTCATATTTTGATAATCAACCATTGTCAAAATACCATCTTTGTAATCCTCATAAATATAATTTTTTAATGCTTTATATTTTTTTAATTCTTCATTCTTACATCGTATCTGCTCCGTTATCTTTTGCATTTTCTCCTGGGCTTTTAAAAATTGCTTACATTCACTGCTACTTTCTCCTTGAAGCTGATTGCATATTGCACTATGCTTTTGCAATAATACCGACACAGCTTCTAAAACAGCATCCTCTCTGATTCTATGGCTAGAGCATTCATTTTTATTTTCTTTGTTTTTCGAGCAAATATAGTAAGTATATGTAGTTCCCCGCGCTCTCACAATTTTGCGAACCATGCTACTCCCACAACCACCGCACCTCAGCATGCCAGATAATAAATACAATTCCTCCCTTTGGGGAGCTGTTCTTGTATCGTTGCCCATAATTTGCTGCACAATTTCAAAATCTTCTTTGGGGATAATCGCATCGTGGGTATTTTCCACTCTTATCCAATCTCTTCTAGGTTTTCTCGTCCTTTTTTTCGCTTTATAATTCAAAGTTGTTTCCTTTCCTTGAATCATATTCCCAGTATACATTTCATTTTTTAATAAGCGATCAACTGCCATAGGGGACCATTTGGCCTTTGGATTTTGTTTAAATGAAGTAAAAAACCCTTCTTCTTTTAGGGTTTTATATTCCATGGGAGAGGGAATTCCTAAGCGGTTTAGATAATCAGCAATATATAAATTATTAAATCCATCCATGCGCATGGCAAATATTTTTCGAATAATTTCTGCCGCGTTTTTATCAATTTTCAGTTTATGTTTATCATCCTGAGCACGTATGTATCCATAAACAGGAAATGCCCCAACAAAGTCACCCCGCTTTTGTCGCATTTCCAATTGCGACCTAACTTTTATTGAAATATCTCGACTATATGCATCGTTCAACAAGTTTTTAAAAGGTACAACAATGCTGTTTGTATATCCATTTTCTTTGGCAGTATCAATATTGTCATTAATTGCAATAAAACGCACCCCTAGAAATGGAAAAATCTGCTCAATATATTTCCCCGCTTCAATATAGTTTCTGCCAAAACGAGAAAGATCCTTTACAATCACGCAATTTACAGCCCCACTTTTTATCTCCTCCAGAAGTTCTTGAAATGCCGGCCGATCAAAGGTGACCCCACTAAAACCATCATCTATTTTTTCGCTGACAACAAGAATATCGTTTTGTTTTCTTACAAATGAATGAATCAACGCTCTTTGGGTTTGTACGCTATTACTTTCAATTTTGTCTCCATCTTCTTTTGATAAACGCAAATAAATGCCTGCCCGATAGGCTTTCGGTGTTTCATTCCCATACATAAAACCCCTCCCAAATTTGTATAAAGGCAGTATACAGGGCACTCTATAATCCTTTGAGCAACTAAGTCATTCTCATATACTGCTTTAAACGCTCAGTTAGGGTTGTTTCTGCCTGAGAAAATTCAATTTTAACAACGATATTCCCGCACTTAAATAAATATGGATTCTTTATTTGTCTAATAAAATCAGCAATTCTTTCTTCTCTTGGAAGGTCTGTTTGTATTTCAACATCATTTATGTCTATCAAATCATCAAGATTCACCATAAGAGGATCCACTTTTTCCAAGTCTACCAATTCTTTTCGTGTAAACATAAAATACCTCCTAATCTCCTACTCCATTTATATAAAAAACTCCCTTGTCCTATGCGGTGCAAGGGGTTTTAAACATGATAACTTCAGAGGAATCTCAGAATTTCAGAAGTACACTATAACTACTTTACAAATGGACCCCAAATTTGAAAATGATTTTCTTACATCAGAAAAGCACTCCAAACCGCATTACTGCAATTCAGAGTGCTTTTTTTGTTTATTTAAATTGGGAAGAGAATTTTATAACGGCATGAAACGTTATTTATTCATAGTCTTTTTTCAATGCAATTTCAGCTTTTTGTCTTCCATCTTTCCATTTTACTTCTCCCGGTGTGATGCAGTTTGCAACGGGACAAACGTTTAAGCAAAGATGACAACCAACACATTTTTCATTTAATTCAGGTCTGCGTTTTTCTGTATTCCAATCAATAGCCTGATGACCTGCATCATAACAAGAAATATAGCATCTACCGCAGCCAACACATTTCTTGTCATTAAAATCAGGTAGAATTTTGAAATCACGGTTTAAGTCTTCCGCAGGTATCACGTTGCCCAAGGCCATTCCGATGAAATCATCCAGCTTATCATAGCCTCTTTCATCCATCCAATGCATCAAACCATTGGACATGTCCTCGACCACACGATAGCCATATTGCATAACAGAAGTCGTCACCTGTAGATTTCTACATCCCAGCAGTAAGAATTCCAAACAATCTCTCCAAGTTTCGATCCCGCCGATACCCGACATGGGCACATTTTTTAGCTTTTCGTGCTGCAGCATTTGTGTAATAAAACGTAATGCAACAGGCTTCACTGCCGCACCGGAGTAACCTGAAATAGATGATTTTCCGTTTACAACAGGCATGGCTGTCATGTTTTCCAAGTCAATATTGGTAATGGATTTTATGGTATTGATTGCAGAAATACCTTTTGCACCACCCTCCATTGCTGCAAGGGCAGGAATAGTCATATCTGTAATGTTAGGCGTCATTTTTGCAATAAAAGGAATCTTGGTGGTTTCTGAAACCGCCTTGGAATAAGCCCGCACCAAATCAGGATTGGATCCAACGTCAGAACCCATGGCATGGGAGGTCATCTGAGGACAAGAGAAATTCCCCTCAATCAAATCCACGCCTACTTCATCACACATTTTGGCAAGCTTACGCCATTCATCTTCATTAGAACCCATGATAGAGGCAACCATAATTTTTTCAGGATAAGCCTTTTTCAGTTTATACATATTGTCAAAGTTTACCTCTGTTGGCTTGTCGGAGATTTGTTCCATATTCTTAAAGCCTAACCAAGGCATTCCTTCTTTTTTCACATGGTCAAAACGGGGTGAACACTCATCTGCAACAAAAATACCAATGGTTTTGTAGAAAACACCGCCCCAGCCCGTTTCAAAGGCCTTCGCCACCATTTCATAATTGCTGCCTACAGGGGATGATGACAGGAAAAACGGATTTTCACATCTAACACCTAAATAATCTATGGATAAATCTTTTTTAATCCCCATTTTAGTTCACCTCTTTCTGTGCAAGATACTTCATCATCTCTTCTGCCGCAGCTTTTCCAGATGCAACAGCTTCAACCACGGTTTTTCCGCCTAAAACCACATCGCCGCCAGCGAAAATTCCGTCAATATTTGTTTTGCAACCACCTTCCGTCACAATCAAGCCTTTTTCATTTACAGAGAAGGGTGCCAAACTTGTCATATCCTCAGCCCCTTGTCCAATGGCAAAAACAACGGTATCCACTGCAACCTTTGCTTCGGATTCCCCATCTCTTCCTTTGAACTTCATAGCCTCAACTTTATCTATACCCACTACCTCTGCAGGAGCAAAGTTTGTGGTAATAGAGATACCCAAGGATAGCGCATACTGGAATTCAGCCATATCCGCAGGTGCTTCCTCAATGGTTCTTCTGTAATAAATATCAACCTTCTCTGCACCCAACAATTTCGCAGAAACCGCACAGTCCATGGCTACGTTGCCACCGCCGATTACGATAACTCTTCTGCCAGGATCATATGTACCCACAGATTTTCTGGCTTTCTTCAAGAAATCCGCCGCCGCCAATACGCCGGGCAACTCTGTACCGGGAATCTCAGGCAGTTTTTCCAACCATAAACCAGCGCCGATAAATACAGCTTCATACTCTTTCTGGAGAGTTTCCACAGAAATATCTTTTCCAACCTTCGTGTTAAATACAAACTTCACGCCTAAGTTTTTCACTGTGTCGATATCATGG
>JABNAD010000272.1_pt2 | contig 24520 bp, 20 predicted proteins | sample 7240381 | NCBI WGS metagenome assembly JABNAD01 (sample SAMN11332834, study PRJNA596920) | anaerobic digester metagenome | biome: digested sludge; isolation source: digested sewage sludge-derived enrichment culture grown on H2/CO2 | place: Germany: Goettingen
TCGAAAGATAATAAATTTTATTCTTTTGGTAAGAAATTCCGCAGAAAAACAATGCATTTTTTATTCTTTCAATCTTTATCACGTATCTTTGCGGCTACCAGCCGACAAGGTTCGTTGGCAATGGTTGTCTACTGTAAAAACAGATAACGGACTTTAAATGTAAAAATTAAAAAAACAGATAAGATGAAATTTGTAGGAGCACATATAAGCGCATCGGGCGGAGTGGAAAATGCACCGGTTAACGCGCATTTGATAGGAGCAAAGGCTTTCGCGTTTTTTACCAAGAATCAGCGCCAATGGTTTGCCGCACCTTATACGCAGCAGAATATTGATTTGTTTAAATCGAGGTGTGAAGAATACGGTTTCTCTCCGGATCATATTCTTCCGCACGACAGTTACCTGATCAACCTGGGGCATCCTGAAGAAGAAGGCTTGAAAAAATCGCGTTCCGCCTTTTTCGATGAAATGAAACGTTGCGGGCAGTTGGGGTTGAACCGGCTGAATTTTCACCCCGGCAGCCATTTAAATCAGATGTCCATCGATGATTGTCTGGATAGGATTGCCGAATCCATTAACTTGTCGCTAGAAAGGACGGACGGGGTTACAGCCGTCATAGAAAATACGGCGGGACAGGGAACAAATCTGGGACATACTTTCGAACAAATTGCCCGTATTATTGATAAAGTGGAGGATAAGAACCGGGTAGGGGTATGTCTCGATACGGCTCATACGCTGGCATCGGGTTATGAAATAAGAACCCGTGAGGGGTTTGAAAATACCTTTCGCCAATTCGATGAAATTATTGGATTTAGCTACCTGAAAGGGATGCACATAAACGATTCCAAAAAAGAACTGGCATCCCGTGTCGACCGTCACGACAGCCTGGGAAAGGGGTTGATGAACATGGAGGTCTTTTCTCTTATCATGAGCGATAACCGTTTTGACAACATCCCGTTGATCCTCGAAACCCCTGACGAATCGTTGTGGGCTGAAGAAATAAAACTGCTTTACTCGCTTATTACTCATCACTTATAATTCAAACGTATGTACTATGCTATGCCGGTTATTTTTATCCTTGGTATTGTAGCCATTGCGCTCGAGGATATAATTAAGGTTAATAAATCAGCAACGGCGCTGTTTATATGTATCACCCTTTGGCTGATGCTGGTGTTTGGCTCACAGGACATTCTAGTAGAACGCCAGAATCCCGACTTCCTGCAATTTGTTAAGCAGACAGAACTGGAAAACCTTCCCGTCAAAGACCAGATTGTGCGTTATCTGACAGAGAAGGCTTTTGTGCCTCACCTGGGTGATGTGGCGCAGACCTTGTTCTTTGTGATGTGTTCGTTACTTATCGTAAATATCGTGGACAAGCACGGGGGCTTTATGGCTATCTCGCGTTCACTGCGGACCGAAAATAAACGTAAGTTGTTGTGGATGGTAGGCTTGTCATCTTTTTTCTTTTCTGCTTTGCTTGATAACCTGGCTGCAGCCATTGTGCTTATTGCCATCCTCCGTAAGCTGGTTCCCGATCATACCGACCGTATGAAATACGCCAGCATTATTATCCTGGCAGCAAATGCGGGTGGTTCCTGGTCACCCATCGGTGATGTGACAACACTTTTACTGTGGACGGGCGGAAATATCACGGCATGGCATCAGATATCGCATCTGTTTTTGCCGGCATTGGCCAATTTATTGGTCCCGCTGATCATAGCCGATTTTTGGTTATTCAAGAAAGGGACAAAGTTGCGCCAAAGCAGTAATCTAACGGCCGATGACATTTACGTGGAACGTATTCCGAACAGATCAAGAATAATCATTTTTTGGATCGGGATTTCATCCCTTGCTTTTGTTCCGGTTTTTCAGACTATAACTCATCTTCCCGCTTTTATGTGTGTGTTGATTGGATTGGTATTTTTGTGGATATATACCGATTTAATGTACGGGCGGATAAACGATATTCGGGAATCGGACAAGTTGCGTATTCCAACGTTGTCGCGTTCGGTGGACTTGCCCACAATTTTCTTTTTCTTCGGCATACTGATGTCGGTGGCTGCTTTGAATGTTGGCGGACAACTTTCACTTTTTGCCGATATTCTTTCCACCAGTATAAAGGAACCCTACACCATTAGTATAATCAGTGGTGCCATATCGTCAGTTGTGGACAACGTGGCGTTGGTTGCAGCAACCATGGGGATGTACCCGATAGTGGAAGCGTCTGCAGCGATGACGCCGCACATGCAGTATTTTGTAACTGACGGTGGCTTCTGGACTTTACTGGCGTATTGTGCGGTAACCGGAGGCAGTATTTTTATCATCGGATCAGCTACTGGTGTAGCTGTAATGGGATTGGAAAAAATAAGCTTCGGCTATTTTTTTAAGCGATTTACACCGCTGGCAGTATTGGGATACATTGCCGGTATTCTGTTGTTTCTGGCGATGGCATAACCGGTCAGTTCAACGATATTTCATCGATGAATACATAACCCTTGCTTCCTTTTCCCGGATGCCATGCCGGCATAACCGTTGGTTTAACCGTCAGCCTGAAATAACGGGCGGTTACAGGATCGAAAGACAATGTGTGGGTAGTAATGTCCGACCAATGTGTGGTGTTTGCATCCAACAGTTTTTGACTGTTGACTACAGTAAATACTGAGTCGTTATCAGAGGATTCGAGAACAATTTCCGATGCATCAAAGATCCAGTCGCCGGTTACCACGCAGTTACGAATTTGAGCGGTTGATATTTCTGTGGGTTCGAGCATATCGATTATGACCACTATATTTTCACCCTTGAAACCCATCCATTTACCGGTTTTGTAATTCGTGCTGTTCCCGAAAAGGCCGTCGACTAGCATGCCTTCACCGGTATACCTGTAGTTCGGGTCTGGTGTAGTCAGTAGTGTTACGGGTTTGTAGCTGGCTTTGCTTGCATTAATTTTTTCCGAGAGAACTTTGCTTGTGTTCCCACCTTTGCGAATAGCCATTGCTTTAATTTCAGTATTTTCCCTGATGGAGAATTTACCGTCGTATTTTGTCGACGAAACGGTGGGAACCGTACCGTCTAGCGTATAATATACCGGTGCATTGTCAATGGTTGATAATTCCACATCGAGCGAATTGGTTTCGAAATTGGGAATCATTTTTGCCTGTACGTCAAAAACGTGTGTTGCATAGTTGTAACCTAGCTTGCCGTACAGGTTGAGCAGTCCGGGTAGCCGGGTAAGGAATGCTTCGTAATTCTTCTTTTCGGGCTTTACCCATTGTACTTCGGATAGCGCGGCGATACGGGGCATTATCATGTATTCCACGTAATCCGGCGTTTCAATATATTCAGTCCACAAGTTAGCTTGCAGCCCCAGGATACGTGCTTTTTGTCCCTCTGTCAAAATATCAGGTGCCGGTTCAAAGCTGTACACTTTTTCGATAGGGACATATCCGCCGATTGCCAACGGCTCTTCATCAGTGTTCTGGGTCTGGTAATAGTCGAAATAGCAATAGGTGGTTGGCGTCATAATTACATCGTGCCCCATTTGAGCAGCCTGGATACCTCCTTCCATTCCGCGCCATGACATGACTGTCGCGTTTGGAGCCAGTTCCCCTTCCAAAATCTCATCCCAACCGATAATACTTTTCCCTTTATCATTCAGGAATTTTTCGATGCGGGCAGTCACGTAGCTTTGCAGGTAATGTTCTGCCTTATGTCCTTCTTTGTCCTTGAGGTTTAATTCTTTTATACGAGTCTGGCAGTCGGGACACTCTTCCCAGCGGACCTTGGGACATTCATCGCCACCGATGTGGATGTATTCGGACGGGAAAAGTTCAATTACTTCCGAAAGCACACTTTCCAGGAAAGTGAAAGTTTCTTCTTTTCCCGGACAAAGAACATCGTCAAAAACTCCCCACGAACCCGCAACTTCGTACGGACCTCCTGTGCAGCCTAGCTCGGGATATGCGGCAAGGGCTGCCAGCATATGTCCCGGAAGATCAATTTCGGGAATAACGGTGATGTACCGATCTTGGGCATATTTAACGATGTCTCTAATTTCTTCCTGTGTATAAAAACCGCCGTGAGGTTTTCCATCATACTCCCCTGTGTTTCTGCCCACAACAGTTTGTTTGCGCTGAGACCCGATTACCGTTAACTTCGGATAGGCTTTTATCTCGATTCTCCATCCTTGGTCATCGGTCAGGTGCCAGTGAAAGCGATTGATGTTGTGCAATGCCAGGATATCGATGTATTTTTTTACAAAATCTACCGATTGGAAATGGCGCGCCACATCTAACATCATGCCGCGGTAGGCGAACCGGGGCTCGTCCTTGATTGTCACAGGTTGGAAAACAACGTGTTTTGTGCCTGCCAAAACAGACTTGCGCAACGTCTGTATCCCATAAAAAACAGCGGCTTCACTTGCGCCCGTTATAGTTATGCTGTTTTCACCGACTGCTATTTCATAGGCTTCTTTATTTGGATTTTGGAGGCCGATGCCCAAAATGATAGCGTTCTTGTCCGGTGCTGTTGAGGTAATATCCGGTTTTATACCTGTGGATATATTCAAAAATTCCGCTAAAAAATCTGCGTTACGCTGCATCTTTTCATTCCCCTCCGGAAATACTATTTTTACTGATGAGGACAAAACAAAAGGATTTCCTTCGGATGTCACGATTTCCGATGGCAACGGAATAACCTGGTAATTGGCAGATTCTATGCTTTTCTTTTCCTTCGGTGAACAAGAGAGCAATAGGGCGATTACTGCAATAAGGACAGAGAGAATCTTGAATTTTTTCATTTCATTTTATATTTAAAACAGTCCATGTATTTTTTACTTTTTGGGCACTGGTAATCAATTGTTCAAATTCGTTGATCGTGATGTTTGTTCCCCCCATTGAAACGGCTGAGTTTCTGAACTTCATCTTACTTTCCACCGCTTCCCGGGCAGAAAGATGAAACTCAACCGCACCGGTTTCCCGAGCGATCTTTGCAATATTATTTTCGTTAATTCCGCTTCCCGGCATAATGATGATGCGCTCTCCGGCTTGTTGAACCAGTTTTTTCAATAAATCTACCCCTTGTTCTGCCTTGGGTTGCTGACCCGACGTGAGAATTCTGCTGCAACCCAGCGAAATAATGTCTTCAAGGCTTATAAACGGATCCCGGCATTGATCGAATGCCCGATGAAAGGTCACATCCATTTTTTCTGCTGCTTCCACTAACTCCCTGCAGCGTTCCATATCTACATCACCTTCTTCCGTGAGACAGCCGATTACAATCCCGTCAACACCCAGTTTGCGACACATTTCGATGTCTTTGAGCATAATTTTGTGCTCCAGCCCGGAATAAAGAAAGTCGCCGCCGCGTGGACGGATAATAACGTTCAGCTTAATGTGCAGCAGTTCCCTCGCTACCGCAATATCACCGTATGACGGCGTGGTGCCGCCTTCTGGAATTGCCGCACAAAGTTCCACCCGGTAAGCACCGCCTTTTTGTGCTTCGACACAACTCATGACAGAGTTGGCGCATATTTCGAGTTTATAATCCATTTTCTTATTTGCGCTTTCTTATTTACGCTTTTGCAAAGATAATAATAGATTTCTTTTTATAAAATTCTCTCAGAATCTTGTTTTTGAGTCTGATTTTCTCTAATTTTACAGTCAATATGTAAGCAAAAGCATTACATTTGTCCAGAAGTCTGTAAGTCTAATGTCTAAATGTCTGATAAAGTGAAAATAACCTTATCCAGCGAGTTGCCTCATTATCCTGTTTTTAAAGAGGGTATTCGCCGTGCGCCCGACCGCGGATTCCGCCTAACACCTGCCCAGGCCGAAATCGCCTTAAAAAACGCTTTACGTTATATTCCGTGTGAATTGCATAAGACGCTGGCTCCCGAATTTTTAGAAGAGCTTTGGACCAGGGGAAGAATTTACGGTTACCGTTATCGTCCCGAAGGCGACCTGAAGGCAAAACCGATAGATGATTATAAAGGAAATTGCGTGGAAGGAAAAGCTTTTCAGGTGATGATTGACAATAATCTTTGTTTTGATATAGCCTTGTATCCATACGAACTGGTAACCTATGGCGAAACAGGTCAGGTCTGTCAGAACTGGATGCAGTACCGGTTGATAAAAATGTACCTGGAACAGTTGACACAGGAACAAACACTGGTAGTGGAAAGCGGACATCCGCTCGGATTGTTTAAATCGAAACCCGATGCACCACGTGTAATTATAACCAATTCAATGATGATTGGTCAATTCGATAACCTCCCGGATTGGGAGATTGCCGCACAGATGGGTGTTGCCAACTACGGACAAATGACGGCCGGGGGTTGGATGTATATTGGTCCACAGGGAATAGTTCACGGAACATTCAACACATTGCTCAATGCCGGAAGGTTGAAGCTTGGCATACCACAAGACGGAGATTTGCGGGGATACCTGTTTGTGTCGTCGGGGTTGGGTGGAATGAGCGGTGCGCAACCTAAAGCTGCCGATATTGCCGGTGCGGTATCCATTGTGGCAGAGGTGGATTATTCGCGCATAGAAACCCGTTATTCGCAGGGGTGGGTACACAAAATAACCGGTGACAAACAACAGGCTTTCGCCTGGGCTCATGAGTCGATGGCACACAAAGAACCTCTTTCCATCGCATATCACGGAAATATTGTCGATTTGCTTGAATTTGCAGAGACAGAGAAAATCCACATCGATCTATTGAGTGATCAAACCTCCTGTCACGAGCCTTATACGGGCGGATATTGCCCTGCGGGAATCCCGTTCGATGAGCGCACCCGGTTGCTGGAAGAAGACCGAACCCGGTTTCATGAATTGGTGGATGCATCCTTGCGCCGTCATTTCAATGTCGTCAGAAAACTGGTTGCCAACGGTACTTACTTTTTCGATTATGGAAACTCGTTTATGAAAGCGGTTTATGATGCCGGGGTGAAAGAGATTTCGAAAAACGGTATCGATGACAAAGAGGGCTTTATTTTTCCTTCGTACGTGGAAGATATCATGGGGCCTGAACTGTTCGATTACGGTTATGGCCCTTTCCGTTGGGTGTGCCTGAGCGGAAAACATGAAGACCTGGTTAAAACGGATAAGGCCGCTATGGATTGTATTGATCCGGCACGTCGCGGACAGGATAAAGATAACTGGATTTGGATCCGTGACGCGGAAAAAAACCGGCTTGTTGTAGGTACACAGGCCCGCATTTTGTATCAGGATGCACCTGGACGCATGAATATCGCTTTACGATTTAATGAGATGGTGCGCAACGGGGAGATCGGGCCTGTTATGCTTGGGCGTGATCACCATGATGTGAGTGGCACCGATTCGCCTTTCCGCGAAACCGCAAACATCAAGGATGGAAGTAACGTGATGGCGGACATGGCCGTGCAATGCTTCGCGGGGAATGCGGCACGGGGAATGAGCTTGGTGGCGCTACATAACGGAGGTGGCGTAGGTATAGGAAAAGCCGTTAACGGTGGATTCGGAATGGTGTGTGACGGTAGTGAACGCGTGGACGAAATCCTCCGCTCAGCAATGCTCTGGGACGTTATGGGCGGTGTTGCCCGCCGTTCATGGGCACGAAATGCAAATGCTATGAGCACCGTGCAGGATTTTAACCAGTCGTTTGCCGATGATTATTACATTACCGAACCCTACCTGGTGGACGAGGAAATAATAAAGAATATCACAAATTACAAACAATAATTTTAAAAAGCTCTTTTCCTGGGGAGCAGGAGTCTTGATATGAACAAAATAATGGAATGTGTTCCTAATTTCAGCGAGGGACGCGACAAAGAGAAAATTGAAAAGATCGTGGAGTGTTTCCGCGCAAAAAAAAATGTAAAACTGTTGGATTACAGTAATGACGAAGACCATAATCGGCTTGTTGTGACTGTTATAGGCGAACCCGAACCATTAAAAAAAAGCGTTGTTGATGCCATTGGTAAAGCGGTAGAACTTATCGATATGAACCAACACAGCGGGCAACATCCGAGAATGGGTGCCGTTGATGTAGTCCCTTTTATTCCCATTAAGAACGTAACCCCTGAAGAGGCTGTTTCGTTTTCAAAAGAGGTAGCACAGACGGTTGCCGAACGTTATAACTTACCTGTTTTCCTGTACGAAAAATCAGCTTCAGCACCTCATCGTGAAAATTTAGCAAACATCCGTAAAGGTGAATTTGAAGGGATGGCGGAGAAAATAAAAAAAGACGACTGGAAGCCTGATTTCGGTCCTGCAGAACGTCATCCAACGGCCGGGGCTGTTGCTGTGGGTGTACGTATGCCTCTGGTGGCCTATAACGTGAACTTAGGAACCGACAATCTTGAAATAGCTCAGTCAATAGCCAAAAAAGTGCGTTTCATCGGAGGTGGATTACGTTTCTGTAAAGGAATGGGCGTGGCGCTGGAGGAACGAGGCATAACCCAGGTTTCCATGAACCTGACCGATTATACCAAAACGGCCATTTACAGGGCTCACGAACTGGTTCGTATAGAAGCTAACCGTTACGGTGTGCCTGTTATTGGAGCTGAAATCGTAGGCTTGGTACCTCTGGAAGCATTGGTGGATACTGCCGCATATTATCTTGGCCTTGAGAATTTTTCACTAAACCAGGTACTCGAAACTAAACTGATGGAATAAAGCGAGGCTTACCTATGGACTGGATAGAACCTATTGCCGCAGTTTTTGGCGTTTTGAGCGTTTGGTTTGCCCGAAAAGAAAATATTTTAGTCTTTCCTTTCGGAATCATAAACGTCGCAATTTATATCTACATCTGTTTTGCTGCCCGATTGTATGCGAACGCTGGAATTAACGTAGTTTATCTGGCTTCGAATGTTTACGGATGGTATTTGTGGTCCCGTATCGACGGAGAAAGCCGTAAATTACAAATTAAACGTAATACTTCCAAGGAGAACATGATTTCCTGGACCGCAGTGGTGGCGATCTATGTGGCTCTGTTTTTTCTTTTGAGATATGTTAACCGGACAGATACCGGTTACATTCAATCGTATCTTCCCTATATCGATTCGTTTAATACAGCTTTTTTTTTGGTAGCTACCCTTTTGATGGCATTTAAAAAGCTGGAAAATTGGCAGTTTTGGATTATAGGTAATATTGTGTCGATCCCCATCTACGCATCGCAGGGATTGTATTTTACGAGCGCTCAATACGCTATTTTTCTGGTTTTAGCTATATCGGGCTGGAAGGAGTGGAAAAGGAAAATAAATTACAAATAGAAAAGATGAACAACCTTGTTGTGAAAAATGCTTCGCAAGTAGTTACCTGCAGTGGATTTACAGGGAAAAGAGGTGAAGATATGTCGGACCTGCATGTGATTGAGAATGGAACAGTCGTTGTTACTGACGGTGTTATCTCGCACGTGCTGAAAGAGGGTGAAGGTCTTTCCGTAGACCTGTCGGATTACGAAGTGATTCGTGCGGAGGGTAAGGCATTGCTTCCCGGGTTTGTAGATCCTCATACGCATTTTGTGTTTGGCGGCTACCGGGAAGAGGAATTTGCGTGGAGGATGCGTGGGGATAGTTATATGGACATCATGAACCGCGGCGGTGGGATTGTAAACACTACACGCGCTACACGCGCCGCATCGGAATATGAACTTTTTATCGCCGGGAAACAACGGCTTGACGCCATGATGCGACTCGGGATTACTACCGTGGAAGGTAAAAGCGGTTATGGACTCGATAAGGAAACTGAACTAAAACAACTCCGTGTCATGCAGCGCCTCAACGAAGAACATCCACTGGATGTTGTTTCCACGTTCATGGGCGCACACGCTACTCCTGAAGAGTGGAAGGGTAGGGAAGATGAGTTTATCGATTTCAACATAAACGAAATGTTCCCTTTGGTGGCTCAGGAAAAATTGGCGGAATGCGCTGATATTTTCTGCGAAAAAAATGTATTTACCATCGAACAATCGCGCCGCTACCTGACTGCAGCACGAGAACAGGGCTTCAAACTGAAAATCCACGCCGATGAAATTGTACCGTTCGGAGGAGCCGAGCTTGCTGCTGAACTTGGTTGCCTGTCTGCCGACCATTTGCTGAAAGCATCGGGTAAAGGCATTCGTGCAATGGCAAAGGCAGAAGTGGTTTCCACGCTGCTGCCGCTTACGGCTTTCTCGCTTCGCGAAAATTTTGCCCGTGCCCGGACAATGATTGACAACAATTGTATGGTTGCTTTGGCAACTGATTTCAATCCGGGTAGTTCGTTCAGCGCATCTGTGCCCTTGCTGTTTGCGTTGGCGTGTATTTATATGAAAATGTCGCCCGAAGAAGCAGTAACGGCTTTCACGATTAACAGTGCGGCTGCTGTAGGCAGAGCCGACAAAATCGGCAGTATTGATGTGGGGAAACAAGCTGACCTGGTGCTGTTGCAATTTCCGTCGTACAAATTCCTGCCCTATCACGTGGGTATGAACATTGTAGAAAAAGTTATCAAGCGTGGATGTCTTCTTGTTGACCGTTGAATATCAGACTTATAAATAAATAAAATGAAACTACAGGATTTAACTTTAAAACAATTCTTAGAAAAAACTGCCGGGAATGAGCCTGTTCCCGGTGGTGGAAGTGTATCGGCATTAAACGGAGCCATATCATCGTCATTGGTACAAATGCTGGCAAACCTGACTATTGGCAGGAAAAATTACACGGATGTGGAAGAGCGGATGAAAAAAAATGCCGGAAGATTTGAAGAATTCAGGATGCATTTTCTGAACGATATCGATCGCGATAGTGAAGCTTATAACCTTGTTTTCGAAGCATTTAAGCTTCCGAAAGAAACGGATGAGGAAAAAGCATATCGCAGCCAAAATATTCAGGAGGCGACCAAGATTGCCGCACTCGTTCCGATGGAAATTGCCGAGCGTGCCTTCGGAATGCTTGACCTCATTGTTGAAACTACCCGTAAGGGCAACAAAAATGCCATTACCGACGGCTGCGTGGCAATGATGACCTGCCGGACTGCCGTCTTGGGTGCGCTGCTGAACGTACGCATCAACCTGGGAGGATTAAAGGATGCTGGATTCGTGCAAAAGCTGACAGACGCTTGCAGCCGCATAGAAAGAGAAACAGAAGCAAAAGAAAAAGAGTTAACGGATTGGGTAAAAACACAACTATAAACATAAAGTGAAAAATATTTATTACATCGGAAAAGATGAACTTACGTTCGACGACCTTGAACGGATCATCAATGAAAACATCAAACTCGAATTATCGCAGGAAGCCAAAGAACGTATTCAAAAATGCCGTGATTATCTCGATCAGAAAATGCAAAATCAGCAGGAACCTATTTACGGAATCTCCACCGGTTTTGGGTCGCTATGCAACCGCACTATTTCGAACAATGATTTGCATATGTTGCAGGAGAATCTGGTGAAATCACACGCGTGCAGTGTTGGGGAAGAAGTTAAGCCGGTGATTGTAAAACTGATGTTTCTGCTCAAAGCACACGCACTTTCACTGGGTTACAGCGGTGTGCAGGTGGCAACCGTTCAACGGATGCTCGACCTGTTCAATAACGATATTCTGCCTGTGGTCTACGATAAAGGCTCCCTGGGGGCATCAGGCGACCTGGCACCGTTAGCCAACCTGTTTCTGCCTTTGATAGGCGTGGGAGATGTATATTACAAAGGGCAAAAACGCGATATCGGTAGCGTGCTCGACGAATTTGGTTGGGAACCCCTTAAACTGAAAAGCAAGGAAGGGCTGGCATTGCTAAACGGTACCCAGTTTATGTCGGCACACGGAGTGTTTGCGGTTATGAAAGCACAACGCTTGTCGAAACGTGCCGACCTGATCGCGGCTATTTCGCTCGATGCCTACGACGGGCACCTGGAGCCTTTTGACGAAAAGCTGCACCTTATCCGTCCGCACCTGGGACAATTAGAAACATCACAGAATATTGTCCGGTTTCTGGAGGGTAGTGAATTGATCTCTAGGGAAAAGAAGCATATTCAGGACCCTTACTCGTTTCGTTGTATTCCGCAAGTTCACGGTGCCACCAAAGACGCTATCGCATACGTGAAATCGGTATTGTTTACGGAAATCAATTCCGTGACCGATAATCCTACCATCTTCCCCGATGATGATCAAATTATATCGGGTGGAAATTTTCACGGTCAGCCACTCGCCATTACTTTTGATTTCTTGGCACTCGCCCTTGCCGAACTCGGTAATATTTCTGAACGCCGGGTAGCACAACTGATTCTCGGGAACCGCGGTCTGCCCGAATTTTTAGTGGCTAATCCGGGATTGAATTCCGGATTTATGATTCCCCAATACGTGTCGGCTTCCATCGTAAGTCAGAACAAGATGTATTGCTATGCGGCCTCGAGCGACTCCATTGTGTCGTCAAACGGACAGGAAGACCACGTGAGTATGGGGGCTACATCGGCTATAAAATTGCTGAAAGTAATGGATAACCTTGATCTGATTTTATCGATAGAACTGATGAATGCTGTGCAAGCGATGGAGTTTCGTCGTCCGCTTAAATCGTCGCCTGTTATTGAAAAAACCATCAAAGAATACCGGAAAGAGGTGCCCTTTGTAGAGGAAGATATTGTCATGTATAAGGAGATTCATAAAACCGTTGCGTTTTTAAACCGATTGCACGTGGATGCGCTGTAAAAGAACGGTGATTTTTTTTATCTTTGCACATTCGAAACACTTTCATAACATAAACTAAAAATTAAATGGTAGAGAAAATTCACAGTACGCTTCGTGATTCTTCCGTGGCAAGATGGACCGCATTAATACTGCTGGCTTCCACAATGTTTGTGGCTTATATGTTTATCGATGTTTTGGCACCCCTGAGTACCATGCTCGAAACTTCGCTGAAATGGACGCCCGACACTTTTGGCGCGGTCGCCGGTTCGGAATACTTCCTGAATGTATTTGCCTTCTTCCTGATATTTGCCGGAATTATTTTAGACCGGATTGGTGTACGGAAAGCTGCACTTGTCTCCGGTTCCCTGATGGTAATCGGAGCGTCCATAAAGCTGTATGGTATCAGCGATTATTTTAATGGCGGAGGCTTCGGATACGATTTCTTCAACTCTTTCTGGACCGGGTTCCCTGCATCGGCAAAAGTGGCTTCGGTTGGTTTTGCTATTTTTGGTTGTGGGGTGGAGATGGCGGGAGTTACCGTTTCCAAAGGGATTGTAAAATGGTTTGCCGGAAAAGAATTGGCACTGGCCATGGGCCTGGAGATGGCTATTGCGCGGCTGGGTGTTTTTGCCGTATTCCGTTTGTCGCCGTACCTGGCTGAAAAGGGGGGCGTTTCACTTTCGGTAGGTGTGGGGACTTTGTTGCTCCTGATCGGATTGTTGACTTTCAGTGTGTACTTCTTCTTCGATAAAAAGCTCGATTCGCAAACCGATGCTCTCAGGGCCGGTAATGAATCTTCTCTGGAAGAGGAGTTCAGGATCAGCGATTTAAAAGCTATATTTACGTCGAAAACCTTTATGGTTGTAGCCGGGCTATGCGTTCTGTTTTATTCAGCGATTTTCCCGTTTCAGAAGTTTGCTACCGGGATGCTCGAAAGCCGTTTGGGAATGACTACCTCCGAAGCGAGCGGCTTGTTTTCCTATTTTCCTATTGGAGCGATGATTTTAACACCCTTGCTGGGATGGTTTATTGATAACAAGGGGAAGGCAGCTACCATGCTGATGTTGGGGTCCCTGCTAGTGATTGTTTGCCATTTGATTTTTGCGCTTACACCGGAGGAAAACTTTACGTTTGCCGTGGCGTTAGGGGCTATCATTGTACTGGGTGTTTCGTTCTCCCTGGTTCCTGCTTCGCTGTGGCCTTCAGTTCCTAAGTTGGTGGACAACAAGGTTTTGGGATCTGCTTATTCCATCATATTCTGGATTCAGAACATTGGATTAATGCTGACTCCGGTTTTGATAGGGTGGGCATTAAAAAGAAGTAACCCGGGTATTGCCGAACAGATTGCATCCGGCGAAGCTGTAAAATATAATTATACTGTTCCGATGCTTATCTTTGCCGGATTTGGAGTTGCAGCACTTTTACTGGCTTTCTACCTAAAAGCACTGGACAAGAAAAAAGGTTTTGGGTTAGAGCTTCCAAACATTGTAAAAAAGGATCATGATGCGACAAGCAATCCGGGCTGAAGTGATCGGTAAGAAATATAGCGGCATCAAACAAATGGAGGATTAAGTTGTTTTATAACGACTATGCATTTCCAACTTACATCCGAATACAGGCCTACCGGCGATCAGCCGGAAGCCATAAAGGCTTTGATAGAGGGACTCAGACAGAAAATCCCTTATCAGACACTGTTGGGAGTTACCGGTTCGGGGAAAACATTTACCATTGCCAACGTGATAGCACAATTGAACAAACCCACGTTGGTGCTGAGTCACAACAAGACACTGGCAGCACAACTGTACAGTGAGTTCAAAGGCTTTTTCCCGAATAATGCGGTGGAGTATTTCGTCTCTTATTACGACTATTACCAGCCCGAGGCTTATATTCCAACTACAGACACTTACATTGAGAAAGACCTGTCCATTAACGATGAAATTGAAAAATTGCGTTTGGCAGCCACTTCATCGTTGCTCTCGGGACGAAACGACGTGATTGTTGTTTCGTCGGTCTCCTGCCTCTACGGAATCGGAAATCCGGAGGATTTCAACAAAACGACTGTGGATATCAGCGAGGGACAATTGCTGGAACGGGATCATTTCTTGCGGTTGCTTGTAAACAGTTTGTATTCGCGCGATGAAACTGCCGAGTTTAGCCGGGGAAATTTTCGCGTGAAAGGGGATACGGTAGATGTTTTTTTGGCATACCACGATTATATCGTACGCGTAATCTTCTGGGGCGATGAAATAGAAAGTATCGAAACGGTCGACCCGCTCACGGGAGTGACCACCGAGCGCCTGAACTCCTACCGGATTTTTCCGGCCAACCTTTTTGTAACTACCAAAGAACGGATTTTTCGCGCCATAGATGAAATCCAAATCGATCTGGGAAAACAGGTGGAGTTTTTCCAGTCTATCGGAAAACCCCTTGAAGCCAAGCGCCTGTACGAACGTGTTACGTACGATGTGGAAATGATCAAGGAGATTGGGTATTGCTCGGGCATTGAGAATTATTCACGCTATTTTGACGGGCGTTTGCCCGGAACACGGCCTTTCTGCCTGCTTGACTTTTTTCCCGAAGACTACCTCACCGTTATCGACGAAAGCCACGTGACCATCCCTCAAATCCGGGCGATGTACGGCGGTGACCATTCGCGGAAGCTTAACCTGGTTGAATACGGTTTTCGCCTGCCTGCAGCCATAGATAACCGCCCGCTTACGTTTGAGGAATTTGAAGCACATACGCCTGAAATCATTTTTGTCAGCGCTACTCCTGCCGATTATGAATTGGAAAAATCGGAAGGGATTGTCGTAGACCAGCTGATCCGCCCGACGGGATTACTCGACCCGCCCATTGATGTGCGCCCGAGTTTGAACCAGGTAGATGATTTGATGGAGGAGATTCAGCTGCGGGTAGAAAAAAACGAACGTGTCCTCGTAACCACACTCACCAAACGCATGGCGGAAGAGCTGACCGATTACCTTTCGCAGCACGATATACGTTGCAACTACATCCATTCCGACGTAGAAACACTCGAACGCGTGAAAATTATGGATGATCTCCGAAGCGGGATTTTTGATGTGCTCATCGGGGTCAACCTGCTTCGCGAAGGATTGGATCTTCCCGAAGTTTCACTTGTCGCTGTCTTGGATGCCGACAAGGAGGGTTTTCTGCGGTCGCATCGTTCCCTGACACAAACTGCGGGGCGTGCCGCCCGAAACGTTAATGGGAAAGTCATATTCTATGCCGACAAAATAACCGACAGCATGCAAACGACTATCGATGAAACTAACCGCCGGCGGGAGAAGCAGATAAAATACAACGAACAACACGGCATTACGCCGCAACAGATAATAAAAGCCCGGTCATCCGTGCTAAACAAGGAGTACACGGTTACCGCAGAAGCTAGGGCATACGTAGAGCCCGATTACTATTCCATGGCATCGGAGCCGTTGCCCGAATATGCTACCGCAGACGATCTGAAAACAAAAATCGAACAGACCCGCAAGGCAATGCTGTCAGCTGCCAAAAAACTGGAATTCCTGGAGGCGGCAAGACTGCGTGATGAGTTGATAAAATTAGAAGATGAGCTGGAAGAGAAGTCTAAATGCTGATATCTATTGGCCTGTTATTCTTTGTTCTTAAAACATACATATCTTAAAACCGCATATAAATGAAATCAGACATTCAGATTGCAAGAGAGACACCGCTAAAAAAAATAAAGGAAGTAGCAGAAAACATAGGTATCGACCGGGATGAGGTTCATAACTACGGCCCGTACATGGCAAAAGTGCCCTTGCGGTTGAAAAATCAGAAAAAAATTGACCAAAGCAACCTGGTTTTGGTTACAGCTATCACGCCCACCAAGGCAGGTATCGGGAAGACTACCGTTTCCATTGGTCTGGCACTGGGACTGAACAAAATTGGTAAAAAAGCCATTGTAGCGTTACGTGAACCCTCACTGGGACCCGTATTTGGAATGAAAGGAGGAGCTGCTGGCGGCGGGTATGCCCAAGTGCTTCCCATGGAGAACATCAATCTACACTTTACCGGTGATTTTCATGCGGTCACATCGGCTCATAACACTATATCTGCACTTCTGGACAATTATATTTTTCGTGTTCAGGGTACACCTCATGAGATCAAGGAGGTGCTTTGGAAACGGGTGTTGGATGTGAACGACCGCAGTTTGCGCTATATTGTTACCGGCCTCGGCCCGGGAAACGGAGTCCCGCTTGAAGGTGGTTTCGATATTACAGCCGCATCGGAATTGATGGCCATTTTGTGTCTGGCGGAGGATGAAGAGGACCTGCGTCGACGCATCGAAAATATTTTATTGGGTTATACGCGGGAAGACAAGCCGTTTACGGTAAAAGACTTGGGTGTTGCAGGTGCCATAACCGTACTGATGAAAGACGCCATTCATCCCAATTTGGTACAAACGACTGAGAATACGGCAGCATTTGTTCATGGCGGTCCTTTTGCAAATATTGCACACGGTTGTAATTCGGTTTCTGCTACAAAAATGGCCATGTCATATGGCGAGTATGTGATTACCGAAGCCGGTTTCGGTGCCGATCTGGGAGCGGAAAAGTTTTTTAATATTAAATGTAGAAAAAGTGGTTTGCAACCCAAACTAACGGTTATTGTCGTTACTGCGCAGGGACTGAAAATGCACGGCGGAACTCCTGAAACCGATATCAGACAGCCTGACATGGAAGGACTGAAAAAAGGGTTGGAGAACTTGTCGAAACACTTGGAGAATCTGGCCTCTTTTGGTCAAACTGTTGTGGTGGCATTCAACAAATATGCTTTTGATACACAGGATGAAATAGATGCTGTGGCTGAGTTTTGTCGCCAACGTGGGGTTCGTTTTGCCGTAAACAATGCGTTTGTTGAAGGCGGGCAGGGAGCCGTTAAGCTGGCTAATGCGGTAGTGGAAGCCATTGAAAAAGAGCCGTCTCAACCGTTACAGTATACTTATTCCGATGAAGATTCCATCCGGACAAAACTCGAAAAAATTGCACTCAATATTTACGGTGCACGGGATGTAGTCTTTAACGAAAAGGCATTAAGGCGATTGAAGAGAATAGACGATACTCCACTGGCAAAATTTCCGGTTTGCATAGCAAAAACGCAATTCTCGTTCTCTGCCGATCCAAAGGAGTATGGTGTAGCCAAAGGATTTCGCTTTAAGATCAACGATATTGTAATTAACCAGGGATCGGAGTTTATTGTCGCTATTGCCGGCGAAATGATGCGTATGCCTGGCCTTCCCGCTGATCCACAAGCCAAAAGGATTGATATTGTGAACGGAAAAGTGGAAGGATTGAGTTAGTTGCAATTTAGGATTTATGGTGTGAAATTATCGCTTTTATCAGCGATAATTTCAAATATCGTTATTTATCACGATATTTTGATATATCATTTTTTCTCACGATATTTGTCGGATGATAGCAATAATAAAAGGAGACATTGTCTCGTCTCGAAAAATAGAGAATTCCGAAAAGTGGCTGCTGCCGCTGAAAGGCTTGTTCAATGAATGGGGAAAATCGCCCGGGCAATGGGAGGTCGTGTGGGGCGATTCGTTTCAGCTGGAAGTAGATCGTCCGGAAGAAGCCCTGAGAAAAGCGTTACGGGTGAAAGCATTAATAAAGAAGATAGTTTCTGATGAAACTAATAAAAGCCTTATTGATGTGAGAATGGCGATAGGCATAGGAGGAAAGAGTTATACGGGCGAACGTATAACGGAAAGTAACGGAGAAGCGTTTATAAATGCCGGAGAAAAATTTGAAGAACTGGAAAAAGAAAAATTCAATTTGCTTGTTAAAAGCCCCTGGCCGGATTTTGATGGGGAAATGAATCTTTTTATCAGGTTAGCCTCAGTTTTTATGGATAAATGGTCGGTCGCTTCAGCTGAGTTGGTGGAGGTGGCATTGAAACATCCCAATTATACCCAAAACGAGATTGGAAGGCGGCTGGGGATAAAACAAAACTCTGTAAGCGGAAGATGGAAAAGGGCCAATATAGATGAAATTTTGTCTATGGAGCAGATGTATCGGCGCAAATTAGAAAGGTTGCTTTTATGATTATACTTGTCAAGCTTATCTTAATGCATCTAACCGGTGATTTCATTCTTCAGCCAAAATCGTGGGTTGAGGAAAAAGAAAAACAAGGCGCAAAATCCCTTAAGTTATATTTGCACGGCCTCATTCACGGTGCGTTGGTATGGCTGGTTCTATGGGATTTACGGCATTGGGCTGTGGCGCTTTCAATTACCATTGTTCATGTGGGGATAGACATGGTAAAATTGTTTTTTCAGAAAAAAAACAATAAAACCGGGTGGTTTTTGATGGATCAGTTGTTGCATGTGTTGAGCATTGTCGTTTTGTGGTACCTGTTTTTTAATCCGGATATATCTTTCGGCGCGCTGGCTGAAAATCTGCAATTTTGGATTTACGTGACAGCAATTCTTTTCTTAACTGTGGTGTGCGGTATAGGGATTCAGGTGCTGTTAACAAACTGGACAAAAGATATATACCTCGATAAAGAAAAGTCGTTACCCAATGCCGGCCGTTATATCGGTATTCTGGAAAGACTTCTGGTTTTCCTGTTTGTCGTTTTGGGGCGTTGGGAAGCTATTGGGTTTCTGATCGCGGCTAAATCAGTATTTCGTTTTGGCGATTTGAAAGATTCGCGAAACCGGAAACTGACAGAGTATATTCTTATCGGGACCTTGTTGAGTTTTGGAATAGCTATTGTTACGGGAATTCTCACTTTGTATATCTCTACTGTCTGACAAAACCGGAATGAGCAAATTGAAACTATCCATACTTGATTTAGCTAAATTTACTGAAGAAACCAAAACTGCTTCAGAAGTACTGAATCAATCCACAGAAATAGCCAAACTTGCCGATAAACTGGGGTACACCCGTTACTGGTTCGCAGAGCATCATAATACCTCTATGATCATGAGCATGTTTCCCGAAATTATGGTGGCACATGTTGCGACGCAGACTCAACGGATTCGTGTAGGAACGGGAGGAGTGATGTTGCCCAATCACAGTGCTTTCAGTGTTGCCGAACGGTTTGCTATGCTTGAGGCATTGTATCCCGGCAGAATAGATCTGGGTATAGGACGTGCACCAGGAACCGACGGACGGACAGCGCTGGCTCTTCGAAGGTCGTGGGAGGCCATTAAGCAGGATACGTTTCCCGAACAATTAACGGAGCTTCTGGGATTCTTGGGCCACAACCTGCCCGACAAACATCCTTTTGCCCACATCAACGCATCGCCAGACCCATTTCTCATCCCCGAAATCTATATGCTTGGTTCCAGTACCGGTGGTGTTGAGTTTGCCTTGACAAAAGGATTGCCTTTTGTATTTGCGGCACAGATAAACGCAGATTTGGCGGTCCCTGTGCTTACCATGTATCGCCGGCAGTTTAAGCCTTCGGAATATCTTCAGGAACCTAAAAGTATTCTTTCGATTATGGTTTTTACAGCAGAAACCGATGAAGAAGCTTATTATCAGGCAGCGCCCGCTATTCTACACTGGACGATGTTGACTGTTGGTAAGAGGATTGTTAATCCTACTTTTGAAGAAGCGCTTTCATATAGGTATTCACTTCAGGAAGAGGCGGTGAAGCAAAGCATTATGCGGAAGTTCGTTATCGGCTCACCCGGTAAAGTTTCCGAAATGCTTTGGCAATGGGCCAAAGAAACCCTGGTGGACGAGATCATTATTTTCGATTTGTATTCGCAGATGAAAGGACGCCGACAGGGTTACGAATTGCTGGCAAAAGAATTGGGATTAAGTTAATTTCAGGTATTGTAGAAAAAAGGGATATGCCCTGCTGAAAAACCGGTGAAGTTTAATTGTATTGATAATAAATTGCTACCTTTGCTGAGAAATTAGGTTATTGTTTGTGGAGATTGATGATGGAACGAGCGTGAAGCCAGCGGTTTGAGTTGCGCTGAAACGATTATACGACCTTCATCTGAAAATAAATATTATTACTTTATTATATGAAAAAAATATACAGCCTGATTACCGGAACCGGAAGTTATGTTCCTTCCAAAGTTGTTAAGAATGATGACTTTTTGAATTATGACTTCCTGGAGTCGACGGGTGAAAAAATCGACAAAGAAAATCGCGAAATAGTGGATAAATTTGAAGAAATAACAACTATTTCCGAACGAAGGTATGCCGAAGATCATCAACTAACCTCTGATCTGGCTCTCATTGCAGCAGAACAAGCCATCGAATCTGCAGGGATTGACAGGGAAGAGCTTGATTATGTGATTCTGGCACATAATTTTGGAGAAACCCAACCGAATGATACCCGTATTGATATATTGCCTACGCTTGCTTCGCGCGTAAAGGCTAAACTTGGTATCCGGAGTCCACAGGCTATTGCATACGATATTTTGTATGGATGTCCGGGCTGGGTTCAAGCCCTTATTCAGGCAGATTATTATATTCGTTCGGGTGACGCAAAAAAGATACTGGTCATCGGTGCCGATGTACTATCGAGGATTTCAGATCCGCATGACCGCGATAGTATGATTTATGCTGATGGAGCTGGTGCTGCCATTGTAGAAGCAGTGGAAAGCGAAACGCCGGTGGGTATTATCGGGCATAATTCGCGAAGCGATTCCATGGATTATGTAAACTTGCTTCACATGGGATATTCGTACGACAGGGAGTTGGCCGGTAAAAAGGATTTATACCTGAAAATGAACGGCCGTCGTTTATATCAGTATGCATTGGAAAATGTTCCCAAAGCTATAAAATCAGGTCTGGACAAGCTTAAATTGCATGTAAACGATGTGAAAAAAGTACTGATCCATCAGGCAAACGGAAAAATGGATGATGCCATTCTCAAAAGACTGTTTAAGTTGTATAACATCAACGATATTCCAGAATCGGTAATGCCTATGACGATTTCGTGGTTGGGAAACTCATCTGTTGCTACAGTTCCCACTTTGCTCGATATGGTGATGAGAGGAAAAATGAACGGACACAGCATCTCCTCCGGCGATAACCTGGTGCTTACATCGGTAGGTGCAGGAATGAATATTAACAGCGTCATATACAGGATGCCATAACACAAAAAAAGAGGATTTTTTAATCCTCTTTTTTTGTGTTATGCAATTTTTGTAATTAATTATACAGCGCAAACTCGTCTTTACTGTATGCCAGATTTTTCATTGCTGTGAACAAAAAATAGGGAACAACCAGAAGAATAATTGCCCAGACAATGTTACCCACAATAGTTCCTTTTTTCATGTTATTCACATAGAGATGCCCCAAAAAACCCTCAATTACCAATAGTAAACCAATTAAAAGGTTTGTGTTGTTGGTCGTTCCGCTAAAAAAAGGAAGCGCCAAAATCAGCACGCCAATAATCATTACTATTACGCCTGAATACCTTGCTAATTCTTTCATGTGTGTTTATTATATTATGTTTTTGATTTCGTAGCACAAATAAACACAAAATTCCACAAATAATAAAATTATTTAAGCTAAAAATTCAATTATGACATCAAAAACCTTCATGAAGTTGAAAACAACCTTTTTTATAATCAGGGGATAGCAAAAAATGATTATTTTTGTTAGTGCGAATTTTCTTGTGTTATGAAGTTGATAAAAAGGATTTTCATATTTTTATACCAGTGGCTTATTTTTGCGCCCATTTTCCTTCTGTTTACTATTTTAACAGCATTGACGGTAATGGTCTTTGCTCCCGTTTTTGGAAGTCGGTATTGGGGATATGTGCCCCCGAGATGGTGGTCAAGAATGACTTGCTGGCTGGCTTTATGCCGGATAAAGAGCAGCGGACACGAAAATCTCAATTCTAAACAGTCTTATGTTTTTGTAGCCAATCATCAAGGAGCTTTCGACATTTTTTTAATTTACGGTTTTTTGAACCAGAACATAAAATGGGTACAAAAAGCCAGCTTACGCAATATACCTTTGGTAGGCTTTGCATCGGAAATGGCCGGCCACGTTTTTGTGGATAATTCCAGCCCTGCAGCTCGTGCCAATACGATTCGTGAAGCCAAAAAGAAAATGACGGATGATGTTTCCATTATGCTCTTTCCTGAAGGAGCCCGGTCACGTACCGGGAAACTGGGACATTTTAAAAGGGGAGCTTATCAGATTGCTTACGACCTCAGATTACCTATCGTTCCGCTAACAATTAACGGCCCTTTCGATGTGATGAAACGTGGCTCACTTTGTTTAAAACCCAATAAACTGGAATTGATTATTCACAAGCCTATTTGTACTGAAAATTTGAATGAATGCGATATCCCTACATTGATAGATGAATCAAGGAAAATCATTCATTCTGCTTTGTGGGAGAAGTTTAAAGATTAAAACTAAAAGGAATCCGGAGTGTGGATCAATATAAAAAGAAAATGGTTGTCTCACGACAACCAATCTCCATTGTTAACCTTAAATCTAATACCATGAAAAACACGATACAAATATAGCGTGCTTTTTATTTACAGCCAAATGAATGAATAAAAAAATGGCCTAGCTTAACTTTATTTAATCTAAAAGGCTTTATGCAATCGAGTGCATACAAAATTGTTTACACAATTTTGCATTACAGGTTTCCGGAAAGTTTTTTTATCCCCGTCAATCGTATATTTTTTTTGCAAAAAAATTGAGTAAGCGCCAATTGAAGCGGTACCAGCGTCTTGTCGATTTGGGTTTTCCCCCGAATTGAAGCAGGAAACGAGGTTTTCCTGCATTAATATTCAGGTAGCCTGAGTCCATAAAGTCGAAAAACTCATATCCCTCTTTTTCAGCTATTTCCATGGCTGAAAAAATTGTGAAGACGGTAGGATAATATGTTTTGTACCTTTTTTCTTTCCCCCAAAAATAAAGTACATAAACCGTTTTTTGCTCAAATCCGAGAATAATTCCACCAATGATTTTCTCGTTGTAACGGCTGATCAGTATCTTTCCCTTTCCCAGGGAAACGTAACAGTTGAAAAAATTCTCGAAGTATTGGTAAGGCGGAAACTTCTTAGACATTTTCCAGTTTCTGGATTTGTCGATTAATTTGTAAATCTCCCGTAATTTATCGTGTGAGGTGAGTTCTTCAACAACAACACCTTTCCGCCGGGCTTTGTTGACCTGATTTTTCCGGGTGGAAGACAGCTGATCCCATATCTTTCGTTTTCGCTGCAACGAGTTTCTCACGTTAATCCATTTTGCGGAATAAAACCCATTTTCACGAAATCCCTTATACCCAAAAACTGCGTCGTTTAAATTTCGGTATTCAATAAAGAAAACCTTGTTTTCAACTTCTTTCACCAAGGAAGAAATGAGTAGGTTGAAAATCTCTATTTTGTTGACGTTTTCCTCGTAAAAGCTGGGTTGCTGCGAAATGTAACATCTTTTAAACACCGAGCCGTACATCAGCCGATTGATCCGCATAATTAATGCAAACATAGATGCTATAGGTTTCTCATCGCAAAAAACAATAAGCATCATAGGCCTGTAAAATGAAATGTTTTGGTTCCAGTCAAAAGAAGATACGTAGTGAAAGAATTTCACATCGTTCAAGGGAGGAAGATCCTCCTTTTTACCGTATATTTTAACCTGATATTCCATTGTTTGCAATCTACACAAAAATAGAAAAAAACTTTGATTAAAACATATTTTAACGGCAATATTGGTTTTTTTAATTGGCCTTTACGGCATTTTACCGGATAAGGGAATCGTATGCCGTAGACTTAGTTTTTAACGGGAAATAACAGAAAAGCAGATAAATCACCTGTTATTTTATTAACTTTGTGGCTTACTTTAAGCTGAAATTATTCTTTATGTCAAAAAAAATTCTTGTTACAGGTGGAACCGGATATAT
>JABNAD010000454.1_pt1 | contig 24509 bp, 20 predicted proteins | sample 7240381 | NCBI WGS metagenome assembly JABNAD01 (sample SAMN11332834, study PRJNA596920) | anaerobic digester metagenome | biome: digested sludge; isolation source: digested sewage sludge-derived enrichment culture grown on H2/CO2 | place: Germany: Goettingen
TTTTGGAACGGTCCAAGACCTGTTCCATCTGCCATGGCTGCGGTAATGGCACACACACGGGGGTCTTCTGCGGCACAGGTACTCAGCGTTTTTCCAAAGACGGAGGAGAAGCTCTCCTCCCCGGAGGATTTCAAAAGTCCAGTCTCCACATCAAACGGCCCAACGCCGTGGAACTTTCCCGGGTCCCGTTCTGCGGGAGCATATCCCTTGCCCTTCATGGTGTGAACGTGAACCACCACCGGGCAGCGCAGCTCCTTCGCCCATTGCAGCATGTTGCACAGCCTGTCCAAATCGTGCCCGTCAATCGGGCCGAGATACGTAAATCCCATGTCTTCAAACAGGGTACTTCCCGGCCACAGTGCCTTTTTCAGCGAGGATTTCAGCCGATGATTGAAGCGATACAGTTTATTTTGCATCGGCGTAGCGCCAAACAGTCCACGATACCACTTTTTGAAATGGTAGTAGGCGGGCTTGCTGCGAATCTTCCCCAGATGGCGGCTCACCGCCCCCACGTTGGGGTTGATGGACATGCCGTTGTCATTCAAAATCACGATCAGCGGCTCCTTGGAGGCTCCGGCGTTGTTCAGCCCCTCATAGGCGAGTCCGCCGGTCAGCGCCCCGTCCCCGATCAGGGCCAGTACACTGTAATCCTTTTTCTCCAGCGTTCTTGCCCGAGCCATTCCCAGCGCCACAGAGACAGAGTTGGAGGCATGGCCCGCGATAAACGAGTCGTGCTCACTCTCATAGGGCTTCGGAAACCCGGAAAGACCGCCGAACTGCCGCAGGGTGCCAAACAGTTCCCGCCGCCCGGTAAGCGCTTTGTGAACATAGCACTGGTGTCCCACGTCGAACACCAGCCGGTCGTCCGCAGTGTCAAACACGCGGTGGATGGCCACCGTCAGTTCTACTACTCCCAGATTGGAGGCTAAGTGTCCGCCGGTTTTTGAAACGCTGTCGATCAAAAAGCTCCGCAGTTCCCCGCAGAGCGTATCCAAATCCCGGCGGCTCAGTGCTTTCACGTCCGCCGGAGAATTTATTTTCTCAAGAATCATGGAGTTTCTCCCTCACCCGCTTTACTTGGAAAAGCGGTGAAATATGTGTAAAAATCGGCCCGCGAGGAAAACCACGCGGGTACTTTTGTTGATGGCAAGCGTCTTGCCCAGCGCCTTTCCGCCAATGGTCAGGCCGGAGATCAGCGCCGTGACTCCCACGCTCAAAAGAACCGTGTGTACAGTCAGCATTTGCTGAAGCTGAACCACAATAACGGCAGCAGTGGTTCCGGAGACAATACCGCAGATATCACCCACCACGTCGTTGCAAAAGCTGCTGACATGGCTGGCATTGCGCAAAAGGCTGATTGCCTCTGACGCACCCGGCTCCTTATGGGCCGCCATGGAGTGAAAGGGCCGCTCGTCTGCGGCGGTAACGGCAACGCCGATGATGTCAAACAGAATACCAAGGCAGATAAACCCGGCCAAAACCAACAGTGCCGCCGCGATCCCCGCCCCGGTGAGCGCGCTTTCAGAAGCGAGACTCAGCGCGGCGGACAGCGCCACGGCGATCAAAAATATCCGCAGAATCCAGCGGTATTGCGGTGCGTCCCCGTCGTTTTTCTTTTTTCCTTTTTCCTTACTCAAACCGTGGCCTCCTCGGGCGCGGCAAAAATTCCGCCACATATCGGCGGTTTCAAAAATTTTTTTACTAAGTCAGCGGCGGCAAAAAAGGTTAATCTTACGGCTTAGGTTCGGGTTGGATTTCCCAGCAGCGCACCTCTCGTTGCCGATAGAGGCGGTTCCCCGTTCGGCGCTGCGTCGCGGCGTTGCCGTCCGCGCGACCCGACTGCCACTTAGTCCGCACTGTAATCCCTTTTCTGCCCTTGCGACAGCCTAGGTGATTTCCACCTCAGTCTGTCCGTCTCTTTAGCCTCTTTTGCAGACGGGGTTTCAGGAGGCGATGGCGGTTCCACTCTGGCCAGAGCGGAGTCCGCGTTGATCCTCCATTCACCGCGCCCACGCAAGGCAGGCTACATCTGCACACAGCATTACGGGCGAAAACGCCCGATGTACCGCATTGCAGGTTCCTAATCTGTTTCGTACGCAGGCCGGATACCCCATGGGATTACGTCCACGCACAAGAACAGGTCTCCACGGAAACAGGGTCGGGTTGACCATGCCATTGCTCATCGCCCTGAGTCCGCAAGCGCGAAATCACGCTTCCCCCCAGCACCCACCCAAAACTGGGCGTTTCAAGCAAGCACCACGGGTTTCATCGATATGCCCTTTAGAGGATTTTTAGGCCCTCCCTGAGAAACGGCAGTCCTGACTAGGATACTGCGCCGCTGCTTAGTATTCTTCAGTATAACACGATCTCAATAATTATACAACAATTATTGTATATACAAAGTGTTAATTTTCAATTGATCAGATCAGAATATTTTTTTGCTCAACTCTTTCGCTCTGCCAGTGAATCCGCCAAAAAGTCCAAAAATTCATGCTCCCGCGCCCGCGCCAGAGCCGCCTTTGCCGCGGCAGTGCACATCCGAACGGCATGGTCGCATCCCTCCAGCCCCAGCACATCCACATAGGTTGTCTTCCCGTCTGCCCTGTCGGAGCCAATGGGCTTTCCAAACGCAGACTCATCGCCCACAACATCCAGCATGTCGTCCCGAATCTGGAAGGCAACGCCCACTTGCTGCGCATAGTCGGCCGCGGCGGTGCGCAGATCCTCTCCCGCTCCCGCGGCGGCACAGCCCAAAAGTGCAGCGCCTCGAATCATGGCTCCGGTCTTCAGCCGGTGGACCTCCAGCAGTTCCTTGTGGGTGCGAGGCTCGTGAAGGGTGTCCAGCACCTGTCCAGCCACCATACCGTCTGCCCCGGCAGCTTTCGCCAGAATCAATGCACAGTCAGCCCGCCGGGACGCGTCGAGATCGGGCGCAGTCAAAATCAGGCGGAACGCCTCCGGCTGGAGCGCGTCTCCCGCCAGCACTGCCAACGTCTCGCCATAAACCTTGTGGTTTGTAGGTTTTCCCCGGCGCAGATCGTCGTTGTCCATGCAGGGCAGGTCGTCGTGAATGAGCGAATAGGTGTGGACCAGTTCCAGCGCGCAGGCCACCGGCAGGGCCTTATGCCAATCCATTCCGGAAAGGCGGGCGAATTCCAGCGTGAGCACCGGTCGGATGCGTTTTCCCCCAGCCAGAAGGCTGTATCGCATGGCGTCATAGAGATCGGTCCAGTGGGGTTTGTCTGTGAACAGCCCGTCTAAAAACGATTCCACCGCCTCACGGTACTCGCTATACCGTGCGTCAAACACCGCCTTATCCATCGGACTCCTCCTCCGTGTCAAAAGGCAGCTCTACCGGCGCGCCGTCCGCGCCCTTCATCAGCTGCACTACGGTTTGCTCCGCCTCGTCCAGCAGCTTGCCGCAGGACGCGATCAGCGCGGTGCCCTCCTGAAACAGCGCCAGAGAATCCGCCAACTCCGCGTCTCCTTTTTCCATCTGGGCCACAATCTCTTCCAAACGCTGAATCTGCTGTTCAAACGTCTGGGTTTCTTTTTTCTTTCCAGCCATCACGGTCTTCCTTTCTCAACAGTGCAATCCAGCGTCCCCTCCCCCAGAGCCACCTCTATGCGGCTCCCGGTGGGGGCGTCCCGATAGCTTTTGATAATGCCCCCATCGTTCCGAGCCACAGCATAACCCCGGCTGAGAACCTTCAGGGGGCTCATGGCATCCAGCGACGCGGCAAGGGCCAAATACGTCTGCCGTTTCGCGCCCATACTCCGACTGGAGAGATCCCCCAGCCGCTGATGCAAATGGGTCAGCAGCATCCGTCGATCCTGCACATAGGCCAACTGGTCCTTCATCACCCGCTTGTCCGCGATGGTTTCCAGCTGGCGGCGGCACAGGCGCAGCTTGCTTTCCTCTGCCTGCGCGATGCGTTCGCCCGCACCCCGCAGCCATCGCAGCAGTTCCATCTGATCCGGCACGGCGATCTCCGCCGCATTGGAGGGAGTGGACGCCCGTGCATCCGCTACAAAATCCGCAATGGTCACATCCGGTTCGTGGCCCACGGCGGAAATCACCGGCAGATCGGATTCGTAGATGGCGCGGGCCACCCGCTCGTCGTTGAAGGCCCAGAGGTCTTCCATGGACCCGCCGCCCCGGCCCGTGATAATCAAGTCTCCCACCCGATACCGGTTTGCATACCGGATAGCTCCCGCAATCTCCGCGGGAGCCTCCGCCCCCTGAACCCGCACGGGAAGCAGCGCCACCTTAGCGGCGGGATACCGCCTGCGAAGGATACGGATCATGTCGTGAACCGCGGCTCCGGCAGAGGAGGTGACAATTGCAATCGTCCGAGGGTAGCGGGGCAGGGGTTTTTTGTGGTTCTCGTCGAACAACCCCTCTTCAAAGAGCTTCACTTTCAACTGCTCAAACGCTACCGCAAGATCACCCACACCGTCTGGCGACAGTCCGGAGCAATAGAGCTGATAGGCCCCGTCCCGGGGGAAGACGGAGACGCGGCCCCGGGCGATAACCTTCATGCCGTTTTCGGGTTTAAACCGCAGCCGCTGCGCCTGCGACCGGAACATGACGCACCGCAGTGCACCCTCCCGGTCCTTCAGGGTGAAATAGTGGTGCCCGGAGGGATAGACCTTGTAGTTGGAAAGCTCTCCCCGAACCAACAGGTCCTGTAAAAGCGACTCCCCGTCCAGCAGAGCCTTGACATATTCATTTACCTGCGAAACTTGATAGATCGGTTGGTCCATGACCCGTGCCGTCCTTTCCTGTATCAACGTAGAAAAACAGGGCGGGCAAGTAGCCCGCCCCGTCCTGAGTTCATTCCTGCGGGCATTCTTGACGGGCAAAGCTGCCCAGAATCCCGTTCATAAATTTCACCGTCTCCGGCGTTTCATACTTCTTGGCAATCTCCACGGCCTCGTTAATGGCCGCGCCGGTGGGAATATCCGGCATGTACAGAATCTCATACATGCACACCCGCATGATAGCGGAGGCCACCAGCGGAATCCGGGCAAAGTCCCAGCCCACCGCGTATTTGGAAATATAACCGTCCAGTTCGGCGGCGTGTTCTTCCACGCCGGTGACAAGCCGGCGGATATAAGCTGCCTGCTTCTCGTTAGGAGTCTCGGTGTAAATCGCATCCTCGCCTGCCAGAGACGCGAAACTCTCCGTCGTCAGCCTCTGGTCCAGCAATTCCTTCACCGTCTGATCCGTAAAGCTCAGTTCATAGGCAAGGTGAATGGCAATCTCTCGTGCAACGTTCCGTACCATATACCGTTTCGTCCTCTATCTTTCTCAGGCCAGCGTCACGCCGTCCACATGAATGTTCACCGTACCCACGGGGCAGCCGGTCATAGCCTCCACCGACGAGGCAACAGCCTTCTGTGCGTTTTCCGCCACCTCAGGAATGGGGTGACCGTATGCTACTGTCAGGTATACGTCCAACGTCAGGGCCGCGCCGGTCATGTCGATCTTCACGCCGCGAGTCCCCTTCTGGGCATTTTTCTTGTTCATCAGGTCGGTCACGCTGCCGCCCATGCCGCTCATCATTCCGGACACACCGTCCACGTCCCGCACCGCGCCCACCGCGATGGCGGCAATGACTTCCTCAGCGATATTGATACTGCCGTTTTCCTCCGGCAGAGTCATGTATTCCCGGCTCTCGCCCATGGCATCCACGCTCCTTCTTGTCGTCCGGCCCTTGGCGGACTCCTTCTTTCGTGCCTATTAGTTTACCATGGTTCGCTGAAAATTACAACATTTAATTTGCCGCCATGATCTTGATATTCCCGACGGGATAACCCGTCTCGGTTATGGCAATGTCGGTAATTTTCGCCACATCCTCGCTGCTGAGTTCACCGTTGGCGGTGGACACCACCACGCTGAGGCTGTCCTCGCCCATGAAAGCCACGCAGTCGGCATAGCCTTTGGCGGCAACCAGATTTTCGATCTGCGCCTCCGCCATGGTATACTGGGCCATGGCTTGGATTCCCTGCGCTGCGTTATCCAGCGCGCTCTGGGCCGCGCCGTCCTCATCGGCAGCCTGCTGAAGCAGCGCCACGGCGGTATCTCTTGCCTGCTGGCGGGTCAGACGGGCAGATGCAAAGTAATCCGAACCGGTATAGACCCCCGTCTCGTCCATCGGCGCGGCGGAACCGGCTGCGCCGACGTCGCCCTCTTCTCCGGAGACAAGAGCGGCCTCGCCCAATATTTTTCCACCCGCCTGAGACGCTGAAGACGCCGCATCACCACCTGCGGGCGCGGCATTTTGCGTTGCCTGCCAATTCAGCGCTGCCGCCGCACACACCAGTACCAGCATGGTCACAACCACTGTATAACGTTTCCAATTTCCTCTCATTTCCTGCTTCCTCCTCCAAAATATCACTGACATTTTACCACCGTGATCCGATCTGCGCCCAGGCCTGTCAACGCGGCCACCGCCGACGTCACCGCCAAACGCACCTGCGCATCGCCTCCGCCCTGACACACGACCAGCGCTCCCCGCCATGTGGGGCAGCGAGTTTCTGTTACCACCGGCTCCTCCGTCCCGCTGCCGCCGGAGAGTACCGTTTCGCTTTTGCGTTGATAATCGTTTGGGGCAGCGGTATCTCCGCTGTAACTTAGCTCCGTATTTTCAGCCAGACGACGCGAAGTCCCTGTGTCGGCCGTGAGCATCAGGTGCAGTTCCCCAACACCGTCGATTTTCGTCAAAATCGTCTCCATCCTCGTCTCCGTCTCCTGGACCGTGTCCTGAACATTCTCCTTCGGAACTGCGGCGGCATCGTGGCTCGTCCCCACTCCGGAGGGCAGCAGGAGCAACGCCACACCCGCAGCCACCACCAAAACCGCGTATTTCCAGCGATTCCAGTGTTTTTTTAACGTCTCAGCCAGTTTCATGATAAACCTGCCTCTCCTTGGGAATTCCCAGTTCCTGTTCCATGTAGTCCGCCAGCGCCTCTGATTTCTGCCCCGTCAGCTCTGCGCTCACCGGGACGGGCGTCCCGTCCTCTCCCGGCTCCACCAGAACACGGACGGTACACGTCACCCCCAGAACCGCCGCTTTGTCCAAAATATATGCTTCCGTTTTCTCCGCTATGAGTTCTCCAAGCGTTTGGTCGCTCTCGGACTGCAATTCTACCTGCCGCTTCTGGATATCCGCGGCATAGTCCTCATAGCGGAGGTCCAGCCGTTCAAAATCCGCGCCCAGCAGGGGCTTGACCATGACCAGTAAGAGAATCAGCCCTCCGGTAAAACTTGCAATCTTGCGCACCGTGCCCTCTGGGATCAGACTTTGAGACAGGGACACCAGAAAGGCCGCCGCCGCAACGGCGGTAAGCCAGCTTCGCACCGCCTCGATCATTTACGCGTCTCTCCTTTCACGTCACCGCCGAAACGGACGAGAGGATGGAGATCAGCAGCAAAAGGGCGCTGGCCCCCGTCATCCCCAGCACCAACCCAAAGGCGCTGCCAAGGCCGTCGATCAGTTTGCACAGCTCCGGCGAGCCAACCACACCCGTCAAAAAGCCCACCAGCTTGTACAGAAGATATTGAATTCCCAAATGTAAAAACGGCCACGCGCAGGCGGCCAGAACCGCCAGCGTGCCGAAAACGCCGATGGTGTTTTTCAGAATTCCCGCTCCGGCCAGCACGGTGTCCGCCGCCTCCGCGATGATACCGCCCACCACGGGAACCACACCCGCCACAGCGGCCTTTGCCATTTTGACCGCCATGGCGTCTGCCGCGCCGGTGATGATGTGGGATACAGAAAGATACAGCGTGAAGGCGGTCAGCGATCCGCACAGCACCCAAGTGATGCACTTGCGCAGCGCCTCCGCCAGATTTCCCAGCCGCCCGCCGGAAAGACACGCGGCGGCGGTCAGCGTCCCGATGTAAAGGTAGACCAGCGGCATAAGCAGTCCTTCGATCAGCTTGAGCAATAATCCGGTGAACAACACCGCGATCACCTGCTGCACCGTGGCGGTGGTGACGGAGCCGCTGACCGCCGTTGCCGCCGCCAGCACCGGCAGCAGCACCCGTGAAAAATCGTTCAGACTCTCGATCACACTGCCGCCCATGCCGATCAGGCTCTCCAGACTTCCCGCCGCCAGCAGTGTCACCGACAGTGCTCCCGCCGCCGGCACCAGTTTTGGGCCGGCTCCCCCTGCGGTCTGGGAAAACCCGTCTACCGCGCCGCACAGCAGCACCACCAGCAGGATGCTGACCGCGCCCCGCAACCGCTGGCACAGAACGGATTTGGCCTGTCCCATCAAACTTTGCAAAATCTGGGAGACGCCGCCGCCCAGCGGGTCTGTTGCATTTAGGTCCGTATTTTTTAAAATGTCTTCCGTCCCTTTCGGCAGAGCATCCCACAGCTCGTCCGACACCTCCGCGGCGGAAATCGGCGCAATCAGGATCAGCGCCAACACCAGTGCAAGCAGCCAGTTTTTCATCCCATCAACTCCAGCAGAACATCCAGCGCCTTTTCCAGCAGCGGCAGCGCCGCCAGCAGCGCACACACTGCTCCCGCAATCTCCACGGCGGAAGCCAGCGCTGCCGCTCCGGCATCCTTGCAAAGTCCTGTCCCGATCTTCACCACCAGCGCTATGCCCACAGTCTTATACAACGGCAGAAAAATCTCGTTGGCAACCCCGGCCCGGGCGGTCAGCTCCGTGAAAAAATTCATCAGCTCCCGCAGGCTTCCCGTCAGAGCCAGCAGCGCCGCCACGGCGGCGGCCAGCCCCAGCAGCAGCGCCGCCTCCGGCGCACCCTTCCGCACCACTACCGCCAGCAGCGCCGCCACCACGCAAGCAAGCGTGATCTGCATGACCTGTTCCATTAGAAACCAAACAATGTCTTAATGAGCTGGAATAGGTCGCTGATTTGCCGCACCATCATCATCAGCACTACCACCAACCCCGCCAACGTCGTCATCATGGCCTGCTCCTCCCGGCCGGAGCGCACCAGCAGCTGGTTCAATACCGCCACCAAAATTCCAATGGCAGCGATCCGAAAGATCAAATCAACATCCATGGTATCTATTCCTTTCGTATGTCCTTCACAGCAGGAGAATAATCAGAAGCGCCGCGCCGGAGAAGCATACCGCCGTGGCCTGCCTTGTCCAATTCCGTTTTTCCCGGCGTCGTTCCTTTAAATTCTCTCTGAGCCAGTTTGTTACAAGGTCAATACCTTTACAGATTTCCGTCTCGTCTCCGGACAGCTTGTACCCCAAATCTCCAACCGTTCTTTTGACGCCGTCTTCCACTGGGAGACGGCGGCAGGCCGCATCCCACGCGGAGCGGAGGAGTTCTCCCCGTTCCAGCGCCTCCGCTACCTCCGTCAGCCACGGGCCAACCGGATTGGACCTGCCCCGACTCAGCTCCCGCAGCAGCCGGGGCAGCGGCATTCGGGTCAGGCGGATGCGGTCGGACAACGCCTCCAGCACGGCAATCAGTTGAACGAGCGTTTCCGTTTCACACCGCCAGCGACTCAGCTCCCCAGCCCACGCCGCTCCAAAGCCTGCCAGAATTAAAAGGCTTCCCAGCGCTTTCACTGCAGCTCCTCCAATCCGTACGCCCGGCCCGCGTCTGTCCGACGGATGCACACCGCCCGGTTGAAAACCTTTGTCTCCAAAAGCTGGGCATACAGCGGCTTTTTCCGCAGCTCAGCAACGTTGGCGGCGTGAATAGTGGCCAGCAGTTTCACACCGCAGCCCGCTGCCATGGTCATGGCCCGGATGTCCTCCTCCGCCGTGATTTCATCAGCCGCCACGATCTGGGGATTCATGGTGCGCAGCAGCATGGGAATTGCCACGGCTTTGGGACAGCCGTCCAGTACATCGGTGCATGGCCCCACATCCATTTGAGGCTTTCCACGGTAACACACCGCCACCTCTCCCCGCTCGTCTGCCAGTCCCACACGAAATCCCTTCTGGGAGACGCAGCGAATCAAATCTCTCAGCAGAGTGGTCTTTCCGCCACCCGGCGGAGACAGCAGCAGCGTGCTGTCAAACTCGCCTTTGGAAAGCAACCTCTCCGCCAGATCCACCGCGATTCCCCGTTTTTCCCGGGCAATCCGCAGGTCGGCGGAGGACAAGTCCGTCAAATTCGTACAGACGCCGCCCTTCATAACGGCGGACCCACAAAATCCAATGCGAAAGCCGCCCTTTACGGGTAAAAATCCCTCCCGCAGCGTCTCGGCCGCAGCATAGCGGGAAAACTCCGTTCCCAAATCGCACAGTGTCTCCAATTCCTCCGGTTCCACCGCAGGCTCAGACTGCCAGAGACAAGTCTCTCCTCCCGGCAGCAGCACCGTCATGGGACGCCCTGTCCGAAGGCGGAACTCCTCCGCCACGGCTTGATCCGCCTCCGGCAGCATCTCAGCCAGTCTTCTCAGCCGCACCGGCAAAAACGCCGCCGCCTGACGATATCTGGCAATCTCATCCTGTTGCATCATCCACGTCCCTCCCGTTCGATACCCCACCATATGAAGGCCCGTCCTATTTTATTCCGGGAAAATACAGGAAGAAAAAGCGCCCGGTATCCGAAGATACCGGGCGTTTCGCGCTTTTATTGACAGCATTTGCAATAATTTCTTGTCTCCTCGTAGGTTTCAGGATGGCAAACTGTGCTGGGCGGGAAAAACTCTCCCACAGGGAAGCAGATCTTGCGGAACAGGCCGCAGGGATCCTCACTGGGGGTTTCCCCAGGACTCCCGCTGGTGCATTCTTTTTCCGGCATGCAGTAGTCGTACACAGGAATCAGCAACTGAGAATCCCGCTCCAGACGCACGATGGAGAACTGGCCCAGAGTCACGTACACACGCCGCATATCGTCCCCGCTGGACAGTTCACCGTCGAAGAAACTGCTGACAAAGGACGGCACCTCGCACAGATCGCAGTCACAGGTGCGGCAGCCGCAGGCTTCCACCAACTTCGCATCCAGCACAATGGGATCGACAGCCTCCACCACAGCGGTGGGCAGATTGTTTCGGCGCATATTCTGGGCGTCCGGCCCGCCCTCGCGGAACTCAGAGGAGAAGATTTTGGCGTTGCCCTCGCTGCCGAACAGCAGGACGCGCTTGTCAAACACGCACAGGCCCTCCACCGTCACCGGGCGGGGATTGTTCAGGTACGCCTGCAGCGTCACCTGATAGAAAAAGCGCATATCGACGGTATAGAAACCCCGGTTAAATGTCACCGGCTCCACATCCACATACACGTGGAGCAGCTCTGCACTGCCACCCTTCACGGACAGCGCATGGTTAATGGTATCTACGTACTTAAGTCTTGGATAAAAACGCAGATCCTCTACACAATCTTTATCATGACAATGAGCGTTTTAAAGGCATCTACTGCAAGGCCTATTTCAGCGTGTAACAAGAGAGCTTGTCCCCGGATGGGTCTCCCGACATCGGCCGTCTAACGGATAGGGCAGCATCGTGTAAGCATAACGAGAAACTAACATCATGTATAGTATTCAGTAACATAACAAAACTGTGCTATCCCGCAATACACTATGAATTACTCTCGACCCAATTTAGAATAACCCGGTGGCCATTTGAAGCTTGTCTTCGCTGAAAAGCCCGTATTCCCATGCTGATACTTATCATGAGCAGCAGACTGGTTATCATCTAGTTCCCTTACAGGCAAACAAATAACCTGCGACGTAAAGATATGAGAGCCGGCAGCTTTATATATTGTACGCTTATACTCCTCCCTATATGGGCTGTATGCAAGTGAATCGCCATAATAACCCGCGTTGCAAATCACAACATTACATAATAGCAGGCGGGATATGGCTTCTGCAAGAAATTCAAATGATTTATAATCTTTGTTATATGCAATGATAATTAAATGGTGTACTTTCCCCTTATAGATAAGGAACCTTTCAAGATCATAAAAATCAGCGCATATTGCTACTCCAATATTTCCATATTCCCCGGCATCAAGAATATATGTGTGAATGTCTGGAACGCCAGTTAACCCCAGCGTCTTAAATGTCTCAAGCTCAAAACTAGCAAAATACTTTTTTCCAAAGTAGACATTCGTGCTAGTGTAAGTAGGTTCTGCTTTTGGCCATTTCCCTGGTATAATAATAACCGCTTTATTGCGCACATCAGTACCATCAACAAACATGTCACAGCCGCCAATTACGACGGCATCAATAGCGCGAGAAAATTTTTCTAAATCCTTAAGACCGCAATGCGGTATTGAGTACTCTGGGAGTACAATTATCCGGGGTGCTTCTTTCCCTAGTTCATAGAATCTTTTAAAGGCATAGCGGATTTCCTTCATAACAGCCAATTCTGCATAGGGATTCATATGTTCACAATCTAATCCGGAATTTTTCCATGCTGTATGAAAATCAAGGGTTGTTTGAACGATGCCTATCCGCAGTTCATTTTGATAGCCAAGCATTTATTCAGTACCTCCCTCTAAAGGGTTATATGTACGCGAGAGATTTATAAGAGAAATAGGTATTAATTGGCGAGATGCTTGGTTTTCGAGGGACAATTGATAGTGTTCAAGGCATTTTTGCGCTGCAATTATATGCTTCCGCATTTCCGGTAAGGTTTCAATTCGTATTGGATCGAGTGACGTGTCATCGTCACGGTTGAATATTGCCTTATCAAAAAAACTAAAACTACTTTTTTCAAACTCGCGATAGCTAAGCGCTCCAAGGAGAATAGCTTTAGTATAGGTAGAAAAATTGTGCGCTTCGGTTTTAGGCAAAATATGTGTGTAATTTCTATCTATTGGATCCCTACGATTAAACAACGGCGGAAAAATAAGACTATCAGACAAAAGCGTGATTAACAAAGTCGCAATCGAGCAGACTTGTCTTTTATTGAGCGAGACATTTCCATAAGCATTGTAAAAAATATAATCATATCGCTCATCTGCGACTGTTTTTAAATATTCAAGGTTGACGTTGTTTCTGAAAAAGTCTTTATATTGTGCCCACCCCCAAAGCTCTGGTTGAGATGCTGTGGTTATGTTTAGCTTGAAATTGTATGGTGAGCAGTTGAAAAATTCAAAAGCGCCATGGTCTATTTCGCCAAACCTAAATGTGTCAACCACAGGCGACTTTTTACTCACTGCGTCAATGACCTTTGCGATCATTTCAAGACATGTCCATTCGGAACTGAGTAAATCAAGCTCATTTGTTGAGGATTTTACCCAGGTTGGTAAGATGTCTTGTTTTCCTTGAATCCAGTCTGCCAGTGTTTTATCAGTACTGCTCTGAATATTGTCATCTGCCGGAAATTTGTACATCTCCTGCAGCTTGCTTATTAAAGTAGCATTTCCACTCCCCTGCAAGGCATGCCGACATGTATGCATAAGCGATTTCGGCGGGGCAGTCTCAAACACATTTGAGGTTCTTTCTAAGGCGTACCATATATAGCAGGCATACGCGTACGCATTCGCACATTCAAATTTAGAGCAGCTTTCTGTCTCCGAGGCATAGAAACAGAGCGCCATATTGAATTGTTTTAGGACAGAGTCAGTATAAAACAAAGTATATTTGGTGAATAATAAAAAAACCCGATTTTGTTTGGCAACTACATTTTTTGCAAAATTAGCTGCGTTCTTTTTCTCATAAAATGAATAACGATTGGATTTAAAAATAGTAATGCACGTCAATAAACTGGAGGAAACCTCATTTGTTATGGTCGAAAGAATGTAGGCTTTTCCGTTATCCGAAAGATTAGCTTCTTCAAGTAATTTGAGTAAAAACGACAGGCCATCATAACCGGTCGTTCTGCAAAAGCTAATGCATCGCTTCCATATTTTTGGCTTTGCGATATTATCCTTGAGCGCTTTAAGCAACAAAGAAAATACCTTCTTATTGAGATTGTTACGTTTAAATGAAACCTCTTTTTCCAATTCCGCAAGCTGCGCCTGCAGCTCTGTCGTATTTGTTTCCTCTTTAGTGCCTTCGATTCTCCGATTGATCTGAACCAATTCGTTAACATCAAAATCAATTTCCGGAACAAGTCTTGCTAGTAACATTGCGGCCCAAGACACTCGAGTATCTTTCCTTATTTCGGTGTCTGGAAATTCGGTTACAAGAAGATGTTCGATGTCTCTCAGCAAGTCATTCTTTTCACTATCATCCATCAACTCAAACGGATCTTTATTTAAACCGGATAACTTTTTCAGCGTCAATGTAGAAAACGGTGATGCAATAAGTGGATCCAATCTGCAACTTTCGGCGGCCTGTATACGAATTGATTCTTCAGTAGAGATTTCATGCCGTTTCTCAAAATACTGCCTAAACGCTTCAGGTTCAATTTTTTCCGGATTGATGGTGACTCTCGAAAGATAGCGAGTAATCATCCGCTCATAGTCGTCCACCCATTCTAGCAGGTCATCGACCGAATAAGCAAGAAACACATGATCATCTACAAATCTAAAGTGGGCAATGCGCCTATCAGCACATATTTTTCTCTGCACCTCTTGGTCAATTTCCAGCATTGCAATGTTTGCAAGAAACCCGGCAACAAATAAGCCAGTTGGAATTCCCAAATAGTCGTTTTGTATGCGATCCCCTGATATTCTTGTTGAAGGGTCGATCTTGTCAGAGGACACATTATCAATTGTGAATGACAGAAGACTGTTAAGCAACAGATATAGGTTGCTTGCGTTCTTTGCATCGGGAGAGATTCCGATATAGTTAAGAACGGTATTACATAATATAGCTTTTTTTGCATCGATACTGGGATAAAACTTCTTTAGATCGACTGTGGCATAAAAGACATTTTTGTCACTTTCAGTTTTCTGGTTCCAATAATCATTGTCCCAAGTCCTGATCTTAAAACTAATCGGAGCTGAATTATAAGTATCTATTTCTTCAATATCATCTTCATTTAAATCAATGCCGCTGTGGTGCAACATCTTTTTTGCGGTAATTGCGACGGCTTTTCGAAATAATGGCCAACTGCTTGTCCAGTTTCGATATATTTTTCGCGAGGACGGACGATACTGCCCGAATCTGGTTATTTTCTTTTCGCCGTCATTATTGTCTTCCTTCCAAATCGGCATATACAGACGATTTCCAAAACTCCAATAAGGCATTTTGTCATCCAGTAATGGGCCAATAACGTTAATTACAGCCAGCCATACTATCTGATCCTCTAAGTAGATGAAAAAATGCTGTCTCGATATTTTTTCGTCACCGTCGCACTTGGGCAGCGGCATTTCAAACATTGGCTGCATTTGAAAACTATGTTCTTTGATCCTTTCAGAAAGATTCTGAAGATTGCCCTGCAGATTTGCTTCATATTCCGAGACTTCTTGCCTATTGAATACGAAATCACTTTCATTATCAAAAATGTACTTGGCCTTTTTCCATGCGTAATACAAATTTTGAGGATTATATATACATTTGAAAAGAGTCTCATCACTAATTAACATTATCATTATTCCTTTCAGCAATGAGCATTTCGTTTACATCCTTGTAATTCTTTGGAATATGCTTTATTTGCACATTAATGTTTTTTTGAATCAACCGCTCTTTGAGTATTTCCGCATTTTCTGTACCGGCTATATCGTTATCAAATAGAATGATAACGTTGAATCTACCGATATGATCAACCCACGCATCTTGAAAACTATTAACGCCCGGTATACCCACTGCGTTATAGCCTTTTGTATTCAAAGAAAGAGCATCCATAGCTCCTTCGCATAGATATACTACATCGCCGCTATTCAGCTTTTGGAGCTGGCGCTCATTATACATTGCAGTGGGTATCCCATTTAGAAACATGTATTTGGCACGAGACTCGGAATAAGGACGTAGCTGCAGGTTTACAACCCCACCATCATAAGAATAGTATGGAAATACAATACCCGGCTGCCACCAGCTCCGCTTAAGCTCGTTGCAGTTATTCGTTTTTAATAAGCCGCCGCTAAAAAGTCTTTCCACGCCATAAGCTAAGATAACCTTTTTATAGAAATCTGCAATGTTGTCTATAGAACAAATATGGTTTCTTTCCACAACGTTCATAGACAATGCGCGTATTTCGCACAAGTAGTTTGCGGCTTTATCGCTTAAAGACAAGCCGTCTATGATTGAAGTATAGAGCGATATATCTAACGGAATCTTTTCTGACGGAGTTGCTTTTGCGTGCGACTGAATAGACCTCTTAACCGGATAAGGAGTAGTATTTTTAAGCATAAAAACGCTCTCAAGCCATTCACATGCGTCGCAAAACCCGACCTTATTAAATTGCATGACTAAATCTATTACGCCGCCACCAGCCCCACAGCCAAAACAATGCCATCTGTTTTTGGCCAAATCAAAGAATAGACTAGGCGTCTTTTCAGAATGAATAAAGCAGAGAGTTTTTTGGCCCCTGCCCACGGAGATTCCCAGATGCTCCGCTACGCTCAGGATGTTTAGACAATTCAACTGATTTGTATTGTACCTTAGCATATTAATCATAACCTCATATGGATGATCAGAGTGATCAAAGATAGAATGACTATTCACATTATAGAAAGTACTGATTTTAAAGTTAGTTGCGTGTAATTGCTATAATGCGCTGCCAAATGAGTTTCCGGCAATCACTGCACTGCGATACCCTGATTTCCTTATTCTTACATTAAGTTTTATATTAACAATATATACCTTATTACCACCAGAATACAACAGTAATTCCAATTATTTTCCAAAGCCATCAGTTTTCCTTGCTTTTCTAACACAAAAGGCAAGCCCCCGGTCTTCCGGAGGCTTGCCTTTCTTTATTTCAGTCTGTACTTGTCCAGTCCATACTGATTGAGTGTTGTTCCCGGAATCAATCTAGGCGTCGTGGCCACGGTGGTTTTTCTTCCTCCTCTGGAAGAACCTTGGACCATCCTGTCCAGCTTCGGCTCGATGTCATACCACGGCGCTTTTATTATGGCGCTCCTTGCCCATCCATTTGCAAAATAAAGCGCATCCTTCTGCGGAACAGTCAGGTTGAGGGTATTGATTGCATCCAGTTTTTCCTCTTTCAGGGTCATCCCTTTGGTGGCCATCTTGTAATTCCAATACTGTACCGGCGAAATATGGTTGCTCTTTTCCAGCTCTGCCTGCTTCATCAAATCGCTGTCGCTGGCGAGATCCGCAAAATAAAGCTCTGCCTTTGTGGTTTCTTTCAGATTGGAGCTTTCCAGATACTCCATTTTCTGTGTGTCGGCGCTCTTGCCGTTCTTTGAAGCAAAGTCTTGGGTATCAAAGTAGTACCTGTAAAAATCATCATAGCTCACGCCGTTCTGGTTTGCCATCCGTGCTTTTTTATAGGTTTCCTTGTTATAGACCTGCAACGCGTATTCCGCCCCAAAGCAATCTCGGTTTGCCTCCCGGTATGCCGTGTCTAAGGCGTCGTCCGACGAGCCTTTCAGGTGCCTCTTTACCGCACTTTGATAGGTTTCCAGCGTGGCCATGGCGTTTTTCTGAATACCGTTCAGAACCGCTTTGGCCTCCCGGACCTCCTCCCTCTTTTCCGCATCCGTCAGTCTGGGGCTGTCCTCTATGTCCCGAATCTTCGCGTAGATTTTTCCGCAGGCCGTCACCTGCTTATTCCAGAAACGGGAAACCACCTGCATGGACGTGTCTCCATCATTCTTCGCATAGGTGATTGCATCTCCCTGATCGTAGAACAGACCGCTGATCTGGTTGCTGGAAACACTGTCCACCGTGAATGCTTTGGCAAAGGCATTCCGCTCGGCCTGCGGCGTCAACAGCGGAAGAACGAAGTCTCCCACTACACCGGAATACTGGTCGAGGATGTAGTTGATTTTCTTTGGGGACAGATTCAGCTTTCCGCCCAACCACTTCGAGAAAATATCCGTAGAACTGTCATAACGCTGCCCGGGAGCATAGCTTTGAAGTCTCTGGCTTTCAATGTTCCCGCCGTACCAAGTCTTCCCGGGGCTTTTCCTATCAAGCAAGTCCGCAGATACAGCCGCAAATAAAATATTGCTCACTAACGGGTTTGCCGGCAGCACTTGATTTCCAACCGTGGCAATGAAGTCTCCCCAATCCACCTCTTTTCCTTTTACCAAGTCGCTGACCCGCTGCCCGGTCATTCCCAGCACAGAAAGCTCCCGTCCCTTTGGCAGCTTTAGCCACATTCCGTCTCCAATCTTGAAAAGATAGTTGGTATCCTTGTCGCTGTCCCTTAGGTCGTCCCAATCCTTATCATCCTGATAAATCAGCGCATTCAGCAACGCCGGAGCCACGCCTATCGCCGCCGCACGAACTGCCAGCTTGGCCCACTCTTTCGCGCCTTTGGTTTCCGTCACTCTCCGTACCATCCGGCTGAAGCCCTGAATGCCCGGATTCAGAAACGGCACATAGTTGGCGTTCAAAACCTTTCCCAGCGTTCCGGATCTTCCAAAATTCACCGTCACATCCGCTGCCGCGTGCATGGCGTCCATCAGGTTCTCCATGGAGCCGTCTCCCTTTTTGACAATGCTCATGAATTCTGCCAATCTGGGAGCCTGCTCCATCGCCATGTTCAGAGCCTCGACGCGCCCCAGCGTCTTTTGCACAGCCTTACTGCTTTCCTTCACCGTCCCGGTCTGGTAATCAAAGATGGAGGAAAACGACCCGCCCAACGCCTTGTACTGCTTCCAGAAAGGCCCTTCCGATGCAATTTCTTTGAGAGCCAGCGGATAGTTCCTTGCAAAGGCTGTCAGATCGCGGCTGTAAAGTCCTGCGGTTTGCAGGTCTCTCACCGTATTTCGCACCGTAAATGTGGGGTTATACCCCGTCACCAATTCCTTAAACAGCTTGTTCCCAGCCATAATTCCTCGCACAAGTTTATTGGTTTCCTGCTTGTCCGGAGACAGCGCTTTCACCGCATCGAACAACGACGGGTCTACCGCCATTTCCATCATTTTCCCGTCCCGGTAGACAAAGAATGTGTTGTTTTTCTGCAAAGCAGGGTCCACATCCAGACTATCAAAGGTGTCCGCGCTGAATCCGGCATCATATTTCTGAACGTCGCTGATGTACTTTTTTGCCTGCTGCTGGTGGTTATTCCAATCATCCAGAAGCCGCTGGCCAAATCGGTTCTTACTCCCTTCTCGAACCACCTGCATACTCTGCCGACCAAGAGCCTCGTGGAGCGGAATCAACTCTGTGTTTCCACCTTCCGCCCGTCCTACCGTTTTCCCGATCTTCACGGACTTTTCGTTGGTTCTGTACGCCATCCCTTCAGTTTCCCGATAGGTTGGCACATAGTTTGGATAATACTTCTCCAAAAACTCCGCGTCCGCCTTTGTCATCAGTCCGCTGTCTACCCGGTATTGCATGAGGTTTTTGATGTATCCGCGCACTTTCTTTTGATAGTCCGTAAACTCCGGATGCTCGCGCAGCAGTCGTTGAGAGATTTCCCGGCTGTCTTCAGCGGTCACCTCATATCCAAACACAGGCTTGTTCCCCAGCCGGTCTGCCTGATTGACCTTCCGCAAGAGGCCCAGTCGCTCTCTGGCCAGTTCCGCATCCTGATCCAGTCCCTCCGCCTTTCGCTGCAATCTGGCCTCCGTCACCGTGGCAATGTCCGGATTTTCACGGTCAAACTCAGACAGAGCGGCTTCTGCCTCCAGTTTTGCCGTGTTCTCCCCATTGACAATGCTCATACGGTCGATATTGTGCAGGTGGTAGAGGTACTTTTCAAATGCGCTGTAATAGTCCTTTCCCTTTTCACGAATTGGATCAAAGATATCATTCAGACTTTCGCCCACACGCATCCCGGCAATATCCGTCTGCTCCCCGTTGATCATGTTGATTCCTGCCGAGGCCGAAGCTCTCGCCATGTTGTAATAGTCGTAGAGGTATTGGTCTCCCGTCAGCTTCTGCACCTTGGATACGCTGTCTCCGGCATCCACCATCTTCCGCATGAAATAGGAGCGTGCTTCCTCCGCAGAATCCCGCAGCGTTTGCTTTTGATGCGTAGATTCCGTTTTGATCATATTATCTGCCTCAGCAAGGGCCTCTTCTTTGCGAGTTGCGGAATCCGTTACAGGATTGGCCTGATCTTCCCACAGCTGCCACAGTTCATCCAAATCCGCCTGACTGACCGGCTCCCTTTTAGATTCTGGCAGCGCTTTCATGTTCTTCACGCGGGCTTTTTCTGCCGCTCTGGCATAGTCTTGCTGTGTCATGCGATCCCCCGGCTCGTTTTGATCGTTTGCCAGAGCGTTCAAGTACCCGTCTCCTTCCGCCGCATTCAACCGCTCCAGTGTTCCCTTCGGCAGCTTTCCTGCCTGTTCATTGGCCAGAATCAACTCGTCCTGCATATGCTTTGGAAGGATCGTGGAGCTTCTGATCTTCTCCACCAGCTGGTCAACTGAAGATCCCTGCGACTTTCGGCTGTCAGATTTTGCAGAACCGTTCTCCTTGACATCCCATACTTTTCGCAGTAAACTAATTACAGAAGGAACATCGCCTCCGGGTACGTCGCCGTTCAAGCGGCCCCCGGTCTTGAAGGGCGACGTTCCTTTTTCCGTTAAAAGGACTTCATGTATGTAGAAGTTGTTCTCCCGCTGGTTTCGCGTTAGCACAACACCGGCCAGATAGGATTCCTCTCCAATGGTAATTGGTGCTGCTACCACGGCAGTATCGTATTGGCGATCCTTCCAATTCGTTTGATAGTCAATTACGTGTCCATTTTCAATCACTTGTGGAACCGCTGCGAACGCAGCGGCTTTTTTTCTGCCAATTCCGTGGGCAATGTCGGATTTTGCCCCCGACCGGGTGAGCTGCACATCTCCCAGCTGCGGGTTGAACGCCACTCCCCCCACGCTGTTAAAATACTCTGTAACCTGCGTGATAAGATCCTTTTCCCCTTTTGCAAATTCTGTTCCCGACACTTTGGCAACGGGCTCCATATGGGCAGCTTCGCTGACTCCCCTCATGATTGTATTTTCATCGACCGTTCCTGAAATATAGTTTCTTGCGTCTTTCTCTGAGAGATTCCGTGCCAATGCATTCGCCCGGAGCAATTCGTCCTGCATGGCTCTCGGCAGCTCCGACCCTCGGATATGATTTACAACCTCCTCAAACGGAGGCTCCTGAACATTTTCCTTCCGCCGTACCGTCTCTAATACGGGGGCGGCGGTTTTTTGTTGCCCCATATTTATTCCGGCCGTTTCCTCTAAATTTGGCATTTTTACAACGTTCTCCGCTTTGGCATCTGCCTTCTTTGCTTTTGATGTCTCCGCCGCGTCCGAAATTCCTCTGACTAATTCTGCACTTCCGCCGATGATACCCAACGCCCCACCAATCATGGCATCGTACATCGCGTCGCCCAAATCAAACTCGGCTTCATTGTCCACATCGACGGCCCTCTTCAGCACTGGTGTGAGAATGTCACCCACAAATTCCTCAAACCCTTCTCCCACCGCGTTGGCCCCGGCTGTCAGCAGTGCTTTTCCCACTGCATTGGCGGAGAGTTTTTGAGACAGCTTTTGAATTCCCTTGTCCACCACCGTATCTGCAAGGCCGCGGCCAAACATTTTCTTGAAAGGGGCCGCTACGTTGGAGATTTTCTCCGTCCCCGCCTCGATGGCTCCGCTTCCAACGCCGTAGAGCAGCTGCTGGGATAGGCTTGCATCGCTCTGACGAGCCTCCTGTACACCTCCTCCAAACGACCTGATGAACATTGGCACAAGCGCACTACCTCCCATCAGTGCGCCCGCAGTGGCGTCCGCAAGCATTTGCGTACCCGCTACGCCGATATCCACCAGCGCTCCACCCAGCGCCCCTGCCCCTCTCTTTGCCTTCTTAATATCCTGTTGCCCGCTTTTAGTTAGCTTATCCGCAGTTGTGTTCAGCCTTCGCTGCCCCGTTTGTAAGCCGCTGTTCTCCACATTCTGCAATTCCCCGTATGTCTTCACGGTCCGCTGATTGGCCGCGATCAAGGTTTCATAGCGCTTTCTCTCCTCCGGCGTGGCACCACTCATCATTTCATAATATCGGGCGATGTTCTTTTGCGCCTGAATCACCTTCGCGCCCGATCCGTTTTGATTGCTGGCCCCCATGTTCAGCAGTTCCAGCCCGCCAAGAGCACCGCTTCCCGCACTCACCATCTGTCCGGCATAGGACTTTCCGGCTCCTGACACGGTATCCACCATACGACCGAGGAAAGTGGGAGGTTCAGACGAAGAAACTCTCCCGCGCCTTGCGCCCCCTCCAAGGGCGCTCTGCTTTGTGAGGATGTGGCCCTTCTGTTCCCCACGAGACGATTTCGCAATCATCCGCCGATTGAATCCATCTCCCAGCACCGGTGCGCCGGTCTTCTTGGCCGCAATCCGGTTCTGTGTAATGATTTCTTCGGCGGTTTTCTTCAGTCCCACCATAGGCTCGGAGGACGAGGGCGCGTTCTGCGTCCCCGTCCTTTCCTTTATTTTTTTGTCCGCTACGGAGGTATCCACCCGTGCCAGTCTCTCAATTGCACTCATTGCCATAATGTTCCGCCTTTCATTTAACACCGAGCTGATCGAGAATATAATTAAATTCATCGTTCGTCAGCATCCCATCACTTGTCTGTCTTGCGAGGGTATATTGCTGAGTTGCGGTTAAACCACCGTTTTTATTTACGCTGTTTTTCATATTTCGCAGTACAAGCTGTGCGTAGTCGCTAAGATTTTTGCCTCCGTACTCCGCCCATGCCTGCTCCGCCGTCAGCCCTCCGGAAGCCTTGCTGGAGGCGCTTCCCCACTTCCCGTCCGGGTTCACGCCCAACTGCTTTTGGAGCTGCTGTACCTGCGCGGTGGTCAGTCCGCCGTTGTTGTATCCTCCGTAACTCCCCTTATTCTGAGTCGCGGTAACCGTCCCCGTGCTTCCCTGCATGTAATAGTTCCGAATGGCGTTGGCCTGAATGGCACTGATCCCCGCTGCGCTCAACATACTGTGGTCCGGCATGACTCCGGTTGCCAGAAGATTCATCGCGCGGGTATATGCCGTGTCCTGCGTCGCGGTCTGCTGATTATAGGCCATTTGGGCATTTTGCAAGTTCAGATTCTGCTGATTCCAATAGTTGTCGTTTGCCATTTGCTGCTGGTTTTGCATATAGGAATTCCACTGGCTCTGCAAATTCTGGAGATATCCCGAAAGACTCTCCGCCATTTGCTGATTCCCGGACAACTGCGCCTGAGAAATGGCGCTTTGCAGTTCCTTTACCGTGGCAAGGCGCTGCTGCTCGATGGAATTCAGATTGTTCTGATAATTCGTCTCCGTCTGAATCTTCTGGCTGTCTGCCATTCCCCCGGCGTAGCCGGAGGCCGAGAGCTGCTGATCCAGATTCTTCTGCCCCAGCATTTTGGCAACATAGGCCTGTCTGGCCAGCTCCGCGCTGTCTTGATTGGTGGTGCTAATTTGCTGATTGTAGCTCTGCGTCGCGGCTTCCACCGCCGCTTTAATGGCGGCCTGCACCTGCTCGTTGTAGTCCTGATACCCGGATGCCGCCAGAAAATCCTCCCATGTCCCATATTGACTCTGCTGTTTGGTCACGGCGGAGGGCAGGTAGTTTCCGTACAGGTTCGTGACAGTTTGGTTTCCCTTATAGTCCGAAGAATTGATTTTCTCATTGCGCAGCTTCTCATAAACGGCCGCACCAGCATAGTCCCCTTTTGCCACCGCCGCGTTGATTAACGCCTGATAATCCGTCCCTTGGTTTGCCGCTCCGGACGGTCCTAAAGCGCTAAAATTTCCGCCGGACACGAGATTTCCATTGCCGTCATATGTATTCCCATCAACAACGTATCCGGGACTGTCGCTGGTTTTTTCACCGCCTATCGCATATCCCATATCGTCGTATGTGACGGAGTACATTCCCTGCTGCACCGTCTGGCCCGCCAAAGCCGGGTTGCGGCTGTAATCCACGCCGGTGTGCTTGTCATAGGCGGGGCTGTAATTGTCCCAGCGGGAGCCGCCTCCAGAGCCAGAAGACCCACCGCCTTGGGAACCGCTTGTGGACGAGCTACCCGTGGAAGCCGAGCTGCCGGGACTTTTTGTGTTGTCCTGTGTCTGCGACAATCCGCCCACAGTATCCCATCCAGCGGAATTCCCCCATTTCCCCTGATTGCTCGTATCGACTTTTTTTGCCATAATCGTTCACCTCTCTAAAAATAGGGCGGGAAAGCGCCGCTTTCCCGCCCGCGCCGCGTCAGCAGCCCTTTTTTCCCATTATCCGTTCCACCGCGACCGGTCCTCCCGCACATCCACATGGGTAAAGCTATCGTAGATTCCTACGCCGCCGGTGGTAGGCATCAGGGTTTCCACATACGCCGCCAGTGCTTTGGGCGTGACGCCCTTGATTGTGATGTCCGCCGCCGTACCGTAGCAGTGCTGGCTCTGGGCCGCGCCGCCCACCTTTGCATTGTAGGAGGGCGTCCGGTAGGCACTGTTGATGATAACCGGCTTCTGGTAATGCGCCCGTATGTTCTGGAGCAGCAGCACCAGCGCCGGGGCCACCAGAACGGCGTCGCTGCCGTCGT
>JABNAD010000455.1_pt1 | contig 24508 bp, 23 predicted proteins | sample 7240381 | NCBI WGS metagenome assembly JABNAD01 (sample SAMN11332834, study PRJNA596920) | anaerobic digester metagenome | biome: digested sludge; isolation source: digested sewage sludge-derived enrichment culture grown on H2/CO2 | place: Germany: Goettingen
GGCTGGATATCACGGGTTCCCTCCACCTGCTGGGCGGGGACGGAAAAGCCGTGGCGGACGAGATCCGGGAACGGGTGCGGCGGGAGCTGGGCCTGACGGTGTCGGTGGGGGTCAGCTTCAACAAAGTTTTTGCAAAACTGGGCAGTGATTACAAAAAACCAAACGCTACCACGGTGATTTCACCTGAAAACTGGAAGGACATTGTGTGGCCGCTGCCGGTGGGGGAACTGCTTTTTGTGGGCAAGGCCGCCCGGAATACGCTGGCGCAGTTCGGCGTGAAAACCATCGGAGAGCTTGCCGCCATGGACGTTGGACAGCTGGAGGCGCTGATGGGTAAGGCGGGGCGGCAGCTCTATGAATACGCCAACGGGCTGGAGAGGGAGCCGGTACACTCCCGCAGCGAGACGGAAACGCCCAAATCCGTTGGCAGCGGCTCCACCTTTCAAAAGGATCTGCGCTCCCGGAGAGAGGTGAGCGCGGCGCTGAGTCTGCTGGCGGACGACGCGGCCACCCGCCTGCGCCACTATGGGATGTACGCCGGGGGCGTGGCGGTGACGCTGCGAACGCCGGACTTTCAGGACCGCTCCCGCCAAAAACGGTTTGCTTCGCCAACCCACCTGATGCGGGAGTTGGCGGACGGGGCAATGGAGCTTCTGGAAACCTTTTGGAAGACTCCGGACCCTATTCGGATGCTGACCGTAACCGCGATTGCCCTGACGGACAGCGCCGACGCCTATGAGCAGGTGGACCTGCTGGACAACTCCGGCCCCAAACGGGAGAAACAGGAAAAACTGGAATCCGCGCTGGATCAGATTCGCGGAAAATACGGAATGGGGGCGGTGCGCTTTGGCGCGTCCGCCCCGGAAAAAAAGGAGGCCCCCCTGCTATGACCATTGCAGAGGAAAAGAAGGATCTGCGCCGGAGAATCCGGGCGCAGGAGCGGGAGCTTTCGCCCCGCTACAAAGAGCAGTCCGCCGCGGCCATCGCTGCGATTGTTTGCGCGCTGCCGGACTATCAGGAGGCGGACACGGTTTTCTGCTTTGTGGGAACCGAGCGGGAGATTGACACCCGGGCGATTCTGGATGATGCGCTGGCAAAAGGGAAGCGGCTGTGTCTGCCGCTGTGCATGGCGGAGCCGGGTATTATGGAACTGCGGGTGGTTGCGTCTTTGGATGAACTGGTTCCCGGAGCCTATGGAATTTTGGAACCAGCGGCGGACACGGTGTGTCTGACGCCGGACGAGGTGGATTTTGCCGTTCTTCCGTGCCTTTCCTGCAGCCGGGGCGGGCACCGGCTGGGGCAGGGCGGCGGATATTATGACCGCTTCCTCTCCACCTACCGGGGCAGCGCGGCCCTTTTGTGCCGGGAGCGGCTACTGCGGGAGGATGTTCCCGTGGAGCCGCACGACATGCCGGTGCCTTGGGTGGTGACGGAAAACGGGCTGTACGAAGACGGGGTTCCCGCCCGGATTAAGTGAGATGAAGAAATGAATCTGACTAAAATGTACAAAATTTTTAGGGCATAAAAAATATTTTTTAGAACCTCTTCACAAAAACGATTACCTGTGATATGATGACCTAAAATAAAAATTTAAGGCAGCGCGGCGCAAAGCTGCGAGACGGCCTTGGAGCGGCACTGCCTTAGAGAACACGGCGCAGGTTTATAACCGAGTCGCGCTGCCCTGCGCTGAATTTAAAAATAAAGGGGTTTTTGACATGATGCACCAGACCATGGACTACATCTCCAATTATGATCCTGAGGTGGGCGCTTCCATTAAAGAGGAGTTTGCCCGGGAGCGCCGGAACATCGAACTGATTGCCAGCGAGAACATCGTCAGCGAGGCGGTCATGCTGACTATGGGTACCTGCCTGACCAACAAGTATGCCGAGGGCTATCCCGGACACCGGTATTACGGCGGATGCTACGCCGTGGACGTGACCGAAGAGATTGCCCGCAAGCGGGCCTGCGAGCTGTTCGGCTGCAATCACGCCAACGTGCAGCCCCACTCCGGCGCTAATGCCAATCTGGCCGCGTTTTTCGCGCTGGTCAAGCCCGGCGACACCGTGATGGGCATGAACCTGGCCCACGGCGGGCATCTGAGCCACGGTAGCCCGGTGAATATCTCCGGCAAGTATTTCAACATCGTTCCTTACGGTCTGGATGAGGAGACGGAGCAGATCGATTATGACGCTCTGATGAAGACCGCGCTGGAGTGCAAGCCCAAGATGATCGTCGCGGGCGCGTCCGCCTATCCCCGGAGCATTGATTTCAAGAAGTTCCGGGAAGCGGCCGACGCGGTGGGCGCGTACCTGATGGTGGATATGGCGCACATCGCGGGCCTTGTGGCCGCAGGCGTTCATCCCTCTCCCATTCCCTATGCCGACGTGGTGACCACCACCACCCACAAGACTCTGCGAGGCCCCCGGGGCGGCATGATCCTGTGCAACGACGACGACATTTATAAGAAGATCAACTCCGCGGTCTTCCCCGGTACGCAGGGCGGCCCGCTGGAGCACATCATCGCGGCCAAGGCCGTGTGCTTTGGCGAGGCGCTGAAGCCGGAATTCAAGCAGTATCAGGAGCAGGTGGTGAAAAACGCCGCCGCACTGGCCGAGGGCCTGATTAAAGAGGGGTTCCGTCTGGTTTCCGGCGGCACCGACAACCATTTGTGCTTGGTGGATGTGCGGAACTTCCACATCACCGGCAAGGAGTTTGAGCATCGGCTGGACGAGGTTCAGATCACCGTCAACAAGAACTCCATCCCCAACGATCCGGAAAAGCCCTTTGTCACTTCCGGCATCCGGGTGGGTACGCCCGCTTCCACCTCCCGGGGCTTCAAGGAGCCGGAGATGGCGAAGATCGCCCACTGGATGGGCGAGACTGCCCGTAACTTTGAGGGCAGTGCCGAGCAGGTCAAGGCGGAGGTCAACGCACTTTGCGAGGCATTCCCGATCTATCGGTAACAAAAAACGGGCAGATCGCCCGAACATGGCATGTCACACGAACAACCTGAAAACAGAGAGTGCGAGGGGATTTTCCCCTCGCACTCTTTTCATTTCTTATTAGTCGTCCCTAGGCAGAGTAATGACCGTTCATCAGCGGACGGAGGTTTGCGGACAAACCTGTGAAGAAACAAAACCGTTTTTCAACAGCTTTTCCAGCGCCTGTACATGCTGATGGCAAAACTCCGCATTTTAGAAATCGTTTTTCATCCGCTTTGACCGGACGGAGAAGGCACTTTCCCGCGTCAGTCCCGCAGAAGGCGGACCATGTCCTCCGGCAGTTCTGCGTAAAATTCCAGCGGCTCTCCGGTAATGGGATGCGTCAGCGCCATGCGGAATGAGTGAAGAGCGGGACGGGCTATCAACGACAGATCTTCCGTGCCGTACAGCCAGTCTCCCGCCAAGGGGCAGCCCACAGCCGCCATATGGACACGCAGCTGATGGGTACGGCCTGTTTCGGGCAGCAATTGCACAAGAGAGAACGCGCCGTGCGTCTCCAAAACCTGATAGCGGCTGACGGCGCATTGCCCGTCGGAGCGGATCATGCGTTTGACGGTGGAAGTCTCGTCCCGCCCGATGGGCAGGTTGATTACGCCCTCCGCCGGGACGGGGGTGCCCACACAGACTGCCCGGTATTCCCGAAAAAACCGGTCGGAGTGGAGGGTTTTGCGAAGAAGATCATGAACGTGGCCGCTCTTGGCCACGGCCATCAGCCCGGTGGTTCCCTTGTCCAGACGGTTTACCGCGTGGAAAATAAAATCCGTCCCCCTGCTGAAAGCCAGCGCCCCGGCCACGGTAGGCGTGTCCGGCAGAAAATTGGACACATGGGCGGTCATGCCCGCGGGCTTGTTGATAATCAGCAGATGATCGTCCTCCCAGACGACGGGCAGGGGCCACGGCCCCGGCACCGGGGCCTCCCGCTGTGCCCGCACGTCCCCGCTTTCCGCCGCGACCGTGTCACCGGGGGAGAGTACGAACGTGGTGCGGGCGGGCAGGCCGTTGACCAGAATGCCGTTTTCGGTCCGGGTCAGGCGGGAAATGGCGTGGGAGGAAAAGTGCAGCTTCTGTTTTAAGATGTGGCGGACAGTGAGGCCGCGCTCCTCCTGAGAGACGCAATGGGAAACATACGGCATGACCTGTCCTCCTTATAAAAATAAAAGTTCGTTCATCTAAAGGCCCGTCGTCTTCGACGTCACGGCCAATCTCCAAGCCCGTCCGCGTCAATAGGCGATGCGTGAATACGGCTGTATTGCTTTATTTTAGCATGCGGCTTTCCGCTTATCAAGGCGGGGCGGCCCGCACCTTGCGAAATGGGGCAGAATGTAGTAAAATAAAAAACAGCGTGAACCGCTATTTTTTACGGCATATGGCTCCTCTGGGGCCATGCCTGAAATTTTAGCCGCGCCGCTGAGCGGCGCATGGCATTTTTTATTGCGAAGCAATAAAAAGCAATATGAATGGCGGAGGCGCATTTGCGCCGCGCCGGACTTGAAGGAGGCCCCTATGCTCTTATCGGCGGAACACCTGTCTATCAACTTCGGCAGCAGACAGCTGCTGGAGGATGTGAATTTTTACCTGAATGACGGCGACAAGGTTGGGATTATCGGAATCAACGGCACCGGAAAATCCACCTTTTTGCGGGTTCTTGCCCAATTTATCGAGCCGGACGGCGGCACGGTGCGCCGGGACCCCAATGTACAGGTGAGCTTTTTATCCCAGAATCCGGACATGGACGACGACGCAACCGTTTTGGAGCAGGTCTTCCTCAGCTTTCCAAAGGAATTTCGGGCGCTGAACGAGTATGAGGCAAAGTCCATGCTGAACCGTCTGGGGATACCGGACACGGACCGGAAGATCGGAACGCTCTCCGGCGGACAGCGCAAGCGGGTTGCGCTGGCGGCGGCACTGATCCACCCGGCGGACGTGCTGATTCTGGACGAGCCGACGAACCATCTGGATACGGAAATGGTGGCGTGGTTGGAAGAACGGCTGCGCAGATGGACCGGCGGTCTTATAATGGTGACCCATGACCGCTACTTTTTGGAGCGGGTTGCCAACCACATCACAGAGCTGGACCGGGCAAAGCTCTATTACTACGAGGCGAACTACTCAAAATATCTGGAACTGAAGGAACAGCGTGCGGAATACGCTTTGGCAGGAGAGCGAAAGCGCCAGTCCATCCTGCGGGTGGAGCGGGAATGGATCATGCGGGGCTGCCGCGCCCGAACCACCAAGAGCAAAGACCGCATCGAGCGGTACGAGGCCATAAAAAATCAGGCCGCGCCGGAGACAGACGACGCGGTGCAGTTGGCGGCGGCGTCCAGCCGTCTGGGAAAGAAGATCATCGAGATCGACGACCTCTCCAAAGCCTTCGACGGTAAAACGGTCCTCTCCCACTTTTCTTACGGCGTTCTGCGGGACGACCGCATCGGCATTGTGGGCCATAACGGTGTGGGAAAATCCACGCTGCTGAACCTCATTGCAGGGATGCTGACGCCGGATGGCGGCAGCGTGGACGTGGGAGCCACGGTGAAAATCGGTTATTTCTCTCAGGAGGGGCGGGAGCTGGACCTTGACCAGCGGGTGTTTGATTTCATCCGGGGCATTTCCGACGAGGTGAAAACCGAGGAGGGAACCCTTTCCGCCAAGGACATGATGGAGCGGTTCCTGTTCCCGGCGGACTTGCAGTCCGTGCCCATCGGGCGGCTTTCCGGCGGGGAAAGGCGGCGGCTGTATCTGCTGAGTATTTTGATGTCCGCGCCCAACTTGCTGCTGCTGGACGAACCCACCAACGATCTGGATGTGACGACCCTGTCCGTGCTGGAGGACTATTTGGAGACGTTCCCCGGCCCGATTCTGGCGGTGTCCCATGACCGGTTTTTCTTGGACAAGCTGGCAGAGCAGATTTTCGCCGTGGAGGACGGAGGCCGGATAGAGCGTTACACCGGCAACTGGTCGGACTATGCCAAAAAGCGAAAGGCGGCGGAGCAGCCCGCTGCGGCGGAGAAATCGCAGCGGGAGGATACCCGTAAGCCCCGGGAAAAGAAACTGAAGTTCACCTTTAAAGAGCAGCATGAGTTTGAGACGATTGACGACGACATTGCCGCGCTGGAAGCGGAACTGAAGACGGTGGGCGCGGAAATGAGCGCCTGCGGAAGCGATTATGTGAAGCTCCAAGAGCTGACGGAAAAGCAGGAGTCGCTGCAAGCGGCGCTGGATGAAAAGACCGAGCGCTGGGTCTATCTCAACGAGTTGAAAGAGCAGATCGACGCACAGGAGTAAAACGGCTGTCGTGTATCCGCAGCGGGGCGGAAAAAAGAAAAAACGGGAGCAGCGTTATACGCTGCTCCCGCTTTCAGTTCAGATGGTTGTTTGGGGCTTGCTTAAAAATTGTCAACACGTCCAATCGACGGACCTTTTTTCACTGTGCCGCGCCATTTTTTATTGAAACCCGTCAGGGGCCCTGCACAAAAATAGCTTGCCCAGTAAAAAAACTCCTCGTCGTTGGGCATATTTCCAATTATTAAACAAGCTCTAGTTCCGCTCAAACAATTTTTTGCAGCTGGGGCGCGGTCGAAAAATCCGTGCTCTTGGAAAGGTGCCGCAGGATGTCCTTCCGGGTGACAATCCCGATGAACTTTCCCAGGTCGTCCACAACCGGGATGAAGTTCTGGTTCAGTGCATTGGAGAGCAGATGCTCCATCGAGGCGGTGATGCGGACGGGGGGATATGTATTGTTCCGGAGAATGTCCCGTACATGGAGTTTTTCCGTGTCCTTCATGGAAAGCGGCGCGTCCTGTGTCTTTTCCGCGTCCAGCAGATGCCAGAGGAAATCTCCCTCGCTGACGGTTCCCTTGTAGGCTCCATCCCGCGCGATAACAGGAATGGCAGAGTACCCATGCCGCCGCATTTTTTCCAGACCCTGGCGAAACGTGGAGTCGTCGTACAGATAGGCAACACTGTTCTTGGGTGTCAGGAAATAAGCGATATTCACGCGCATACCCCTTTTCATTGTTTCTTCAGGATGTCGGTATACTGACTTCTTATGTTTACTATACCGATTTTTTTCCAGCCAATGGTGAACAAATTTTTAAATCGTGTTTGCAGGTAAAAAAATGCCTTTACATTTGCAAAAATATTTGGTAAAATGTGATAAATGCAACAAGGGGGCGCGTTTCATGCTATCACCGGAGGAACTGAGGGATAGCCCTATTTTTGAGGGCATCAGTTATGAGAGCTATCTTTTAATGATTGATTGTTTTCGGGCGGCTCAAAAGTCCTATCGCCCGGAGGACGTGGCCTATGACTTTGAACGGGGCGGAGATCAGGTGGGAATTTTGGAGCGGGGAGAGGCGTCGCTCATCCGCATTGATGAGGACGGCGTGTCCACCGTTTTGGAGAATTTGACCACAGGCAGTGTCTTTGGTCGCAGCCTTGCCTTTTCGGGCGGCAGCGGAGACAGTCTGGAGGTGGTCTGTCGAACGGCCTGCGACGTACTGTACATCGACTATCCGCACATCCTGAAGCGATGCGAGAAGGCCTGCACCCACCACAGTATGCTGGTCCAGAACATGCTGCGTCTTATCACCGAAAAGGCGCAGACGCTGGCGGAGCGGATCGACGTCCTCTCCCGCCGCTCCATTCGTGAAAAGCTCCTGTGCTTTTTCCATCAGCAGGCGGAAAAGACCGGAAAGAAAACGTTCCAGCTGCCTTTTTCCCTGAGTATGCTGGCGGATTACATCGCCACGGACCGCAGCGCCATGATGCGGGAGATGAAGCATTTGCGGGAAGAGGATCTCATCCAGACGGATGGCCGAGAAATCACCCTGCTGGATTAAGGCTGGTCCCGCGAAAAGAGAGAAAGAGTGACCGGGAAGATGGAGAAATCTTCATTTTTGCACGAAAGATTGGGATGAAATCGGTTACTTTTTGGCTATCTACGAATGTTACAAAAATATTGTCAAAAATTTGACATTAAAGACAGGGAATTGATTTGACGCGCAGGAGCCCGTGTGTTAACATATGAGAAGTATGTTGTCCCAGCGCGCAGCAATATGAGGAAAGAAGGAGAACTATGTTTCGAATCGTGAGAAAAGAGGCGCTCAAACCCACTGTCGTGTTGTTTGAGATCGAAGCCCCCATGATCGCCAAGAAAGCCCAGCCCGGTCAGTTCATCATCCTGCGTGTGGATGAGAACGGCGAGCGTATCCCCCTGACGATCCATGATTACGACCGCGAGAAGGGTACTGTCAGCATCATTGTCCAGATCGTCGGCGCTACCACGGAGAAGCTGAATCATCTGAACGAGGGCGATTGCCTGCAGGACTTTGTGGGTCCTCTCGGCAAGGCCACCGAGACTGAGGGCAAGAAAAAGGTTGCCGTGGTCGGCGGCGGTGTGGGCTGCGCCATCGCGTATCCCGTTTTGAAGAAGTTCCATGACGACGGGGCCGAAGTCCATGCCGTTGTTGGCTTCAAGAGCAAGGACGTTGTTATTCTTGAGGACAAGTTCAAGGCGGTTTCCTCTGTGCTGAAGGTCTGCACCGACGACGGTACATATGGGCAGAAGGGTCTGGTCACCGACGCGCTGAAGGAACTGATCGAAGCAGGGAACCAGTATGACGAAATCTTCGCCATTGGCCCCATGATTATGATGAAATTTGTCTGCAAGACCACGGAGCCTTACGGCATCCCCACCACGGTGTCCATGAGCCCCATTATGATCGACGGAACGGGCATGTGCGGTGGCTGCCGGCTGAGCGTGGGCGGCGAGATGAAGTTTGCCTGTGTGGACGGCCCCGATTTCGACGGGTTTAAGGTTGACTGGGATCTGGCTGTTAAGCGCAACCAGATGTACAAGGACTTCGAGAAGCACAAGCACGAAGAAACCTGCAACCTGCTCAAAAAGGAGGCCAACTGATTATGCCCAATATGAGTTTGAAGAAAAATCCCATGCCCGCTCAGGACCCCAATGTCCGCAACAAGAACTTTGAAGAGGTCACACTGGGCTATACGAAGGAAATGGCACTGGACGAGGCGCAGCGCTGCCTTCACTGCAAGAACCATCCCTGCATTCAGGGCTGCCCCGTTATGATCCACATTCCCGAGTTTATTGCCGAGGTCGCCAAGGGCGATTTTGAGGCTGCTTATCAGATTATTTCCCAGACCAGTTCTCTGCCTGCCGTGTGCGGCCGTGTCTGTCCGCAGGAGAGCCAGTGCGAGAAATACTGCGTCCGCGGCGTGAAGGGCGAGCCTGTGGGTATCGGCCGGTTGGAGCGCTTTGTGGCTGACTGGCACAACGCCAACGTCACCGCCGCCCCGGAAAAGCCCAAGGCCAACGGCCATAAGGTTGCCGTCATCGGTTCCGGCCCCTCCGGCCTGACCTGCGCGGGCGACCTTGCCAAGAAGGGCTATGATGTCACCGTGTTCGAGGCCCTCCATCTGGCGGGCGGTGTTCTGGTGTACGGCATTCCCGAGTTCCGTCTGCCCAAGGCCATCGTTCAGAAGGAAGTGGACGGGCTGAAGGCTCTGGGTGTTACCATCGCCACCGACACCGTGGTGGGCCGCACGATTTCCATCGACGAGCTGATGGAAGAAGAGGGCTTTGAGGCCGTGTTCATCGGTTCCGGCGCAGGTCTGCCCATGTTTATGCACATTCCCGGCGAGAACTACAAGGGCGTGTATTCCGCCAATGAGTTCCTGACCCGGATCAACCTGATGAAGGCTTATAAGCCCGAATCCGACACCCCCATCCAGCACCCCAAGCGGGTGGCCGTGGTTGGCGGCGGCAACGTGGCAATGGACGCGGCCCGCTGTTCCAAGCGGCTGGGCGCAGAAGTGTACGTGGTTTATCGCCGCGGCATGGAGGAGCTGCCCGCCCGTCACGAGGAAGTGGAGCACGCGGAGGAGGAAGGCGTCATCTTTAAGACGCTGCACAATCCCGTGGAGATTCTGGCCGACGAGAACGACGACGTGCGTGCCATCCGCTGCATCAAGATGGAACTGGGCGAGCCGGACGCTTCCGGCCGCCGCCGTCCTGTGGAGATCCCCGGCAGCGAGTTTGAGATTGAGGTGGACTGCGTCATCATGTCTCTGGGAACCTCTCCCAATCCCCTCATCAAGTCCACCACCGAGGGACTGGAGATCAACAAGAAGGGCGGTATCGTCGTCAATGAGGACGGCCTGACCTCCCGCAAGAGCGTCTATGCCGGCGGTGACGCCGTCACCGGCGCGGCTACCGTCATTCTGGCCATGGGCGCCGGCAAAACCGCCGCCAAGGCCATCGACGAAGAAATCAGCAAGCGCTAACTCGTTTTACTGAAGCGCCCGCAGGGAAAAAATCCCTGCGGGCGCTTCTTTGCACCGACTGCGAAAAGGCGGAAAAGATTGACCAATCATCCAAAAAAGCGGCGCTTTTCTGGAGAACCTTTAACAACGACTTGCTTAATTCACAAAATTATACCACAATATTTTGTGGAAACGGATGATTTTTGTACAAAATGGCCATGAGGTTCTTGACAGGTAAGAGTGAAATGATATAATAGCCATAGAAAATATTTTAGCAGGGTAATGTGACACATGGATAATAAGGAGACATTATACATCATCGGTGAGTCCCGAACCAACAGCGACAATGCAATCACGAAAATTTACGGCTCATTTTACATGGCTCTGGAGATTGAGGCTGACAGCGGGAGAATTTTGGAATTTGGCTGTACGCATTCTCTGGATTTGACGGAACTGTTTTTGCGGCGTATTTTTGTGGGGAAGTCCCTGTTGGAGCAATATACCCAGATCGAGGACGAGGTGGCTCGCCGATATCATGGTTCCTCTGCCAAGGCAGTGCTGGCCGCTATGAAGGACGCGGAAAAACGGTATCGTGCTGCGGTGGGAAAAAGCGAATAATCGGGTAATTTCATAAACTGCTTCCTCTTGTGTGATATATCTTCCAATATATCAATCAGCAAGGGAAACCCAGTAAAGATCGAAGAATTTCTTCGGTCCTTGCTGGGCTTTTTTGCGTTTTGCGGTTTGACATCAACTGCGATTGACATCCGCGCCTCTACCGTCGATCCGCCGGGGAAGGCGCGCGGCAAAGTACGAAAAGGAGTGCGAAATGGAACTGAAAAACTTGGTGGAACAGCAGCGAGAAGCGCTGCTGAAGACCTTGCAGGCGTGCATCCAAATCCCCAGCGTGCAGGAGGAGGACGGCAGCGCCTATCCCTATGGCGCAAATATTCAAAGGTGTCTGGAATTCATGCTGAACACGGGAAAAGAGCTTGGATTTAAAACAGAAAATCTGGATAATCAGGCCGGCTGGTGCGAGTTGGGCGAGGGCGAGGAAATGGTAGCCGTGCTGGGCCATCTGGATGTGGTCCCCGCAGGAGAGGGGTGGCACGGCGATCCGTTTTCCGGTGAGATTCGGGACGGAAAGGTGTTCGGCAGAGGCTCTATGGATGACAAGGGACCGACAGTCGCCGCGCTGTACGCTTTAAAGGCGCTGAAGGAGTCGGGACTTCCTTTGCGGCGGCGGGTTCGCCTGCTGATGGGAACCAACGAGGAGACTGGTTCCGCCGACATGAAATACTATCTGGCGCATGGCGGCGAGACGCCGGTGATGGGCTTTACGCCGGACGGAGAATATCCCCTCATCAACGGGGAAAAGGGGATCGTCAACGTGACGTTTCGCCGGGAACTGCGGCAGTCCGGCCCTGTGCGGCTGAAAAAGCTCTCCGGCGGGTCCGCGCCCAACGTGGTTCCCGCTTCCGCTGCGGCAGAGTTGGAGTGCCCGGAAGATTTGGCGGGGAAGATCGTTGAAGCGCTGCCGGAAAAGGTGACCTGTGTTCCCATTCCCGGCGGCGTGCGGCTGGAGGCTCTGGGCGTGAGCGCCCACGGCAGCACCCCGGAGCAGGGAGAAAACGCGGTGGGCCGCCTGTTCCTTGCGCTGAACGCGCTGCCGCTGGAGGGCGAGTTGAAACAGGCTGTGGGTTTTCTGGCGGAAAAGCTGGGGATGGAGACAGACGGGAAAGCGCTGGGCATCGCATTGCAGGATGAGGTTTCCGGCGGCCTGACATTCAATTTCGGTACGGCCGAGGGTGATGAGACGGGCTTGCGCTGCTGCGTGAATTACCGTTATCCTGTGACGAAGACACTGGACGACTGCGGCCCGAAGTTCCAGACGGAACTGGAAGCGGCCGGTTTTCAGGTGGAAAAGCAGACCCATAAGGCCAGCCTTTACGTCTCTCCGGAGAGTGAGCTGGTGAGCAAGCTCCTGAAGGTGTACGTGGAGGAGACGGGCCTGCCCGCGGTTCCCAAGAGCATTGGAGGCGGGACCTATGCCAAGGCTGTGCCAAACGTGGTGGCTTTTGGTCCTATTTTCCCGGGCGACGAAGTCCGCGAACACAAGCCGGATGAGTTCATTGAGGTGGACCGTCTGATGCAAAATGCGCAGATCATCGCGCGAGCGATGTATGAACTTGCGAAATAAGAAAGAACGAGGAGGAGCGATATGAAGATCACAGAAGTCCGACTGGGGCGCATTTCTGTACCCCTGCGGGTGCCGTTTAAGACGGCGCTGCGGCAGGTAAACAGCGTAGAGGATATCATTGTGGAGGTTCATACCGACACCGGCGCAGTGGGCTATGGCGAGGCACCCCCCACCGGCGTTATCACCGGCGATACCACCGGGGCGATCATTGGAGCCTTGAAGGATCATATCATCAAGACCGTGGTGGGACGGGATGTGGACGATTTCGAGGATTTGATGACCGCCATGAACGGCTGCATCGTGAAAAACAGCAGCGCCAAGGCCGCCATGGACATGGCCTTGTGGGACCTGTACGGGCAGCTCTATAAAATCCCCGTCTATAAACTGATGGGCGGTGCGCGCAAGCAGATTGTCACCGATATCACCATCAGCGTGAACGATCCTGAGGAGATGGCGCGCGACGCAGTCAATGCCCTCGAGCGGGGTTATGACTGCCTGAAGGTCAAAGTCGGAGCCAACCCCGAGCTGGACGTTGCCCGGCTTGCCGCCGTGCGGAAGGCCGCCGGAAACGATATGTGCATCCGCATCGACGCCAATCAGGCTTGGTCCCCCAAGCAGGCAGTGAAGTTGCTGAACCAGATGCAGGAGAAGGGCTTGGACATCGAGTTCGTGGAGCAGCCCGTGAAGGCTCACGATTTCGAGGGTATGAAATACGTCACCGAGCGGAGCTACGTTCCGGTCCTCGCGGACGAGAGCGTGTTCTCCCCCGAGGATGCCGTGAAGATCATGCAGATGGGCGCGGCGGACTTGGTAAACATTAAGCTGATGAAGTGCGGCGGCCTTTGGAACGGACTGAAGATTGCCTCCGCCGCTGAGGTTTACGGCGTGGAGTGCATGATCGGCTGTATGCTGGAGGCAAAGGTCAGCGTCAACGCGGCGGTGCATCTGGCCTGCGGCAAGAAGATCATCACAAAGGTGGATCTGGACGGACCGGTGCTGTGCAGTGAGGACCCCATTCTGGGCGGCGCGGAGTTCAACGAAAAGGAGATCACCATTTCCGACGAACCGGGCCTTGGCATCAAGGGCATTCAGGGCCTCACCTATCTGGATTAAGTGGACCGGCGGGATCTCCCGCAAACAATAAAAAAAGAGGGGGAGAGGAGGCGTAGTCCGGAAAAAAGGTTCCATACTGGGAGACGGAACTGAAAAGAGGGTTTTAGAACTTACAAAATTAACGAGTGAAAGGGAGAGAATTTATGGTTATCACCAACAGCTTCACGTACATAGCGTTCTTGATGTTCATTGCCGGCGGGCTTCTGTTCCTGGAGAAAAAGACCAAGTGGAAGGTATTTAACGTGGTGCCGCCTCTGGTGTGGATTTACGTACTGAACATGGTTTTCTGCACCATGGGTCTTTACAGCTCGGACGCTTGCTCCGCCGCGTACGGCTCTTTGAAAAACAATATTCTCTACGCTATGATCTTTGTCATGCTGCTGCGCTGCGACTTCCGCAAGCTGGGCAAGCTGGGACCCCGCATGATCGCCATCTTTATGGGCTGCGCCTTTACGCTGGCAATCGGCTTCATTGTGTGCTATCCCCTTTTCATGGGCGTTCTGGGCGGCGGCGAAAAGACTTGGGCTGCCACCGCGGCGCTGTATGCCTCCTGGGTAGGCGGCTCTGCCAACATGGCTGCCATGCAGGACGCGCTTCCTGTGGACGCGGGCGCTTACAGCTGCGCACTGGCGCTGGATACGGTTTGCTACTCCCTGTGGATTGCGCTGCTGCTTCTGGCAGTCCGTTATGCCAATAAGTGGAACAACTCCGTCAAGGCCAATACCACCGGTCTGGATGCCATTGCCGAAGCGGCCAACGCCGAGGTTGCAAAGGATAAGAAACACGCGACCGCTTCTGACTGGATTTTCCTGATCGGTCTGTCTCTCATGGTTTCCGCAGTTTTCCAGTGGCTGGGAGCCAGCGCCAACGAGGGCTTGAAGGCGATTGGCTTGGGCATGTTCGACAAGGGAACCTGCGTCACCGTGTTCATTACCATCTTTGGCCTGATTTGCGCTATGACTCCGCTGGGCAAGCTGCCCGCCGTGGAAGACCTCTCCAGCGTCTATCTCTATGCGGTGGTTTCTCTGCTGGCTTCCACTGCCTCTGTCACCGACTTGCTCACCGCACCCATGTGGGTGGTTTACGGCATCGCGATTCTGGTGATTCATGTGGTACTGATGTACATCCTGTGCAAGGTGTTCCACTGGGATCTGTGCATGTGTTCTACCGCCTCGGTGGCCTGCATCGGCGGATCGGCGTCTGCACCGATTATTGCCACTGCGTATGACCCCTCTTTCGCCGGTATCGGTGTTTTGATGGGTGTGCTGGGTGCAGCCATCGGCAACTTCTGTGGATTGGGAATGGGCGCAATTTTGCATTTGTTTGTCTGAGTTCCATCGCAAACGAATTTGATTTTCCTGTGAACAATCCCCCATCTGCCGCGGCGGGTGGGGGATTGCACGCAGAAAGAGAGGATACGGTATGAGTCTTAACGACAATTTTAAATATCTGCACATCGGTTTGCCGGAGGATGTTCTGCGCCTGAAAACCTTTGGCGACTTTGCCAGGGCGGACCTGGCCATCGAGCGGCATCTGCGCTCGCCCAACACTCCAACGGCGCTGAAAAGCTGCCTAACCGTCCAGCGGGAGATGATGGCGCGGCTCTCGACGGATTACCCCCTGACGCGGGAGGAGGCCATTGCTTTGGCGAAGTCCGCCGCGCCGGATTTCACGGCGGAGGAGTTTGACGCGCTGGTTAAGGCGGGCCGGGTGGATTGGATCTATATTGAAGGTGTGCCCCATTACTTTGATCGCTGGTTTGACTCCCTGTGCAAGACCGACGCATCTTTCGCCGCCCGGGCGGGTGTTTCGCAGCTGGGTGCGGATGGGTCCAGCGCCGCCGGAGAAAACGGCGAACCGCGTTTGGATCGGGCCATGCGGCTGATGCGGGAAAACGGACAGATGTCCGCCCGCATCCGCTGTCGCGCATCGGTGCGGCTGAAAGACGAGACATTCCGCAAAGGGGAGCTGGTGCGGGCGTATCTGCCTTTGCCGTGTGCCTGTGGGGCGCAAAACGATATCCGCATTGAAAAGATTACGCCCGAGCCTGCGCATATCTCCCCGGAGAATGCCCCGCAGCGCGTGGTGTTCTGGGAGGAGCGCATGGAAGAAAACCACGAATTTTCCGTCGAATTCTCCTATGTGCGTACCGCCGTGTACACCGATTTGAGCCATCCCCAGTACGGTGCGGAGCGTCCGGCATTGTATCTGGAGGAACAGCCGCCCCACATCCTGTTCACGCCCTATCTCCGGGCGCTGGCAGAAGAACTGACGAACGGAGTGGAGGAGCCGCTGGAAAAAGCGCGGAAACTCTATGATTTTGTGACGCTGAACGTGAAATACTCTTATGTCCGGCCCTATTTCGGACTGGAAAACATTGCGGAGAACTGCGCACGAAATCTGGTGGGTGACTGCGGGATCATGGCGCTGCTGTTCATTACCCTGTGCCGCTGCGCGGGTGTTCCCGCCCGGTGGGAGAGCGGCTGGAAGGCGGAGCCGGGCTTTTGCGGAGCCCACGACTGGACGCAGTTTTACGCCGCGCCCTACGGCTGGCTGTACGCCGACCCCTCCTTTGGAGCGGGAGCCGCCCGAGAGGGGAACGAGACACGCCGAACGTTCTATTTCGGCAATTTGGACTGTTACCGGATGTCTTCCAACACGGCGTTTCAGTCGGATTTCGATGTACCCATGAAACACTGGCGCGCCGATCCCTATGACAATCAGGTAGGGGAAATGGAGCTGTCAAGCCGGGGGCTTCGGTATGAGGAATTTGAGCGGACGAAGGAAGTTTTGGAATTCACCGAGCTGTGAGCGGTTCCAAAAGTTAACAGACGAAACAAAACGGAGGGAGCCGCAGCGCGGCTCCCTCCGTCCCATTTATTCGGCATTCTATTGGAATAGCGGGCGCTGATACCAAGGCCGTACCGCACGATTTAGTCTTCTTTCTGCCAGAGCTCCGGGTTGATCCAGATAAAGAAGGCCGCAAAGGGCAGCAGGAGCAGAAGACCGAGGCCATCCAGCTCCAAAAGCCTCCATGCGAGGGCCAGACCCGCCAGCAGGGCAGCAATGCCCAGCAGAATCCGCAGATGCAAAGGCAGCTGAAGAAGTTTTTTCATGCGATCCTCCTGAATGCTGAGTGAATGTTTCAAGGATATTGTAGTAGTATGGTGGGTGTAAAATATGTCGAAAAGGCTGAAATTCTGAAAATTGCTGTCTGCAAGTGGTGCTTGCGGTAAATATTTCCTATAAAGGGATTGACAATAATGTTTGATTGTATTAGTATTGCAATACAAACATAAGCGCGGACAAAATTTTCCTGTTTGCAAGAGATGAATGGAGGAAACTGGATTGAGTATTAAAAAGCGAATCTTGTCGGCATTGCTGACGGCAGTCATGCTGGCGTCGTCGGTGCAGACGGTTTTGGCGGCGGAACCGGGGTATCTGACGCGCGGCGAGGTGGCGGATATGCTGGTGGCCGCGGCGGACGACTACAACCTCGGCGTGGAGAAAACCGATATTTTGCAGGGGTATTCCGACGGCAGCCTCCACGAGGAGCGGCCCGTCACCCGTGCGCAGGCGCTGGTGATGCTGCGCCGGGCCTTTGGCGGTGATCTGCCGGCGGCTGTGGGTGACAATGCCCGCAGCGGATACTCCAGCGCCAACTTTGCCGATCTGCCCGCGTGGGCGGCGGAGGATCTGAAGGACGTGCTCTCTACCGGCATTGTGGCCGGGACCAGCGCCACCACCTTTTCCCCTAACAGTTACGTAACGGAGCGGCAGATGGAGTTGTTCATCCAGCGGACTTACGCGCTGGAGGGCGCGAATCTAAAGGATGATTTTTATGCGACGGTGAACAAGACGGCGCTGGATTCCAGCGTCATCAAAACCGGATACACCGGCACCGGCGGCTTTACCGATCTGGCCATCACGGTAAACGATCAGGTGGCGCAGATTATCAAGGAGGCCGCCGCGTCTCCCAAAACGGCGGGGGAGAAAAAGATTTCCGCGCTGTACGGCAATATCCTGAACATGGAAGCCCGGAACAAGGCGGGGATTAAGCCCATCCAGCCTTATCTGGACGCGATCGGCTCCGCGAAGACCCTGAACGAGCTGATGGATGTATGCAATCGCGTTTATCAGGAGTTGGGCTCCAGTATGCTGCTGGGTTTTGATTTGACCGTGGACTCCAAAAATAGCGATGTGTACGATCTGACATTTGGCGCGTTTTCCCCCTCTTTGGGCCAGAGCGGCTACACAGGGGCGACTGACAGCCAGAAGTCCGCCTATCTGACCTATGTTGCCACGCTGCTCCAGCTGGGCGGCGCATCTGCCGCCGACGCGAAAAAGCAGGCGCAGCAGATTTGGGAATTGGAATCGTCCGTTGCCGCCAAGTCCCTGACCAATCAAGAACTTTACGACGTGGACAAAACCTACAACCTCTATACCATGACGCAGCTGCAAAATCTGTTTCCCAATGTGGACTTGAATGCGGTTTTCGCCCAGACCGGCTATACCCAGACCGACAAGATCGTGGTGGCGGATGTCGGGGAGCTGAAAGCCTGCGCGGCGTATTTCAACGCGGCGCATCTGGAATTGCTGAAGACCTACTGCCGACTGGATCTGACCGCCAATTACGGCGCACTGTTGAGTCAGGATTTCATCGACGCATCCAACGCATTTCAGCAGGATTATATGGGTTCCAGCGGGAGCCTGTCCAAAGAGGAAGTGGCCGCGCAGTATGTGCAGTCCCTGATGAGCGACTATCTGAGTAAGGCGTATGTGGATCGCCATTTCACCGCCAAGGCCAAGGCCGACGTGGAGAAGATGGTGAAGGAGATGCTGGCCGTCTATAAGGAGCGTATCCAGAATCTGACGTGGATGCAGGACGCCACCAAGACCAAGGCCATTCGCAAGCTGGAGACTATGAAGCTGAACATCGGCTATCCCGATACATGGCGGGATGATTTTAAGGACACGGAGTTTTTGACCGTGGCGCAGGGCGGCAGCTTTTTTGACAATGTGATCGCCATGAGCAAGACGGAGCAGGCGCTGTCGGTCCAAGCACAAAAGGACGGCGTGGATAAGACGGAGTGGCCCATGACGCCGGATACCGTGAATGCCTGCTATTTAGACGTTGATAATTCCATCACCTTCCCCGCCGCCATTTTGCAGCCGCCGTTTTACGACGTGAATGCTTCTTATGAGCAGAATCTGGGTTCCATCGGCTATGTGATCGCCCACGAGATCACCCATGCCTTTGACAACAACGGGGCAAAGTTTGACGAAAAGGGCAATGCCACCGACTGGTGGACCGCCGCAGACTACGCGGCGTTTCAGAAGCTGTGTGATCAGGCAGTCTCCTTGTACGACGGAAAAGAGGCCGCACCCGGCATCACCTGCAACGGGGCGTTGACGCTGTCTGAAAATATTGCGGATTTGGGAGCCATGGCCTGTATCACCGAAATGGAGGGCAAGCGTACGCATCCGGATTACAAGGCGCTGTACACCGCAGCGGCGGAGATTTGGTGCTCCAGCTATTCCAGAGAGATGAAGCAGTATCTGACGCAGGCCGACGTTCACGCGCCCGATAAACTGCGGGGCAGTTTGGTTTTGCAGAATTTCCAGCAGTTCTATGACGCCTTTGACATCAAGGAGGGCGACGGAATGTGGCTGGCTCCGGCAAACAGAGTCGTTATCTGGTAATCCGCGCCAAGGATAAGAAAGCACCGCCCGTTCGGTTTTTACCGAATGGGCGGTGTCGTTATTCCAAAGCCAGACTTGACAGGTGCCTGAGAAATACCCTATCATAGGGTCAATCACATAAAGAGAACTGCTTTGCCAGCGGGATGATGACAGAACTGCCCGATGCGCGAAGGCACAAAACAGGACTGCGAGGGAAGGATATGCTGAAGATCAATCTCAAGCAACTGGAAGCATTCACAGCCACGGCGGAATATGGCAGTTTTACGAGGGCAGCGGAAGAACTTTATCTAACGCAGTCCACCGTCAGCGCCCACATTTTGGCGCTGGAGGAGACACTGGGCGTTCAGCTGATCCTGCGGGGAGCGCGGCGAAAGCTGACGCTCACAGAGGAGGGGCGGAGGGTCTACGGTGCGGCGAGAGATATTCTGGATCGCTGCCGACTTTTGCAGGACCCGGAGTCCACGGCGCAGGGCGGAGAATTGAGCGTGGGTGCGTCCACGGCTCCGGCGCAGTATTTGCTGCCGGGGCTGCTGTCGGGATTTTTCCAGCGCTATGGCGACAGCCGATTTCTCCTGCGCCGGGGAGACAGCGCACAGGTTCACAGTCTCCTGACACAGGGGGAGGTCCGTATCGGCGTGGTGGGTGGTGCGCTGGATCGGCGGATGTTTACCTACCAGACGCTGTGCGACGACCGGCTGGTGCTGGTCACCGCGGCAACGGAGCGGTTCCGAGCGCTGAAGGCGCAGGGCCTGTATGGGCGGGATCTGCTGGACGAGCCGTTTATCGTCCGGGAGGAGACTTCAGGCACCCGCCGTGTTACAGAGGAATATTGGAAAAAACACGGTATTTCTCAAGACAGAATGCGGGTGGTGGCCTGCATGGACAATCCGGAGGCAATTCGGCGCAGCGTGGCGGAGGGGATGGGCGTTTCCGTCATGTCGGAGTTATCTGTTCGGGAGGAGGCAAACGCCGGAAAGCTGTTGACTTTCGATTTGGATGAGAGCGGCTTTTTCCGAAGAATTTATCTGGTTTGGCGCAAGGACGTGAGCCTTACCCGCATGGAGCAGGCGTTTGTTACATATCTTCGCTCCGAGCTGAAGAAGAAGGGGTGAAAATTGAGCGGCAGCCTGTCCGGCGGGAAAAAGAAGCCGCGCTATCATCGTTAAAAACGATTTTTGATTTCACGGCATTGTAAACAAAGATTGGCCTTTTTCATAGATGTATTCTATAATAAATGGCGAAAACCTGTGGAAAATCACGGGAATTTTGTATGGATATAGGAGCGTTGAAATGAAGAAGGTTAACTGGGTCGTGGTGATCGCCGGCGCGGCGGTCGGTCTTGCGGCGGTTGTGCTGACAGCACTTGGGAACCCCGCTAACATGGGCTTTTGTATCGCTTGCTTTTTACGGGATATCGCAGGTGCGGTGGGAATGCACAGCGCGGCAAAGGTGCAGTATGTCCGCCCGGAGATCATCGGGCTGGTGCTGGGCGCGTTCATCATGTCCGTGGCAACAAAGGAATTCCGGGCGAAAGCGGGTTCCTCTCCGGCTACGCGGTTTGTGTTGGGCGGATTTGTGGTAATCGGCGCACTGGCATTTTTGGGCTGCCCCCTGCGGATGGTAATTCGGCTGGGCGGCGGAGACGCCAACGCGTTGGTGGGCCTTCTGGGCTTCATCATCGGCATTGTGATCGGTGTGCAGTTCCTCAAGCGCGGTTTTTCTTTAAAGCGGGCATATGAGGTGCGCAAGGCGGAGGGCGGCGTGCTGCCGATCGTCATGACCGGTCTGCTGATTTTGCTGCTGGCGGTCCCCACGCTGTTAAAATTCAGCGAGGAAGGCCCCGGCTCCAAGCACGCGCCCCTGCTCGCTGCTCTGGTAATCGCTTTGATTGTGGGAGCACTGGCCCAGAAGGCCCGCCTGTGCATGGTGGGCGGCATCCGCGATGCGGTGCTGTTTCAGGATTTTAAACTGCTGTACGGCTTTGTCGCCATCTTTTTGGTAGTTCTGGTGGGAAACCTTGTCACCGGCAGCTTCCACTTCGGCTTTACCATGCAGCCTGTTGCCCACAGCAATCATCTGTGGAACTTGCTGGGCATGGTACTGGTGGGCTGGGGTTCTGTTCTGCTGGGCGGCTGCCCGCTGCGTCAACTCATTTTGGCGGGCGAGGGCAATGGCGACTCCGCCGTTACCGTGTTTGGAATGATCTCCGGCGCGGCGCTGGCGCACAACTTTGGCTTGGCGGGAAACCCCGACTCTCTGAATGAGGCCAAGGAGCTGGTGGTTGGCGGAATCTCCAACGCTGGTAAGGTGGCGGTGCTTTTGGGCTTCGTGGTGTTTGCTGTGATTTCTGTGATGAATCTGCCCAAAGAGGAAACTGCCGCTGTTGCCGCAAAGACGCATTGAGAAAGGAAGGACATCAAAATGGTTGACGCAAGAGGCTACTCCTGCCCCACGCCCGTGGTGATGGTGCAGAGGGAAGTGAAGAAGAACAGTCCCGCAGAGCTGGAAGTTCTGGTGGACAACCAGTGTTCGGTGGAGAATGTGACCCGCTATGGAAGCAGCTGCGGCTATCAGGTCAGCGTGACTCCGGAAGGCCATGACTTCCATATGACACTGAAAAAATGAGCCGTTACATCGCCACGTTCCATACCCATCTGGCGGCCTTGACCACAGCCCGCGCTTTGGGCGGAGTGGGCGTTATCGCCAAGATGATGCCGGTCCCCAGAAAGCTGAGTTCTTCCTGCGGTACCTGCGTGCGATATGAGGCGGGGGAGGCCTGCCTTTCTGCCATGGACACGGATGTGGAGCGGGTCTACGAAGTGAGCAGGGAGGATCAATATACGCTGCTGCTGGAAAACAAGTAAATCGGCCAAACCTTGAGACTTGCTTTCATAAAATAAGGGCATTCCGCCTGTATTTGACAGACGGAATGCCCTTTCGGCATATAGAAAATAATTTTTAACGGCAAAAAAACGGCGCGGCCGAAAGACCGTGCCGTTTGCAGCGCCAATATGACTCCTGTCTCAGGGATATCTTGAAACTGCGGTGTTAGAAGACCTTTGCTGTGGGACTTTGTGCGCGGCCAATCTGGACGGGCTGCCCTTCTAAAGGTCTTCCAAGTCTGCGGCGGGAATGTTGTTCTCGATATTGTCGCGTGCAAGATCAGTGTCAATCACCGGGTAGACATTTGGAATGGGTTTTTCTTCTTGATATGGTTTTTTGTGCGGAATTTCAATAGGACGGTCATCCACAGAAAATCACCTCAGCGGTAGATTGCCCATCATGACGAGAATTATGTAGAAATTTGAGGAAAAGTGCTGTAATGCATTCCTAATATAAAGTTTTGTGGGCGCACTCATTCGGTGACAACCGGGGTTATACGGGAATCCTATTTTATAGGAAATAACAAGCGGGTAAAAGAAAAGCCCTGAAACCATTGAGGTTTCAGGGAAATCTTGTGGCAGCGGGTGAAGGATTCAAATTGTCCAAAATGTGATTTTAGGTAATCCCGACTTGTGTTAAAAAGTGCCTGCTTTCAATGCTTTGAAGCACATCGTCGTGTTAAGCCATATCATGTAAAATTATCACGTTTTAATCTATTAAGGGAAAATTTTATACTGCGCTAAAGTATCACGCAGCAGGCTTCGACGAATTTGTCGAGCCTGCTGTTATCTTGGCTCTCCGTGGGGCTAATGGAGAAGGTGGCAAATTTTATCCCACCTTAGACGTGAGTTTTGACCGTGTATAATGAAGTTCACAATTTGAAGAAGGTATAGAAAAGCCATTGGGACTCCGGTAAAATGAATGGTGCTGAGACATTCAAAGAAGAAGTTGACCCCAATGGCTTAAGGAAAGAATATCACAGATCCACAGATTTGCTACTCATATGTATGGCGGAGTCGGACCCGATGCTCAGCATGTTGGAGTGGCTGTGCGCAGCTCATGGAGGCGGAGCCTCCGGAATCGTTGGCGCGGAAAAAATGTACACAGCCCATCCAGCAGCGATTACCGCTGTGGATATCGTCCCCGGCGGCTGGATACCCGTATGGGAACGATGTACCTCATGGTGACAAAGCTGCGCAGCCGTGGATATATTTCGTTTTTCGTGATGGAACGCAAACGCAGCGAGGTGGCGCTGATTCAGGTGATTCAGGAGGCGTTCGTGCAGGGCGTGTCCACACGAAAGATGGAGAAGCTGGCCCGCAGGTTGGGAATTGATAATCTCTCCCGAAGCCAGGTCAGTGAGATGGCAAAAGGTCTAAACGAGCGGTGCAGGACTTCCGCAGTCGGACCCTAGCAGGGCACTATCCTGTCATATGGACGGATGCACTCTACGAAAAAGTCGGTGTGGACGGACGCGTCGTCAGCATGGCGGTGCTGGTTGCCTGCGGCGTCAATGCACGGGGCAGCGAGAGGTGCTGGCTGTGGAGCCGATGATGAATGAGTCCATAGAAAGTTACTCTCAACTGTTTCAAAGTTTAAAGCTGCGAGGACTGAAAACTCCATCGCTGGTGGTTTCCGACGCCAATAAGGGGCGGATTGCCGCCATCCGGGAGAATTTTCCCGGCGCTTCTTGGCAGCGGTGTAAGGTGCACTTTATGCGGAATATTCTGGCTCATGTAGCACAGAAGGAGAAGGACACTTTTGTGATACAGCTGAAAGAAATCTGGCTGGTACCTTCTGCTGAGTTGGCCCGCCAGCGGGCAAGGCAACTCTTGGAACGGTATGGAAGGAGGTTCCCAAAGGGAATTGAGATTTTGGAGGAGGGGTTGGAGGATTCACTGGCATCCTAGGCGTTTCCAGAACTCGATGCCCGCAAAATCTCATCCACCAATATGCTGGAGCGGCTCAACAAGGAAATCCGCCGCCGGACTAACATTGTCGGAATTTTCCCTAGATAAGGTACAATAAGTTGCGCAAATTCAAAGAGGTATGAAAAAGGACACGGTTTGCAGGTCTCTGTTAGAATGAAGCAACCACACCACTATTCTGAAAGGAGACAGCAAACCATGCCCGAGAAAATTGTACAGTTAAACGAGGAAGTAATCAAGGGGCAAATCAAAGAATTAGTCCGCGGCAGCGTGGAAGAAACCCTCAACGGCCTGCTGGAGGCTGAAGCTGAGAAGCTGACGCAAGCTGCCAAATACGAGCGCAGCGAGGAGCGTCAGGGCTACCGTAGCGGTCATTACAGCCGCAATCTCTCCAC
>JABNAD010000457.1_pt1 | contig 24297 bp, 23 predicted proteins | sample 7240381 | NCBI WGS metagenome assembly JABNAD01 (sample SAMN11332834, study PRJNA596920) | anaerobic digester metagenome | biome: digested sludge; isolation source: digested sewage sludge-derived enrichment culture grown on H2/CO2 | place: Germany: Goettingen
GTCGTCATACAGGTCATCATCATCGATTTCGTCAAAATCCTGACTTTCAAACAGTTGATGAAGATCCACATTAAGTGCTTTCGCCATCTTGACCAGATCATGGACCGACATGTCCTTCAGTACCCCGGGCTGCAGCTTTGGCGCCTGCTCGATCAGCTTGCGGATCAAGGTAGCCTTGCCTTCTGAATCATCGAGTTCATCCAGGATCTCCTCATCCAGTGATTGGATCTCCTGAACCAGAACAACCGGCTTGATCTGCTTACCCTGCAGGTGCTGATGGATGAGCTGATCCAGCTTCTGCTTCTGCTCCCTGGCCACGCCTTCCCGGCGGTTGTATACGGACAGCAAAATATATTTCTCGGTCTGCGTCAGATATTTTTTTTCCAGCAGCTGATCCATCAGCTCGCCCGTCACTTCCTCCAGGGATTTCCCCCGATATTCAATGCCTTGGACAATTTGCGCGGCATCCGGATTGATGCCTTCCATTCGAATAACCTGCTCCATTTTATTAGTAGTTACCACAATGCTGGGATTGATGTCATAGTATACCTGACTGTCTGCCCAGACATACTGGCTCTGCCACTGAAAGATCAGTCCGATCATCGCGGCGGAAGCCAGTGTGAACGGAATCAGCCGCTTCAAAGCGGATCCTTTGCGGACTTGCCTTGTGATGTCATCATGTGCTGTCATTTTTTCTACCGGACGCTGCCGGAGCTCATCCAGGACATTGATCGGAGCTTGATCAACCGTCTCTTTAAGTCGTTTGAGTATTTCTTTTTCCGTCATGATCTGACCCCCTTCTCCTCCAGATAAGTTCTCAGTTTTTCCAGTGCCCGGCGATATTTGGACAGTGTTGTCGACAGCTTCAGTCCCAGACTGTCGGCAATTTCCTGATGCTTCATGCCGGATACTGCATGCAGCATCACGATTTCCCGCTCTTCCTCCGTCAGCCGCTTCAGAACCGTTTCCAGGACAAGCTTGTCTTCGGCATCCGTGACATAAGAGAAGCGCTGGTCATTGGCAATCAGCTCGGGCTCGAGCTGAATCACCCGGCTCTCTTTGCGGTATTTGCTGTAATACAGGTTCTTGGCAATCGTAAACAGCCAGGCCAGGGGTTTCCCCATAGGCTGGTAGAGATGCGCCGCCGACATAACCTTCAGATAGGTGTCCTGCAGCAGTTCCACCGCAGCATCATGGTCTCTGGTCAGCGACACATTGAAGGCGTACAGGGTCCGCTCGGTCTGGTGATACAGCTGATCCAGCGCGCCCATGTCATTCTGCCCGATCCGCCGGAACAGATCTTCATCGATATCAATAAGAGGATCCCTTTGGATCCGGACTGGCTCCGGGGCCAGAACAAAAGTAAACAAAAGCATGGCATAACTCCTTCTGAACGGATAACGCATGAGTTCATCATTTTATTGCACTGTAGCAAAAATTCCTTGTGGTGTCACCTGACCGGACGTTCTTCGCGCAAAAACTGTCTGATATGACGAAAAAACTGTACGGCCGGTGAAATGCAGCCGCAGGAAATATGATAGGATAAAGCATATTGATTCTTCAAGGATGGTACAACATGTATATCGGTGAAATCGCCGCGCTTCTGACCGCGGCCTGTTGGGTAGGGTCCTCGCTCTCGTTTGAATATGCCGGCAAGCGGGTGGGATCCCTGGTATTGAATCTGATGCGGCTGGTTTTGTCTTTTGTGATCATTTCAGTCATCAACCTGATCATTACCGGGGGATTCCAAAACATTAACATGACCCCGCAAAGCTTTGGCATTCTGTTTATTTCCGGGCTGATCGGCTTTGTTCTGGGGGATGTGTTCCTGTTCCAGGCCTTCATCGAAATCGGCGCCCGCATCTCCATGCTGATCATGGCGCTGGCACCCCCTCTGACCGCCATCCTGAGCTACTTGTTCCTGGGCGAAACCCTCGGACTCATGCAGGTCATCGGCATGCTGGTCACGGTACTTGGCATCGCCATCGTCATTCTGGGACGAGGCGACCAAGGCAAAAAACTCGTGGTGAAACATTCCTGGAAAGGACTGATCTTCGCGTTTCTCGGAGCCGTCGGCCAGGCGCTGGGCCTGATTTTTTCCAAAATGGGTGTCCGCGACCTCAATCCCTTTGTTGCCACCCAGGTACGAATCTTCGCCGGAATCCTCGGGTTCATCATCGTTCTGACCCTCTACAAGAAATGGGAAGCCTTCTTTCAGACACTGCGCCTGCGCCATGTCATGGGCCGAATCACCATCGGCTCGATCTTCGGTCCGGTACTGGGCGTATCCCTCTCCCTCATGGCCGTCAAGCACACGTCGACTGCCATTGCCTCCACTCTGATGGGACTGACGCCCATTCTGATCATTCCCATCTCGGTCTTTATTCTCAAGGAAAAGATCAAACTTAACGAAATCATCGGAGCCCTGGTCGGTGTCCTCGGCGTCGCCATCCTGTTTCTGGTGTAATGAGCATGGAACCTCCGATTTGCGGAAGGAAGCCCCCTGGTTCGCCGCAGTCAAAGAAGAGACCGTAAACCCCTGGTTTACGGTCTCTTCTTGCTATGTATTTCGTATAGGTTCAATCCGGGTACTGAATGGGCGTTTGATCCGTCGGCCGTTGATTCCCGGCAGCGATTCACAGGTGACAGGTATAAACCGAGTAAAAACTGAACTCCCCTTTGAGAAACTGATTGCTGATATAGATCCCTTCCACGACAAAGCCAATGGACTTGGCTGACTGAATCAGTACCGACTTGTTGTCTTCAATGCGCAGAACGACCTGCTCGGTTTTGCCGTCCCGGCCAATCCACCGGATCAGATCACGCAAAGTTTCCAGAAAGTATTCTGCTCCGCAGGCTGTTTCCTCCAGCCAGAGAATGATTTCTTTGGCCCGATCGATTCGTTCATAGGTTCGTACGGCGGCATATCCCAGAACAGTGGTGAAACGCGGATCATAGACCAGAAAGATCTGGGCATCGGCTTCCTGAAGCGTTTGCTCGATCCGGGTGATCTGATCGGATCCCTGCCGCAGTGACAGTTCCTGGATTAAGTTGTCTTTCATTTTTTCATCCGCTGGAACCAGCTGTATCCCGATCGCAGATTCAATGGCCATGGTCTCACCTTCTTTCAACCCTTGATATTGCTTGCTTTGACTTTATTATAAGCTTGTTCACATAAAAGATACAGATAGTTAACGTTTAATTATGAATTGCATATTTTCCAAGGAAAAATGCAGCTCCGGCTTAATTAGTCGGAAATGGATTCCGTCTCTGAATTATGATTTTTCAGCCCATTCAGCTGCAGTCTCGGCTGAAAAACCGTCTCGCTGCATGGGGAATGCAGGGAGACCCGATTATCTTTTGATTTCGAGGAGTCAAAAAGAATGAACTCATCGATCCTGACCTGAATTACGATCGACTGATTCATCCACGCGGAGGGACTCATCAAAGCTGCCGGACTCATCCAGACAGATCGGAGGATCAGCTTCCGGTGTTGTTTTGTACCCGATAAGATCCCGAAGGAAACTCCGACAGCTGCGCACCTTTGGGTCCAATCGTCAGCTATAATGGAGGTAACAGGTGATGGGGGCAGTCCCTACGCCATACCCGTCGACTCACCGGATGGGCCGGGTAAAAGGAGAAATCATGAAACGAATCTTCGATCTTAATGGGTCTGATCTGGAGAGTTTGGATAAGGCAGCGCTGCTTGGGCTGATTCGGACATCGGAAGGCCGTACCGTGGTGGCAGAAACGCTGGTTATGTCTCAGCCGCTGACGGACGGAGTTTCCAATCCCGAACTGGCGGGGGCATTCGGAGCCGATTTGATCCTGCTCAACCGCTTTCATTGTGAACGCCCCTTTGTGTTTGGGCTGGATGACGGCAATGCTACGCTCTCGAGTCTGGAAGATTATGCCAGCCACATTGCCCGCCAGACGCTGTTGAACCGACAGAATCCCGACTATATCCGCTCCCTGCGCCGGCTGATCGGGCGTCCGCTGGGACTGAATCTGGAACCGGTTCCACCCGGATCCGACGTTCCTTCGGGTCATGCCCTGAACCAGTCCAATCTGGAGTATATCCGGGACCAGGGCTTTGACTGCCTGGTGATCACAGGCAATCCGGGAACGGGCGTGACTGAACGACAGATCCTTGAAGGCATCCGTCAGGCCCGCTCGATCCTCGGGGAGCAAATGGTAATCGTCGCCGGAAAAATGCACTGCGCCGGAACCGATTCCGTCCTCACGGACACCTTTGTCGAATCCTATCTTGAGGCCGGGGCTGACATTCTGCTCCTGCCGGCGCCGGGAACGGTCCCGGGGTTCACGCTCAGCGTGGTTACCGACCTGATCCGACTGATTCATCAACGCGGCGGCCTCGCCATGACTGGCATCGGAACCTCCCAGGAGGGAGCCGGTCCTCAGGTCATCGAACAGATCGCGCTGATGTCCAAAATGGCCGGAGCGGATCTCCAGCACATCGGAGACGCCGGACCGGGCGGCATGGCCCCACCGGAGAATATCATGGCTCTGTCCCTGGCGATCCGGGGCCGCCGCCATACCTATCGCCGCATGGGGGCTTCGATTCTTCGCTGATCCTGCTGCTCCTCAAACCACTTCCGGATCATTCCGCTAAAAAATGCCCTGGTGCCGATGGATTGTCGGCACCAGGGCATTTTCAAGTTTCCTTCAGTTTTTTGGTTCGACTGAGTTCATTCGCTCCGTACGGAAAGCTGCTCTCCGGTTCTTGTAACCGGCTGCCAGCTGATGGGAACCGCTTTATTTGCACTTTGCCTTGATCAGGTCCGCCAGCTCGTGAGCCATGCGGTCGATCTCGGACTGGTCCTCCCCTTCCAGCATAATCCGCAGCAGCGGTTCGGTTCCGGAAGGACGAATCAGAACCCGGCCTTGTCCGTGGAGGGCCGCTTCCATTTCCCTGATTTTCTCTATGACCTGGGGGTCCGATTCATGAATGGTTTTCTTATCCGCCCGGACCCGGACATTGACCAGCACCTGGGGCAGCTCTTTCATGACACCGGCCAGTTCGGACAGCTTCTGTCCCGTCTCGTGGACAATGGACGCCAGCGCCAGGCCGGTGACCAGACCGTCGCCGGTGGTGTTGTGTTCCAGGAAGATGACATGGCCGGATTGCTCGCCGCCCAGGGAATACTGGTTGCGGATCATGTTCTCCAGGACGTAACGGTCACCGACCTTGGTCTGTTCGATTTTTACGCCGTGGGCTTCACAGGCCAGCTTCAGTCCCAGGTTGCTCATGACCGTGACCACCAGGGTATCGTCATGGAGTTTGCCGCGGCGTTTCAGATCCAGCGCGCAGATCAGCATGATGAAATCGCCGTTGACGATGCGTCCGGCTTCATCCACTGCCAGGCAGCGGTCGGCATCGCCGTCGAAGGCCAGGCCCAGATCGCAGCTTTTCTCCACGACGTAGTGCTTAAGCTCATCCATGTGGGTCGAGCCGCAGTCCTTGTTGATATTCAGACCGTCCGGATTGTCGTTGATTACATAGACTTCGGCACCCAGCTTGCGCAGCGCGCTGACCGCTACCCGGGAAGCCGCGCCGTTGGCGCAGTCCACTGCAACTCTCAGGCCGCGCAGATCATTCTCCAGCGTGCCGGCGGCGAATTCCACGTATTCAGCCTCGGCTGAGGTTTCGTGGATGATCCGGCCAAGTCCGCCCCCGGTCGGGGCAGGCGTACCCTCGAGCTTGTTTTCGATGATTGCCTGAATCTGATCCTCAATGCGGTCACTGAGCTTGAGTCCGTTCTGGTCAAAAAACTTAATGCCGTTGAATTCCACCGGATTATGGGACGCAGAGATCATTACCCCGGCATCCGCCTTATACTTTCTGGTCAGATAGGCGATGGCCGGGGTCGGAATCACGCCGACCGGGATCACATTGGCACCCGCCGACAGGATCCCTGCCATCATGGCAGCTTCCAGCATGTCTCCGGAAATCCGGGTATCCTTGCCCACCAGGATGGTCGGCTTATGCGCGCCCTCCGTCAGGACAAAGGCGCCGGCCTTACCCAGCTGAAACGCCAGCTCCGGGGTCAGCTCCTCGTTCGCGATGCCGCGGACACCGTCCGTTCCAAATATTCTTGTCATTTTCACTACCTCGTGTTTTATAAACTAATATTCTCATTTTACCCTAAAGCCAACGAGAATCCTATACTTCAGTTTGACCTGTCATTTTTCCGCTTCTTCCAAGGATCCGCTTTGTGGCCGGCCACTTGTTTCACGGCTAATCCAGCGTCCTGACGGCAGGGAATCTGAATGATGCCGGCTAATCCAGTCTCAGATCAGCGGATCAGTTCTTATCCTGGGTTTCCAGCATGCCTTCGGTTTCGCGGCGGCGGAAGAAGGGATTGTCCAGCTCCCGGATCTGATCATAGACCTGCTTGGTCTGCATCAGCCAGACTTCGCCGGTACCCCGATACACGTGCAGGAAGCCTTCTCCGGCCACGGCGGTTCCCACCAGGGTGCTGGTGGAGCGCTCCACGGTAAAATCAATGGTTCCGCTGCGCAGGAAGGCAATATTGCCATCGACTTTCAGCGTATCATTATTGAGCTTGTACTTGAAGATCTCCTGTTCCGGTACGGGCACTTCCAAAACCGCGATGCCCGGGCCCTTCAGGCTGGTCTGGAAGAGAGTCTCCCGGCCCAGAACGGCTCCGGAAATGCTGCGGATGGCTTTGGCACCCAATGTCACGGTTCCCTCCGCCGCGAAGAACATTTTATCATCCACAATGACCTCCTCGCCTTCCTCCAGGGAAAGCAGCACATAGTGGTTGAAGGAAGGTTCCAGAAGCACTTCTCCGGTGCCTGAAAAGAGCGGCTTGATGACATGCTCTCCGGTCAGCGTCGAGCTGATGAACTTTTTGACCAGCCCGCCCGGACCGCCCACATTGGAGGAGGCATCCAGGTTGCCCCGCATAAAGGACAGTGCGCCGCTCTCCACAAACACCGACGAATCATGCAGGGAGATTTTTACCTGCCGCAATTTTATGTTGGCACTGCGCATGTAGCTGAGCATAAACGCGCTGGACAAATCCGAAGACCCCTGCAGGTCATCGTACTCCAGAATTTGGAATTTGGCGGATGAACTCTCCATTTCAGACAACAGGGTCAGGGCGTTGGAAATATTGATATTGGTTTTCATGCCGTTCCTCCTCTGATCTAGTCAGGCAGCCCCTGATCGGACAGCCCATTGATTCCATTATATCCCCATCCGGGCGCTCCGTGACCCCCGGTTTAAAAAATCAGGGGGTCACGGAGTGGAGTCCATGGAAAAAAGGCCCCCGAAGCGGGAGCCTTTTGAGTGTTTGATTATTTCTGGATGGATGCATTCTCAAAGAACAGGAAGCCCAGCGGGGACTTTCTGACACCCTTGACGTAATCCTTGTAGGCTACGACGTTGGTGTAGAAGTAGATGGGGATGATCGGGAGGTCGTTCATCAGAAGAGCCTCGGCGTCATGCAGCATCTGTGTCCGTTTTGCCGCGTCAAGTTCAATCTTGGCTGAAGCGATGAGCTTGTCATACTCCGGATTGTCGTAATGAGCGTCGTTGTTGCCCCAGATGGCAACGTTGTCCTGTCCGGATACCCACATGTCAAGGAATGTCATGGGGTCATTGTAGTCCGCGATCCAGCCGTGTCTTGCGATTTCATAGTCGCCGTTGATACGGGAAGTCTGGAATACAGCCCACTCTTCGTTGGCCAGCTGTACATCGATGCCCAGGTTCTGTTTCCACATAGCCTGTACTGCAACTGCGATGTTCTGATGTCCGGTGCTGTTGTTGTATTTCAGAGTGATGGTAGGGAAGCCTTTTCCATCCGGATAGCCGGCTTCGCCAAGCAGTTTCTTGGCTTCGGCGATGTCGCCTTCTGCCTTGTCGAGGTATTTCTTGGCTTCGGCAAAGTTATTTCCCTTGTCATCCTTGATGCCCATTGGCACATAGCCCCAGGCCGGGATTTGCTGTCCCATGGAGACGTTGTCTACGATCTGCTGTTTGTTGATGGCCAGTGCCAGAGCCCGGCGAACCTGCGGCTTGTTCAGCGCTTCATAGACAGCGGCGTTCTTTTCTTTCAGTTCCGGTCTCATGTTGATGACATAGAAGTAAGTTCCCAGGTAAGGCAGAACTTTCGCGGTGCCATCCTTGATCATGGCCGGGATGTCCTGTGGTGGGGGGGACTCGATCATGTCAACTTCACCCTTCTTGAAGGCAGCCAGATACGTCTGGGCGTCATCGGTCAGGTGCATTTCAATGGTATCAAGCTTTACATTGGCTGCGTTGTAGTAGTTCTCGTTCTTCTTCAGCACGAGGGTTGCTTTCTGAGCGTGGGATTCAAACTTGAATGGTCCGTTGGAAACATGGGTTTCCTTCTTGTCCCACCAAAGGTTGACATCTTTTTCGACCATGTCCTGGCGTACCGGGAAGTAGGTCGGGAACGCCATCAGCGCCAGGAAATAGGCACAGGGAGCTTCCAGGGTTACTTTCAGAGTCTTGTCGTCAACGACTTCGATGCCGACATCTTCTTTCTTAGCTTCTCCCTTGTTGAATTTCTCAGCGTTCTTAATATAGAACAGCTGGTAGGAATATTCAGAAGCGGCGGGCTTGGTATTCGGATCCAGAGCACGGAACCATGCGTAAGCAAAGTCTCCGGCTTTGACCGGCTGTCCATCCGACCACTTAGCGTCTCTGAGTTTAAAGGTATAAACAAGTTTGTCTGCCGAGACTTCATGGGATGCTGCCATACCGGCGATCGGCTGGTCGTTTTCGTCCGTCTTCATGAGACCCTCGTAGAGGTTCTGCAGGACGGTTCCGCCATCCACCGCGGTATTGAGCGCGGGATCCAGAGTCTTGGGGTCAGCCCCGAGGTTGTACTTGACGATGGAACCCGTAGTGGTTCCCGGAGTCGTGGTTCCGGTGCCTGCTGCGGTGGTATTGTTGCCCGCCGGCGTACAGGCTGCCAGAAGGGATGCGGTGATGGTCAGGGTGGAGACGATAGAAGCTACCTTGAGTAACTGTCTGTTCATTAAACTTCCTCCTTGTTGTTCTTTGCGTAGTCTTGTTGGTCACGGAAAAGGTGGCAGGCCACATCGCGGCCCGTGCCTTTCACTTCCAGAAGCAGCGGCTGTTCCTTGGCGCAGATCTCCATGGCATGGGGGCATCTGGTCCGGAAATGACATCCGGAAGGAGGGTTGATGGGTGACGGCAGTTCGCCCTGCAGCACGATCCGCTGGTGCTTCCGGGTCGTTTCGGGATCCGGAATCGGAACGGCGGACAGCAGTGCTTTGGTGTAGGGGTGCATTGGGGTGTCATATACATTAGTTGCTTCACCTACTTCCACCAGCTGACCAAGATACATGACTCCGATGTCATCGGAGATATGCTTGACCATGGACAGATCGTGGGCGATGAACAAGTAGGTCAGACCTAATTCTTCCTGCAGCTCTTCCAGCATGTTGATGATCTGAGCCTGGATGGATACATCCAGAGCGGAGATGGGCTCGTCGCAGACGATGAGCTTAGGTTCCACTGCCAGAGCGCGGGCAATTCCGATGCGCTGGCGCTGACCGCCGGAGAATTCATGAGGATAGCGGTTGATATGTTCTTTGTTTAAGCCGACTTTGCGCAGGAGATATTCAATACGCTCCTTACGCTGAGGGCCCTTCATGATCTTATGGATGTCGATGGATTCGCCGATGATGTCACCGACGGTCATCCGGGGATTGAGGGATGCGTAAGGATCCTGGAAGATCATCTGCATTTCCCGGCGGATCGGTTCCATCTGCTTCTGGCTGTAGTCGGTGATATCCTTGCCGTCGAAGATGATTCGGCCGGAGGTCGGCTTGTACAGCTTGATGATGGTCCGGCCGGCGGTGGTTTTTCCGCAGCCGGATTCGCCGACCAGACCCAGGGTCTTGCCGCGGCGGATCTTGAAGGAAACTTTATCCACGGCTTTGACGAAGGTGTCCTTGGCATTGAAGATCCCGGTTTTCACAGGGAAGTACTTGCACAGGTCCTGAACCTCCAGCATGACATCATCCGTCGCTGAGGCGGTCGGGACGTTCGGTTTATTTTCCATTGTCCTCACCTCCTCTGAGCTCGACTTTGGGTGCATTGGCATGGTTGAGCCAGCAGGCTGCTTCATGGGCATCCCCCACCGGGAACAGCGGAGGCCGCTTGGTCAGGCAGATGTTCATGGTGTGAGAGCAGCGGGCAGCAAAGGGGCAGCCCGCGGGGGGCTTGATCAGGTCCGGCGGGGTTCCCTCGATGGGAATCAGCTTTTCCTTGGAGCCGGCCTTGGGATTAGGCACTGAATTGAGCAGGCCCACCGTATAGGGGTGATGAGGCCGGTAGAAGATATCATCGACTGAGCCTTTTTCCACCAGGGTGCCGCCGTACATGACATTGATGCGGCTGCACACGTCGGCTACGACGCCCAGGTCATGGGTAATCAGAATGATTGAGGTGCCGGTTTCTTCCTTGAGCTTTTTCATCAGCTCCAGGATCTGCGCCTGGATGGTTACATCCAGGGCCGTCGTCGGTTCGTCGGCGATGATCAGCTTCGGTTCGCAGATCAGGGCCATGGCGATCATGACGCGCTGGCGCATTCCGCCGGAGAATTCATGGGGATACTGCTTCAGCCGCTTTTCAGGGCTGGGGATCCCGACTTTCTTCATCATTTCAATGGCCACTTTGCGGGACTCGGCTTTGCTCATGCCGCGATGCTCCATGAGCGGTTCCGTCAGCTGATAGCCGATGGAGTACACCGGATTCAGGCTGGTCATGGGGTCCTGGAAGATCATGCCGATCTCATTACCCCGGATTTTTCGGATTTCCTCATTGCTGAGCTTGGTCAGCTCCTTGCCGTCAAACTTGATGCTGCCTTCGGTCACTTTGCCGTTGGCGTCCAGAAGTCGCATGACGCTCATCATGGTCACCGATTTTCCGGAACCCGACTCGCCTACGATGCCAATGGCCTCGCCGCGGTTCAGGTCGATATCCACTCCGCGGATCGCCTGGACGGTGCCGGCATGGATATAGAAGTTCGTATGGAGGTTTCTGATTTCAAGTAAATTTCCCATCGTCTGTCCCTCCTAACGTGACATTTTCGGATCCAGGGCGTCGCGCAATCCGTCACCCAGTAAGTTGAAAGCAAAGATAATCAATGAAATGGCCAGAGCCGGAATAATCAGCTGATAGGGCTGCTGCTGGTAGATCTGCATCGCTTCGGATACCAGGGTACCCAGGGAGGCCTCTGGGGGAGAAATTCCGATTCCGATGTAGGACAGGAAGGACTCCGTAAAGATGGCGGACGGGATCAAGAGTGTCGCCGTTACGATAATGGATGACATGGCGTTGGGCAGCAGGTGCTTGAACAGAATTCGCTGGTTGGTCGCGCCAAGGGTCTTGGCTGCCAGGACAAATTCCGATTCCTTCAGCTGCATGGTTTCACCGCGCACAATCCGCGCCATGGACAGCCAGGACGCAACACCCAGTGCGATGACGATGGGCAGGATGCCTGCCTTGTTGTCCCCCATGGCCACCATGATCAGAATGACATAGATCTGCATGGGCACGGAGTACAGAATATCGACAAACCGCATCATCAGTGCATCAATTCGACCACCGGCAAAACCGGCGATGGCGCCGTAGAGGACACCGATGACCAGGTTCAGGATCGTTGCCGCGAAGGCAATGACCAGAGAGATCCGCATGCCATAGAGAACCCGGACGAAGATATCGCGGCCGTAGAAGTCCGTTCCGAACCAGTGCTCCGCATTGGGTGACAGGTTCATAATGGAGAAGTCCACCGTAGCGATGTCATACTTTGACAGGATCGGTACGAGAAACGCCGAGACACTGGCAATAATGATAAACAGGAGACTGAGCAGAGCCAGTTTGTTGCCCTTGAACCGCCGCCAGGAATCCTGCCAGTAGGTCGTCGCCGGACGAAGGATTTCTTCGGCATCCAGGCTTTTGCCCTGGATGCGGTCAAAAGCGTCCGCGTTGAGATTGTCAATCACATAATCTGCATGTAAGTTACTCACGATCAGGCCTCCGATCCGTCAAGCTTGATCCGCGGATCAATGACGACGTACAGAATATCCGTGAAGAAATTCAGGAGGATCAGGAAGGTCGCGTAGAAGATGATGACGCCCTGCAGCATGGTGTAGTCACGCTGCTGAATCGCCGAAACGAATTCACGGCCCAGACCCGGGATCGAGAAGATTCCCTCAATCGCGAAGGATCCGGTCAGAACGCCGGCCACCAGGGGTCCGACATAGGTTACTACCGGGATCAGGGTATTGCGCAAGGCGTGTTTCCAGATGACCTTGCTGTCCTGAATTCCCTTAGCCCGGGCAGTCCGGATGTAGTCCGCCTTAATGACGTCCAAGAGTCGGGATCGCGTCAGCCGGGCGATAAAGGCGATGGGATAGCCCGCCAGAGCAATGGAAGGCAGGATGTAATGCTTCCAGGAACTGAGGCCCGTGACGGGCAGCAGATCCAGTTTCAGGCCGATGAACAGGAGCAGCAGAGAGGCCAGTACAAATCCCGGAACCGAGATTCCCACCGTGGCGATGATCATGACGATACGGTCAATGATCTTGCCCTGATTAAAGGCAGCCAGGATGCCCAGCAGCATGCCCATGACCATGGCCAGAATGACTGCCACCGCACCGAGTTTGGCGGAAGCCGGGAACAGATAGGCGATGTAGTCGGAGACCATGCGGCCCGGTTTCTTGAGCATGGGACCCAGGTTGCCCTGCAACAGGCCTTTCATGTACATGAAGTATTGTTCTAGCAATGGCTTGTCCATGCCGAACTGCGCTTTCATATTTTCCAGAACCTGTGGCGGTACATTCCGTTCACTGGTGAACGGACTGCCCGGCATCAGTCGCATCAGGAAAAATACCAGGGTAATGATGAGCCAGATCGTGATCAGACTCATGATCAGTCGTTTGATGATGTACTTGGACATTAAATCTTCCCCCTTAGCCAGTACAGTGAGTTGTCGAATCGATAGGCTTATTATTGCATTAGCGCCCTTAAAAGTCAAAATGACATTGCGGTATTCACAATATCGTATCGTTTACTCAAATCATGTTTCTAATTCTATAATCAATTAACGGCAATTCGTTAAATAATGAGCCCTAAAATGAAAAACTATAAAATTAGGGGGTTCAATCGGTTTAATTTTGTACAAACTGTTAATGGTCAAGTTAATTTTATGAACGCAGTTCACAATTGAAAAATGAGCTCTTTTAAAATTTAGTTCATTTATTTTGGGTATTTATAATTATTACGGCACAAATCCACGTTATTTTCATAGACTTCCATTCATCATTGCCAAGTGGTTAATCATCCACCACTTCATTGAATATTTTATTGAATATCGCATTATTTTCTGCATATTAATGCAAAGAAAGCACCCAGATCCGATCCTGAAATCGGACTGAGTGCTGATATAACTAATAAATATATATTCTTTGGACAACAGCCTGGGCAGCTATTTTATACGGTGAATCCCATTCCGCTCTGAATTGCCTTCTCATTGGCGGCATAGAACTTCTCTTTTCCATGTTCCTTCAGAGATTTCAGCAGCGCTTCGGTTGGGACAATTCCTGTATTTTTCACCAGGGCGCCCAGAAGCACCATGTTGGCAATGGTCTTGGAGCCGATTTCCTGAGCGATGGTCTGGGATGGGATCCGGATCACCCGGATATCCGTCCGCAGGGACTCATCCGGAATCAGGTCTGCGTCCATGATCAGAAGACCACCCGGTTTGACAGTGGGCTCAAACTTGTCGAAGGAAGGCCGGTTCATGACAATGACCGTGTCCGGGCTGGTAACAACCGGGGAGCCGATCTCATCGGTGGACAGGATCACGGAACAGTTGGCTGTTCCCCCGCGCATTTCCGGGCCGTAGGACGGACACCAGGTGACCTTCATATTTTCATCCATTCCCGCGTAGGCAAGGAATTTCCCCATGGACAGGATGCCCTGTCCGCCGAAGCCGGCAAATATGATTTCCTGCTGTGCCATTATTTCGCCTCCTTCACCTGGGCATCTTTGTCTTTTTTCACGCCCAGTTCGTAGAATGGAATCATGTTGTTTCTCAGCCAGTCCATGGACTCCTGCGGATTCAATCCCCAGTTGGTGGGACAGATCGACAGAACCTCAACAAGGTTATAGCCCTTGCCGGCAATGGCATTCTGGAAGGCCTTCTTGATGGCACGCTTGGTTTTTGCCACGTTGGGCACCGTGTCAACCGAGACACGTTCAACGTAATGAGCTCCTTCGAGCTGAGCGATCATTTCGGAGAAACGGATCGGGAAGCCCTGCGTCGCTGTGTCGCGGCCATAGGGTGAAGTCTCCGTCACCTGACCGGGCAGAGTCGTCGGAGCCATCTGGCCGCCGGTCATGCCGTAGATGCAGTTGTTGACAAAGATGGTAACGATCTGCTCGCCGCGGGCTGCCGCGTGAACGGCTTCCGCTGTTCCGATGGCCGCAATGTCGCCGTCTCCCTGATACGTGAAGACCACGCGATCCGGCAGGGAGCGCTTGATGCCGGTGGCGACTGCCGGAGCACGGCCGTGGGCCGCTTCGAACATGTCACAGGCGAAATAGTCGTAAGCCAGAACCGAGCAGCCGACCGGAGCGACTCCGACGGTCTTTTCGATGATGTTCAGTTCTTCCAGAACTTCTCCCACCAGGCGGTGGATCAGGCCGTGCGTACAGCCCGGACAGTAGTGGGTCGGTACGTCAAGCAGAGCTTTGGTAGGCTGGAAGAGCACTTTCACTTCTTGTTTTTCCATCTGCATCTTAGTTTCCTCCTACCATTGCTTTGATTTTTTCAAGGATCGCGTCCGGGGTCGGGATCATTCCACCGGCACGGCCGTAGAAGCCAACCGGTTTTCTGCCCAGGACAGCCAGCTTGACATCTTCCACCATCTGTCCCATGGACATTTCAACGGAGAGGAAGCCATGCTTTGTGGAATTCACAGTCTTTTCGAATGCTTCAAAGGGGAAGGGCCATAAGGTGATGGGACGGACCAGACCAATCTTGAGACCTTCGGCTTCGGCCAGACGGATCGCATTTTTGCAGATCCGGGCGGTGGTGCCGTAGGCAACCAGGATCAGGTCGGCATCGTCACAGTTGTAGAGTTCGTAGCGAACTTCATTGGCCTTGATGGCGTCAAATTTCTTGAACAGATGAATGTTGTGGTTCTCCAGCTCATCCGCTTTCAGGAAGAGGGAGTTGATGACATTGTGCTTCTTGCGATCGCCCAGTCCGTTGGCTGCCCATTCCTTCACGGGCAGTTCCCGTTCTTCGACATCCGCAAATTCCACGGGTTCCATCATCTGTCCCAGCATGCCGTCGCCCATGACCATGACCGGTGTGCGGTAACGGTCGGCCATATCGAAGGCTTCTCCGATGAAATCAACCATTTCCTGAATCGAAGCCGGTGCCAGGACCGGAACAAAGAAGTCACCGTGTCCCAGACCGCGGGTTGCCTGATTGTAGTCGGACTGTGCCGGCTGAATTGAGCCAAGGCCCGGGCCGCCGCGGACGATGTTGATGATGACGCAGGGCACTTCGGCTCCGGCGATGTATGAGATTCCCTCAGATTTCAAACTGATTCCTGGGGAAGAGGAGGACGTCATGACGCGGATTCCGGCGCCGCCGGCTCCGTATACCATGTTGATGGCAGCTACTTCAGATTCAGCCTGGAGGAACACCCGTCCCATTTTCGGCATCTTTTTTGCCATGTAGGCCGCAACTTCCGTCTGCGGTGTGATCGGATATCCGAAGAAACACTGACAGCCGGCACGAAGCGCCGCCTCGCCAATGGCTTCATTTCCCTTAATTAGTACTTTTTCTCCCATTTAGCTATCCCCCTATTTATACACTGAAATACAAAGATCCGGACACATGCGGGCACAGGATGTGCAGCCGATGCACTGTTCCATCAGTTCCGGCCGGATGGTGGCTGGCTTGTATCCCTTGTCGTTGAGCCGGTCAGCAAAGGATATAATGTGCACCGGACAGACCGTCACACAGTGACCGCAACCCTTGCAGCGATCTTCCCTGAAATTCACTCTTGGCATTTTTACTTTCCCCCCTTATTAATCCACCCACGGTGGCTTCATGGTAATATCGATGGGAATCATTTCCCCGGCGACAACGCTGCGGGCTTCTTCGGCCAGATCCCGCCGCACAGCCGTAAAGGCATGAGGCAGGCCGGTCTGTTCCGACAGCTGACGAATCAGCTGTTCTCCCGCCTGTATGTCGCTTAATGAAGTAGCTGTGCCCAGGTTGGTGTTGTTGACCAGCTTGGATACCTTCAGACGCGATGAATGCTCAATGGCGTCCAGATATTCCCTGACGCCGGGCAGATCCCGGGTCAGCGGGCGATTGATGTTGACGACAAAGAACATGTCATAGTCTTCTTCCCGAAAGAAACGGTTGTATTGGCCGAGAGCGGTCGCACCCATGTCATCTCCGCCTACATCAAAAATTACCGTATGGTCCTTCTGCTGAAAGGCAGCCATAACCTCTGCCGGAACGACCATCAGTTCGGCATTGGCCAGGTGTCGGCCCTGGGAGATCACGCGGATTCCCTCTTCCTTCAGTTCATCTTCCAGATCCCTGGAGCAGAAGTACGGATTGACAATGTCCAGGTCTACAATAGTGACCTTGGCAATTCCTTCCTGCTTCAGTTTCCTGGCATAGTTGATGGCGATTTCGGTTTTTCCGCTTCCGAAATGGCCTGTAAACAGATTGATGCGTTTCATTCCTACCTCATTTCCGTACGGTTTATTAACCTATTCTAATTTTACAATAGAAATTATCAATTCACTAATTTCGAGATTGAAATCAAAAAGATAATTTCTTTATTAATATTTATTATACCATATGCTTCCTGAATCAAATGTTCATCAGCGATGGTCAAATGTTATCAGGTTGGAATGTAAAGGTTGTCAATCCATGATAAAAAGAAAATCAATAAATACATTTTTCACAAAAATACCAATGGCTTTTTGGATTTCCCGAGGGTTCGGCGTATTTATTGAAATTCTTTCGCAAAGGGTCTAGTAGACAGCGACTTCCTCTTCTCCGTTCAAGACGCGCAGGCCGCCCTGAGCCAGGGCCAGGAGCTCATCTTCGCCCGGATAGACGGTGACCGGGGCAATGAAGCTTACCCGCTGGGTGATATAGTCCGTCATCGGCTTGGAGTAGGCGATGCCTCCAGTCAGAATGATCTGATCCACCTTCCCCTTGAGGACACAGGCGCAGGCACCGATCTCCTTGACGGTCTGGTAGGCCATTCCCTCAAAGACCAGTTTGGCCTTTTCGTCGCCCGCTGCCATGCGTTCTTCTACTTCCATCATATTGTTGGTGCCAAGATAGGCGACCACGCCGCCCTGGCCGGTGATCCGGCGCAGCAGCTCCTCCTGGGTATACTGGCCGGAGTAGCACAGCTTCACCAGATCGGCCACCGGCAGTCCGCCGGCCCGTTCGGGCGAGTAAGGTCCTTCCCCGTTCAGTGCGTTGTTGACATCGATGACGCGTCCCTGTTCGTGAGCGCCGACGGATACTCCCCCGCCCAGGTGAACTACGATAAGGTTCAGATCCTGATACGCTTTGCCGATGGCATGGGCATAGCGCCGGGCTACCGCCTTCTGATTGAGGGCATGGAAAATCGATACCCGCTCAATCTCCGGCATTCCCGATATTCTTGCCAGGGGATCCAGTTCATCCACGACTACAGGATCCACGATAAAGGAAGGAATGCCCAGCTCGTCACCGATTTCGCGGGCAATCAGACAGCCCAGGTTGGAGGCATGCTCGCCCTTGGTGGGATTGAGCACATCCTTGACCATCTCATCATTGACGGCATAGGTGCCCGAGGGGATGAACTTGAACAGTCCGCCCCGGCCGACCACTCCATGGAGTGTCTTGAGATCCATATTGTTCTTCTCCAGAACCTTCAGGATGACATCCTTGCGGAAATGAAACTGGTCCGCCACTTTCGCGAACTGAGCGATCTCTTCGGCGGAATGGCGCAGCGTTTCGATCAGAACCGGCTGCTCATCGTCATAGACCCCGATCTTGGTGGATGTTGATCCCGGATTGATTACTAATACTCTTTTCATGTTTACTTCTTTCCTCCCATGGCTGCTAAAGATGCCAGAGCGATGGAATTAACTTTGGCTTCAAAGGAATCCGCTCTGGATGTCACGATGACCGGAGCGGCTGCTCCCATCAGGATGCCCCCGTGACGCTCGCCCTGACAAGTATAGGTCAGCGCTTTGAATACTCCGTTGCCGGCTTCGATGTTAGCCATCAGGAAGATATCGGCATTGCCAGCCACCGGGTGACTGATTTTCTTGTGGGTGGCTGCTTCCTGGTCAATGGCATTGTCAAACGCCAGTGGCCCGTATACGGTGCAGCCGGTGATCTCTCCGGCTTCATTCATTCTGGTCAGCTCCGCTGCATCCAGAGTCGCCGGCATATCGGGATTCACAACCTCGACGGCGCAGACCGGAGCAACCTTGGGATTTTCATTGCCCAGGGCATGAGCCAGCTTCACCGCATTGTTGATGATGCCAACCTTCTGCTGGAGGGTCGGATACATGGAAAAAGCGGCATCGGTGATATAGATCAGGCGGTCGTAAGGCGGCAGGTCAAACACGCCGACATGGGTGATCAGATTGCCGGTGCGCAGACCGACTTCCTTGTTCAGGACGGCCCGCAGGAAACTCTTCGTATCGATCAGGCCCTTCATCAGCATGTCCGCCTGACCGCTGGACACCAGTTCCACTGCTTTCAGGGCCGCCGCTGCCGGGTCGGCTTCATGGATGATGCGCCAGCCGGTCAGGTCCATGTCAAGTTGCTTGGCGATTTCCCGAATTTTGGGCTCATCCCCTACCAGGATGGCATCTGCCAGTCCGTTGGCCTTGCAGAAACTGACCGCTTCCAGAACCGGTTCGTCCTCCGCTGCTGCCACGGCCACTACTTTGTCGGGCAGTGCCTTAATCTGCTGGAATACTTCATCAAAGGATCTGATCATGTTTTTTTGCCTCCAAGTCATAGTTTTTCGCGGTTTCTTCCTTCCGCAGGATCCGAAGTCCGGCTTCTGCCAGGGACTTCATCTCATCCTCGCCCGGTTCTACAATAAACGGCGCGATGAATCCGGCATACTCCCGGATCGTTTCAATGAGCCGTTTGGAATAGGCCAGTCCGCCGGTCAGAATGACCGCCCGGACATCCCCGGCCAGAACCGCGGCGGACGCGCCGATTTCCTTTGCAATCTGATAACCCATGGCCCGGAAGATCAGCTCCGCGTTGTGATCGCCGGCGGCGATCATAGCTTCGACATTGCGTCCGTCATTGGTCTTTAAATACCCCATGAGACCGCCGCCGCCGATGATCTTCTTGAGCAGTTCCTTTTCCGTATATTTGCCGGAAAAAGCCAGCTTGACCAGATCCCCCACCGGCAGGCTGCCTGCCCGTTCCGGGGAGAAGGGACCGGATTCATTGGCATTGTTGGTGTCGATGACTCGTCCCGCTTGCTGAGGAGCTACCGAGATACCGCCGCCCAGGTGGCAGATGATGAAGTTATCCTTCTGAAAATCGAAGCCCTTCTCCTTGCAGACGCGGCGCGTCACGGATTTCATGTTCAGGTAATGCGAGTTCGAGCGCCGGGTGATTTCCGGCAGTCCGGACAGCCGGGCCACGGGCTCCATTTCGTCACTGGCTACCGGATCTGCGATATAGGCCTGAATGCCGCCGGCTTTGGCCAGATCCCGGGCAATCTGAGCGCCCAGGTTGGAGGCATGGATTCCGGAATATCCCGCTTTGAGATCCTCGATCATCAAGTCGGTCACTTCGTACGTGCCGGTGGGAATGGGTCGAACCAGACCGCCCCGGGAAACGATGATATCCAGGTCCTGCGGCGCAATGCCGATTGACTTGAGCCAGTCCTGGATCGCTGCTTCACGCATTGGCTTCTGGTCTGAAATATCGTCGTATTGCTTTAATTCCTCCATGGAATGGGATAAGGATATTTCATGGGCTACCACTTCATCCTGGAACACTGCCACTTTTGTGGAAGTGGATCCCGGATTGATCGTCAGGATTAAACTCATTCAGATTCCCCCTTGCTTGCAATTGATTTCACCCATCTATCATATCAGATTTCAAAAAGTCATATCTACCGGCGCTCTTCAAAAAAAACCAACCGGCTTTCGCCGGTTGCAAAGGGTGATAATAACAATATAATTTCGTTAATAAACCCCGGTGTCTCACCCCGTGTTTTTAACGAATCAGCGGGCTTGCCGCCTCATAAATGCAAAGTCATTCAGAGTCGGTCGGACGGCCGGTTCGAATCACGGCTTCGGCCGCTTTGATTCCGTCCACCGCCGCGCTGACGATTCCGCCGGCATATCCGGCTCCCTCGCCGCAGGGATAAAGTCCCTGATGCGAAGGACTTTGCAGATCCGCCCCGCGCAGAATCCGCAGCGGCGCTGAGGTTCTGGCTTCCACTCCGGTCAGCAGTCCGTGCTTGTCAAAGCCCCGGATCCGGCGGCCGAAGAGGGGCAGGGCCTGCTGCAGACTGGCCGTCACTGCCGGAGGCAGGGCCTGATGGAGCGGCGCGAAGGCAAAGCCCGGCGTAACGGAAGGATACACCTGCTTTAAGTCCCGGCTGACGCGGTTTTTCAGAAAATCGGAAGTCAGCTGCACCGGCGCTTTCCAGTCGGATCCCCCCATGCGAAAAGCCGTCCGCTCCAGCTCACGCTGGAAGGCGAGCCCTGAGAGGGGTGCTGTCCCGAAGTCGGCGGGCGATACGGACACCACCACCGCCGAATTCGCGTTGGTCAGGTCTCGGGCATGATAGCTCATGCCGTTGACGCACAGCAGTCCGTCCTCGCTGGAGGCGTTGACGACCTGGCCGCCGGGGCACATGCAGAAGGAATAAACACCGCGGCCCTGGGGCAGATTGGCCGTCAGGCTGTATTCGGATGCCCGCAGCTTGGGGTGGGATGCCCAGACGCCGTACTGGTTCTGGTCCAGCTCCGCCTGCAGATGTTCCACCCTCAGTCCCACCGCGAAGGCTTTGCTCTCCATGGCGACGCCATGGGCATGAAGCATTTCATACGTATCGCGGGCGGAGTGACCGGGGCAAAGGATCAGCGCAGCCGCCTGAATCCAGTTACCGCCGGCGTTGACGTGAGTCACCCGTCCGTTCGCCGTCCGCAGGTCAAGCAGCCTGGTCGAAAAGCAAATCTCTCCGCCCAGCTGAAGAATCTCCCGGCGCAGATTCATGACCACGCCCTTGAGCAGATCGGTTCCGACATGAGGTTTGTTGCGATACAGGATTTCCTCGGGAGCACCGGCCCCGGTCAGCGCGCTGAGCACCTGTTCGACCCGAAGGTCACGGATCCGCGTGGTCAGCTTGCCGTCGGAGAAGGCTCCGGCGCCGCCCTCGCCGAACTGTACATTGGCTGCCGGATCGAACGTTCCGTTTTGCCAGAACCGTTCCACGGCGCAGGTCCGCTCTGCCATGGCCGGGCCGCGCTCTAAGATCAGGGGCCGATAGCCGGCCCGGGCCAGCGTCAGCCCGGCAAAGATGCCGGCCGGGCCGAAGCCGACGACGATGATCCGGCCGGTCAGAGGTGCCTCGCCCGGTACCACCGGTTCGCTGACCTCTTCATAATGGGGCGAGACGCCGGTCGGCAGGGAGCCGGCCGCGAGATAGCCAGCTTCCTCCTTCAGGGACACCAGTACCTGGTAGTTAAAATAGATATCTTCCTTTTTCCGGGCATCAACGCTTTCTTTCAGAATCCGAAAGGAGTCGATGGCTGAATCCGATACCTCCAGGCGGCGGCATAGTTCTCCCAGCAAAGCTTCGCGTTCCAGCTCGGTTTTTTCAATATGCAGTGACAGATCACGTACTAAGATCATGGTTGGTTCCTTTCATGAAATGGGCAGGATGAATCCGTTAGACAGGCTGAGACCATGCGATGCATGGTCTCAGAGCGGCAACCTTACGGTTCGATGGTGATGTCGACGGTTTCAGGACTGGTCTTGATTAACGTGTAATCCTTGGGCAGGTCGACTTTGACCGGAACTTTGTGCGTACCGGAATCCAGACCCGTCACGTCGGCGGTAATGATGATCAGGGAATCACTCAGTTCATTGAGTTTGGTCTGAGTGCCCGAAATGGTCACCGTTATGGGAATCGGCACCTGCGTCACGGTTCCCTGGGCGGGCTGGCCGGTCAGGGTGACATTCTTGGTGACGGTCTTGGTGGTGATGGGTTCGGCAACGGTAACCACATCGACGATGGCCTCTTTCGGCTTATTCGCTTCATCCAGCACAATCACGTCGATGGGCAGGATCAGCGGCATGGCCCGGCGGGTTTCACCCGGCTCGATCAGTTCCATGTTCAGGGACCCGGTTTCCACTTCGGTAATGTTTTTCAGGATGTTCTCCTTGGCGGTGATGCGGATCGTGGTTGGTTCGGCGGTAATCCGGACCAGGTTGATGCTGGCGTTGACACCATCCCAGATGGCTGTGACAGGCACGACTTTCACCGGCTGGGGAATATAGGTGACTTCGACATAGCTTTCGGACAGGGTGACGTTGGGCACGATCTGACCGTCGGAGTCAAGCGCTTCCAGCTTGAGCACTTCCCGGGCCAGCTGGCTGATGTTCTTTTTCTCGGAAATCGGCTTGACGGCAGCGACGCGATCGACGCTGGCCTTGGGGCCGGATACCGTGACAAAATTCGTATCGATCTGGGGCTCGGGCACATAGAAGCCGGGAGCGGCCTCGTAGATCAGGCGGTCCTTCTTGATTTCCACCGGTTTTTTCAGGTATTCATCGACCTGGAGCTTCACCGCCGGATTGGATCCGGTCAGATTGACACCGGAGGGAGTCTGAACATACGTGACCTGAACTTCCTGTTCCCCGACCTTAAGGGCTCGCTGCGTCACATCCAGCGTGACATTGATGGCATCGGCATTAATGGAGTATAGATCATTCGCCGGCCCTTCCAGCGGCACCCGCACGGTCAGCTGCTGGTTTGGCACCAGGATCAGCCCCTTGGCCAGCAGGGTATCCGCATTCTGGACTTGGACGGATACGTTGTTGAATGTCATCCGCTGCGGCGGATTGGTTGTATTGATGATGAACACCCACAGAGCGATGGAAGCGATGATGCATAAAATCTTTATGAGGAGGTCGTTGACTTGTCTTTTAGCCATTTTTTCACCTTCTCTCTCATCGATTCTTCGTCCTTCAGCTGCTTTTTAAACAAGATCTTCAACAATATGGCTTTCAAGCGGTCCTTGTCATAGTTTCGGACCAGTTTTCCGTTCAGCGCCAGGGAGATTACCCCGGTTTCCTCCGATACCACGATCACCGCGGCATCCGATACTTCCGTCAGTCCGATGGCCGCGCGATGACGGGTGCCCAGTTTCTTGGAGATCTCGCTGGAAGTCGTCAGCGGCAGCATGCAGCCGGCGGCGGCGATCCGGTCATTCCGGATGATCATGGCTCCGTCATGCAGCGGTGTATTGGGAACAAAAATGTTCTCCATCAGGGGCGCGGAAACTTTAGCGTCAATCATGGTTCCGGTCGAGATGATTTCCCGCAGCATGGTCTGCTGCTCAATGGCAATCAGCGCGCCGGTCTTCGACTGACTCATGCTCTCCACCGCCGTGGCAATTTCAGTAATCATTTCTTCCCAGGCCCGCTCCTCCGGGGTAATGTGACGATCGTTGAAGGCTGACCGCCCCAGATGTTCCAGTGCCCGCCGGATTTCCGGCTGGAAGATGATGACGAAGGAAAGCACCCCCAGCGTAATCGCCCGGGAGAGCAGGAAATAGAGCATGGTCATGTTGGAAATGTAGGAAATGGGAATCAGGGCGAGAATAATGAGTATTCCTTTCAGAAGCTGCTCCGCCCGGGTCTCCCGGATCAGCCAGTACAGCTTGTACAGCAGCCAGGCAACGATCAGGATCTCAATGATGGAGGCAAATCTGAGGTTCAGCAGAGTGTTTTTGATCATATCGAATTTTTCCATAGTAAAACCTCTTCCTCCCAGTCGTAAATAATCTATTTCCATTATAACAACCAACCGGATGAAAACCAAAAGAAAAGTAAAAGAACCTTGAAAAGCTCACGGTTCCAGACAAACTCGGATGGATTTCCGCATCAGCTGCAATATTTATATTAACCACTGCCAGAATGATACTAT
>JABNAD010000336.1_pt2 | contig 24266 bp, 26 predicted proteins | sample 7240381 | NCBI WGS metagenome assembly JABNAD01 (sample SAMN11332834, study PRJNA596920) | anaerobic digester metagenome | biome: digested sludge; isolation source: digested sewage sludge-derived enrichment culture grown on H2/CO2 | place: Germany: Goettingen
AAGATGTTGCTTAAAGTGAAATAAAAATCAGCTTTGAGGTATCATTCATTGGGATAAAAAAACAGGAGAATGGATAAAAATCTATTAAACCCATTCATCAACCCTTTTTATCCTTCTCCATCATTTCCCTTATTTTCCTCTCTTCCCAGTCCTCACTCAGAATGCCCCGTTTCACGAACACACTGACTCCGTGCATTAAAAGTCCAATACCCCAGAATATGCTCACCCAGTAGAACCACCAGCTTCCAGGGGTTGTAACAATGTTTACAATTGCAAGAACTGTGTTGACTATGATGTAAGCTGTTAAGTGGTTGTAGAAGTCTCTCAGCTCCCCAACCCTTTGCTTTGCCCGTTCGTACCTTTCAGTTTCATCCATCATTTGAGATCACCTCAACAGTAAAAGGGATTTTAATTCTTACTATATAATTTGTATTCCAATTTTTAATAAAGTTGTTACATGGAGATCCTTGTTGAAGTACCAACTTTTTAGATGGGACCTTAAAAGAAAAATTAGGGATTTTAGATACCTTTTTAAATAAAAAAATGCTTTTTAAGGAATTTTTTTAAGTTGATCCTAATATTAAACTGTAGTTTGAGTGAAGCCATATCAAAAATAGTTCATATTAACGTATCAAGTTCTGTGATCTTCCGGAAGGGTTCTTCACTGGACATTTCCTCATGGACATGGGCAAGTAAACCTGGTAACCTTCCTATTGCAAAGATCCCACATCCAAACCTCCAGTTAAATCCCAGATCAGAGAGTATTGCTGCATTTGCACCGTCTATATTCATTTTAATACCCTTCCAGCTTTCTAGGAGTTTTTCGAGTTCAACTGCAAGTTCAACATGTTTCCCACTGCAACCATACTCCTTGGCAAGTTTTAAGAGTTTTCTCGCCCGGGGATCTTCTGAGTGGTAGCGGTGCCCGAATCCAGGTACTTTCTGTCCCTTGTTTTTGAGCTCTTCAATCATGAACCTGGCAGTTTCAGATGCAGATCTTCCGCAGGCTTCCCTTACTTTAACTCCTTCCTGAAGATTTTTCATGGCCTTCTCTATTGCACCGGCATGATTTTTTCCAAAGGCGAGTAACCCTCCTGCAAGACATGCGTTGACAGGAGATCCTGCTGATGCCATGAGCCGTGCAGCCTGGGTACTTGGGGGTGTGATCCCGTGGTCGCAGAAGGACACGAGAACTGCTTCAAGCATCTTATTATGGTTATCAGATGGAATATTTCCCTTTATTAAGAGGTAAACCATTTCTGAGAAGGATATATTACCAATCAAATCCTCCTGCAGACAGTCCCTTGTTGTTAACCTGTTTGGTTCAACCTTGGTTATTGAGGTTTTCCAGTGTGCCTGCCTGGGTTTGAACATTTCCTCCAGCACTTTTTCAGTTATCATGATGCTTTCTGTAGGTGGATAAATATTTAAATTTTTGCTTTTAGTCCACAGAATATCACTAAATGTGATCTTTCATTGCTCGGCACTGAAAATAGCCTTCTAAGGCCTGGTTCAATTCACTTATTGTGTTATTTAATGCACAAAGAGTAATCTTTATAAGTGGTGAGATTAAGGGTAGAAATGAGGTCGGTAAAAATGGACTTGAAATATATCATTGGAATAGTAGTAGCGGTAATCATACTAGTTGGGGCTTACATGGCTTTAGGCGGAAGCGGAGAACAAAAAATAACGATAGCTGGTTCAACATCAGTTCAACCTGTGGCAGAAAAATTAGCAGCAGCATACATGAAGGAACACCCAAACGTTAAGATAAATGTTCAGGGCGGAGGTTCTGGTGTGGGTATAAAAAATGCTGCACAAGGTGTTGTAAATATAGGTACAAGTTCAAAGGAACTATCATTCAATGAATCAGCAGGATTAAAACAGTACACAATTGGAAAGGATGGTATAGTTGTTGCTGTTAACACAGAGAACAGTGTAAGTGGTCTGACAAAGGACGAGCTCAAATCAATCTTTTCAGGTAACACAACCAACTGGAATGAGGTTGGAGGTTCAAGTGCCACAATAAACGTCATAACCAGAGAAGATGGTTCAGGTACAAGGAAAGCCTTTGAAGAAATTGTTATGGGCAAGACCACCAAGATAAAATCCAGTGCAATAGTTCAGAGCTCAACAGAAGCAGTAAAACAAACAATCAAAGGAGATCCAAATGCAGTAGGTTTCATATCCCTTGCAAACCTTGATTCAAGTGTTAAAGCCCTGAAGGTTAATGGAGTTTCTCCATCAGAGGCAACAGTTGCAGATGGTTCTTACCAGCTTCAGAGACCCTTCATATTCCTAACCAAGGGCGAACCAACAGGCACAGTTAAAGAATTCATTGACTGGGTCATGGGACCTGAAGGTCAGGCAATAGTAAAGGCAGAGAAGGTTGTACCAGCAAGTTCCTAAAAAAAAAGAGTGTTGAGTTGGTTTTAAACCCACTCAAAACCATTTATTTTATTTAAATAGGTGGAATATAGGATTTAGCAGGTTAAAAATTCAAGGATGATCTTTCGGGTTTCATCACCATATTTTTAAATACTCAAATGTAAGAGAGTATTTATAAGGTGATGATATGGACTCGAAATACATAATTCTTATAGTAGCTGTTCTAGTTATAGGCAGTGCTTATATGATGTTTACACCAAAAACTCATTATGAAACCCTACAAATTGCAGGTTCAACTTCTGTTCAGCCGGTTGCAGAGAAATTGGCACAGGCTTACATGAAGGAACATCCAAACGTTCGTATAAATGTTCAGGGTGGAGGTTCAGGCCTTGGAATAAGGACAACTGAACAGGGAATAGTGCAGATAGGGATGAGTTCTGAGGAACTTAAATCGGATGAAAAAGCTAAATTAAACAGTTACACCCTGGGTGAGGATGGTATAGTTGTGGCAGTGAACAACGCCAACAACGTGACCAGCCTGAAAAAAGAACAGGTCAGGGACGTATTCAGTGGAAAGATCACCAACTGGAAACAGTTGGGAGGTCCAGATGTACAGGTTCATGTCATCGTTAGAGAAGCAGGTTCAGGTACCATGAATGCATTTAACAACCTTGTAATGGGAACCACCAAAATAAGGAATGATGCCATTGTTCAAAGCTCAACAGAGGCAGTTAAACAGGCAGTTAAACAGGATCCTGGCGCAATTGGATTTGTATCCATGGCGCACATGAGCAGTGATGTTAAAGCATTGGAGATAAATGGTGTTTCACCATCTGATGAAACTGTTTCAAATGGTTCTTACGAACTTCAAAGGCCGTTCATTTTCCTTTTTAAAGGTCAGCCTACTGGAGTTGCTAAAGAATTCCTGGACTGGGTTAAGGGACCTGAAGGTCAGGCAATAATCAAAGAAGAGAAGGTAGTTCCTGTAAATGGAACCAGCTAACATTCAAGGTAATAATTGAATCATTAAACCCCCTCAAAATACAGATTTAACACATCTTTCGGTTTAAAGGTTTATTCAGTATAACCTACGGGTTTACTTCATAATTAGCATTACTTCATAATTAGCATTACTTCATAATTAACATAAAATTCCAACTAAATTCAAAGAAAAAGTAAAAAAAAGTAGAGTTGAAGGTATTGAAGATTCACTTCCAAAAAAAATGATATTTTTCAATAATTTTCAATTCAATAATAATTTCAAGAAATAATAATTACATCCAGAAATTGAATCTGGAAAATCTCAAACTCATAGTACAATATAACAAATTAACAGGGTTGAAATATGAGGTGCCTAAATGAAGGATAAAATCGAAGAATTTCTAATAGAAAAGGGCCTTTTTGTAACGGCAATTTCATCGGTTGTTATAACTCTGCTCATCATAATATTCATCTTCAGCGAAGGTTTACCCTCCATGGAGAGCTACGGATTCCTGAACTTCATATTCGGAAGCACATGGGATCCATCATCTGGCCAGTACGGAGTTTTGCCAATGATAGTGGGATCACTGGGCATAACAGCCCTTGCGCTCCTGATGTCAGTACCTCTGTCATTACTGTGTGCAGTGTTCATGGCTGAAGTTGCACCTCAAAGAATGAGGAAAATATTAAAGCCAGTTATAGAAACACTTGCAGGAATACCATCGGTTGTTTATGGATTCTTTGGACTGATAGTTCTTGTACCCTTCATGAGGACGAACTTTGGGGGTACAGGTTTCAGCATGCTCACAGCATCCATAATCCTAACTGTCATGATCCTGCCAACCATCATCAGTGTATCAGAGGATGCACTGAGATCAGTTCCTGGTGAGTACAAGGAAGCATCACTTGCACTGGGTGCAACCCACTGGCAGACCATAAAAAATGTACTGTTCCCTGCAGCAGTACCTGGAGTTATAACTGCAATAATCCTGGGTATGGGAAGGGCAATAGGTGAAACTTTGGCAGTTATAATGGTTGCAGGAAACGTTGCACAGTTCCCAAATTCAATCATGGATCCTGTAAGGGCTTTAACTTCTAACATAGCCCTTGAGATGGGATATGCAACTGGAATCCATTACAGTGCACTCTTTGGAACAGCAGTTGTCCTGTTCATAATAATCATACTGCTTCTTGTGATTGCAAACTACTTCCACTACAAGAAGAGGATCACAGTTGGAGGCGGGTACCTGTGAACAATCAACCTAAAACATGTTTTAAACCTAAAAAATCATGTTCCACAAGTTACAATGGAGGTATGGTCCTTGAATAGAATAATATCTCCAAAAAATGCTCAGAAAATAATGGAAGCAGTTTTCTGGGCTTCAGGTATTTTAACCATTATAATAATGCTTGTTATAATAGGTTACATCCTTTTAAAGGGTCTTCCTGTGGTTAACCTGAACTTCATCATCAGTGACCCGATTGATTCAGGTGCAGCAGGAGGAATAGCACCTATGATAGTGTCCAGTATATATGTGACACTCATAGCAGTCCTAGTGGCAGCACCTATAGGTATTGGGGCCGCAGTTTACCTCACAGAGTACACAGAAGAAAACAACACTGTAAAACTCATAAGATTCGGTTCAGAAACACTGGCATCCATACCTTCAATAGTGTATGGTCTTTTTGGACTGTCTTTCTTCGTAATATTCCTTAAAATGGGATGGTCACTCCTTTCGGGAGGTCTTGTACTTGCGCTCATGGCTCTTCCAACCATATTCCAGGTTGCAGAGGTCACAATACGATCCGTACCAAGATCCTACAGTGAGGGAAGCCTTGCACTGGGTGCAACAAAATGGCAGACAGTTTACAGGGTTATTTTACCGGCTTCAGTTCCAGGAATAACCACGGGAGTTATTCTGGGAATGGCAAGGGCCATATCTGAGGCTGCAGCCATAATGTTTGCTGTTGGTTCAGCACTGGCAATGCCACTTTCCATATTTGACCCTGGAAGGCCTTTACCACTCCACCTTTACATACTAGCAACTGAGGGAATATCCCTGGATAATGCATATGGTACAGCAGCTGTACTTGTGCTCATAGTACTTGCAATAACGGTTTTAACCAACACACTCGTTGAAAGATATTCAAAAAGGATGATGGGGAGATAGAATGGATTACAGAATAGAAGTTGAAGATTTAAATGTTTACTTTGATGAATCACATATACTAAAGGATGTGAACCTTAAGATCCGGAAAAACAGGGTCACATCATTCATAGGACCTTCAGGTTGTGGTAAATCCACATTCATAAGAACCCTCAACAGGATGAACGACCTCATACCCACCTTCAAGAAGGAGGGAACAGTACTCCTTGATGGTGATGACATATACAACCCCAAGGTGGATGTTGTTGAACTGCGTAAAAAAATTGGAATGGTGTTCCAGAAGGCCAATCCATTCCCTAAATCAATATTTGACAACGTTGCATATGGACTCAGAATCCATGGAGTCACAGACAAGGACTGGATAGAACAGAGGGTTGAAGAAAGTCTCAAGGAAGCAGCACTATGGAAAGAAGTTAAGGATAAACTTGATAAGTCTGCAATGGGACTTTCAGGTGGACAGCAGCAGCGTCTCTGTATTGCAAGAACCATAGCTGTTGAACCTGAGGTTATACTCATGGACGAGCCATGTTCTGCACTTGACCCCATATCAACCACCAAGATCGAGGACCTCATACACAAGCTCAAGAAGGATTTCACCATCATAATCGTGACCCACAACATGCAGCAGGCAACAAGGGTTTCCAAGTACACAGCATTCTTCCTCAATGGTGAAATAGTTGAAAGCGGACTTACAGAGAAGCTTTTCATAGAACCTGAGGACAAACGTACTGAAGATTACATAACCGGAAGATTTGGATGATTTAAGATAATTAGTTTAATTAATTTATTTCCATAAGGTGGAGGATAAAAAAATGGAGAGAAAATATCCAAGAATAAGATTCCAGAAAAGACTGGAGGACTTAAGGAAAGATGTGGAAGATGTGGGACAGACGAGCCTTGAAGCATATAAGAAGGCTCTTGATGCGTTTATAACTTACGATGAGGAACTGGTTGAGGAGGTTATGAAAACCCCTGCCAAACTGGACGAAATGAACTACCGCCTTGAACACAGGGCAATGAGCATAATAGCTTCAGAACAACCAGTTGCAAAGGATTTAAGGTTCATAGAGGCATGTATAAAAGTGGGAAGTCATCTTAAACGTATGGGTGCCCTGGCTTCAAACATTGCAGAGGTTGCAAAGCACATCAAGGATGAAAATGTTCCAGAAAAACCAATGAACGACATAAGACACATGGGAAATATAGTGGAGGGAATGGTTGGTAAGAGCATATCCTCCTTTTTAAACCAGGACATGGACCTGGTCAGGGAGATACGCAGGGACGACGACAAGGTGGATGATCTATTTGACAAAGCCCTTGAGGATATATCCAAGAGCATGTTTCAGGAGAAGGATTCAATATCCTACCTGATATATGTGCTCTTCGTTGCAAGGTTCCTTGAGAGGATCGCAGACCGTGCAGAGAACATAGGTGACAGAACCATCTTCATGATCACCTGCGAAAAACGAGAAGTCGATAAAGAGGAGTAAAAACTCATTCATCCCCCATAATTCCTTCTATTTTTTATTATTTTCTATTTTTGTTTGAGCTAAAATTTTTATTCAAAATTCGAAGGGTGAAAGAAGCTCAAAAATTTAAATAAAAGAATCAAAAGAAATATTTTAAGGACGTACACTTGTTCCATGATTCTTTAAATAAAATAGAATTTTGTTTTAGGTAAATTCAATAAATTCAAAAAAAGATCATAAAAAAAATTTAAATAAAAAAATAAGAAAAAATTCTTCAAAAATTAATTGGTTTTGAACGTTTTTTCAGTTTTTAAACATATATAAAATCTTTTTAGACTTATTCATCCCTTTTTAGACTTATTCATCCCTTTTTAGACTTATTCATCCCTTAAAACAATGCTTTTATGTCTTGCAGCCCAGCACTGGATGCAGATCCCTATTGGAAGACCTGCTGTATGTGTGTCAACCATCTCCACCTTAACGTCCAGTGCAGTTGTTTTACCTCCAAGTCCCATTGGGCCGATGCCTGTGGCATTCACAGCTTCAAGAAGCTCATCTTCAAGGTTTGAAAGTCTTTCATCGGGGTTTTTATCCTTAACACTCCTGAGAAGTGCTTTTTTTGCAAGTTTCAGTGCCATGTCTGAGGATCCTCCGATTCCAACCCCAATCCTGGTTGGTGGGCATGGTTTGCCCCCTGCAGACTGTACAATTTCTAAAACGAAGTTTTTAATACCCTCAACACCTTCACCTGGAAGTCCCATCTTCAGGGCGTTGTTGTTTTCAGAGCCGAATCCCTTTGGAAAAACTGTTAACTCCAGGTAATCTCCATCAACAAGCTCCACATCCACCTGTGGAATTCCCTTCCCAGTGTTGGTACCGGTGTTTTCACGGGTCAGGGGATCCACAACGTTTGGGCGCAGGGGAACCTCATGGGTTGCCATTTCAACACCCTTCATTATTCCCTGGTAGAGGTTTTCAACCTGAACATCACCAAGCTTCACAAAAACTATTGGAAGCCCTGTATCCTGACACATTGGAATCCCATTTTCATGGGCAGCTTCAATATTCTTCAAGACAGTCCCAAGATTTAACCTGGCTGTCTCATTATCTTCATTTTCGTAGGCCATTTTTAATGCCAGAGTCACATCCTCTGGAAGTTCGATCACAGCATCCCTGTAGATCCGGTACATTGCATCTTCAACTTGTTTTTGTGTAATCATGGTATCAGCTTTTTTTATAAGTTTTGAATAATTCAATTGAATGAAATCACAATACATTAGAACTTGGACAAAATTTGATGTGTTAAACCAGACCCTAGTTCAACCACTAAACTCAAGCATAACTCCTTTATGATTTCCAGATTTTTATAGTTTTCATATATACCTAAAGGCATAGTTACTGGCAGTGCCTTCCACTAAACTGAATAAAATTTCTATTTCATAAAATCTTTAATTTAAAATAGTTATAATATGAAATTATTTAGTAAGAACCCCTAAAATTAGTTTTTTTATAGGTTAAAGAAACAAAAACACATAAAAATTAGATTAAATAGTATTTAAAAGCTCAAATAGTATTTAAAAGCTCAAATAATTTTAAAAAAAATCTAGAAATAAAAAAAATGAATGAAAAATGAAGTTTTCATTAATACTTCATTATCAACTTAACCCTTTCAAGCTCTTTAGCAAGTTTGTCCCGTTTTTCAGCCACAACATCCTCAGAATCAGCTTTAAGAGCTCCAGTTGGACATACTGAAACGCAGAGAGGTACTTCCCTTTCAATGCACAGGTCGCACTTCTTGGCTATTCCAGACTCATCTATCTGGATTGCCCCAACAGGACATGAATCTTTGCAGAGTCCGCAGCCAATACAGTCATCCTCATTGATGACGATGGCACCATCAACTTCAACTATGGCATCTTCAGGACACACAGTCATGCAGGGTGCTCTGTCTTCAGCACAGTGAAGACAGTGAAGTGGAACACTGTTCACAACACGTATGGCATTCTTTGGACAGATACGCTCACATCTACCGCAGTCTTCACAGAGTTCGGGTCTGGATACAAGTTCCTTCATTAGTCAGCCTCCTTGTGCAGGACTTTTTTGGTTCTTGCATTGCTTGTAAGCACACTTATGAAATCAGTGCTTTTCCTTTTCTTTTTACCCAGGCCTGTGAGCTTTGCGATATGTTCGTCCTGTTTTTTAAGCTTCATACGTTCTGTGTCAACCTTGGCAATGGCTCTTTTGGAGCAGGCTGTAACGCATGCCGGGGTGTCCTTATCAGGGCACTGGTTGCATTTATGGGCCTTGCGGTCGTGCATGTTTATGGCTCCAAATGGGCAGACCATCATGCAAAGTCCGCATCCTATGCACTTCTCAGGGTTGACCTCACTGGTCATGGCCTCTGTTGGACAGATCATAACACAAGGGGCATCCTCGCACTGCTGGCAGACTATTGGATAGTGAGAATCATCGATCTCCCTTACAGTGATCCTTGATGTTCCATGAAGACGTGCACATGCTTCTTCACAGTCCCCACAGCCGTCGCAGATGTCCGGCTGAATCATTATCTTTTCCAAGGTCTCATCCCCTTATATTTTAAGCTCACTGCAGACTTCATCCACATGGCTTTGAATCCTCTGTTTCTCCTCATCTTTCAGGTGTCTGAACCTTTTCTGAGCGTTAAGATACTCAGCAACAGGTTTCCTCTGCATAGGCCTGTAGGTGACCTTGAACTCACCCTCCTCTATCTCATAGAGAATCCAGGATCCTGTTTCAACAGCCAACCTTCCCATGTCTATGGTTTTAGATGGTTTGTAACCCCATCCAGTTGTACATGGCTGGTGGAGGTGTATGTATGCAGGTCCATCAACTTCTGAGGCCTTTTTAACCTTCCTCATGAAGTCTTCAGGGTAAGCTATTGAAGCTGTTGCAACGTAGGGCACACCATGAGCTGCTATTATCATAGGAATGTTCTTTTTGACCTTGTCTTCACCGAAGCTTTCCTTACCTGCAGGTGATGTTGTTGTTGATGCACCGTATGGTGTTGCTCCACTCCTTTGTATACCTGTGTTCATGTATGCTTCGTTATCGTAGCAGATGTAAATTATGTTATGTCCCCTTTCCATGGCTCCAGATAAAGATTGAAGACCTATATCTGCTGTACCACCGTCTCCAGCAAACACAACAATGTTAGCTTTTCTTCCAATTGATTTAAATGCTGATTCAACACCTGATGCAACTGCAGCAGCGTTTTCAAATGCAACGTGAATCCATGGAATTTCCCATGCAGTTTCAGGATAAGGAGTTGTTATAACCTCTAAACATCCTGTTGCAGATACTGCGACGGTGTTTTCACCTAAGACTTTCAGTGCGAGCCTGACACCTATTGTAGCACCGCATCCTGCGCATGCTCTGTGTCCGGGTGCAAGAAATTCTTTATCAGATATTTCCATTTAAAGCTCCTCCTCTTTGATTCCTATCCACTGTACATCGTTTTGTGGGTTTTTGGTTTTTTCAATTACATCAATTATGCTTGACGGTTTTATGTCACGTCCACCAAGACCGATGATGAATCCGTAGGCATCAGCATCTGTTTTTGCCTTGATGTTACTGTATAAAACTCCTCCAATACCGAAGGATATGTTTTTATCAATAACTGCAACCTTTGAAGCACCTTTGAGTGCCTCACGGATCTCCTCAACTGGGAATGGTCTGAACACCCTTATACGCAGGAGGCCGACCTTTTCTCCTTTAGCTCTTAAGTCGTCAATAACATCCTTTATTGTACTGCAGATGGATCCCATTGCAACCAGGATGATCTCTGCATCGTCACAGCGGTAATTTTCAACGAGGTCATATTTTCTTCCGAATTTTGCTTCGAACTCTTCACTGACCTGTTTGAAGACCTTTTTGGACCTTTCCATTGCAAGTTCCATTGCGTACCTTGCTTCCATGTAGTACTCTGGATCTGTGAAGGATCCTATTGACATTGGCTGTGCAGGGTCCAGGAATGCATGTTCAGGTTTGTATGGAGGTAAAAATTCATCCACTTCTTCCTGTGAAGGTATGTCCACTGGATCAACTGTATGGGTCAGTATGAAACCGTCCACACATACCATACTTGGAAGCAGAACATCATGGTTCTCTGATATCTTGTAGGCCATCAGCACAGAGTCAAGTGCTTCCTGACCGTTTTCAGCGTATACCTGCAACCATCCTGCATCCCTCTGGGATATTGAATCCTGCTGATCGTTCCATATACTTAATGGTGCAGATAATGCTCTGTTAGCATCTGCAAGAACTATTGGTGCTCTTAAACCTGCAGCTGCAAAGAGTATCTCATGCATGAGTGCAAGTCCCTGTGAGGATGTTGCTGTGAACACCCTAACACCTGCACCTGATGCTCCAAGAGCTGCGCTTATTGCGCTGTGCTCAGATTCAACCCTTATGTACTCTGCAGGTATATCTCCGTCTGCAACGAACTTTGCAAGGTACTCTGATATGGTTGTCTGTGGTGTTATTGGATAAACAGGGATTACATTGGGTTTTGCAAGTTTCACTGCTTCAGCAATGGCTTGGTTTGAAGAAATCACTTTAAGAACCATTTATTCCCTCTCCATTTTTATAGCTTTTACAGGGCATTCCTCGGCACATATGCCGCACCCTTTACAGAAATCGTAGTCTATATCATATTCCTTGTTTATACAGCCTTCAGGACAGAAGAGAATACAGTTTTCACATTTTATACAAGTTTCCTTGTCTAAAATCGGTTTAAACGTTCTCCAGCTACCTGTTTTGTTCTGGCGGGTACTTCCAGGTTCCTTAACAGCTGCTCCTATTGATACCATGAAATCACCTTTTATATTAATCAGTTATACATGAGCTTTAAAAACAAATTTTCATGAAAAAATTCAGTTAATAATTCATTTAATCCATTTTCACTCATTCAATTAAATTTAAATGGAATTTTACAAGTGAAAATCGGATTTGAACCTAAGATTTTTTTTATCAGTTCATGACATTTAATTCAATGATCATCAATTCAATAACTGATTATTCCCTTATAATTAAATTATACCTTTTTAACTTTTTCGTATGCTATTTTAGCTGCTTTAGCGTTCTTTTCAGCTATTTCTCCACGGAAAGTTTCCTTGATGATCTTTATTATGGATTCAAGTGAAACTTTGCCCGTTACACCGGCAAAAGCACCCAGCATAACAGTGTTAACAATTGGAACACCTAGTATGTCCAGTGCTACACCTGTAGCATCTATTTTATGTATTTTAACGCCTTCTACAGGTTTAATATCTTTAGTTGTGTTTATAATGATTTCTCCACCTTCTTTAATTCCGGAGAAAACATCAACGACTTCCAATAAACCGTCGTCAAGTACTATAACGTAATCAGGATTGTAAACTTGATACCTTCTTCTTATGGGCCGGTCATCTATTCTTGAAAACGCCATTACAGGAGCGCCTCTTCTCTCAACGCCGAAAAATGGAAATGCTTGACAGTATTTACCATCTTCAAAGGCTGATTTTGCCATTATTTCAGCGGCTGTTACGGCTCCCTGTCCACCGCGTCCGTGAAAGCGAATTTCAATCATCTATTTTACCTCCATTCCTCATAGTTAATCATTATAAATTTGTAATATATATACATGTTGGTCAATGATCTTATATATTAGATCCAATGAGAAACATGGCAGAGGCAGGTCTATGAAGATCCTAATAATAACTGGAAAACTGGCAGGAAACCTTGTAAAAAAGCAATCATCCAAATCTGAACATGAGGTTCATGTTCATGTTGTTAACACACCAATAGCTGCATTTTTAACCCCAAAACGAATTGTTGGGGAAATCAGAAAAGTTGGGGATGGTGAGAAAACATACGATCTTGAATCATTTGATATGCTGTTAACACCCGGGCTTTTAAGAAAAGATGTGGCCTTCGTTGAAGAACAAACAGGCATACCAACTTATAAAGGACCTAAAGATGCTGCAGATCTGGGCATAGTTCTTGAATTAATTGAAAAACTTGAACTATCCTCAAAAACTCCTGCAGATAAACTCATAGAGGATGAGCTCCGAAAGCGTGCACTCCAGTTCATAGAGGACTTTGAAAAGAACGAAAAAACCAGGGAAAAACTCCTTAAAAAGCCAGAAAATATACTCGTAGGTAAATTACCTGTTGGAGAAGATTTTCCAATGAGGGTGCTTGCTGAAATAGCAAACGCACCACTTTTGACCCATGAAGAACTCCTGGAAAGGGCACAGTACTTCGTGAAGTCAGGTGCAGACATGGTTGACATAGGTATGGTTGCAGGTGAAACACTTGCAGAAAAGATACCTGGCATGGTCAAACTTTTAAAGGAAAATCTTGACGTTGCAGTGAGCATAGACAGCTTAAATCCCACTGAAATAAAGGCAGCAGTGGAATCTGGTGTTGACATGGTGCTGAGCCTTGATCACGGTAACTGCGAAGAAGTTCTTCCCCTACTTCAGGAGAAAAACATCCCTGCAGTCGTACTGCCAACTGACTACAGTAAAAACTGGGTTCCAGAGACAGTTGAGGAACGTGTTGAATCACTGGAGAAACTTCGGGAGAAGTGCAGGGGCATAGATGTGATAGCGGATCTCGTACTTGACCCAATAAACAGCACAAGCATCGTGGACTCAATAATCGCCTGCCGCAGGTTTAAAAGTAGGAACAGGGAACCCCTATTTTTTGGCATAGGAAATGTAACTGAACTCCTTGACACGGATTCTGTGGGTGTTAATGCCCTGCTTTCAGGTATAGCAATGGAACTCGGGGCAAGTGTGCTTTTCACACCTGAAGAGAGTGGTAAAACAGTTGGAAGTGTTAAGGAACTTGCAGTGTCCTCCAAGATGATGTTCCTCTCCAAGAGCAGGGGTTCCATACCCAAGGATCTTGGAATAAACCTGGTTGTCTTCAAGGACAAGCGCAGGGGGGAAAATATCAATGAAAAAATTGATGTTCCAGTTTTTGAGGGAAAGATTAATGAAAGATTCGTTCGTGACCCCTCTGGAAGCTTTAAAATAACAGTTGAAGACTCAGCGGGTGAAAGAATGATAAAGGCGGTTCACTACATTAAAATGGAACCCCAAATGGCTATATTTGGTTCCACTGCCAAGGAGATCTACGATGAGCTGCTGGTAAGGGGGCTGATATCCAGGATGGAACATGCAGCTTACCTGGGCTCCGAGCTTCAAAAGGCGGAAATAGCATTAAAAACAGGTAAAAATTATGTTCAGGACTTCCCACTCTTTAAGAAGTTTTTATAATTTTTTCATAGTCCCCTACTTCAATTAATATATTTTCAAAAAAAATCAAATTGATTAAAAAAAAATAAATTAAGACGTGGACAGAATAAAACTTTGAATCGATATTATAATTTCAATTGAGAGATATTCCTTAAGATATTCCTTTAAATATAAACATTCCTTAAATTATGATTGAACTCATATCCTTAGATAATAAAACAAGAATAACCTTTAAATTATAAAATGGAGCATCAAAATGGATTCATGCGATAAATGCGGAAACCCACAGATAATAATAAAGATGAAACGTTCAGGCCAGAAACTGTGCAGGGAATGCTTCATAGAGGCCACAAGAGAAAAGGTCCTCCACGACATACGCAAGTACAAACTTGTGGATAAAGGAGATAAAGTTCTTCTGGGCCTTTCAGGTGGAAAAGACAGTGTAATGGCCTTAGAAATTTTGAACAACCTCAGGGAGAGGCACATAATAGATCTGGTTGCTGTGACCATTGATGAGGGAATTGCAGGCTACAGGCAGGAAGGTGTGGAAATAGCAACCAGAAACGCAGAGATATTGGGTGTTGAACACAGGGTGGTTTCCTTCAAGGACTGCTTCGGGTTCACACTGGATGAAGTCATGAAAAACGATGCAAAAAACAATCGTTCAAGACATGCATGCACCTACTGCGGTGTCTTCAGGAGATGGATCTTCAACATGGTTGCAAAGGAGGAAGGAGCCAACAAAATAGCCACAGGCCACAACCTGGACGATGAAACCCAGTCCATACTCATGAACTACCTGGAGGGCAACATCCAGAACCTCACAAGGATAGGTCCAAAATCAGAATCCAAAAACCCAAACTTCACAGTGAAGATAAAGCCCCTGAGAGAAATACCAGAAAAGGATATAGGACTCTACGTTGTTGCCAATGATATGGAAGTCCACTTCGCAGGATGTCCCTATGCAGGAGAATCCTTCAGGGCAGAGATCAGAGACTTCATAAGTGAACTGTCAGTGAACCATCCAACCATAATGTACTCAACCCTCAGGGGCTTTGACAAGATAAAACCCGCTATAAAAAGGGAATTTTCAGGAGAAGCACCTACAGGAACATGTGTACAGTGTGGAGAACCAGCATCAGGAGATCTCTGCAGGGCCTGCAGCTTCTTGAAGCTGTGGAGTGATGATTGATTCACGGCCCCTCATAACAGTGGAATGGTGCTTTCTAGCCCTGATCTGTAAGAACCTGGAATAGCCTAATCCATAAAAAAATAGGTGGTCCATAAAAATCTTATAGGTCTCTCAACATAGGTAACATAGAATAAAATTTGCTGGTTTAAGTTATTCATAATTTAAGTTCTTCCAACAGAAATTGTCCCCTGAAAAAGGTCAAGGTTTTTGTAGAAGATAATGATGAACAATTAGTGAAGATTAGATCAATCCATAAAGATGGTTGGAGAATTAAATGGAAATAAAATTGACTATTGGTGAAAAAAAAGAATTGAAGGAATTTCCTTCTAATTTAACAGTTAAAGAAATGCTAGAACTTCTGGATGTGCCGTCTGAAACAGTGGTTGTTAAGAAAAACAACCGTATAGTTATAGATGAGGAATTACTTGAAGATGGGGATGAATTAGAGGTTATACAGGTAATATATGGTGGATAACAAATTCAAAAATAATAAATTTAAATGGTTTATTTTTTAAAGGTATCATTTCAGGGAATTTAAGAAAATCTGGAAGTGTGGGTTTGGAAAACTTCGATATCATTGAGGGTTACGTATCAAAACACTTCCACGTTGAAGGATTCCATTCTACTAAGGAAGGTTCATTTTTTGTTGTTAATGACTACCATGCGGATGAATTCTCCCAGCTCGTCCATGAAATGGATGAAATTGGATACATACCATTCATGGAACCCTATAATGGATTTTACAGGATAGGGATAGCTGAAAAACCAGAGAGGGGTAAATCAAATATTGGGATCAACATCCTCCTTTTTGTTGCAACCATTGCAACCACACTGTACGCTGGCTACACCTTTGGAGGGGAGAAGATCTGGGATGCTGTGGCATTTTCTGCAGCCATAATCGCAATTCTCGGCACACATGAAACAGCCCACTTCGCTGCAGCAAGAAAACACGGTGTTGATGCAACACTACCATATTTCGTACCTGCGCCCACACTCATAGGAACATTTGGGGCAGTGATAAACGTAAAATCTCCAATACCAACAAAGAATGCCCTTTTTGACCTTGGTTTCAGTGGACCTGTTGCAGGGATAATTGTGGCAGTTCCAGTTCTCATCATGGGTATTATGTTGTCATCTGTGATCCCTGCCAAAGCAGGAGCACTCACATTCGACCCACCCCTTTTGATGAGCATCTTCATTTACCTTTTACTTCCTCCAATACCTGCAGGCTACGGTTTAAACTTGCATCCTGTGGCATTTGCAGGATGGGTGGGTATCATCGTCACCATGCTGAACCTCATGCCTGTGGCCTTCCTTGATGGAGGTCATATCTCAAGGTCACTCTTTGATGAGGGGATCCACAAAGTCATATCCATCTTAGGAATAGCTGTAACACTGATCCTTGGATGGATACCCATGGCAATATTGATGTTCGTAGTTCTCTTTGCAACCAAAAGACATCCAGGAGCCCTTGACAATGTTTCGGGGATCACAAAATGGAGGAAGTTCATGGCAGTGTTTGTGCTTTTGGTTTTCATACTCTGCCTTTCACCTGTTCCAGGGGGTTCCTTGTGAATAAAAAAAATCCATGGAATTAACTTTATTAAAATAATTAAATCATTAAATTAATTGAATTCAGGATAATCAAATCAATTCAAACATTATAAAATAATATGTAAAAAATAGGTTGTAACAGCTTCAATAAGTAAAAAAAATAATATTAAAAAAAGATATTTTTAAAGGATATCCCTTTTTAAAATGATAATTTGATGTTAAAATTTTTAGAGGTTTAAAATGAAAGTTCACTACGAATGCGCACCATGCTTCCTCAGACAGGCCAGAGAGGCTCTGGATCTTGCAACGGATGATGAAGACTTAAAAATGAAGGTTACAGAGAAAATACTAACTATGCTGTCGGAAAATTTCCATGAAGGAGCAGTTTCAAACGTTCTTGGAACTGATATGCACAGAACAATAAAACATGAAACTGGAAACAGGGATCCTTACAGCCGTGAACGGGTGATATGCAATGAAATTGCCCTTAAATTCCTCCCGGAAGTTGAGAGGATAGTTAAGGAAAACGATGGTCTTGAAAGTTATCTGAAAGCTGCAATCGCAGGTAACGTCATAGATTTCGGAGCCCTGGGCCTGAACTCAGATATGGAATCACTCATAACTGAAACCATGAAGAAGGATTTTGCAGTGGATGATTCAGGGGAACTTGAAGAGGCACTTAAAAACTCAAGTACGGTTTTATACCTTGCAGACAACGTTGGAGAAATAGTGTTTGACAAGTTACTCATAAAGAAGCTTAAAAAGTACGATGTTAAGGTCACAGTTGCACTGAAGGAGAAACCAATCTTAAACGATGCATGTATTCCAGATGCCCTGAGCATCGGTTTGGACGAAGTTGCAGAACTTGCATCAACAGGTACAGATTCCATTGGAGTTATCTACGGTGATGTTTCAGAGGAATTCAAGGAACTCTTCCATGCCTCTGACATGGTGATAGCCAAGGGCCTTGGAAACTACGAAGGCCTTACAGAAATGGATCTTGGGGATAAACCAGTTTTCTCCCTCTTGAATGCTAAATGTGAACCTGTTGCACGCAGTATAGGTGTTGCTGTGGGAGATAACGTGCTTTTAAGGCTCTGAATATCTCCATTTATTTATTCACTTATTTACTCATTTATTCATTTTTTGAAAACCTTAACCTCATATCACATATTTTAGAATCAGTAAATATTCTAAAATCAGTAAAGAGTTAAATCCTCAAATCAGTAATCTACTTATTTTATTGTGATGATTTATGATCCATGAAGAAGTTGTTCATTGCAGTAATTGGACTCGTAGTTTTAACAGCTGCATTATACGGATTTTCAACTTTTAAAGGAGAAACAACAAATACAAGTGCTGAATCTTTGAAATGGAGTACTGATCTTAACTCATCCCTAGAAGAAGCCAAAAGTACGGATAAACTGGTTTTCATAGATTTCTATGCGGACTGGTGTCCCTACTGCAAGGAGCTTGATGAAAAAACCTTTCCAGAGGCCAGGGTTCAGCAGAAACTAAGTCAGAACTACGTTGCAGTTAAGGTTAACACAGACAACAACCCAGAACTTGCCTCCAAGTACAAGATATACGGACTTCCCACAGTGGTCATCTTAAATTCAGATGGGCAGGAATTAAAACGATACAGTGGGTATATAAATTCAGATGAACTTTTAAACATACTTTAAGGGTTTAAAAAAAATTATTCTAGGAGTAAACTATTGTGAATGTAGGGTTTGTGGTTTCATTTTCTGCAGGAGTAGCATCCGTACTTTCTCCCTGTGTTTTACCATTGATACCAATAGTGGTGGGTCATTCAATTGTTAAAAAAGAATTATCCCAAACAGTATCATTCGTAGCAGGATTTTTCACGATTTTTACAGTTATAACTCTGTTAACAGTCCTATTCACAGCTGCAATAAATCATTACCTTATTTACTTCAGGATAGCTGCATCCTTACTTATAATTGGCGTTGGAATGTTCTTTTTAGTTAATAAAAATATTTTAAGATTCTCTCACACACCCAAAAAGAAAACTAAACATTCAGAACCATTTTTAATGGGTTTATTAACATGCCTTGCATGGTCACCATGCTATGGTCCGTACATAGTGGCAGTGGCAGCCTACAGTGCATCAACAGGAAACATGCTATTCAGCACCATTAACATGGTCCTTTTTGCAGGAGGATTCTCATTAACACTGTTTTTAGTGGCATTTACAGCTTCTAAGATAAACTTTGAGAAAATAATCAGATATTCTAATGGAATAAGAACAGTTTCAGGTATTTTAATTATTATTGCAGGAACATACATGTTAATTGGTCTTATTTGATATTCCTTCAATATCATGAACTAGAGTACATGATTGGATATGGGATGGCACTTAACTCTCATCACAGATTCATAACAATTTAAATTCATCCAGATAATTTGTAGGAAGGGAAAAATGAAAATAGGTTTTTTAGGATTCGGAGAGGTTGCATCAAATCTATCCAGGGGTCTTGTGGATCATGGAGTTGATGTTTACACCTGTGTTGAAGGCAGAAGCTCCAGAACACGGGAAAATGCAGAGAAGATCGGTGTTAATCTTTGCAGTACAAACATGGAAGTTGCAGAGATTTCAGACATAACCATATCTGCAGTGGTACCTTCAAGGGCTGTTGAAGTTGCAGAGGAAGTTTCAAACCACTGCAGGGGAGTTTATGTGGACATGAACAACGTGTCCCCTGATACTGTGAAGCAGGCACTGGGCTTTATAAAAAAGGGGAGAGTTGTTGATGCATCCTTAATGGGATCCATCATCAAAAACGGTTTGAATGTCTCAATAACCGCATCAGGGCCATGTGCACAGGAATTCGCAGAACTCAACCATTACGGTATGACGATAGAAGTTGTGGGCACAGATACAGGTCAGGCATCAGCTCTGAAAATGTTGAGGAGTATATACACCAAGGGAGTTTCAGCCCTAATTTTTGAGGCATTTTCAACGGCCCATAAGATGGGGGTGGATGAAGAGTTAATGAAGTACCTTCAGAAAACTGAGTGCCCGGGTTTTAAGGATGCTGCAGTTTCAAGGATCATAAACAGCACCTACCATGCCCAAAGAAAATCTGATGAGATGGAGGAGGTGCTGCAGTTTTTGAGAGAATACACAGAACCTGTAATGACTCAGGCAACCTCTGCTTTCTTTAAAATGATTTCAAAGAAGATTGATTTAACTGAAAAACCTGAAGATTACAGGGATATTTTTCAGGAACTTAAATAGTTCAGTGTGATGGTTCATTAAATTTATAGTAAATGGAGAACAAATAAAAGAACAACTGATATTCTTGATAATCCAGTTAACAGGTGCATCTTATGAGGAATGAGCATATTAAAGAGTGCAGAGAATCTTTGATGAAACTCATAGGTCGTAAAATAGTTGACATCAGACTTAAAAGCAGGGATCGTGGCTGCTGGAGGTTCTACGTTGATACTGATGATGGTGAATTCATACTGACCTTCTGCAAGGAATGGGACTGTCCTGCAGTTGAACACAGGGAAGAACATGGATCAGAGGAATCAGACGACTAAACCCCTCCATTTGCTCTGAATCATTCTTAATCTAACTCCTATCCTTAATTTATTCTAACCCCTATCCTTACAATCTATTTAACTGCACTATGTGAATACAGCTAATTCTAAAGGTTTTATTTTTAAAATTAGATTTAAAATTAGATAAAAATATCAATAACAGTTCTTTTTTATTTAATATTCAATATTACCTTGTTAAAAGAGGCCTGGGTTTTCAGGATTTTTTTTTGATTGGGAATGATGAAAAAAAAGGTTAGGATGGATTTACAATAGGGAGTGTTAATTGATTTACGTCTCCAAATCTCCACAGGTACACATGGCTTTCTTTTAGCCAAAAAAATATCAAAAAAACACCAAAATCAGTGTCCATTACCAACGAATATTCTGATCCTCCATCCTTCTTCTTTTTCAATTATCTTTGAAGTTAGGGGTATGAACTGTGAATCAACAAGCAGTCTGAGGTAAGTTGCAAAGAGTGCAGGCAGTTTCAGAGGACTTTTTATCTTACGATCCTCGGCACGGATCTCAGAGCATAGTCTGTCCCTGTTGTCAACGTAGATGGAAGCTTCCATACCATTCTCAAGGGATTCTAATTCAAAGCTTCGAAGGTGCATCCCGCCATCAAAGGAATAAGGTGGTTTTTCACCTATTCTATCACCTTTTCTGAACATCTTGTGTGCCTCTGAAGATGGAACTCCTTTCCTGGCCTTGGATGATACGTACCATGCTCTTTCAATCACCTTTTCAACTGTCTGATCCGGAGGTATGATCCCATCCTTCTGGTACCTCTTTATTAGGTCGTAAACTTCCCTTCGGGTCACATCCTCCTCAACAGCACTTATTGCAAGTCTGGTGAGAACAGGACCGTAGCCTGCCATACGCAGTGAAGCCCAGATCTGGTCTTCGTACTTGTAACTCCTCCCTTTAACAACTGCATTAACAGCATCAGCACTCATATGGGCAATGTTGTTGAGTTTAGGCCGGGAATATGTGTTGAACCTCTTTGTGACCACCTTCATGTTTCTTTCTCCAGGAATATTTCCCTTTCTTATTTCCTCCTCAAGTATCTGGATGGTTGAGTCTGGAAGGAACTTAGCAGCACTTTCAGGTATTTTCATGTTGTTTTCAATTATTTCACGCCTTATAACCCTTCCAGATATTTTTTCACCCCCAGCGCTTTCCTCGGGTATGATGTGGAACTTCAACTTCTTATGGTACTTCTTGTAGAGAAACTCGTTAACAGCAAACCAGCGTATAACATTTCTGTTGGGTAAACTTCGGGGTATGCCACTGAATATTCCCTTTTTGGCGAATTTAGCTGCGTAGCCTTGTATGGATTTTGGTGATACGTTTGCAGCATCAACATAATCCACCACACCATCCTCTATCATCATGGCTATCCTTATGGGTACGGTGTAAGCCATTGTAAGGCGGTGGTGCAGCCCTTCTATGGGTACGATCCTGTCTGCACCTGCTTCAAGTGCCATTCGGCTTCGAGCTTCGTAGGATGCAAAAAAAGGGGCATGATTAGCACTGTAACCCTTGTTGAGATAAATAACAAGTTCTTCACCCTTCTTATCCGCAAGTCGGCGGCCTTTCTGTATCAATTTAACGTGTCCCTTATGAACAGGGTCAAAATCAGCACTGATTCCTATCATTTTACACAATTCCTTGTAACAATTCTTCAAAATTTACTTAAATATTATAATAACTGTTTATCAATTAAAATTAATGGGAGTTTATTTCTTCAATAGTTATTAAATCCATTTATAATCCTTTAAATTTAAAATATTTAAGGAAACATTCACTAATTAAGGTTGTATCCAGGCCTATTTAATAAGTTTCATTATTTTTTAAACTATTTTAAAAAAAATTCTTATTTAAATGTAAGTTAAATTAAAATGGGGCAGGATAAATTCAAAACTATCTGAAATGAGATGGTCCTAATTATCTAAAAGGAGAACGGTGTTCCATCAGATTATTCTCCTATTTTTCAATGGCTCTGTAACAACTGCACCCACAAGGAGACCAAGGGATATTGAAACTATGGTCAGGATCATGAGCAGACCACTTGTAACTGATGCAGACAAGTTTTGACCTGCAAGGGTTGCAAGGCTGATAAAACCCAGAGAACCAGGAACTAAAACCCAGAATGCAGGTAAAATTGAAACGAAGCTGGGTGTTTTATGTTCGCTCTGTTCTATGATCGTACCGCTGACTGCCATAAGCAGGGACCCCACGAAACCTCCAAAAAAACCTCCTATCAAATAATTACCGATTTGTTGTCCAATAAAAGCTATGTAAAGAATTAGAATAACCCATGGTAAGTCTTTGCTGCGTATGGACATGAAAAGGTACATTCCAACTGCAAATATTAAAATTCCAAGGTAAGGAGCCCACCAACCAAGTGTTGCAGATTTTAGGACAACGAGTTCCTGGCTGGGCAGACCCATTATCTGAAGTCCGAGGATAACGCCGAAAAGGAGGAGTAAAAGGATTGCAGCACCGTAGATAACCCTGCTTGCACCTGAAACAATCTCACCGGATGCAAGTTCGAACATACCTGTTGTGAGGGTTGCACCCGGCAGGAAGTATGCAAGGGATGGAATGAGCATAACGAAGGATCCAACTATTAACCCTTCTTTAACTCCCCAGAAGAACAGGCAAGAAACGAGTAACGCAGCCGTTACAGGGAGTATAAGTGAAAATTGAGATTTATTTTCTCCAAAAAGGATTAAAGTACCGACCAGCCCACCTAAAATTCCTGAAGCTAAGAGCTGTTCTGGTGAAGGTTGCATGAGTAATCCAATACCCACTGAAAACAGGATGTAGCCCACAATTATTCCAAGTGGTCCAAAAAGATGTTTTTCAGACAGTATTTCCTTTATACGTTTAACTCCCTCTTTGGGATCTAGTTCAGCATTCTCTGCCTTGTAGATCAGTTCATACAATTCAGAGACCTGATTTAATGGTATGAGTCCAGGTTTTGGGTTAGCTGCAGTGATGGGCGCAGATTCATGCTCACCAATCTTTATAAGGATCATGGTGGGGAAAACCAATATCTCAGATTCCACACGGTATGCGGAGGCAATTCTCTTCAATATGGCAGTTACATCCACAACTGATATGCCTGCAGAGGCCAGAGCTTTCCCTAATTTTGTTAAAAATTCAAGAAGACCTGATGGTACTTCAGTTCCTTTCATTAACTCATCCTTCAACATTAATCCTTAGTTGTTTCTTATCATTGAAACATTTTGTTTTTCAGTCATCTTCTTAATTATATTTTAAAGGGTTTCTATTGAAGACCTAATTTTAAGGGATTCATATTTCCCTATTTCTTCAAAATCCTAGCATGGCCTTGAAAATATCAGTTGATCAATAAAAATAACATAAATTTATGAATAAAGAAGGTAGTGATAAAGAAGGTAGGGATAAAAAAGATAGGGATAAAAAAACAGCTTAAAAAAAGTAGGATAATTAAAAGTAGGATAATTAAAAATAGATAAGAAGAAATAAGTCTTCTGCGCCTATTTCATCCGGCTAAGGTTGGTTGTTGAATGTGTGAGATCTGAAAACTCCACATCTGCAGCCCACTTCACCTTACAGTCACAGTCAAATTCTTCCAGTTCCTTAGGAACATCTTGATGAAGGTTTGACTGAA
>JABNAD010000405.1_pt2 | contig 24248 bp, 22 predicted proteins | sample 7240381 | NCBI WGS metagenome assembly JABNAD01 (sample SAMN11332834, study PRJNA596920) | anaerobic digester metagenome | biome: digested sludge; isolation source: digested sewage sludge-derived enrichment culture grown on H2/CO2 | place: Germany: Goettingen
GCTTCAGATGTCGAGGGAAGGGACGATCCGGTAGAAACTGTGATCAGAGCTGAATGCCAGAAAGGGGAACTTTTTATGAAAATCTTGATTGGTCTGTTATGTTTTTTAACGATGACGGGCTGCACGAAGTTTGGTTCCGCCAATAACCAGATGTCAAATACCGGCAGCTCAGGGGGACAGGCGAACTCAAACGCGCAAACCCTGGCTGCGGGACAATCGACTGCGGCTCCGGCAGAGAGGATCAGTGCCATTCGAATCGGGGATCTTAAAATCGATGGAATCCTCAAGATTCGCGTGTGCGAAAGCCTGAATTATAATAATAAGGAGAATCAGCTGGTGGAGCTTTCACTGGAGGAGTCCAATCGCGTTGTGGAAGCGATGAATCAGCTGGTTCCAGAGACGTTGACCGGTCTGGCCGGCGCCAGCAAAACTTACGAGAAGGGACGCTGGAATGTTCTGCTGGATCCTACAGCAGCCTATCGCTTTCTCGAAGTAACCACCCAGTCCGGGGTATCGGTCATTAATTTGTTTGGACAGGATGAGATCATGAAGAATGCCTGGTTAACGGTTTTGAAGTCCGTGCCTTTTACCAACGATCCTCAGGCCGAATTGGATCGGGGGAATCTGGTGATGTATGGCATTGACTATGATGGATCGGTTGTTCTGAACAAGATGGTCAGGGACTACGCTCAAAAGAATAAAAAATAAAATGGCTTAACCCATTCAAATTCCGACGACTCAGGGACTCGCTGCCTGGGTCGTCGCTGCTTTTTTGTGCGTGAAGAAATCCGGAGAAAAAAAAGCTCAGCAAATGTTGGATTCGATGAAGAATCGAATGTTGACATGAATAGTCGGAATACCTATAATTGTATTGTTGAGGAGGTGGGTCGGATTGAAACTGTCTACCAAAGGAAGATATGGGGTCAAAGCCATGGTGGATCTGGCGATTCATCAGGGAACCGAACCGGTATCCATTAAAAGTATCAGTCAGCGCCAGAATATCTCGGAATATTATCTGGAACAGCTGTTCGCACCGCTTCGTCGGGCAGAAATCATCAAGAGCATCCGGGGAGCCCAGGGCGGTTATGAACTGAATAAGCCGGCCAGGGATATCACGGTGCTGGACATCATGAACATCCTGGAGGGTCCCATTGAGGTATCCGACTGTCTGGACAGCGATGCCTGCAGCAACATAGACTGCTGTGCCACGCGTACCGTCTGGAAGAAGCTGAAGGATTCCATCGACAGCGTCATGGGCGCCATCACGCTGCAGGATATTGTGAATGACTATCATAAAAACAATGATTCCATCAATTTTATGACAACGGGGAAAGGGGATAACTAACCAATGGAACAACAGCCGATTATATATATGGACAATGCGGCGACGACCAAAGTCAAAGATGAGGTCATCGCGGAGCTTTTGCCTTGTTATAACGAAATATACTACAATCCCTCATCGATCTATTCCCAGTCACGCCGGGCCAAAGCGCTCATGGACGTGGCTCGGCAGCGGGTCGCCAAAGCTCTGAACTGTTCACCGGATGAAGTGTATTTCACGGGGGGCGGATCCGAAGCGGACAACTTTGCCATAAAGGGCATCGCGTTCAAGAATCGGGAGAAGGGCAACCATATCATCACCACCACCATCGAGCATCATGCCGTCCTGCATACCTGCCAGTGGCTGGAAAAGCAGGGCTTTGAAGTAACGTATCTGCCAGTGGATAAAGACGGCTTTGTCACGGCTGCGCAGGTTGGCGAAGACATCCGGGACAACACCATTCTGGTTTCCATCATGGCAGCCAACAACGAAATCGGCACCATTGAGCCCATCGCGGAAATCGGCGCCCTCTGCCGGGAAAAGAAGATTGCCTTCCACACCGACGCGGTGCAGGCCATCGGCCAGATTGCCATTGATGTCAAGGCGATGAACATTGATCTGTTATCTCTGTCCGGGCATAAAATCCACGCCCCCAAGGGCATCGGTGTTCTCTATGTCCGCAAGGGACTGCGCATCGACAATCTGGTTCATGGCGGAGCTCAGGAGCGCGGCCGCCGGGCCGGCACCGAGAATGTCGCCGGAATCGTTGCCCTGGGAAAAGCCATTGAAATGGCCACGGAGCAGCTGGAAGACCATACCCGCCGCATGAGCGCCATGCGGGACCGCCTGATCGAGGGCATCCTCCAGATTCCATATTCCCGTCTGAACGGACCGAGCGGCGACCGCCGTCTGTCCAACAACGTGAACATCATCTTTGAATTCATCGAAGGGGAAGGGATCCTGCTGAATCTCGATTTCGAAGGAATCTGCGCGTCCTCGGGCTCTGCCTGCACCTCCGGTTCTCTGGATCCGTCCCATGTCCTTCTGGCCATCGGACTGCCCCACGAACTGGCACACGGTTCCCTGCGCCTGTCTCTGGGAGATTTCAACACCGATGAGGAAGTAGAAAAAGTCATTTCTGTCCTGCCGGGCATCATAGAGACCCTGCGCAGCTACTCCCCGCTCTGGAACAACCACCTGAAGCAACTGAAGCAGCAGGGCCAGTAACCACCATTGGGACAGCTGCCGGCAGCCTCAGAAACTGCGCCGGACCATGCACTGGGTCCGGGCAAACGCACCATGTTTATTTTAACTAAACTTTAAGATATCAGAATTTGAATCGATTCGGGGAGGAACTATATATGATGATCTACAGCCCAAAGGTAATGGACCATTTTAAAAATCCAAGAAATGTCGGAGAGATGGAAGACCCATCCTCCATCGGTGAAGTCGGAAATGCCAAATGCGGCGATATCATGAGAATCTACCTGAAGGTGGAGAATGACGTTATCGTTGATGTGAAATTCATGACCTATGGCTGCGGCTCGGCCATCGCCTCGTCTTCCATGGCAACGGAACTGATCAAGGGCAAGCCCTTGAGAGAAGCCTGGGAACTGACCAACAAAGCGGTAGCTGATGCGCTGGACGGCCTGCCGGCTGTAAAAATGCACTGCTCCGTTCTGGCGGAGGACGCGATCCATATCGCCATCAACAATTACCTCAAGTCGCAGGGGCGTGAACCATGGGATTATACCGAACATGACCATGATCACCACGAGGCCGAAGAACCGACCACAGTGGATGACGAGGTTTAATCGAAAGCCCGGATAAAGTGAAACAACAAAGTCAAGCCAAATTCAAACCATCAAGCCAAATTCAAACCATCAAACCGAATGCAAACCATCAAACCAAATACAAACCATAATCAAACCATATGAAAGAAGGAGAGCACAATGGGAAACAGAGTAGTCCTCGGCATGTCCGGGGGAGTCGATTCCTCCGTTGCGGCTTATCTTCTGAAACAGCAGGGCTATGATGTCATCGGCATCACCATGCAGGTATGGCAGGAAAATGAAGAATTTTCGGAGAGGGAAGGCGGCTGCTGTTCCCTTTCTTCCGTTAATGACGCACGCATGGTCGCCGACCGCATCGGGATCCCGTTCTACGTCATGAACTTCAAGGAGATCTTCAAGGAGAAAGTCATTGATTACTTTGTCGAGGACTACCTCGAAGGCAAAACTCCGAACCCCTGCGTCGCCTGCAACCGGTACATCAAGTTCGACGAGCTGCTTCGGAGAGCCGAAGGGCTGGGTGCAGACTATGTCGCCACCGGCCACTACGCGAGAATCTATGAAGAGAACGGCCGCTATATCCTGGAGAAAGCGGCAGATGACCATAAGGATCAGACCTATGCGCTGTACAACCTGACCCAGGAGCAGCTGAAAAAGACCCTGATGCCCTGCGGCGACTACACCAAAGAGGAAATCCGCGCCATTGCCCATGAGATCGGGCTGATTGTCGCTGACAAAAAGGATTCTCAGGATATCTGCTTTGTGGAAGACGGCAATCACGGAAATTTCGTCTATTCCATGGTTCCCGAAAAGAAGAATCCCGGGAATTTCGTGGACAAGACCGGCAAGGTGCTGGGCACTCACAAAGGCATTGCTTATTACACCATCGGTCAGCGCAAAGGCCTGGGACTGGCCCTGGGCGTACCAGTGTTCGTCATGGGCATCAACAAGGACCGAAATGAAGTCATCATCGGCTCGGATGAAGACCTGATGCATGATACCCTCATTATGGATGAGGTCAACCTGATTCTGACCGATGTTCTGACCGAGCCTGTCCGCCTGATGGGCAAAATTCGCTATGCTGCCAAACCGGCGGCCTGTACCCTCCACCCACTGCCGGACGGACGCCTGAAAGCCGTATTCGACGTCAAGCAGCGCGCCATCACCAAGGGACAGAGTGCCGTCTTCTATGACGGGCTGAAGGTCTTTGGCGGCGGAATCATTCGGGAGATCTATTAAGACCAGATGCAGCGAGTCTGGTTCATTGGACGAACCATAGCTTTGACTGAAAGCCAACCTTTTTTCCCGTAGGATGAAAGGTCGGCTTTCAGTTTTACTATCGCCTGCAATCCAAAGGATCATTCTTTAAAATATTCTCGTTTTCTCAGTTTCAGTATTAGGACCAAAGGAATGCCAGGCATTTGATGCGACTGGACAGGACTCAGCTGTAGGCTCTTGTGGGGGAGTTTTACTAATTGTTCCAGGATCGGAACGATCATAGGACAGGACAACGAATTAATTCTAAAATAATAAACATTAAGGAGGGTTTCGCTTTCGTTCTTTTAAATGTATAATTATACAATGATTTACGAGAAAGGTCAGAAAGTATGGTTATTAGTAAAAAAGAATGGAAGTCAGCCCTGCGCTGGACACTGCCGGTGATGACAGGATACCTGTTTTTAGGGGTAGCCTTCGGGCTGGTGCTGAACCAGGCCGGATTCTCCTGGATCTGGGCAATATTCATGAGTGCGTATCTTTATACAGGAGCGCTGCAGTTTCTTCTGATTCCGCTGCTGGGCAGCGGGATTACGCTCTGGGAAACGGCGGTGCTGGCGTTTATGGTCAATATCCGACACTTATTCTACGGCTTTTCCTTTCTGGATGAATTTTCAGCCATGGGAGCCTGGAAGCCCTATATGATCCATACCCTGACCGATGAAACCTATTCCTTGCTTACCGGACTGGAAACGGATCCGGAGACCGACCGGCACGGCGTCATGCTGCTGGTCAGTGCCCTGGATCAGTTCTACTGGGTGGCCGGTTCGTTAGCCGGCGCGCTGCTGGGGCAGGCCATTCCCTGGGATCTGGCCGGCATCGAATTTTCCATGACGGCGCTGTTTACCGTGGTTTTTGTAGAGCAGTGGATCAAAGCGAAAAATCACCTACCCGCTCTGATGGGCATTGGGGCAGCCACGCTGCTGCTGGTGGTGCTTGGTCCGGAGCAGTTTCTGCCGCCGGCCCTTGTGGCAACGGTGGGGCTGCTCCTGATCGGCCGGAAACGGGGGTGGATTAATGAATAAGGCATTCTGGATCATTCTGGTGGCCGGTCTGGTGACCCTGGCCATCCGCTTTGCGCCCTTTGCGCTGTTTCACCGCGGACGCCGCATTCCCGAATCGGTTCGTTTCCTGGGCGGTGTGCTGCCTCCGGCTATCATGGGGATCCTCATCCTGATGACCCTGCGCCATGTGGATCTTCTGGCGGGCACTCATGGCCTGCCTGAATTCATCGGCATTGGCCTGACGGCGGCAGTTCATGCCTGGAAGCGCAATACGCTCTTATCCATCGCGCTGGGAACCGCGGCCTATATGATTCTGATTCGGGTCATGGCTTAGCGTTCGTCCGCTCAGGGCTTTTCAGGCGGGACGGAGCGAGCCATCCGGTCCCGCCCGGGGAGGAGAAACCCGACGGTATGGGTTCAGCACCGGACGGGCCTGCGAAAAAATACCGGATTATTTAAAGGTTGTTCATCGAAATCTCATTGACAAAGAAAGCCTTCGCTCCCTATAATACTTGTAATTACATATGGACGTTGAAGAAGAGAAGTAGCCTTGAGAGGTAGACTAAAGAGAGGAACCGCCGGTGTGAATGTTCCGTTGAGTCTGAAGGGGAAGCAGCTTTGGAGTCCTGGCTTTGTGAGTGACGGTATGATTGTACCGTAAGCAGGGTGGTACCGCGGAAGTTTTGTCCTTTCGTCCCTTATGATCAGGGACAAAAGGACTTTTTGATTTGGAGGAATAATCAATGGAACAGAAAAAACCGACGATGAATGAACTGCGCGAAAGCTTCCTCAAGTTTTTTGAGGAAAAGGGCCATCTGGCTCTGGACAGCTTTTCGCTGGTCCCCAAGGATGACAAATCCCTGCTGCTGATCAACTCCGGTATGGCCCCCTTAAAGCCTTATTTTACGGGAGCCAGGATCCCGCCTCGCAAGCGGGTCACCACCTGCCAGAAATGCATCCGAACCCTGGACATCGACAATGTCGGTAAGACCTCGCGTCATGCCACCTTCTTTGAAATGCTGGGGAACTTCTCCTTCGGCGACTACTTCAAGAAAGAGATCATTCCATGGGCCTGGGAATATATGACTCAGGTGCTGGGACTGCCCAAGGACCGGCTCTATGCCACCATCTACGAAGATGATGATGAAGCCTTCGAAATCTGGGCCACCATGACCGACATCGGTGAAGACCGCATCTTCCGCCTGGGCAAGAAGGACAACTTCTGGGAAATCGGAGTCGGACCCTGCGGACCGTGCTCCGAGATCCACTATGATTACGGCAATGCCGGCGTTCTGACCACCCGGGAAGAATTTGAAGCGGCTTCGGAAGCCGACAAGACCGTGGAAGTCTGGAATCTGGTCTTCACGCAGTTTGACCGGGATGAAGAGGGCAACTACACACCGCTGGCCAACCCCAACATTGATACCGGCATGGGCCTGGAACGACTGGCCACCATCATGCAGGGCGTGCGCAGCATTTTTGAAACGGACGCCATCCGGGCCATCATGACCCGGGCAGAAGAACTGACCGGAGTATCCTACGGAACCGATGCCAAGTCCGATGTGTCCCTGCGCATCATCACCGACCATATTAAATCAGCCGCCATGCTGATTTCCGATGGCGTGCTGCCCTCCAATGAAGGGCGCGGCTACATCCTGCGGCGCCTGCTGAGACGGGCTGCCCGGCACGGACGTGTTCTGGGCCGGCAGGAAGCCTTCCTGGCTCAGATGCTGGATGCCGTGGCTGAAAACTACGGTCAGCCTTATCCGGCCATCGTCGAAAAACTGGAATACATCAAGAAGATCGTGTCCCTGGAAGAGGAGAAATTCAACCAGACCATCGATCAGGGAACGCTTGTGCTCAACGACTACATTCAGCAGACCGAAGGGGATGTATTCAGCGGCGACTATGCCTTCAAGCTGTATGATACCTTTGGCTTCCCCCTGGAACTGACCGAGGAGATCGTGGCCGAACGAGGCCTCAAGCTCGACTACGACAAGTTCCACGCTAATATGAAAAATCAGAAGGAAACCGCCCGGGCCGCCCGCGGTCAGAGCAACTTCATGGGTCAGGATGCCAACACCATCAATACCCTGAAGACCGGCACCACCTTTGAATTCACCGGATATGAAGAAGAATCCTCCAAGGGCAGCCTGCTCCTGCTGGCTGGCGAAGACGGAGAAGTGGAAACCCTGGAGCAGGGTGAAAGCGGCTATGTCATTCTTGACCGGTCTCCGTTCTATGCTGAAATGGGCGGCCAGGTCGGCGACCTGGGAGAAATCCGGGGCGAGAACTTCACGCTCAACGTGCTGGACACCAAGAAAAACCTGTTCGGCGAAACCGTCAACTTGGTAGAAGTCACCGACGGCACCGCCGTCACCGGACCGGTGGTCAGTACCATCGCCAAACCTTACCGGGATGCTATCCGCAAGAACCACACCGCCACCCATCTGCTGCACAAAGCGCTGAAACAGGTTCTGGGCGACCACGTCAACCAGTCCGGATCCCTGGTGGACAGCCACCGGCTCCGCTTTGACTTTAATCATTTCACCCCGATGACCAGAGAAGAGATCCGTAACGTGGAAGATCTGGTCATGGAAATGATTCTCAAAGCCTCCACGGTCCGGACGGACGTCATGACCCTGGATGAAGCCCGGGAAGCCGGTGCCATGGCCCTGTTTGACGCCAAGTACGGCGAAGCCGTCCGCGTCGTGTCAGCCGGTCAGGATTCCAAGGAACTGTGCGGCGGCACCCATGTCGCCAATACCGGGGAAATCGGTCTGTTCAAGATTATTTCCGAAACCGGCATAGCCTCCGGCATTCGCCGGATCGAAGCTGTCACCGGACTCAATGCCCTGCACTTTGTCCGCAACCAGGAGGACGTCCTGGAAGAAGCTGCCCAGATCATGAAGACCAATCCCCATGAACTGGTGCGGCGGGCCCGTCAGCTCACCGCTGAACTCAAGGACAAGGACCGGGAGATCGCCGACATCAAGAAAACCATGGCTTCCGGCAGCCTGCAGGACATCCTCAACAACATCAGCGAAGTCAACGGCATCAAGGTCGTCACCGGTGTCGTGGACAACATGAGCGGAGAAGACCTGCGCAACCTGGCTGAAAAAGCCCTGGACAAGATCGTATCCGGTGTCTCCGTCATGGCTTCCCGCCAGGAAGACAAGGTTTCCTTCTGCGTCATGGTCTCCAAGGACCTGGCCGGAAAAACCGCCCATGCCGGCAAACTCATTGGACAGATCGCCCAGGTTGCCGACGGCAAAGGCGGCGGACGCCCCGATATGGCTCAGGCCGGCGGCAAGTCCCCCGAGAAAGCTCAGGAAGCAGTCAACAAGATCTTCGAACTGCTCTAGTCAGCTGAGGGTGATATCCCTTGGTTTGACTATTCCATAAATCTTCGACCGCTGTGGACTGAACGGATTCAGACCGCAGCGGTATTGCTTTGTTCTTTTTCACTCCGAAAGCTGGATCGGCCCAGTACCTGACTGCTCGAACAGGCCTTTGAAACTAGTGGTGAGCACACAAAACATTCGAAAGTGAGATTGAACCCAACTTTCGAATCTGGGAGTGAATCTGAGATTGAACCCAACTTTCGAATATGAGGCGAATCTGAGATTGAACCCAACTTTCGAATCTGAGAGTGAATCTGAGAGCGAATCTGAGAGCGAATCTGAGAGCGAATCTGAGGCTGATTTAATCCGAATAGGAAAGGATTTAAGTCAAATCTGAGGATGAATCATTTTTGGTGAGGTATCAGTTTTTTATCCCGGCATTGCAGTTGGGGTGAAAAGTGGTAGAATCAGAATGGTAATTTTTTGAAAGGGGGTGGCAGGATGCTGTTCAACTCCATCGATTTTGCGGTGTTTTTGCCCATTGTGTTCCTGCTGTACTGGTTTGTACTGCCCCGGCGAACCTGGCAGAATGCGCTGCTTCTGGTGGCCAGCTATGTCTTTTATGGCTGGTGGGACTGGAAATTCCTGATCCTGATTTTTTTGAGTACGGTGCTGGATTACGGGGTGGGGGTCGCTCTGTCACGGACTGAAGATAACGTGCGGCGAAAGCTTCTGCTGGGCGTAAGCCTGCTCTTTAATCTGGGGTCACTGGGCTTTTTTAAATATTATAATTTTTTCAGCGAGAATTTTGCCCGGGCTTTTTCCTTCCTGGGCCTGCCGTTCTCACCGGCTGTGCTCAACATTGTGCTGCCGGTGGGCATCAGTTTCTATACCTTCCAGACCCTGAGCTATTCCATTGATGTCTACAAAAGGGAGCTCGAACCGACGGAGAACTTTGTCGAATTCGCCGCTTTTGTTTCGTTTTTTCCGCAGCTGGTGGCAGGCCCCATTGAACGAGCCAGCAACCTGTTGCCTCAGTTCCAGAAGGACCGTACCTTTGACCGGGAGAGGGCAGTGGACGGTCTGCGTCAGATCCTGTGGGGACTGTTCAAGAAGATCGTCATCGCCGATAACTGCGCCGAGTACGTCAACAGCGTCTACGGCAATTACACCAATCAGCCGGGCAGTGCCCTGGCCATTGCCGCCATTCTCTTTGCCTTCCAGATTTACGGGGACTTCTCCGGTTACTCGGACATCGCCATCGGAACCTCCCGCCTGTTCGGCTTTGGCCTGATGCGCAACTTCGCCAATCCGTATTTTTCGCGAAGCATTCCGGAGTTCTGGCGCCGCTGGCATATCTCCCTGTCCACCTGGTTCCGGGACTATGTCTACATTCCGCTGGGCGGCAGCCGGCGCGGCCTGGCCCGCACGGCTGTCAACACCTTGATCCTGTTTCTGGTCAGCGGTTTCTGGCATGGCGCTAACTGGACCTTCATCGCCTGGGGAGCTCTCAATGCGTTTTATATGGTTCCATCCCTCATGGGCCGCCGGGTTCCTGTTAAGCGGAACGAGGCGGTTGTCGCGACGCTGCGCGATCTGCCGGCCATCCTGCGCACCTTTCTGCTGACGGTGCTGGGGTGGATCCTGTTCCGGTCTGATCACCTGTCCGATGCCTTCGCCTATATCGGCCGGATTTTCTCGCCCAGCCTGTTTACCATGCCGCTGCTGCCGGAACGCACGATCTATACCCTGGGACTGATCCTGCTGCTCGTCGTGATCGAGTGGCGGGGCCGGACGAAGGCCCATCCCCTGGAGGGAGCGGGATTCCACTGGCCCTGGCCGGCCCGCTGGTCGCTGTACTACTCGCTGGTGCTGGTGATTTACTTTTTCAGCGGCCGGTCGCAGCAGTTCATCTATTTTCAGTTTTAGGGGGAGGAACAATTCATGAAGCGATTTTTACTGCGATCCGGCTGCTTTATTCTGCTCCTGGCCGCCCTGTTTGGCGCGCTGGAGCTGGGCCTGCGAAGCGTTCCCAATGACTACGCTTATAAAAACCATTACCTGGAAGAGCATGCCTCCTCCCTGGAAGTGCTGAGCCTGGGGTCCTCCCACAGCTACTACGGCATTGATCCGGCTTATTTTGACCGGCCCTCCTTCAACGCCAGCCATGTCTCCCAGTCGCTGTTCTATGACTTGGGTATTCTGGATAAATTTAAGGACGACATGACTCAGCTCAAATACATTCTGCTGCCCATCTCCTCCTTTACGCTGTCCCATCGGATTGAAGACGGGACCGAAGCCTGGCGGGTGCGCAGCTATCACCTGTACTATGATTTGGCGGTACCCCAGGGGATCACGCCGCTGTATGAAGTGACCGGCAACGACGGCTTTACCAATTTCAAGCGGGTGGCCGACTACCTCAGGACCGGGCAGGGCGTGAACTGCGACGAGAGGGGATTTCTTGCCCGCCCGCCCGAGGATCCGCAGGATCTGGAAGCAACCGGAATCCGAGCGGCCAAACGGCATAACGCTATGAATCCGGTGCATCAGACCGAAAACCGGCACATTCTGGATGCGCTCTTGCAGGATGCGCGTTCCATCGGCGCCCGGGTGATTCTATACACGCCGCCGGGACACGACGAATATGTCGGGCGGCTCGATCCGGCCGCGGTCCGACAGATGAAGGAGCTAGCCGAAACCCTGGACCGGTCCAGCCAGGTGGTGATCTACCTCAATTTTCTGGAGGATCCGCGCTTTGCCGATTCCGACTTCTACGATGCCGACCATGTCAATGCCGCCGGAGCCCGCAAACTGACGGGACTGATCAATCAGGCCATGCAGGAATGGGACCGGGGTCAGGATCCAGTGACTGCCGCAGCGGGCGGAAAGTAATTGCCTGGTCGGATAATTGTCACGAGCTTAACAAGACGTAAGTGAAAATCATGATAGACTGATAGAAAACCGCCTGATTATCAGGCGGTTTTCGTGCATGTGAAAAGGCAGATCGGATTGGATTGATAAATCGTTATATTTGAGACAGGCCATAGGAATTTCAGCCCAGGGCAAGGTCTTTGTGTCATAATTGGAGGTAGTGGTGCGGCGGGAGAGAAGCCGTTTCCAGCCCCGGGGCTGCGTCAGGGCAAAATCTTGATACAGCCGGGGATACGATGAATCCAACGATGAAAGACAACAGGAGGAACGATTATGTTGAAAATCAATCAGGAACGGTTGGGACGACGCCTGGAGGAACTGGCACAGTTCGGAGGAAGCGAGCAGGGGATGAACCGCTTTTCCTACACCAAGGAAGAGAAAGATGCGCAGAATTACCTCAAAGAAGTATTTGCCGCTCTGGGCATGACGGTGACGGAAGATCCGCTCGGGAATCTGTTTGCCCGCTATGAAGGACTCAATCCGGAGCTGAAGCCCATCGTCACGGGATCGCACATCGACTCCGTGCGCAACGGCGGCCGCTACGACGGCAACCTGGGCGTCCTCGGCGCGCTGGAGGCAGTCCAGTGTCTCCATGAGCAGGGGATTCGACTGAATCACCCCATTGTGATCTTTATTTCCAAGGATGAAGAGGGCACCCGATTTGGTTCCACCATGTTCGGAACCGAGGCTATGCTCGGAGCTCTCCCGGCAGAATTCCTTGACCGCACCGACCGGGACGGCATTACGCTGCGCCAGGCCATGACCGACGCCGGCTATGATCCCCAGGGCATTTTCAACTCGAAAGTAGAGCCAGGCAGCTACGCCGCCTATCTCGAACTTCATATCGAACAGGCCCGTGTTCTGGAAACCATGCAGATTCCCATCGGCATTGTCACCGGTATCGCCGGACCGCTCTGGTTTGCTGTCAACATTAAAGGACAGGCCGGCCACGCCGGATCAACCCCCATGCGGATCCGCCACGATCCGATGGTTGCGGCCGCCCGCCTGATTGATCAATGCGACCGCATCGCACGCCAGTTCCAGGACACCGTCGCCACCACCGGTTACATTAAGGCTGACCCGGGAACGACCAACGTCATTCCGGCTCAGGTGGACTTTACCATCGATCTGCGGGACGTCAGTATGGCAGACCGTGATCAGGCGGAAGCCGAGATCAAGGCGGCGGCACGACTTCTGGAAGAAAAAATGGGCGTGACCATCGAGTTCAGTGACCGTGTGCGCACCCCGTCGGTCCTGTGCAACGACGCTCTGATGAATGTCATCGAAGAGACCGCCGGCGAGTTCTCGCTGCCCAGCCTGCGGATGCCGTCGGGCGCCTGCCACGATGCCATGCACTTTGGACCGCTTTGTCCCATCGGCATGATTTTCGTGCCCTCCGTCAATGGCTACAGCCACCGGGCGGATGAATACACTCCGCTGGAAGACTGCGCCAACGGCGCCAATGTGCTGCTGAATACTCTGGTTAAGGCTGACGCCCTGGTCTAATTCAAACCGGGGATCGGCCGCTGGAACTTATGACTCGAAATCGCCGCCCGAGCCCCTTGGCCCCTCCTTTGACCGGCCGGTTGAAAGGGGCTTTCCTGTGAATTCGTGATTTTCAATGATAATCAATCTCACTGTATACAAATGCTCGCAAAAGCTTTATAATGAGATGTAAGGTTAGTCGAAGGAGGTGGGACTTTTTTAAGCACCGCTATGGAAAAGAAAGATAATCTACAGAACACCATGCAGTTTGAGGACTTCAAAAAGGATAAAGTCACTTTGACGAAAGAGATCCTGTCTGAAGTGTATCAGTCCTTGTCTGAGAAAGGATACAACCCTGTAAACCAGATGGTGGGCTATTTGATCTCCGGAGACCCTACTTACATTACCAATTATAATGGAGCCAGGGCACTGATCCGAAAACTGGAACGCGACGAAATATTGGAAGAAGTTTTAAGGACTTACCTGGATATTGAGTGATTTTTTAAGGGTGCCATAAAATCTGGCACCCTTAAATTTAAGTTAATCGTTAATTTGCGCCAGATCTTCCCGGACTGGCCAGCCGGCAGTGCCGGACACCCCCGTGACTGGAACCAGATCAATAGGAACAAATAGACCGGCAAAGCCACCCCCGGGTGGAAGCACGCTGTTTGCTGCTACTGATTTAGTCAGCAGTCACTGCATGATTTTTTAGAAAAAAGAGGTTTTTGGATGAGAGTATTGAGTCTTGATGTGGGCGATCGCCGCATCGGTGTCGCCGTTTCGGATCCCACCGGTTTTCTGGCCACGGGTCTTGGCGTCATTAAACGGGATGGGTCCCCCCAGGGCAATATTGCCGCTGTCCAGCAGGTGCTGGAGCAGATCAAGGCGTACGATGTCAGGCTCGTGGTAGCCGGACTGCCGAAGAACATGGACGGCACCGTCGGCTTCCAGGCCAGGAAAGTTCTGGATTTTATTGAAGAACTGAAAAAAGTCTGGGACGGCGAGGTCCTGACCTGGGATGAACGGCTGACTACGGTCAGCGCTCATATGGTCATGGCTCAGAAAAAAACCAAAATCAACCAGCGCAAGAATGATGTCGACAAGATCGCTGCCTGCTTTATCCTGCAGGGCTTTCTTGACTCCATAGAATTCAAAAAGCGGAAAGAACAGGACCAGTCGCGCTAAGCGGACTGAGAACAGCAAGGAAAGAAGGTGAAATGAATGGAAAACACCACCGATTTAATCGTATTGTCCGGAGAAGACGGCGAAACCTTTGAAGTGGAAGTCATTGACCGCGTGGAAGTGGAAGGACAGGAATACTTTATTGTCAGACCCGTGGAAGAAGAGGATGTTTATACCGCGCTGCGGGTAGACCTTGATGATGACGGCAATGAGGTCTTTACGGTCGTCGAGGACGACGAGGAACTGAACGCAGTGGAAGAGGCTTACAGCCTGGCTTTAATTGACGAGGAAGAGATTTAATGAAAATTAACGAAAGCGGTTATGTGGATAACCTCAAGACCATGCTGCGCGAAGCCGGGGCCAAACTGACCCCGCAGCGCCTGACCATCCTGGATGTCATCATCCAGCAGGAAGGGAAGCATCTGACCATCGAAGAGATCTACAACAAGGTCAAGGAAGTTAAGGCGGAGACGGGCGTAGCTACGGTCTACCGCACGATCCTGCTCTTCGAGGAACTGGGCATCGTCAAGAAATTAGATTTAAATGACGGAATCTACCGATACGAACTCAACCACGAGGAAGAGCTCCATGGGCATCACCATCTGGTGTGTTCAGCCTGCGGCAAAGTGGAAGAAGTCCGGGACGATCTGCTCGACTCTGTCGAACAGATCATCGAGAAGGATTACCGATTCCGGATCAAGGACCATTCGCTGAAATTCTATGGCTTATGCAGTGACTGCTATCTGAATGAAAGCGAGGAAACGAATGAACGAAAATCAAAATAACGAACCAAAGAAAAATAAAAACAATCAGTCCAAAGACAGAGGGCGCAACCAGTATGGGGAGAAGATCCAGAAACAGGATTCTTCCAACGCGCCGGAAGTCAAAGAGCCGAAGGAAAGCCGTCTTCAGAGTGTGGTAAAGGCGATCCGCCCCAAGCGGCAAAAGCCGCTGATCGCGGATATCGATCAGGCTCCGGCTCAGGCACCGGCTCAGGCTCAGACTTCGGGTGAAGCGCCCAAGCCGTCCAGACGCCGGACCCCCCGGCCCAAGCCGGAAGCTGGAGCAGCGCCCAACGCGCAGACCCAGAAGCCGCAGCCGGAAGCCCCGGTTAAAAACCGCCGCAAGGGCCAGGCGCCCGCGCCGGAAGCTCAGACTGGCGCCGCCGAAGCGCCCAAAGGCCGCCGGCAGCCAAGACCGCGCCGCGAACAGCAGCCAAAGCCGCTAAATGAAACAGTGGTGAAAACCGAACCTGTCGTGAAGACTGAACCATCGGCAGCCATCCCGGGTCCGGCAAAGTCGGAAAACCGCCGCCGGAGCGAAGCCCCGCGGGGCCGCAACCCCAGAGGGGGGATGTGGAACAAGCCAAGACCGGAAGCAGTAAACTTCACGGTATCCAATCCCAGCGACAAGGACATTGTCCGGATCATTCCCCTGGGAGGACTGGATGAAATCGGCAAGAACATGACCGCCATTGAGTACCGGGATGAGATCGTCGTCATCGACTGCGGCCTGAAGTTCCCGGAAGACGAGATGCTGGGCATCGACAGCGTCATTCCGGACGTCACCTTCCTGAAGAACAATCTTCATAAGGTCAAAGGCTTCTTCATCACCCACGGCCATGAGGATCATATTGGAGCGCTGCCCCATATCCTCAAGGAAGTGAATGTACCGGTCTACAGCACCCGGCTTACCCTGGGACTCATTGAGGTTAAACTGCGCGAGCACAACATCTTCAATAAGGTGAAGCTGCAGACGGTTAAGCCGCGGGATATCGTGCGCTTCAACCACATCAGCGTGGAGTTCATCAAAACCAACCACTCCATCGCCGACGCGTCGGCTCTGGCGATTCATACCGCCGCCGGCGTTCTGATTCATACCGGTGACTTCAAGGTTGATCTGACTCCGGTAGCCGGTGATGTCATCGACCTGGCCCGCTTTGCCGAGCTGGGAACTCAGGGCGTTCTGGCCCTGATGGCAGACTCCACCAACGCGGAGCGGCCCGGATACACGCAGTCGGAAAGCACCATCGGCAACAGCTTTGAAAAACTGTTCATGGAAGCGAAGGGCCGCATCATCGTAGCAACCTTCTCCTCCAACATCGACCGGATTCAGCAGGTCATCGGCGCGGCCCTCAAGACGAACCGCAAGATGGTCTTCAACGGCCGGTCCATGGAGAACAATGTCAACGTGGCCCGGGAACTGGGCTATCTGGACATCGATGATCGAAGCATCGTGCCGGTGGATGAAATCAAGCGCTTCCGTGACGATCAGCTGGTCATCATGACCACGGGCAGCCAGGGCGAACCCATGGCCGCTTTGTCCCGGATGGCACTGGGCGAACACCGCAAGATTCAGATTCAGCCCAATGACACCGTCATCCTGTCGTCTCATCCCATTCCGGGAAATGAGAAGGGGATCTTCAAGACGATCAACCTCCTGTACAAACTGGGAGCCGAGGTCATCTACGATTCCAAGGAAGACGTTCATGTTTCGGGACATGCCTGCCAGGAAGAGCTCAAACTCATCCAGGCGCTGGTCAAGCCCAAGTACTTCATTCCGGTTCACGGGGAGTACCGCATGCTGAAGATCCATTCGGATCTGGCCATAAAAATGGGGATGGAATCCAAAAACATTCTGATTCCGGAAACCGGTGACATCCTTGAACTGTCCCAGACCAGCCTGCGCAAGAACGGCAAGGTTCAGTCCGGCCAGATTCTGGTGGACGGCCTCGGCGTCGGCGATGTCGGCAGCATTGTGCTGCGTGACCGCAAGCATCTGTCCGAAGACGGCATGGTTACGGTGGTTGTGACGGTCGATATGACTTCCGGCACCGTGATTGCGGGCCCGGACCTGATCTCCCGCGGCTTTGTCTTCATCAAGGAGGCCGAGCAGCTGATGGAGGATTCCCGGATTATCGTCCGCAACCTTCTGACGGAAGCCGAAGGCACCCGCCTGAAGAATACGGAGTTCGTGAAGAACCAGATCCGCGAACAGCTGCGGAACTTCCTGTTCCGCCGCACCAAGCGCAGTCCGATGATCGTGCCGATCATCATGGAAATTTAGTCCGGATCGATCATCCGGCAGAGTTTTCTGAAAAACAAGAACCTTGGATCGCCCGGTCCCGTTCCCTGGGACCGGCTCCAGCAATAGTTGACAGGAGATGCAGAATCTCCAGGATATGTTAAATCTCAGAGAGATGAAAAATATCAAAGATATGAAAAATATCAAAGATCGGGGAGGATCATACCAAATGACCAACGTACATGATAAGGCCCATGAACTGGCCAGCGCCATGAAGCAGGACGAGACGGTGATCGCCTACCGCGAAGCCGTTCAGAAAATTGAGCAGGATGAAGCCAAGAAACGGATGGTGGAAGATTTCCGCTCCGTCCAGTTTGCCGCTTATCAGGATAAAATGACCACCGGAGAAGTATCTGCCAAGACCAAAGAGCAGATGGAGAACCTGGTTTCGGTCATCACCCTGAATCCGGAAATTTCCAGCTACCTGGAAATTGAACAGCGGTTTTCGATTCTGTTCAATGACATCATGAAAATCATCAACGAAGCCATTGGTGTTGACATCATCGGTTAATCCATACAACATGCAAAATTGGATACCCTGTATCTGGAGTATCCAATTTTTGTGTTGATCTTTCCACACACCAGGAGGAACTATGTACACAAGAGAAGATATCAGAAATATAGCGATCATTGCCCACGTTGACCACGGCAAGACCACGCTGGTGGATGCGCTGCTGCGGCAGAGTCACACCTTCCGTGAAAATGAAAAAGTGGCCGAACGGGTCATGGATTCCAATGACCTTGAACGCGAACGCGGCATTACGATCCTGAGCAAGAACACATCCGTAAAATACCAGAATCATACCATCAATATCGTGGATACCCCCGGCCATGCCGATTTCGGCGGAGAGGTCGAGCGCGTCCTGAAGATGGTCGACTCCGTACTCCTGGTCGTGGATTCCTATGAAGGACCGATGCCGCAGACGAAGTTCGTCTTGAAGAAGGCTCTGGAACTGGGACACGATCCCATCGTTCTGATCAATAAGATTGACCGCAAGGATGCCCGCCCCAACGAAGTCATCAACGAAGTCTTTGACCTGTTCCTGGAACTGGGCGCATCGGACGAGCAGTGCGACTTCACGGTCCTTTATGCCTCGGCCCGGGAAGGCTATGCCAGCTTTGAAGCCAATGAGCCGGGAAGTGACATGACGCCCGTATTCGATACGATCCTGAGCAAGGTCAAAGCGCCCCAGGGCGACCTGGAAGGCCCGCTTCAGCTTCTTGTTTCCACCCTGGACTCCTCCGAGTACATGGGCAAGCTGGCCATCGGCAAGATTGAACGGGGTCGCATCCGCAAGAACATGAATGTGGCGATCATGAACCGGGATGGTCGGATCGTCAAAAATACCGTGTCCGCTCTGTTTGTCAATGAGGGACTCAAGCGCGTGGAAGCCCAGGAAGCCAGCCTTGGCGACATTGTTGCCATTGCCGGCCTTGGCAGCGTCAGCATCGGAGATACCATTGCCGACGCTCAGAATCCGGAAGCACTGCCCTTCATGCACATCGACGAGCCGACGCTGTCCATGAACTTCATGGTCAACGACTCGCCCTTTGCCGGACGGGAAGGCGATTTTGTTACGTCCCGCCATCTGCGCGACCGCCTGATGCGTGAGATCGAGACCAATGTATCCATGCGCGTGAAGGAACTCTCGCCGGATACTTTTGAAGTGTCAGGCCGCGGAGAACTGCATCTGTCCATTCTTCTGGAAACCATGCGCCGCGAAGGCTATGAACTGCAGGTTTCCAAGCCGTCCGTTATCTTCAAGGAAGTAGACGGCAGAAAAATGGAGCCCATGGAATATCTGACCATCGACGTACCGGAAGAATACGTCGGGCCGGTCATGGAAAAGCTCGGACCGCGCAAGGCTGAGATGACCAACATGACTTCCTCGGTCAATGGCTATACCCGCCTGGAATTCGATATTCCGGCCCGCGGCCTCATCGGCTTCCGGAATGAATTCATGACGGACACCCGGGGCAACGGCATCATGAACCATGTGTTCAAGGGCTACGGTCCTTACAAGGGTGACATTCAGGAACGCTCGCGCGGTTCACTGGTCGTGTTTGAAACCGGCGAAGCCATTACCTACGGACTGTTCAACGCTCAGGAACGCGGTACGCTCTTCATCAACGCGGGCATGGAAGTCTATGCCGGCATGATCTGCGGCGAATGCTCCCGGGCCGAGGACATTGAAGTCAATGTCTGCAAGAAAAAGCACCTGTCCAACACCCGATCTTCGGGTTCGGACGAGGCGCTGAAACTCACCACTCCCCGAGTCATGAGCCTGGAAAATTGTCTGGAGTTCGTCAATAACGATGAACTGGTTGAAATTACCCCGAAAACCATTCGCATGAGAAAACGGATCCTTGATACGACCATGCGCAAGCGGGCTGCCCGGAAATAGAGTAAACCCATCGCGGCTTGGCCGTGAAATCATTAGAGCGGATCAGGTGATTCTTTGTGAAAAAAGTACTCGTAACCTTGTTGATCGTCATACTCCTTCTGGGGGGAACTATTTTTGGTTCCCTCTACGTCTATCATTCCAATGCCGGTGCTCCCCTGCAGGGGGCTTCAGATCCACTGTCCATTCTGGTGCGGGATCAGGAGTCGCTCTATCAGGTCGTGGATCAGCTGGCGGCAGACGGTGTGCTGAAAAATGCCTGGCTGAGCAAGCTCTACTACCGGCTGTCCGGGCTGAATCTGGACATCGAGCCGGGCCGGCATGAAGTGGCTCTGACCGGATCGCTGAAGGATCTTCTGGATGCCCTGAAGCAGGAAAATCTGGACAATGTCCGGGTTACGCTGCCCGAAGGGTTTACCATTGCCAATATGGCAGCCCGATTCGACAAGTCGGGCCTCGTTACGAAAGATGAATTTCTGAACGCGGTGGAAGCGTTCACCCCGCCGGGCTATGTGCCGGTCAAGGGCGAACGGCGCTACCGAATGGAAGGATACTTGAAACCTGACACCTATACCTTCGCCAGAGGGACAACGGCGGATGCCATCGTTGCCAAGCTCAGCGCGGAGTTCGACCGGAATCTGAAGGCCATCCTGGACCAGAGCGGTCGGACGGACATCACGAGCGCGGATTACGATGCCATCATCAACAAGGCAGCCATGATCGAACGGGAGACCAACAATGCTGATGAACGCGCCCTGGTCGCGTCGGTCATTGAAAACCGGCTGGCCATCGACATGAAGCTGCAGCTGGACGCGACCATCCTGTATGCCCTGGGCGTGGATTCCAAGGCGGTCACCAACCAGGACATGCGCCTGGAGAGCCCGTTCAGCACCTATCATGTCAAAGGCCTGCCGGCCGGTCCGATCTGCAATCCATCCACGGACTCCATCCGGGCCGTCCTGGCGCCGGCTACCACGGACTACATCTACTATGTTCTGAATCCTCAGACAGGCAAGCATTTCTTCACCGCTTCCTATGATGAGTTCCTGGCAAAAAAGAAAGAATTTAACGGCGGCGGGTCGACCACCCCGGTGACCACGCCCGGTACCCAGCCGGTCGAGACCGAGCCCCAGAATCCTTATCCGGGACCGGTTGGGCTGCCCTTTGAAGTGCTGCCCGCTACGAAGCCGTCCCAGACGGCAGCGCCGGCCACCACCACTCCATCAGTACCCTAGGAGGACCCATGAGCATCACGGATCCACAAACAAAACAATATCTCCGGGAAATCGCCGCGCTCAAAGGCGACCCCAGGCTCACCGCCCTCGAAGAGTATGCCTCGCGCCGCTTCATTCCCATCATCCACAAGGAAGCGGCCGATTGTCTGCTCTATTTTTTGCGTACGCAGAAAGCCGGACGCGTTCTGGAACTTGGTGCAGCCATGGGGTACTCCGCCATTGTCATGGCGGGAGCATCCCCTGAAATAACGATCGATACCATTGAGCGGGACCCCGGCATGATTGCCCTGGCCCGGCAGAATATCAAGGCCTTCGGTCTGGATGATCGCATCACTCTGCACGAGGGGGACATCCTCCAGGTGCTGGACGATCTGACCGGTCCCTATGACTTTGTCTTCATCGATGCCGGCAAGAGCCATTATCGAGAGTACCTGGAAAAAATTTTGCAGCTGATCTCACCCGGGGCGATGATCATCTGCGACAACATTCTGGTTCGAGGTCTGATTGCGCACGAAGGCGTGGAGCGCAAGCACTCCACCATTATCATGAACATGCGGCAGTTTATCGAGGAGGTTTCTCAGGACGAGCGGTTCCATTCCATGGTGCTGCCGGTGGGAGACGGACTTCTCATTATCAAATGTAAGGAATAAGCGATGAATCGAAATACGAAACCTGAACTTCTGGCTCCAGCCGGAAGCCTGTCCAAATTAAAAGTTGCGATCGACTACGGCGCCGACGCGGTCTACCTGGGCGGAAACCGCCTGAATCTGCGGGCTTTTGCCGACAATTTCTCCGATGCGGAGATGCAGGAAGGCATCGAGTACGCTCACAGCCGGGGGCGCAAGGTCTACATGACGCTGAACGTGTTCCCGCACAACGAAGATCTCGAGGGGCTGGAGGACTACCTGCGCAGCGTCCGGGACCTGGGCATCGATGCCCTGATTGTGTCGGACCCGGGCATCATCATGACCTGCCGGGAAGTCATTCCCGAGATGGAGCTCCATCTGTCCACCCAGGCCAACAACGTCAACTACCGTTCTGCCATGTTCTGGCACCAAAACGGAGTGAAACGGATCGTTCTGGCCCGGGAGCTGACCCTGGAGGAAATCCGCGATCTCATTGCCAGAACGCCGGATACGCTGGAAATTGAAGCCTTTGTTCATGGCTCCATGTGCATGGCCTACTCCGGCCGCTGCCTGCTGTCCAGCTACATGGTGGGCCGTGACGCCAATCGCGGCGAATGCGCCCAGCCCTGCCGCTACAAGTACTACCTGGTCGAAGAAAAGCGGCTGGATCAGCCGATGGAAATTCTCGAAGACGAACGGGGCACCTACATCATGAACTCCAAGGACCTGTGCATGATCCAGCACATTCCCGAGCTGATGGAATCCGGCATTGTATCCTTCAAGATCGAGGGCCGGATGAAGTCTGAGTATTATGTCGCAGCCATCGTCAAGGCCTATCGCGCCGCCATGGATGCCTATCTGGCCGACCCGGCCAATTACCGCTATGACCCCAAATGGATGGAACTGCTGGAAAAGGTCAGCCACCGCAAGTACCATACCGGCTTCTACTTTGGCCGCGGCAACTCGCAAATCTATGAATCCTCGACCTATGTCCGGGATTATGACATCGTCGCTGCCGTTGTCCGCCGGGAAGCGGACGGACGCTATTTCATGCATGAGAAGAACCGCATCTTCCCCAATACGGAAGTGGAGGTGCTGCGCGCCAGAGGCGATGTCTTCCGGACGACGCTCACCAATTTCCGGGATGTAGAGGGCAGCCCCATTGAAGTGGCCAACAAGGCGGCCATGTATTTCAGCTGCGACTGCCCGGATCAGCTGGAAGCAGGGGATCTGATCATTCAGACCACCGGCGAAGTGAAATACGTGTTTTAAGCAAAAGGGGGGTCACAGGACCGCCCTTTTCCTGTAAACTGAAAAGGAAAGCAAGGCTTCCAGAAGCCGCCGGAATGGGCTGAGGCCAACCTGAATTGGCCGAAATTCCGTTCCAAATCAGCCTGATGAGGGGATGTAACAATGAAGAAACCAGTCTTAATCGGAATAACCGGCGGCACCGGATCAGGGAAAAGCACGGTAGCCAACGCCATCTATAACAGCTTCGGTGAAAAATCAATCTGCATGATCTCACAGGATTCCTACTATAAAGATCAGAGCCACCTGTCCTTCGAGGATCGGGTGAAAACCAACTATGACCACCCGATGGCCTTCGATACGGATCTGCTCATCGATCATCTGCAGCGTCTGCTGGCCGGCCAGCCCATCGAAATGCCCACCTATGACTTCACCATCCATAACCGGACCAAAGAGGTCAAAATCGTTGAACCCAGGGACATCATCATTGTGGAAGGCATCCTGGTTCTGGATGACAAGCGCCTGCGCGATCTGCTGGATATCAAGATCTATGTCGACACCGATGCCGATATCCGGATTCTGCGTCGTCTGGTGCGGGACATCGAGGAACGCGGCCGTTCCGTGACCTCTGTCGTGGACCAGTACCTGTCGGTGGTTCGCCCCATGCACATGCAGTTCACCGAACCGTCCAAGCGCTATGCGGACCTGATCATCCCGGAAGGCGGCCACAATAAAGTTGCCATCGATGTCATGGTGCGCTCAGTCAAAGCCCTCATTGAAGAATAGACCTGCCACTCACAAATTCCACTGACCTAAGAGAAAGCCCGTAAACCTTCGTGCTGAATGGTTTACGGGCTTTCTCTGCTGAATCCGAAGGGGATATCCCGGATGCGGTTATTCTGACAAATCGGTCTCCGGAATTTTGGTCACATCAACCCAGCGACTATGGGGAATGAACTGATCGAGCTGGGACATGGTCATCTCGACATGGCTGTTGGCGGAGCCGGCAGCCGGATATACCGAAGGGAAGCGCCGCAGGGATTCATCCAGGTATACCTGTACGCCTTCGGGCACGGCGAAGGGGCAGACTCCGCCGGCGGCGTGTCCCGTCAGTTCTTCGGTCCGCTCGAAGGGCAGCATTTTCGCCTTGGTTCCAAACGTATCCTTGTACTTTCGGTTATCCACTCTCGCATCGCCTGCTACGACGACCAGCACAACGCTTTCCCCGACAAAAAACGACAGGGTCTTGGCAATGCGGCATTCTTCCGTACCAATCGCCCGGGCGGCTTCCGGCACCGTACCGGAGGATTCCTCCGTTTCC
>JABNAD010000459.1_pt1 | contig 24003 bp, 25 predicted proteins | sample 7240381 | NCBI WGS metagenome assembly JABNAD01 (sample SAMN11332834, study PRJNA596920) | anaerobic digester metagenome | biome: digested sludge; isolation source: digested sewage sludge-derived enrichment culture grown on H2/CO2 | place: Germany: Goettingen
ACCCCCGACACTGCGGATATGAGCCGCATGCTCTAACCGTCTGAGCTACCTCGCCGTATTCGCGGTTTCGGGTCTCCCCGAAAGCGAAGTCGGTTAATATAGAGGGGGCTTTCAAATGGCAAGCACTTTTTTTCCGGTATCGCGATTTTGGCGATTTGCCTCTTGGACGGGTTTGGGTTAGTGCCTATTAGAAGTTCATCGGAACATGTCAGGCTCCCGGAGAATTGGGTTCCGGGACACGAGAAGGAGGTCGACATGATTGCCAACAAGCGTATCCACATTCGCAAGGACTGCCTTGTGCCCGTCCGCTACACCTACGAGGGACAGCACAAGACGCATTACGCCCGCATGATCAACTACGGCGACGGCGGGCTCTGCCTCAAGACCAGGACGCCCATCGAGCCGGGGGCCAAGCTTGAGCTCTCCCTGGAGGGCTACAGCCCCAAGGAATCCGCCCTCGGCGAATTCGACCGCTATCCCGTGGCCGTCTGCTGGACCAAGCAGATTCCCGAGCGGGGGCTGCCGGTTTACGAGACCGGGCTGAAGTACAGAGGGTAAAGGGCCGGCCATCCGGCCCTTTTTTTGCGCCTTACGCCCGCGGGCCGTTCCAGAGAATGTTTGCGGGCAGCTTCTTGACGGCTCTGGTGCCGGTCATGACCATGGCCTGCATGAGTCCCGTACGCAGAGTCTGGGCGTAGGCCGCAACGCCCTCGGTCAGGCCGCCCATGGCCGCGATGCTGAAGGGCCTGCCGAGCATGACCGCGTCGGCCCCGAGGGCCAGCATCTTCAGCACGTCCCCGCCGCTGCGGATTCCTCCGTCCGCGATGATGGCGATCTTTCCCTTCATTTCCTTCGCGATGCCGGGCAGCACCTTCGCCGTTCCCGGCGTGTGGTCGAGCACCCGACCGCCATGGTTGGAGACGACGATGGCGTCCGCTCCCGCCTCCGCGGCCAGGCGGGCATCCTCCACGGTCATCACGCCCTTGACGATGAACTTGAGGCCGGCCCTGGCGATGATCTCGCGCAGGGTGTCCACCGGCTTGGGGGAAACCGGCCGTCCCATCTTGCGCAGGGTGATGAGGCCGGCGGCGTCGATGTCCATGCCGACGACGGATGCGCCCGTGTCCCTGGCCTTGGCGAGCTTGTCGTAGAGTTCCGCGTCCTCCCAGGGCTTGATGAAGGGAATGCCGTGTCCGCCCGCGGCCGCGATGGCCGCGAAACCGGCTTCATGAATGAAGGGCGGGACACCGTCGCCGGTGCATCCGACGATCCCGGCCTGCCTGCAGCCGTCGATGATGGCGGTGATGTACTCCTCTTCGGACCTTTTTCCACCCATGTTGAAGGACACGCCGCCGATGGGCGCCGCCATGACGGGCATGGACAGCTCAAGGCCCAAGAGGGACGTGCCGGTGTCCGGCTCGGTGATGTCGTGCACGAGGCGCATGTTGAACGTGCAGTCCGCCAGGGCCTGCACGTTGGCCATGAAGGCCGACCCCGTGCCCAGGCCGCCCATGCCCGGCACCTCGCCGGCGCAGGCCTTCCCGTTGCAGACAGGGCAGACGCGGCAGTAGCCCGTCATCAGGTCGCGGGCGGTTTTGCGAATTTCCTTCATGAGTTCATGCTCCTTTCTTTGAGGTGAATACGATTTCCCTGGTATGTTCGAGATGTTCCGTCATGGCGGCGCAGGCTCCGTCCTCATCTCCCAGGCGCAACGCCGTCAGGATTTTCCTGTGGTCCTCGAGGGCCTTGCGGCTGCGCTCCGGCGACTGCAACGCCTCGTCACGGCTCTCGGAAAGCACGTCGTGCATCTGCTCCATGAGCCTGACGATGGCGTGGTTGCCCGTGGCGGCCGCGATGGTGTCGTGGAGGTTCTGGTCTATCTCCAGGACAGCCTCCCCGTGCCTCACGGCATTCTCGTAGTCCTGCATGAGTCCGTCCAGCCGTTCGAGGGTGCCCGGCGATACGCGCTGGGCCGCGAGGCGCGCGATTTGCGGCTCAAGCAGCAGGCGAAGCTCGAAAATGTCTTCGAGCCTGTGCCGTTCCCGGGCGAAGGCCTCTCCGAGTTGCCTGGCCAGTTCCGCCTGGCTGGCTGCCGAGATGAACGTCCCGGCCCCCGGCCTGCTTTCGAGCAGCCCGGCTTGCTCCAGACTCTTGATGGCCTCGCGCATGGAGTTGCGCGACACGCCGAAGAGCGCCGCCAGACTGCGTTCCGGAGGCAGGCGGTCGCCTGGTTTCAGGTCGTCCGCTTCGACAAGCTCCTGCAGACGCCGGGTGATTTCTTCGTAGATTCTTTTTTGCTGTTGCGGTGTACTCAAGGTTGTGCTCCCGTGAAATTGGTCCTACCAATATTGCGGGGAGTGGTCAAAGGCAAGGGGTGCGGACCCCGGTACGCGTGCCCATCGGGGCGAAAATCGGAATAACCCGGCAGCGGGGAGGACAGCATGGACGACAGACGCATCATGGAAGTGTTTGAGGCCTATTTCGAAAAGTACAAGAAAACCGAAGGGGACCGCACGAGCTGGTCCGCGCACTGGACGGTCTATGCGGCCGGCCGCAGCTTCGAGATCAATATGACCAAGTGTCCGCGGGGAACGACCTTCAAGCTCTTCGCCGACAGGAAAAAGCTCGGTGAGATCGAGGGCTGGGACGCGTTTCTGGGTAGTCTGGACAGGCTCGAAAGTGAATACGGCCCGGTTTTCGAACGAGGCGACTTCTTCGCGCAGATGGAGGAAATGCTCTGAGCCTGCCGGGCCTGACATCCTCGGAGGCCATGCGGATCAGCTGCCCGCCAGGGCGATGATCACGGCTCCGGCCGTCATCCAGGCCGTGCCGTGAAGGCGATGGCGCAGCAGGGGCTGGTGAAAGACGAAGCGCTCGAAACCGAGGGCGAAGAGCCCGTTCAGGCGCTTGATGGACAGCATGTACGCCACAGTGGTCATGGAGACGGCGGCGAAATGGCAGATGATGTGCAGGTACAGGCACAGGCCGAGGCTCAGGGCATGGCCCGCCCTGGGGCGTAGTTCCCGCAGCCTGACATGTCCGATGATCGCCAGGAAGACGAGCAGCGCCAGATTGTGGGCTAGGCTGAAGATGCATCCCGCGTACAGGGGGCTGGAGAGCAGGATGAGCTTCTTGCCCATGACCGAGGCCACGCTCCAGACCAGCGCCGCGGCCAGCATGAGCATGGACCCGCGCTCCTGCAGGACGGCCTTGAAGGGGGCCCAGATGCCTGCGTCCTTCTCCGCGTACAGGAGGTAGCCCCCGGCCACGGTGACCAGAACGCCGAGGCAGCCAAGCATGGACGGGGTTTCGCCCAGCGCGACGAAGCCGGTCGCGAGGACGAATGCCGGCGTGAAGGCCATGAAGGGCACGGTCAGGGACAGGGGCGAGCTCTTGAAGGACCAGCTTTGCAGGTAGAATCCAAGCGCGTTGATCGGCACGAGGGCCGCCAGTACGGTCCAGAAGCCGGGTTCGAGCCGCGGCGCGTCCAGAAAGGGGAGCGTCAGGGCGAACAGCGGCAGGCTGGTCATGAGCGGCGCGGCGACCGCCGAGGAGGGCGAGGCGTGCTCGAACCCGTGGCGGGTCAGCGCGGCCTCGGTAGCGGAAAAGAGGGCGGTCCCGAGGGAGAGCAGTATCCAGAGCATGATGTCGTCTCCGGGCCGGGGAGGCGCCGAGGAACCGCTGCGCTGCACCAGGCCCGCCTGTTCCCGGTCATTCCGGAGCGGGGTGTCGCCTTCGGTTCCCGGAGGGTTTGCGCCGGGTCAACCGGCATGGCCTGCCCGCCTAGCGGAAGATCGCGTCGGCTTCCTGGCGGCGAAGGTCGGTGACGGCGATCTTCATTTTCTCCACGACATTGCGTATGTCCTGGCCGTCGCCTTCGATCCCGGACATGAGGGACTCGGTGAAGGCGCTCTCGGCCTTGTTGAGGACGTTGCACTGCAGCAGATAGTCCGTCTTGCTGCGATACCCCGACCGGATCAGGGCCTCGGGCGTGCCGCCATGGGCTTCGAAGAGCGTGCGGTAATGATCCGTGAGGACGCGCATCCAGTCCTGGAACAGGGCGCGGGATTGCTCCGGGATTGCGCCCGCGCTTTCGAGCAGGCGGGCCGTATCGACAGGCGCGCCTGTCTCCTGTTCGTCCATGACCGCGTCGAGAGCGAGGCGGCGCGGTTTGGTGTAGTTCTGGACGAATTCTCCCAACCCGCTCGAATATTGTTTCATTTTTTGCGCGAAGAAGACGAAGAATACCGGGACGAAGATCATCCACAAGGGCGGTTTGGGCTTGTCGAGCACGCAAGCGGCCAGCTTGTTGGCGAACTTCTGCTCGTACTCAAGGATGATCTGTTTTTTTTGGACTGTCGTACTCATGGAATGTTCAGTAGTGAGAGCGCCCCGGACGGTCAAGGTCGGTTTTGGGGAGCCCCCGCCCATCTCACGGGACCATGACCGCCTGTGCGCGTATCCCGGCGGGCAACACGATCCCGAAACGGTCCAGTTCATATGTACTGAACGTGTACGTTCCGGCCTGGGCGGTTTGCGGAGCAATGGCGCCCGGCGGGGTTCCGGAAAGTATCCGGCGGGCGATTTCCCCAGCTGCCACCCCCTGGTCGAATGCGCTCAGCACATGCCCGCCGATGGTTTTTCCCCTGCCCACGGCGAAATCCCAGAAGGCGAAGATCGGAACGGGGGTGTTGGCGTTGGCCCAGGCCAGGACCTCGTCCTCGGGCACATGCCTGCCGGCGCTGTCGCGCAGGGTGTGGTAAAGCCCGATGTAGACAGTGTCGAACCCTTCGGCCCGGGCGTTCAGGAGGGCTTCCCGCCATTTGTCGACGAGGGAGAACTGCTTCAGTTCGACCCGCACCTTGCCGAGATCGAGATGCGATCTGCCTCCGAAGGCCTCGTGAACCACCGCATCGGAAGTCGCATCGGAGTCGAAGAGGATGAGGACCTTGGTGTCCTCGGTGTTCACGAGTTTGCACATAGAGTGCAGGGAGCGCTTCAGCAGGGGGCGTTCGAGGACCCCCGTCATGTTCGGGGCGGGAAAGAGACCGTAATCGCGCGGGTTGCGGTTTATCCCGAGGTACACGACGGGTGTGGGGCCGTTTTTCAGGCGGGGGCCAAGGAATTTTGCGGCGATGTCGTCACAGAGGATGACGAGGCTCCACGCCGTGCCGCGGACTTCCTCCCACACCTTGTCCGCCCGCGCGGGGTGTTCTTCCTTGGGCGTGCGTTTGGTGTCGAGGTAGAAGTGGCGGATGGACGCGTCCCGGGGCAGGGACTGCAGGAGTCCCTCCGTGAGGCTTTGTTCCCACGCGTACTCCTTGTGATAGCTGTGGATGATGCTTATGGTGGTATCTGAAATGGCCGCGGAAGCGTGGAAGAGGATCGCGATGAGCGATATGAGAAAAATCCGCACTGCTTTCCCCCGGTGGTGGATGTGGTCATTTTTTTTATACCATCCTACAGGCCAAAGAACAACATGAACGCACCCGAGATGTCGCTTTCCCTTCTCGCCTGCAAGAATGCCTGCCGCCGCGGAACTGAAACGGGGGAGAGGGGGGTAGGGTTCGGGCGATCCGGCAGGAGCGTCTCGTTTCTCGTCCTGAGCGCGCTGCTTTCCATTGCCCTGCACTCGATTCTCCTGCTGGGGCTGGACCTCCGGACGGTCGTGCGTGATGGGGGCAGAACTCTCCAGCTCGATATCGTGGCTCCCGCGGCCAAACCGGTTTCGGAGCCGCCCGCGGCGCCTCGGGAAGTGCCTGCGCCTTCCGCCGAAGTCCGGACCAAGGACGCGCCAAAGCCCCCGGTCCGGCCGCCTGCCACTCGGCTCAAGCAGGCCCGGCATCCTGCGGCCGCAAAGGTCGTAGCGTCCGAGGTCCCGGTCAGGAGCCCCGGTCCGGCGGCCAAACCGGAAACCATTCCGAACGAGTCCCGCAGCCCCGAGGCGACGCGGCAGGCAGCCGTGCCCATCGGGCAGGTGGCGCAGCGGCCCGACGCGACGATCCTGGCCAACGAGTCGGGGCAGGACGCCCTCAAGCATGGCGCCGAGGCCAGGTTCATGCATGGCGTGGCCACGGAAGAGTTCGTGGAGGAGAACTACGTCGGCGAGTACACCCTGCGCGACTCCAGCCGTGTCTGGATCGAGGACGACCGGGCCCGCAGCGGCCACCTCATCCTGCACGCAGAGGGGATGGGGCTGCACCGAACGCTCTACCGTTTCAACCGCTTCATCTATGTCTACGGCGACACGTCCGATTCCCCGTCTCCGATCCTCGGGTCGGTGACGTTCTTTTCCGACGGCTACCACATTCACCAGTTCCTGTGGCAGCACAATTCGACAACAGCCCATTTTCCCCGCAGAAAATAGCGAGTCCTCCCCATGTCCGGCCGTACGCGGCCGCGTTTCGGCGCGGGAGTCCCGTCAAGTCTCACGCGAATGTGTAAGGGCGCCGGCACCTTGTGTCTGGCCGCGTAGAGTCGTACGGGCGGTTTCTTATGGTTGATTGATCAGTTTATTTTCGCGATTTGTAACATGATTTATTAAAAAATAACATTATCCGTGTTCAGATCTGGGTAAAATTGCTTTGTTTCGCGCAATATGTCTCAAAATAGTATGCGGATCTGGGTAATCGTGAATTTCGATCCAAAGCGCGTTGACATATTGAATATTTAGAAGATATCGAAGCGTTCGTGAAAAAAAGGCCGAAGTCTCTGCACGCTATTACCTTTTTGAAGGAGGAGGGTATGAGTTTAAGCAGACGTGAGTTCGTCAAACTGTGCTCCGCAGGTGTCGCCGGACTGGGCATTTCCCAGATCTATCATCCGGGCATCCTGCATGCCATGACCGAAGGGGCGAAGAAGGCCCCGGTCATCTGGGTACAGGGTCAGGGCTGCACCGGGTGTTCCGTGTCCCTGCTCAACGCCGTTCATCCCCGGATCAAGGAGATCCTGCTGGATGTCATCAGCCTTGAGTTCCATCCCACCGTCATGGCCAGCGAAGGCGAGATGGCGCTTGAGCACATGTACGCCATCGCCGAAAAGTTCAAGGGCAACTTCTTCCTGCTGGTCGAAGGTGCCATCCCCACTGCCAAGGAAGGCCGCTACTGCATCGTCGGTGAAACCCTTGACGCCAAGGGCCATCACCACGAAGTGACCATGGTCGAGCTGATCAGGGATCTTGCGCCCAAGTCCCTGGCCACAGTGGCCGTCGGCACCTGTTCCGCGTACGGCGGCATCCCCGCCGCCGCCGGCAACGTCACCGAAGCCAAGAGCGTGCGTGACTTCTTTGCCGCCGAAAAGATCGACAAGCTGCTGGTCAACGTGCCCGGATGCCCGCCCCATCCGGACTGGATGGTCGGTACCCTGGTCGCCGCCTGGAGCCATGTCCTCAACCCGAAAGAGCACCCGCTGCCCGAGCTTGATGACGAAGGCCGCCCGATGCTCTTCTTCGGCGACAACATCCACGAAAACTGCCCGTACCTCGAAAAGTACGATGCGTCGGATTTCGCCCCCACCTTCACCAAGCCCGGCTGCAAGGCCGAGCTCGGCTGCAAGGGCCCGTCCACCTATGCCGACTGTTACAAGCGCCGCTGGAACAACGGCATCAACTGGTGTGTCGAAAACGCCGTGTGCATCGGCTGTGTGGAACCGGATTTCCCGGATGGGAAGTCTCCTTTCTATGTAGCGGAATAATCAAGGAGGACGCACGTGTCACAAGCAGCTAATCCCGCCACTGACGGGAAAATCAAGATTGCCATCGACCCGTTGACCAGGGTCGAGGGTCACCTCAAGATCGAGGTCGAAGTCAAGGACGGCAAGGTCGTCGACGCCAAGTGCTCCGGCGGCATGTTCCGCGGGTTCGAGCAGATTCTCAAAGGCCGCGATCCCCGGGATTCCTCCCAGATCGTGCAGCGCATCTGCGGCGTCTGCCCCACGGCCCACTGCACCGCTTCGGTCATGGCCCAGGACGAGGCCTTCGGCGTGAAGGTCCCGACCAACGGACGCATCACCCGCAACCTGATCTTCGGCGCCAACTACCTGCAGTCCCACATCCTGCACTTCTACCATCTGGCCGCCCTGGACTACGTCAAGGGTCCCGATGTCTCTCCCTTCGTGCCCAGATACGCCAACGCCGATCTGCTCACGGACCGCATCAAGGACGGCGCCAAGGCCGAGGCCACGAACACCTACGGTCTGAACCAGTACCTGAAGGCCCTTGAAGTCCGCCGCGTCTGCCACGAGATGGTGGCCATGTTCGGCGGCCGCATGCCGCACGTCCAGGGCATGGTCGGCGGTGGCGCGACCGAGATTCCCACCGCCGAGAAGCTGGCCGAATACGCCGCCCGCTTCAAGGAAGTGCAGAAGTTCGTGGTCGATGAATACCTGCCCCTCATCTACACCCTGGGCTCCGTGTACACCGACCTGTTCGCGACCGGCATCGGCTACAAGAACGTCATCGCCTTCGGCGTCTTCCCGCAGGACGACGAGCAGAAGACCTTCCTGCTCAAGCCCGGCGTCTACCTCGACGGCAAGGACGAAGCCTTCGATCCCAAGCTGATCAAGGAATACGTAGGTCATTCCTTCTTCGACTATTCCGCTCCCGGCGGCCTGCACTACAGCGTCGGCGAGACCGTCCCCAACCCGGACAAGAAGGGCGCCTACAGCTTCGTCAAGGCCCCCCGCTACAAAGACAAGCCCTGCGAAGTGGGCCCCCTGGCCCGCATGTGGGTGGAAAACCCCGAGCTCAGCCCCGTCGGCCAGAAGCTCCTCAAGGACCTCTACGGCATCGAGGCCAAGAACTTCCGCGATCTGGGCGACAAGGCCTTCTCCATCATGGGCCGCCACGTGGCCCGCGCCGAGGAGACCTGGATGGTTGCCGTGGCCGTTGAGAAATGGCTCAAGGACGTCAAGGCCGGCGAAGAGACCTACGCCAAGCCCGAGCTCCCGGACGTCGGCGAAGGCACCGGCTTCACCGAGGCTCCCCGCGGCGCCCTGCTGCACTACCTGAAGATCAAGGACAAGAAGATCGACAACTACCAGGTCGTGTCCGCCACCCTCTGGAACGCCAACCCCCGCGACGACATGGGGCAGCGCGGCCCCATCGAGGAAGCGCTCATCGGCGTGCCGGTTCCGGACATCAAGAACCCCGTCAACGTCGGGCGCCTCGTTCGCGCCTTTGACCCGTGACTGGGCTGTGCCGTGCACGTGCTGCACGCTGAGACCGGTGAAGAACACGTCATCAACGTTGACTGATTCGCATCCGATGGATCATGAAGGGCCGGGCGACCGGCCCTTTTTTTTGAACGACGCCACAACGCAACGCGCCGCAACCCGATGGCGCAGGATTTCGGAGAGCATGGCATGAAAAGACTTCTGGTGCTTGGGGTGGGGAATCTGCTGCTGACCGACGACGGGGCGGGGGTGCACGCGGTGCAGGACCTGTCCCGGGAGGAGGAGTGGAACCACGATGAGGTCGATTTCCTGGACGGCGCGACCTTCACCCAGGACATTTTCTACGTTTTCCAGGAATACGAGCGGGTGCTCGTCCTCGATTGCGTCAAGGGCGGGCGCGAGCCCGGCACCATCTACCGCTTCACCGAGGACAACCTGCGGGAGAACGGGGAACAGCGCCTCTCGCTGCACGACATCGACCTCCTCGATTCCCTCAGGATGGCGGAACTGCTCGGCCACAAGCCGCAGACCCTCATCGTCATCGGCATCGAACCCCTGACCATCAGCGACTGGTCCATGGAACTGTCCGAACCCGTCAAGGCGAAGTACCCGAAGTATCTGGAGGCCGCCCGGCGGGAAATACGCGCCCTGCTGGCCTGACATCAATATAAAAGGCTCCGCCGGCAGAAACCGACGGAGCCTTTCTTCTTTTCACACATCCGGACTTATTCTTTCTTGCCTTCCTTCGATTCGGCCGGCGCAGCCTTGGCGGCAGGGGCTTCCTGGCCTGGAGCCTGGGCGCCCTGGGGTTCGAATTCCTTGCGCATTTCCTCGGTCAGGGTTTCGAGCTTCGGCACCACGCCCTGCATGTAGGTGCGGGCCACGGTCATGCTCTGCTGCATGAGTTCGGGCATCTTGGCCGTGACCTTCTTGCCAAGGTCGGACTTGTAGAAATCCACCAGACCCTTGGTCTCCTCTTCGGTGAACACGGACGTGTACAGGTCCAGGTACTGCGTCTTGACCTTGTCCCAGGCCATGTCCTCCTTGAGGATGGCGTCGAAGCGCTTGGAGTACTTGTCGAGTTTCGGCTTGTCGGCTTCCTGGATGTTCATCTGCGCAGTGATCTGCTGGAAGATCATGGTCACCTGGGCCTTCATCTTTTCCATGACCATATCACCCTCGGTGATCTTGATCAGTTCCTCGGCCAGGGCCCGGTGCTCCTTTTCCCCGGCAACGGCGGTGGAGCAGGCAAGCATGAAACACAAAACAAAGGCAAACTTTTTCAACATGTTGTCTCCTTAAGAGAAAGGCGGGGGATCGGTTGTTCGGGCAGGGTGGATATGTGACGCACGCATGCCGGAGGGCAGGCGGATATCGCCTGGACGGCTGGTTTCTAGTCCAAGCGGACGCGGTTGACAAGGGGCGCGGCGACGGGCCCGAGCCCGCCACCGCGCGAAGCGTGTCAGAGTTCGACAGTAACGAGAGAGGCCGCTTTCTTCGCCTTGTCCACGGCCTTGTCGATGCTTTCGTCCCGGGCCACGACCACGCCCATGCGGCGCTTGCCGCCAACCTCGGGCTTGCCGAAGAGGCGCAGGTCCGTGTCCGGTTCGGCCAGGGCGGCTTCGAGGTTGCCGAAGCGGACCCGGCTGGATGACCCTTCGACCAGGATGACGCTGGAGGCCGATGGGCCATGCTGGCGGATGGCCGGGACGGGCAGGCCGAGGATGGCCCGGGCGTGCAGGGCGAACTCCGAGAGGTCCTGGGAGATGAGGGTCACCAGGCCCGTGTCGTGGGGGCGCGGGGAGACCTCGCTGAAATAGACCGTGTCGCCCTTGATGAACAGTTCCACGCCGAAGATGCCGCGGCCGCCCAGGGCGCCCGTCACGGCCTCGGCCATGCGCCGGGCCTCGGCCAGGGCTGCGGGGCTCATGGGTTGGGGCTGCCAGGACTGCTGGTAGTCTCCGTCCTTCTGGTAGTGTCCGATGGGCTCGCAGAAGGTCGTGCCGCCGATGTGGCGCACGGTCAGCAGGGTGATCTCGTAGTCGAAGTCCACGAAGCCCTCGACGATGACCTTGCCCTTGCCTGTGCGGCCGCCTTCCTGAGCGTATTTCCACGATTTTTCGGCGTCGGCCGGAGTCTTGACCACCGACTGCCCCTTGCCCGAGGAGCTCATGATGGGCTTGACCACGCACGGCGTGCCCACGGCCTCCACGGCCGCCAGGTATTCCTCGTAGGTTTCGGCGAAGCGGTAGGGCGAGGTGGCCAGACCCAGTTCCTCGGCCGCAAGGCGGCGGATGCCCTCGCGGTTCATGGTCAGCTTGGCGGCGCGGGCCGTGGGGATGACCGTGAACCCTTCGGCCTCCAGTTCCAGCAGGGTGTCCGTGGCGATGGCCTCGATCTCGGGGACGATGTAGTCCGGCCGTTCGCTTTCGATGATGCGGCGCAGGGCCAACCCGTCGAGCATGGACACCGTGTGGGAGCGGTGGGCGACCTGCATGGCCGGGGCGTTTTCGTACCTGTCCACGGCGACGACCTCGACGCCGAGGCGCTGCAGTTCGATGACCACTTCCTTGCCCAGTTCGCCGGAGCCGAGCAGGAGCACCTTGGTGGCCGTGGGGGAGAGGGGGGTTCCTATGTGCGCCATGTGTACCTCGCAGTAGAATTGATGTGTTCGGTGGCCGAAGCCCTAGCCCAAGTCGCCGCGGTTGGCCAGAGCGGGGAGGGGATAAGGCTTGACGCATGCCCGCGCCGCGGGCCATAGATCGGGACTTTCCTGAGGATCGGAGGTTCCATGAACAAATTCGTATTGTCGGTCATCGGCAAGGACAAGCCGGGCATCCTGGCAAAAATATCGACCATTCTGTTTGCGCACGGCTGCAACATCGAGGACGTCAGCCAGACCATCCTGCAGACGGAGTTCGCATCCATATTCATCGTGCTCAACCCCGAAGGGCATCCCCTGGACAAGATGGGAGCCGCCCTGAACGAGGCCCTGGTCGACATGGGGCTGAGCGCCCACCTGAGCCCCATGACCCAGGCCGCCGCTCCGGCCCCGGCCCAGAGCCAGCCCTTCGTCATCACCACCCGCGGGGTGGACAAGCCCGGCACCATCTCGGCCGTGACCTCGGCCATCGCCTCCCTGGCCTGCAACGTGGTCAACTTCCGGGCCATCATCACCCAGGAGGACGGCGTGGACGAGATGATCATGATCTTCGAGGTCGACATGCCCGGGGGCGTCGAGCACCGGCAGCTGCGCCAGGTCATGCAGCAGGTCTGCGCCGGCTTCGGTCTGGACGTGTCGGTCCAGCACCGCGAAATTTTCGAAACGATTCACCGAGTCTAGGAGGCCGGACATGCTTAACGACCGCGAGGTCCTCTCCACCCTGTCCATGATCAAGAACGAGAATCTGGACGTGCGCACAGTGACGCTTGGCATCAGCCTGCTCGAATGCGCGTCCCACGATCTCCCGCGTTTCACCGACGCCATATACAAACGCATCACCACCCTGGCCAAGGATCTTGTCGCCGTCTGCGACGAGGTCGGCGACCGCTACGGCATCCCCGTGGTCAACAAGCGCATCTCCGTCAGCCCCATCGCAGTGGCCGCCGCGCCCTTCGACAGCCGCGGCATGGTCGAGGTGGCCAAGACACTGGACCAGGCCGCCCGGGACGTGAAGGTCGACTTCATCGGCGGCTTCGGCGCCCTGGTCGAGAAGGGCATGGCCAAGGGCGATCTGGCCCTCATCGAGGCCATCCCCGAGGCTCTGGACGTGACCGAGCGCATGTGCTCCTCCGTCAACGTGGCCTCGACCCGCGCCGGCATCAACATGGACGCCGTGGGGCTCATGGGCCGCACCATCAAGGCCGCGGCCGAGCGCACCAAGGACCGCGACGGTCTGGGCTGCGCCAAGCTCGTGGTCTTCGCCAACATCCCCGAGGACGTGCCCTTCATGGCCGGGGCCTACCTGGGCGTGGGCGAGGCCGGTTCCGTCATCAACGTCGGGGTCAGCGGCCCCGGCGTGGTCAGGAAGGCCATCGACCGCGCCCTGCAGGACAACCCCGGCGCCCATCTCGGCGAACTGGCCGACGTCATCAAGCGTACGGCCTACAAGGTCACGCGCGTGGGCGAGATCATCGGCCGCGAAGTGGCCCGCATCCTGGCCGTGGAGTTCGGTATCGTGGACCTGTCCCTGGCCCCGACGCCCAACGTCGGCGACAGCGTCGGCGAGATCTTCCAGTCCCTGGGCCTGGGGGCCATCGGCGTACCCGGTTCGACGGCGGCCCTGGCCATGCTCAACGACGCGGTCAAGAAGGGCGGCGCTTTCGCCAGTTCCCGCGTGGGCGGCCTGAGCGGCGCCTTCATCCCCGTCAGCGAGGACCTGAACATCGCCGCAGCGGCAGCCGGCGGACAGCTCTGCCTGGAGAAGCTCGAGGCCATGACCGCGGTCTGCTCCGTGGGCCTGGACATGGTCGCCCTGCCCGGCGACACCACGGCCGAGACCATTTCGGCCATCATCGCCGACGAGATGGCCATCGGCATGATCAACAAGAAGACCACGGCCGCCCGGCTCATCCCCGTGCCCGGCAAGAAGGCCGGCGACAAGGTGCATTTCGGAGGCCTGCTGGGCGAGGCCGAGATCATGCCCGTGCGCAGCAACGCCGTCTCGGGCGGTTTCGTCGGCCGCGGCGGGTCCATTCCCGCGCCGTTGCAGGCCCTCATCAACTGAGGTTGAGCCGTGGGCGCTTTTGCGCTAGCGGGTGCGGCAGACGAGACAGCATCTGGAGGGAGTCATGAAAACCAGGGAAGCATTCGGGAAGGACCGCGTGGCCGTCGGCCTGGCCGTCGGGACCATTCTGCTCCTCTTCGTCTTTTTCTACGCCCTGCACCGGAACGTGGAGGGCCTCGGACGCGAGATCGAGGACCTGAAACGGCTCAACAGCGCGGTGCTTGAACTTGATGCGCGCCATGCCGTCCTCGACGGCAAGGTCACCGAACTGGCGACCCTGCCGCGCCGTACGTCGGCCATGGCCATGGAGAACCAGGTCAAGGCAATGGCCCACGCGGCCGAAGATCTCGACCGCCGTCTAGACGGCAGGCAGCGGGAGCGGCTCGCCGTCATCCGCACTCTGCTGCAGGAGATCGGCGAGGACCTCAACGGGACGAAATGACCGTCGTGGACATGGCGAGGGAGAGGGTCCGGAGGTGCAGTCTTCCGGGCCCTTTTTCGTCGTGGGCCCAAGGCTTCGCGGGGACGGCGGGAGTGCTCCCCGACGGCCGGCAAACCCGATGGCCGGGAGCGGGTTTCGCGTATGACGCTTGCGGCCGATAAAATCTGATTAAAACGGTTGAGTTACAGAATGTTTCGAGATTTATGTTTACAAAAAATCGATAATTGAATAGGGCAACACACAGGCCTATTTTTCAATAGGTAATAATCGTCCAGCTGTTTTTATTTTGCTTGAGATGGATGCTTGTGGGAAGCATCCTGTCTTTAGTTGCGTCAAACCGGAGCACAAGGACACTGCCTTGAAAAAACGTTACGTACCCATCACCATTGTCTGCGGTATGTTGGCAATCCTGGCCCTGGGTGGCCAGTTCGCGCCAGCCCCTTCGGAAGAGCTGCCTGTTCGTCTTCGGTTGGATAATAAGGGCGGCGATGTAGTTTTCACTCACTCACGTCACGTGAAATACGTAGAGGGCAGTGGTGCAAACTGCGCGAAATGCCATCATGAGAGCGAGACTCCGAGCCTGACGCCGCTGCCCTGCGGTTCCTGCCATGCGGCCGAGTTCGACGCCAAGTTCGCCTCGGACCACCAGACGCAGCTGCCGGCCGAGACCTGCACCCGCTGCCACCATGCCGAGATGGGCAAGCTGCAGTGGAGCCACGACGATCACGTGAACCAGTACACGACCGCGTGCACCGACTGCCACCACGACACGAGCATCGAGGCCGAGCCCGGCGCATGCAACCAGTGTCACGGCGACAAGGCCGACGGCAACACCCTCTCCCTGCGCGACGCCGTGCACGCCAAGTGCGAAAGCTGTCACGCCGACATGTACGAAAAGAAGCTGGAAGGATGCAGCGAGTGCCACGAACTGCTCCCCGGCAAGACCGGCACCCCGCAGCCATCGTGCAACTCCTGTCATTACGAGTCGGACGCCATCCCGTTGCCGCCGCGCATGGATGCGTTCCACGATCAGTGCATGGCATGTCACGAAGAGGCTGGCAAAGGGCCTTTTGGCGATAAATCCTGTACCCGCTGTCACACCAGGTAAGACCATCATGATGAAATTACGCCTGAACACCTCGGTTGAAATCAAGGGCAGTCTCCAGGACGTCCCCGCACCCGCTGCGGTCCGTATTCCCATCCAGAAGAAGCACAAGCCCGTGGTCAAGAAGAAGCAGATCGTCGGGCGCGGACAGGTCATCGCCGAGAACCCCTCCAAGGGCGCCTTCAACCTCGGCTTCGTCCATGCGAGCATCGACGGCATGGTTGAGGACATCCTGCCCGATGCGATTCTCATCGGCCCCATCCCCGCGCCCAAGGAAGGGGAGGAGGCGGTCGTGCCCGCCCGTCCCGAGCCCTGCGCCGAGCTCGACACGCTGGCCGGCGAGGAGCTCTGCCGCAAGCTGCTGGAACTGGGAGTGGACACGAGCAGGATGCACGCCACGCGCACCCTGGTCGTCAACGGTCTCAACCCGGAACCCGGAGTCATCGTAAGCGAGCAGTTGCTCAAGGATGCCCAGGCCACCCTGAAGGCCGGCATCCAGCTCATCGAGAAGGCCCTCAAGCCCGGCACGATCAAGCTCGTGGTCGCTTCGGGCAAGCAGATCACCGTGCATGGCTGCACGACGGTCAACGCCAGCGACGCCTATCCGGCCACCATTGACGCCCTCGTGGTCTACGCGGCCACGGGCGCCGAGCGTCCCGACAACGTGGACGTCATCTCCGTCGCCGATCTCTACAGCGTGGGGCGCGTGGCCGAAACGAAACTGCCGCTCACCGAAACGGTGGTCGCCATAGGCGAGAAGGTTTTTCGCGTGCCCGTCGGCATGCAGGTCCAGGCCTTGTTGGATGCCGTAGGCGTGCCCTACGGAACGGACCTGAAGATCGCCTTGGGCGGTCCCATGCGCGGCGAGGCCATTTTCGACCTCTCCGTCGGCGTCCCGAAAGGCTGCACGGCGGTCACGCTGGTGCCGGAAGGGCTCTTTCCCATGGTTCAGCCCAATCCGTGCATCAACTGCGGAGAGTGCGTCCTTGTCTGTCCGGCCCGGATTCAGCCCGGCATGCTGTCCCGTTTCGCCGAATTCAACATGTTCGAGAACGCGCGGTCCCAACATGTGGGCGCCTGCCTGGAATGCGGCATGTGCACCTTCGTCTGCCCTGCCCAGCGTCCGGTCATGCAGTACCTGAAGCTGGCCAAAGGGCAACTGGCCGCCCAGGACGACATGGTGTCCACATGCAGATTGCAGGACTGATGCCTCCCGCATCGTTTCGACCAGTCATGAACAAGGAAGGATAAAAGCACATGGCAAGCCAGGATATTACCAAGAACATCTTTACTGTGACCTCGGCTCCGCTTTGGCACTGCGGGAAAACCCTTCAGTCGAACATGATCCAGACGCTGCTGGCCCTGCTGCCGGTGGCGGTCATGGCCGGGTACAAATACGGCTTTGCGGCCGTATCCGTCATGGCCTGGGCAGCGCTGACGGCCGTGATTACGGAAGCGCTCGTCCAGAAGCTCATGGGACAGGAACCTTCCGCCGATGATTTCAGCGCCCTGGTGGACGGCCTCCTCTTCGCCTTTCTGCTGCCCGCCACGGCGCCCGTCTGGATGGTGGTCGTAGGCAGCGCCGCCATGGTCATCCTGGGCCGCATGGTCTTCGGCGGGTACGGCGGCAGCCCCCTTTGCGGACCGGCGGTGGGCTGGGGCATTCTGGCCATCTCCTGGCCGGACTTCATGGACCTGAACGGCATGCTGCTCAACTGGGACCTCATCGAGCCCCTGAGTGAGCTCAAGTACTTCGGCCTCGACGCCATCGCGGGCGTGACCCCGGTCAGCCTGCTTCTCGGAGAGAACCTCGGCGACCTCGGCGCTTCCCAGGCAGGGCTGGTCCTTGTGGCGGGCCCCTCCCCCCTGGCCAGGGGGATCGTGCGGTGGTTCATCCCCGTGTCTTTTCTGGCCGGCGTGCTGGTCACCGGGCTCGTCTACAATCTGATCGACCCGCAGGCCTACGCGTCACCGGTCTTTCATCTCCTGTCGGGCAGTACGCTCCTGGCGGCCTTCTTCCTCATGCCCTATCCCTCTTCCTCACCTGCGTGGCGCCTGCCCATGCTGCTTTTCGGGTTCTTCGGCGGTGCCATGGTCATCATTATCCGCACCTACGGCATCTACCCTGACGGCGCGTGCTTCGCTGTGCTGCTGGCCAACCTCTGCACGCCGCTCTTCGACCTCATCCAACCCAAGCCCTTCGGCGGGAGGTAGCACGGTATGATGGAAATTATACGCATGGTGGTTGTGCTTTCCGCCATCACCGGCCTTTCGGGTTTTGTCCTGTCCGGGCTCAAGGTCTGGACCAACCCCATCATCGAGGAGCAGGTGCTCATGAACGTTCAGGGTCCGGCCCTGAAGCAGCTCTTCCTGGACAGCACCAACGATCCCATCGCGGACCGCAAGACGCTCCCGAAGCCCGGCAGCGAGGGTGAAACGATCATCGTCTTTCCGGCCATGAAGGACGGCAAGCTGCAGGCCGTGGCCATGGAAGCCTCCGGCAAGGGCTACGGCGGCGACGTGAACGTGCTGGTGGGCTTCAATGTCGACAAGGCAATCTGCTCGGCATCAGCGTGACCACGCACAAGGAGACCCCGGGTCTGGGATCGCGCATCCAGGATCCTGCCTTCACGAAGCAGTTCAAGGGCAAGGATCCGGCCAAGGCCACTCTGAAGAAGGACGGCGGCGACATCGACGCGATTTCGGGCGCGACCTTCTCGTCCATCGGTTCCGCCGACGCGGTCAAGCAGGCCGCCGGTTGGTACACGGCCCTCAAGGACACGATCAAAACCACGTGGCAGTAAGACGGTCACTCTTTCGCAAGGAGCATTTCACATGGCCAGTTTGATGCAAGAATTCACCAAGGGACTCTGGAAGGAGCTTCCTCCGTTCCGCCTGGTGCTTGGTCTTTGTCCTACCCTGGCGGTCACGAACACCGCGAACAACGGTCTCGGCATGGGCGCGGCGGTCATCTTCGTGCTCGCGCTCTCCAACGTGATCATTTCCCTGGTGCGCAACATCATTCCCAAGAAAGTCCGCATAGCCTGCTTCATCGCCATCGCCGCCTCCCTGGTCGTGGCCGTGGAGATGCTCATGCAGGCCTTCGCGTATCCGCTGTACGAGCAGCTGGGCATCTTCGTCCCGCTGATCGTCGTCAACTGCATCATCCTCGGCCGCGCCGAAGCCTTCGCCGCCAAGAACGGCCCCATGGCCTCTCTGGCTGACGGCCTTGGAATGGGCATAGGCTTTACCTTTTCGCTGACCTTCCTGGGCGCCATTCGCGAAAGCTTCGGCGCCGGGACGCTGTTCGGAGTTTCCCTCTTCGGCCCGGGTTACGAGCCTTTCACGTTCATGGTCCAGGCTCCCGGGGCATTCGTGTGTCTGGGTCTGATCCTCGCGGGCATGAACTACCTGAATATCTGGCAGGCCAAGCGCAAGGGCGTGGAACTCGATCCGAACTTCGACGCCGGATGTTCCGGTTGCGGAGCCTGCAAGGCCATGGACAAGCTCGCCGCCCAGAAGAAGCTGGAACGGCTCGAAACCGCTAAAGGCTAAGGGAGAGATACTGCATGGAAACCTTTCTGCTTTTCATCTCGGCCATTTTCGTCAACAACATCGTTCTGGCCCAGTATCTCGGCAACTGTCCTTACCTCGGGTGTTCGAAGGAGAAGGGCGTGGCCTTCGGCATGGGCGCGGCGGTCATTTTCGTGACCATCATGGCGACCCTGTTCACCTATCTCATTCAGGCCCATGTGTTGGTACCCTTTCATCTCGGCTACCTGCAGACCATCGTCTTCATTCTGGTCATCGCGGCCCTGGTTCAGTTCGTGGAAATGTTCCTGAAGAAAATGGTTCCGCCGCTCTACAAGTCTCTGGGCATATTTCTGCCGCTCATCACGACGAACTGCGCGGTGCTCGGCGTGGCCATCCTTGTTCAGCGCAAGGAGTACGATCTGGTGACGTCTCTCCTCTACGCGGTGGCCGCTGCGGCCGGTTTTCTTCTGGCTCTCATCCTCATGGCCGGAATCCGGGAACGCTTCGAGGTGACACGAATCCCGCGCTCCATGCGCGGCGTTCCGATCGGATTGGTCATGGCCGGGCTTATGTCTTTGGCGTTCATGGCATTCAAAGGCATGATTGCCTAACAGCGGAGAAGAATATGATCACAGCGTCAGTTGTTACCCTGTTCAGTCTGGGCTTTGTTTCCGCCGGAGTCTTGGCCATCGCGTCCAAAGTCCTCTATGTCGAGGAGGATCCGCGCATCGAGGTCGTCACGGAGGCGCTCCCCGGCGCCAACTGCGGCGGTTGCGGTTTTGCGGGCTGTGAGGCGTATGCGGCCGCGGTCATCAACGACCCCGACATGCCGCCGAACAAATGCTGCGCAGGTGGCCCCGATGTGGCCGCCCGCGTGGCTGAACTCACCGGCAAGGCCGCCGGCGATTCGGACCCCATGGTCGCCTTCCGGCGCTGCGTGAAGGTCGAGGGCAAGGTTGCCAAGAAGTTCGAGTACTTCGGCATCATGAGCTGCGCCGCGGCCAAGATGGTCCAGGACGGACCCGACGCATGCAAGTATTCCTGCCTCGGCTTCGGGGACTGCGTGCGCGCCTGCCCCTTCGACGCCATGTGGATCGAGGGCGACCTGGTTCATATCTCCCCCGAGAAATGCACCAGCTGCGGCACCTGCGTGCGCACCTGCCCCAATTCCATTCTCGAACTCATCCCGAGGCGCTCCCGGGTCATGGTCTTCTGCTCGTCCCAGGACAAGGGCAAGGCCGTCAAGGACGTCTGCGAGGCAGGCTGCATCAGCTGCAGCGCGTGCATCAAGAAGTGTCCGGCCCAGTGCATCACCATGGTCGACGAGCGCATCCACATCGACCACAAGGCGTGTCTGGCGTACGGCCCCTCCTGCGAGGAGGTCTGCGTCGAGAAGTGCCCGCGCGACATCCTGCGCTGCCTGAACCCCGACATGATCTCCGCCGCCCCCGAGACGGAGCCGGCCAGGTACCCCGAAGAGTCCCACGTCGCGGACCTGAAAGCCTAACCACGCCACAGAATCGGAGCAACGAACATGAAGCATGCGACTCAGATACACGACCGCCGGGCTTTCCTGAAAACCCTGGGCGTTCTCGCGGCCGGCGCGGCACTGGCTCCCGCCATCCGGGTTCTTCCGGCTTTCGCCGCGTCAGGGGTGATCAAAACGTCCGAACAGCGGATGCTCATGGGCACCTTCGTGAGCATGACCGTGCTCGCCCCGTCGCAGGGGCTCGGCGAGGAGGCCATTGGCCGCGCCTTTGCCGAGATCGAGCGTCAGATCGGCATTTTCAGCCGTTTCGATTCGTCCACGGCCCTGTCCGCCCTGAACCGTGACGGGCGTTTGAGCGGCGCTCCCCAGGAACTGCTGGATGTCGTCGCCTTCAGCGGCGATCTGCACCGGCGTTCCTCCGGCAGGTTCGACGCGACCATTGCCCCCGTGGTCAACCTGCTGGAACGCAGCCACGGCAAGCCTGACGCCAAGGACATGAAGGAGGCGCTGGCTCTGGTGGACGGTTCGCGGCTGCGCAGCAGCGGTACGAACCTGCGCTTTGACGCCTCCGGCATGTCCGCGACCCTCGACGGCGTGGCCAAGGGCTACATCGCCGACAGCGCGGCCGAAGCCCTCACGCGGGCCGGGGTGGCCAACTTCCTGATCGACGCCGGTGGAGACATCCGGGTGGGCGGCGCGTCCGACGGCCTGGCCCGCTCCTGGCGCGTGGCCATCGAGGACCCGGACAAGCAGGGCGACTACCCGGCGGTCATCGACATGAAGGCCGGCGCCGTGGCCACGTCCGGCGGCTACGAGGTCTTCTTCGATCCGTCGAAGAAATCGCATCACCTGGTCGATCCGGTCAGCGGCGCTTCGCCGCAGTACGTGCGCAGCGTCAGCGTGAAGGCCCCGACGGTCAAGGAAGCCGACGGCCTGGCCACGGCCCTGAGCCTCATGCACCCCCGCGAGGCCCTGCGCCTCACGGAGTCCCTGCCCGGCCACGACTGTTTGCTGATCACGTCCACCGGAGCGCGCATCCCGTCTTCCTCCTGGGGCTGATCCCGCATCCCGCATCTCCTCGGAAAAGCCGGCCCTGCCGGCTTTTCCGTTTTCCGGGGCCTTGCATACCGTCACTGGTCCGGCGGATCCATTTCTCAAGGCTTCTTCCCTTTATTCCGACATGTTTTCCCGTTATGCTGCAGTGAAGCGCTTCAGAAGGGCTCGGAAGTCCTGCGTCACATTGGCCCTCACATTCCGCGCGCGTCCCGACATGCTTCATTGTACTGGGCCGTTGAGCGACTGAAGCGCAAAGAATTGCAGCGAAACGATCATACCCGGACAGGTGGGAATATGGCTTGGAAATGGATCATGCGTGCTTCGCTCGTTCTCGTTCTTGGCGTTGCCGGTCTGGCGGGCGTTCTTTTCTTCGGGATCGACCCCAACGACTTCAAGCCGCAGATCATCTCCGCCGTGCGTGAGAACACCGGGCGTGAACTGATTATCGAGGGCGACCTCGAACTCGGGTTTTTCCCTTATCTGGCGGTATCGATAGATTCCGTGCAACTCCGTAACGGCCAGGGCTTCGAAGGCCCCTTTCTGACGTTGCAGGGCGCGCGGCTCAAGGCGCGGTTGTTACCCCTTCTGCTTTCCCGGCTGGATGTCGTGGCCCTGGACGTCGAGGGCCTGTCAGTGTTTCTGACCCGTGACGCAGAAGGTCGCGGCAACTGGCAGGATCTGGCCACGCCGACGGATTCCACGGGCGGGGCCGATGATTCTATCCTGAAGCGAGACAGGCGCGTGCCGGCCCTGGCCTCGCTCATCGTGGACGGCTTGAACGTTTCCGAGGCGCGTGTGGTGTGGGATGACCGGCTCAAGGGCAACCATTTCGACGTGAGCGGCATTCACCTGGGCGTCTCGGATTTCGCCTTCGGGGAGCCTTTCGAAGTGGACACGAGAGCGGCCGCGATTATCGGTGACATGAGCGGCGAACTGTTTTTTTCCGCATCGGCCGTCCTCGAACTGGACCGTCTTGAAATCGAAAAGCTGAACCTGACCGCGCGCCTGAGCGGGGAGGGACTCCCGCAGGGTCCGGAAACCATCACGCTGACGGCCGACTCTTTCTCCACGGACGGACGTCTGGACAACGGCCGGATGCAGGGGCTGGGCCTGGACGTGCGTTTCGCCACTCGGGAGATGCCGGGCGCCGGCAGCGCGGGCAGCCTGGACGTGGCGCCGTTCAGCCCCAAGGACGCGTTTGCGCGCCTGCATCTCCCGCTTCCGTCATTTCCGGATCCCGACGCCCTGGAGCGGATGGAATTTTCGTGCGATTGGACCGCCGCGGACGATCGGCTCGTAGTCTCGGACTTGCGCCTTGTCCTGGACAACTCGACGCTGCTGGGCGGCATTTCCGTAACGGGGCGCGAGGACCCGTTCGTTTCCCTCGATCTGAGCGTGGATGCCGTGAATTTCGACCGTTATCGCATCCGTTCGGCCGAAAGCGACGGTCCGTCGTCGGGAAAGTCCGACGCCATCAGCTTGCCCCTGCAGGAACTGCGGGCCCTGAACGGCAACGCCACTCTGGCCGTCGGCGACTTGACCGCGGCCAATGTCCGCTGCACCGACGCAAGGGTTCGCGGACATGCAGCCGGAGGGCTGCTGGTTCTGGATGAGGTGGAAGCGCGCGCATACGGCGGAAGTCTGAAGGCGTCGGGCGCGCTGGATGTCAGAGCGGACACCCCTGCATACTCCTGGAATCATGCCTTGTCCGGTCTGCAGATCGGACCTTTGCTCGCCGCGCTGCATGGCCGGGAGTTCGTCAGCGGAACGGCGAGCGGCACGGCATCCGTAGAAACGAAAGGAAGCGCCGAGCAGGTGTTGCTGCGAAACCTGAGCGGACGTTACGATTTCAGGGTAGTGAACGGGTCGTTGAACGGCGTGAATATCACCAAAAGGGTGCGTGACGGCATCCGCGCCTTGAAAGGCCAGCCGGCGGGGCCCGCGGAGCCTGAGCGGACGCTGTTTTCCGTGCTTTCCGGCAGCGGGAGCATTGCGCGGGGGGTGGAGACGAGCCGCGACCTGTTGCTGCTGGCGCCGCGCTTTCGCGTCACCGGCGGCGGGCAGACGGACCTGGTGCGGATGGATATGGATTATCGCCTCACGCTGCATCTCGACGGCAGCGAAGGAGCATTCGACGAGGGCGCGCTCGGCTTGCGCAGCTTTCCCGTCCGCGTCAGCGGCCCTGTCCGGGAGCCCACGGTCACGCCGGACACGGACGCCGTACTGCGAAGCCTTGGACTGTCAGGCAGCAGGGCCGTCGGTGACGCCCTCAAGGGCGTTGGTTCAGGCCTGAACAAGGGCCTGGAAGGCCTGAAGCAGCTTTTCCAGTAAAGGCGTATTGAGCGAAAAAGAAAGGCCGCTCACACGGCCTTCCCACGATCCCCCCATAAACGGGTCAAGGGGCGAGCCCCTTGCGGGGCGCGGGGCAGAGCCCCACATCTTTTCTCTTAATCTCTCCTCGACATCCCACTGTGCCCCC
>JABNAD010000460.1_pt1 | contig 23955 bp, 18 predicted proteins | sample 7240381 | NCBI WGS metagenome assembly JABNAD01 (sample SAMN11332834, study PRJNA596920) | anaerobic digester metagenome | biome: digested sludge; isolation source: digested sewage sludge-derived enrichment culture grown on H2/CO2 | place: Germany: Goettingen
CCCTGATCCGGCACCTGCACTGGAAGGACTTCGAGGTGCTCGTCGATCTCGTCTTTTCGGGGGCGGGCTGGAGGCGGAGGAGCGTCGTCGGCGAGACGATGAAGTTTGCGGACATCGAGTTCGAGGACACCATCAACGCTGAGTCCTATCAGGTTCAGGTGAAGTCGAGATCGTCTCTTGACGAGTTCTGCGAGTATAGCGGCCGGTTCAACCGGGACGAGTTCAGGAAGCTCTTTTACGTCGTCCACTCCCCCGACGACGCCCTGGCGGCACACGAAGTGCCCCCGGACTCGGGGGTGGTGCTGGTCCCGCCCCGGCGGCTTTCCGCGATGGTCGTGGATGCGGGGCTGGTCGGGTGGGTGCTGGAGAAGACAATATGAGCGGGGGAACACACAGGGAGGTTTCCCAACTCACTTTGCATATATAAGGATTTCAAGTGGAGTGGGGGATTCGAACCCCCATTCGAACCGATCAGAGTGGGGATATGTTTGAAGTATCGACGTCAGATTAGCGACATTGGAGGCGAAGGTTTCCGTCCCTCCACCCTGAAGGGTCCTCCATATGTTACGATCTGTATCTTCATCGATATCACCAATGTTAATTGGATCACCAATGCGATAATCGCTGAAATTCCAACTTCAAACATTGACTCCACATTAACAGAGAGCTATACATCTCCTGTTTTAATAATTCTTGTCACTCTCAAAGTTATTGATAAACACTACTAATCCTTCATGTCGTCAATATGCCTCTTTTTTTGGGGGAGGATAGGCATGGTCAACATCAATATCTCCTCCTTTCCGGGATCGCACCCCCCCGGGGGTCCGCCACGTCCCCGGTGTAAATGTCGGGTGAGACCCGACCGGCATCGAGCTCCCGCACCGGCACGGGTAGCCAGCGGTAGGTCTTCTGGATCGTCCTTGCAACCGTCCTACGGGCCGTATCAAGGTTATTCTCCGGGAGATCGCTTCCGTTGATGGTTGCCCCTCTTCTCGCGTGCACTTTCGGGCCGCAGGCCGCAGGTATATAAAGAGCCGTCCCGATATTGCTGTAAAGGGGATGGATCGTCACCCCGGAACGTTCAGGAGGATGAAATATGAAAAGAACGTTTTTCCGATCCGATGGAATGGAACTTGAGATCCTCTATCCCCCATATTGTCAGGTATGCGGTAATCCCATCCCTGACTGTTTTGCAGATACTTTCCCCTGCTGTGCGGCATGCAGAAACAGGCCGGATAGAGACGACCCTCCCGTCCGTGTCCGGGCGTTCGGAAAATACCTTTTTGAGGAAGAATTTCCTGATGACGTTCTCAGCAGCGAGATCCGGAGGCTGAAGACGGACGAAACCCTTGTCCCGCAGCTCCTGGAATGTCTCTTCTATGCGATCGATCACCAGTACCCGGACTTCCGGGAGTTTGATATTGTCGTTCCGGTTATGCGGGGTACAGGCTCCGGAGGCTACAGTCCCCCGGCGCTCCTGGCAGAAGGCGTCGCATCCCGCTATGGGATGCGATATCTGGACGCCCTGTATAAGAGTAAAGTATATCGCCCAATGCATAGTATCTCTGATCACCTCGAAAAGGAGAAGGAGATCGCAGGGAATGTTGGATGTCGGTACCGGTTCAATGGCGAGTCGGTTCTCCTGATCGACGATACCTGCATCACCGGGGCGACAAAGCGGGAGTGCGCCGCGGTGTTGCGGGCGCATGGTGCAGGTGAGGTCTGGTCGCTTGTCCTCGGGAGGATGGTCAACCGAAAGCACCTGGAAATTCTCGGGAGTTACAATGGATAACCTTTCTATCAGGGAGATTGCCTTTCTTGCCGCCCTCAACGACAATCAGGCCCTGAAGCGGCAGGGGTACGCCGAATACTTCCGTGACCCGGCGGTTCTCCGCGACCTCTACGCTGATACCTTCGAGCCGGGTGCGAAGCCCCGTCGGGCCTATCCCGGCCCGCTCATCGCACGGGCGGAGGAGATCCGGGAGAAAGGTCTTCTTGCGTTCTATATCGATACGCTTACGGGCTACAGGCAGAAAGGCGTCCGGATTCTGCCGGTCTTTGATGCCGGATACCCGGGGAGGCTTCTGGGGATTCGGGATCCCCCTTTTCTCCTCTACCAGGTGGGCCGCGAGGAGACCCTCGCAAAGCCGGCGGTTGCCGTCGTCGGCACGAGAACGATCTCCCGGGCGGGTATCGAGAGAGCCCGGGAGACGGTGGATCTTCTGGTTCGCCTCGGTTACGTGGTCGTGAGCGGGCTTGCTCTCGGGACGGATGCCTGCGCTCATACGGCCGCGATCGACTGCGGAGGCGAGACGGTGGCGGTCCTGCCGGGCGACGTCACGGTTGTTGTTCCGGGGGAAAACCGGACTCTTGCCGCGAGCATCGCCGGTTCGGGTTCGCTGCTCGGTGAAATCACACACCTTGCGGGGATGCACAAAGGCAGGTTCCTTGAGAGGAACCGCATCACGAGCGGCCTCTCCGACGGTGTGGTCGTCATCGAGACCGGCAAATCCGGGGGTTCCGTCCGGCAGGCGGAGACGGCGTTCCGGCAGGGACGACCGGTCTACGTCCTGGAGCCTGACTGTTCGGACGCAAAGGCCGTAGCCGGGTATCAGCACCTTGTCTCGTGCGGGGCGATCCCGGTCGAATCCCCCGGCGGCCTCTCCCCGCACTTTGCGAGGATGCAGCACCCGCCCTCACGAGTGACGACGCTCGCGGATTTCTGGTGATGGGTTCTACAATCTTTTTCTTCTTTCAATACACCCTCTTCTCCGGGACTGCCCCCCTGACCCCGCCCCGGGGGTCTTCGACGTCGCCGGCATACCGCGGGATGACGTGGACGTGCAGGTGCATCACCGTCTGGCCGGCGGCCTCGCCCACGTTCACGCCGACGTTATAGCCGTCGGGACGGAACCGGCCGTCGAGGAGGGTTTTCGCCTCCCGGACGAGGGCGAGGAGGGCGGCGAGCTCGGCGTCGGTCGCGTCGAAGAAGTCCGCGACGTGGCGGTAGGGGATGATGAGGAGGTGGCCGGGGCGATTTGTTCGAAGCCGAGCTCCGAACATTAGGTGGGGAGCTCCGAACATCAGGGTACATTGCACGAGATTGCGGAACTGATTAGATCGCTGCAGAGAGTGCTCAGAGAACCTGTTGGGGTGATGCTCCTCTGCGGGGAGAGGTTCCTGACTCTCGACGACGGCGATGGTTCAGATCGGCATTCTCGCAAAGAGGGAACGACCGGGCTGGCCGTGGGCCACTCGCAGACGTACGTAACGAGAGAGCGATAGCAAGAACTCAGAGCCGGATCGCGATGGGATCAATGGGATCATGTTAAGATCATAATGGGATCATAATGCCGGTCCAGAATAATTTTAAACGGATTTGGTGCGTGGAATGCACAAAACCTCCCCTCTCTGCCGTTATGTGATGGGATCATGACATAGGAAAGATTCGACGTCCGGATCTGCGTAACGTCTGGAGAGACGAGGCCTACGACTTCACCATCCGGCTTGAGGAGAAGAACGATGCCCTTGTTCTATCGTCGACAACGTTTATCGGAAACCGAATGCAGGTGATCCCATGGGTCGGGATCAAGTACCCATCAAGTACGGATAAGCCGGCAGATATCCGGATATACAGATCTTCGGCAGTATTTCCGACATTGATATCAGGAAGCGGACACTCCGAATACAGCCCGTCAAACTTCACGATCACCCTCGATTTGAACTGTTAGATATTTTCTAATAGTTGCATCACGGGTCAACTCGCCGCTTTCGTAGATGTTTTTCAGGTGTACGTTTATTGTCGGAACAGTCATGAGCGTGATTGAACGGGATATGCCGTCGGATCAGTATCGAAACCCCTTCCTTGCCGGCGCCATGGTCGAGTTGAACATGATCGATACCATCGGCAGCGGGATCAAGCGGATGTTTAGAATACAGCGGGACCGCAACTTCCCGATGCCGGACTATGATCTCGACGAGGAAAGTGTGGTGCGGGTCACGATTCCCGGCCGGCTGATCGACGAGCGGTATACCCGGATGCTGATCGAGCGCAAGGATCTTACATTGATGGATGTAATCGCTCTCGATAAGGTACAGAAGGGTTATCCTATCCCGAAAGAGGAACGGGAGTTCCTGCGGAAGAAGAACTTTATCGAGGGACGGCACCCGAACCTGTATGTTTCTGAGAGCGTGGCAGCCAAGACCGATACGCAGGCTGAATATATACGAAACAGGTCGTTTGACAGGGCATATTTCAAGGATATGGTGGTGGCGTACCTCCGGACGTATCATGAGGCAAGGAAAGTTGAGATTGAAAAACTGTTGCTGGACAAGGTTTCCGATGCTTTGAGCGAGGAGCAAAAGCGCCAGTTCATCAAGGATCTACTTCAGGAGATGCGTAAGGAGAAGACAATCAGGGCTATCGGGATGACACGGAGTGCGAAATGGGTGCTCACTCATGATCCTGAAGACCGTTTCTGATGGAGGACCCTGGGAGACGATTGGGTGGACACTGCGTTGGATGTTATACCCGGCTACTGTTGATTGGAGAAATGATTGGTGTCTATTGGAGAATTGATTCCAAATATACTACCTGGAATGGCACATCGGGCGCCTGTGAATTAATATTTTAGAGTCACTATTGGAGAATGATTGGAGATAGTGATGCCATCCATGATACTGGAGGGCCGGACGACCACGATGACTGAAGGCGCTTCTCCTCAACATCTTTGCTGCTCTCGCTTCCCCTTGAATCCAGGTTGGGCAGCCTCTCGATCGGACCCTGCTGAACACTCTATCTGCCTTTTGATGTGGTGAGAGTCCTCCCGGTATCTCCGCTCAGCTCCTCAATACACCCTCTTCTCCGGGACTGCCCCCCGGACCCCGCCCCGGGGGTCTTTGACGTCGCCGGTGTAGCGGGGGATGACGTGGACGTGCAGGTGCATCACCGTCTGGCCGGCGGCGGTGTGAAGCCGTTGTGAGGCATTACGGGTGGATTGAGTGGACTAGTCAACTCCGGGACGCTTGCTAGTTGACAAAGAACGGTAGAGCAGCGTTGACGAACAACTACTGAGAGCGACTGCTGAACCTGTTAGATAATCCGTTTAGGTGTCAATATACGCGATAGGGCTGATTACTGTAACCCTGTGTTTTCATTGACCTTGTTAACATAGTCGGTCATGAGCCCTTCAATGACCTTGCTCATCTCCCGGCTCTTCCCCTTTTCTTTAACTACTGCTATTCTGAACTGGTTCATTAATCCCTCGTCGATTGAAAAGTTTACGACTACCTTACCCATTTACTATGCTTATCTATCTCAGGCCTATTGAATTTGTGCATCCGGTGAAGACCGGCAAACATATTAGGTGCATAGGTATATACCTATTTTATGAGAGGTGTTACACAGACACTTGACGTTGGTGCAATTGAGCAAAAATCTGCCCGATCACATGCTCAAAGTAAAAAAACTCTACATGGTTGCGACTTCAAAAAGTTATTACCTGATACTGCCTTAGTCTTTAGAGAGTCATTTCGCAGTGGAGTTCCCTTGATGACAGAGCAGAGCAGGATAGATAGTTCCAAGTGGTTTTTCTTCAACTATTCTAAAAAAAAGGGTCTTGCCTATAAGGGGGACTTCCGTGCTTTTGTAGGGGTCCTCACGTGGAAGTATGAGTTGGAGTCTGATATTCGAGACCCAAACAAAAGGCATTGGGAAGCGTTCCACCGGGCAGTGACAGAATGCAAGGGATATAGCGACAAAAGCGTTTTTTACAAAGACCTTGAGGCCCTATTAAGTGAGTGGAAGGGACGGGGCGACACTTTGGAGAGGCACCCCTGCCACTCCCCGCTCGTAGTCCCGCCAGTCAAGGATGTTAAGCGGTGGTCGAAGGACGGGCTAACACTCGTCTCACTGTTTTCAGGCGCATTCGGGCTCGACCTGGGTTTTATGGGGGCGGGCTTCGAACCAAAGGTAGCCTTGGACATAGAGAAGTCTGCTGAACAGACAGTCTGTTTGAACCTCCCACACCTCCCGTTCATAACTGATGATGTCAAAGAGGTCACGACAGAGCGTATCCTTAAGGAAGGAGGCCTTGAAGTCGGTGAACTTGACGTCGTGACAGGAGGGCCTCCTTGCCAGCCCTTCTCGACTGCCGGCAGTAGGATGGGGCTCAACGACCCCCGTGCGTCCCCCCTTGTGGAGTTCGTCAGGTTTGTGAAAGAGGCACGGCCTAAGTTTTTTGTGATGGAAGAGGTCACAGGGCTCCTTTCTGCACGACTACGACACATACCCATTGCAGACCGGAATGGGAGGGTACTCCAGTCTGAAGAGCAGACAGGGTCTGTTTTCAGTGTTGTCGTGGACATGCTGAGAAAGACAGGCTATAACTTGACGCTCAGCGAAAAAGTGGACAACTATAAAGACAGCGTACTAAACGCAGCAGACTACGGGGCACCTCAAGAGAGGAACCGGCTTATAATTATCGGTGCGAGGGACACCGTCCCAAGCCTCCCCGAGCCGACCCATTCCTATAAGCCAATGAGCACAGTCGACGGTAAAGTACTCCGCCCATGGAACACGTTCTGGGACGCGACATGTGACCTCCAAGGTAGGGAGATGGAGTACACAAAGCTATCAGCAAAAGGCGCTAAATACCTCCGTATGGTGCCGCCTGGTGGTAACTGGAGGCACTTACCTGATGAACTCCTAAGGGACGCAATGGGTGGGGCATATGCATCTGGGGGCGGAAAGATGGGCTACTTCCGCAGGCTCTCATGGGACTTCCCATCACCAACAGTCACGACCGCACCTGCCCAGATGGCGACTATGCTGTGCCACCCCGATGAGCTGCGCCCGATGAGTGTCGAGGAATACAAACGTGTCCAGGGCTTCCCGGACGACTGGGAGATCCCAGGGAGCACAGCGACTAAATACAAACTTATAGGGAACGCTGTGCCTGTCTATCTTTCATACGCAATCGCACAACAAATACGGAGACTATTGGACGGGTAGTGTGTCCGAAAGGACTATTTTTGGTAAGGCGTGTCATTTTTCGAATATTACACTTTTTGTGTCCCCCTTTCAAGGAACCGGTCAGTTACCAGGGTAACTGGATCAAAATAGATAATAACAAGCAATTAAAACGCTTTCACTAATGCCAGAGGACTTGCTCCATGAGATGCTTGCTTATGTGCTGGAAACTGAAGGGGGCCTCTCAAAGACCCGTGCTAGGACACTTGCTTCATTTTTTGGCGATATCGAAGACTTTGTAAACGTGAGAGCAGATGAGATCGCCAGAGTTGAGGGTATTGGGCGTAAAAATGCTTTAATTCTAAAGACTGCAGAGATCGATCAGGTCTTATCAGTGGCACGTGCAGGGCTGGTCGACCCGGAGAGCCCTGTCAATGAAAACTACCTCGCTGCGATATGCAGGGTATTTACCCGCACACAGTTGAGGATGATAAGGAACCTAAGCCTTGGTGATATGAACCCCAACCCATTTTTGATTAAGTCGTTAAACCTACACACTCCAGAGGAGTTCGTCAGGTTTAACGTCTATGCACTGGCCACACGGTCTATTGTCACTTCGATGGGGTTTTACGTTGAAAAGTTCCTTTTGGCCAGTTCTGGCTCAGTAGAAAATGGGGTCAAGCCATGGGACTTAAAAAAAGAAGACGGACAAGGGAGGATACACTGGGTACAGGTGAAAAGTGGCCCAAATGATATGGACAAAGACCAGATCCTGTACTGGTCCGACCTAATCGAACGCAAGCTCGCAGAGGGTGACCGGGCATACATCGGGATTACTTATGGCAAAAGGACAAATAACACGATAACACTCAACCATATGAGGACATATTTAGCTGACTGGGAGGACAAGACCCTGATCGGTAGAGAACTCTGGGACTTTGTCGCTGATGACCCAAGGTTCCATGAAAAGTTGTTCGATATCCTCATAGACTCGGCACGTGCTGTTTTATCGGGCGACTCTTTTTGTAAGGAGATCGATGCATGCGTTATGAGGATCACTCATGAATTTATTGAGAAATATGGGGACGGAGAAGCGGGTATTAGCATGTATATCCTTGAAATCTTCTAATCAGATCCTAATACCCATGCATAGGGTGAACTCCTAATTAGCTCTTCATTTTCAGGGTATATCTGCAACAGCACTTTTAGGTCAGAGACCGAGACCTCAAAGAGGTACTTTTGGAAGTTCCTCCTTAACATCAGGCTGAACTCTTCAGAGAAACCTTCTGTCTGCTTATACCTTGCTAGTTTTATTGGGACTGGCAGCTGGACTTCACAGGCCGTATCAACAAATAGTGTGTTCCCGACCTGGTAGTACCTGTCTACAATAGTCGATATTCCTACAATGCTACTCTGCCATTCCTTTGTGCAAGTGAGTGATGAGGTGAGGTGTGTTAGAACAATGTCACCTTTTCGAAGGTCCTTGAGCATATTAATGTACCGGGTCGTTGCAGGCGCCTTTAGTCCACGTTTTTCATGAGACCCGTCCACTAAACACTTCCCTTTCCAGGCCCAGTCGCCCCCCGTCACCTCTATCCAGACCCTCATCGGTCACCGGCCCACATGTACCAGAGATTAATTGTGGCCTGCGGGTTAATAAATGTTGTATCTATACAATTAGAGGGTTTTACGCAGATTACATCAAATTTGGGTCAATTTAAGAGGCCTACTGGTGAAACTATTAAACACTGTATACCCTATGCTATTATGATGGTGCGATGGTGATGAAGGACTCGAAACATACCCTCTCTGAACCGGAACACGATACCGAAGATAAACAGTATTGGACAGCGAAATACTTCCAAAAGGAAGTCGAGTTCTGTGAGAGGGTATGTCCCCAGTTAGGGCTTGACGGCAGGATCAACCCGGAGAAAGCAAAAGACCCCACGAAGCCGGACCTCATTATCAACGGGAATTTAGCAGACCTCAAATATCAGAGCACGCCGTCTACAGCGCTGGGGCAAAATACGGGTGTGACCCGCAGTTTACTGTTACTTTCAACCTCAAGGACTATAGGAACTATGATAGGAACTACCCAGATATTGACATTTACTATTGGGTAGACTACCCAGACATTACCAAGGCATACAGGGGCGAGGACGTCTGCATCAAGAGGCTAGAAGGGGTCTACTGTGTCAACTTTCAGGCCTTGAAGTCGGTCATCCAAGCCAAAGAGTCACCCGTACACATGTACCAGCGCCGTGTCTTGGACACGGCTGGGAACGCCAAAGGCAGCTACCTCCTCGACGTAAGGGAGTTCGAGTGCCTGGCATGTAACTTTGAAGGCGTATAAAGGCACAACAATATTAATACAAGTCTTTGACTTGACACATACCGATGACTATCGATAAAAGCAAACGGGACACTTTTCGACAGTTACTCAAAGATTGGGCCACCAAGGAGGCGCGAGAATTCTCCTGGAGGCACGACAGGACTCCATATACCGTTTTTGTTGCTGAGTTCCTGCTCAAACGGACGACGAGCACCGCTGCTCACCGTCAGTACCAAGAGTTCCTAAAGAAGTACCCGAGCGTCCGAGACCTTGCTGCAGCAGATGTCCATGACCTCGAAGAACTGATACGCCCGATCGGGTTGCACAGGCAGAGGGCAAAGGGGCTGAAGGAGGCTGCTGAGTTCATTGTGGAGGAGTACGGGGGTGAGATCCCGGACAACTTTGAAGACCTCTTAAGGGTTCCGCACATTGGGCCCTATACAGCTGCTTGTATCCTGTCGTTTGGTTTTGGGGTACCAGCGCCAGCCGTCGACTCCAATGTTGACCGTGTGCTGTCAAGGGTGTTTAAGGACAAACTAGGTGACAGGCATTCGGTAAAAGAAACGTTCAAACTTGCATGCGAGTTGGTACCTGAAGAGGGGCATGAGCTGTTTAATTATGGCCTCATCGATTTTGGCGCGCTTGTATGCACATACCGTGGGTGTGCAGGTGAAAAGTGTCCGTTAAAAAAGATATGTGAGACCTATGAGCCGTAATTGGCAGGACAATCACGTCTGTCGCGCCCTATCCCCGACTGATATGCGGGCACTGAGAGACCTGAAATTTTCAGTCATTTTAAGCTCTTGTAGTTTAGTAGGGTCAGCGTTGTAGAATGTCTGGTTAAACCTGAAGACTGCCTTTTCAAGGTCTTGCGCACTCCACACAGCACCGCTCGAAACCTTATGCTTGATTGACTCGATATATAGCGTGAACGCGTTCATTTCATCCCCGGTTAGCTCGTCCCAGGTCTCAGGGCCATAAATAATGAGGTCTCCTGCATCCCGCATGAACATTTCAGAGAGTTCTCTGTTGCCGTAAGATATTGCCACTTTAAAGTCCCTAATGCAGACAAACCTAGAGAGTATACCGTCGCTGGTGGCTCTGACAATTCGTTCCCTTTTAGTACGTGCCTGCTCTACCTGGTCTTTGTTCATCACGTTTGGCCCACTCTTAACGTCATATGCAGTGTTGCCCAATATGTAGTCCATCCCTGCAGCGCCGATATACTTAATGTCCGGATTAAATGCCTTAAATACCCCTTCGATCCAGTTGCCCCACGTGGTCTCAACGCTACTCGCTACTTTCGCACTCAACTGGAAGCTCTCACCCTCCTTGAGACTGCCCTCGACCATGACTGTGAGGTACGGGTTCGCTTTCTCCCACCAGGTTGAAGCCATCCTCTGCTTGCTTCCTTCAATCTTTTGTTCAATGTTGGTTAAGTAGGGGGCAAGCCTTTCTGCCACATGTGTCGCCCTCTCTTGCTGTAAGGTAAGTTGCGATTGCTTCGACCCGTTCTCCTCACGGATCCAGTCATGGACAAGTTCAGGGAAAGCCCGGATGACTTCTGCCTTCTTCTTTTTGTCGGCTTCGGTCTTGACGGGTTCGGGTTTCCATAAGTCCACGACGAACTGTGCAAACTCCTGTAGGGCAGCAGGGTCGCCACTAACATCTTTTAGAGCGTTAGGACTTGCTAGAACGCCATAAGCTATTTTTTTTACACTATCATTGGGTGTTCTTTGATCACTGGCCATATTTGTATCTAACTACTCATTATCAGTGTCTTATTAAAGCATTTTGCATTTGAGACATTAATTGCCAATTTGCTAGTCAATACGGTGCGCGTCTGGGAGAGGTTAAATGTCACAGTAAACTGTACTAATTAACCGGGGTGATACTTTGCATGGTAGGATGCATTGTATGCGAGCAACAGGCTGGTATTACCGCTGAAAGGAATACTAATAATTGGGTACTAGTCCCAGTGTGAATACATTACAGTATATTTCCCTTCACGGAACACGCCAGAGCTCCCCCCGTATGGGACGAGTGAAAAAGTGTAGAGTTCTGATACCCCTTGGTGCAGTGCAGGGTGCCTCTCGGGGGTGATGTCGACGACTTTGACCGTCCTGTCCTCCTCCCCGGTCAGGGCCATATCAATGAAAGCCTTCTCCCTCCCCCACCTCCCGGTCTCCACGACGACACCGTGCAGGTCGTTTGGCCAGTCGGGTGACGGTGTCCGGTCGCGTGCGTCCCAATAAGGCAGACACACGGGCCGGTACTGGCACCGTGAGCAGGCACTTGGTGACGGCCGGGCGAGCCTGAAGAGCGCCCCCGTTGCACTCTTTGAACTCTCCCTCACAGCACAGTTCACTCTTGCGAGCACTACGTAGGCCCCTTTGAGGAGTGCCTCACACTCCTCATGCGAGAAGGTGACTCCAAAGGCCTGTCCGCCGTTTGCTACAATCTGGAGGGACGTCGGCCACTCCCGGTGCCGGGAGTGGTAAAGCGCCGCGTAGAACTTCAACTGCACTTCAAAAGCGTTGGGCAACTGGGCCTCTCCCCCCTCGCCCGAACCCCTGATGACGGTCGACTTATAGTCGATGATATCAGTCCTGTCACCCGTCCTCCTGACCAGGTCGGCCCTGCCAGCGCATACACCGTCAGGTGTCTCTATCCACAGCTCAGAAGATGAACGAGGGGGGAACCCGCTATGTGTGGTTGTGGGACGGACATATTGGGCGACCTTCTCAACAGCAAGACGGCAGAGCTCCTTTCTCTGCTCATAGTCCCGGACGGACGAGCTGAGCGGGACAAGGTGTCTCTCTAACCAAGACTGACTGAGACCCCCTTCCTCTTTTTGGAGTTGTTGATCCCAGAGCACCGCGAAACCACCAGTGCTGCCCAAGCGTCCACGCCCTGTGTCCTCCATGACCCGGTGAATTACACTACCTAGGGCCGCCTCCGCCATGCGTGGGAGGAGGGGCCGTAGTCCATTTGCTGCCCACGTTGCCTTGAGGGGGCACTCCCGAGCGCTGACCAGGAAGGAGGGTGTGACCCGCCTGACGGGTGCTACGGTGGGGGTGGTGGGGAGTGTCCCGGGCTTCATAACAGCGAGGTCACAGAAGGCGCTTGGCCCGACACGTCTTTCACCAGTTCGGAGTAACACCAACTAGGCCGTCGCTGGAGGTTAAACGTGTCTATACCATGCGGTACTAGCCCCATCTCGATCACCTTACTCACCGCCCTGTTGAACACCCCTGTCCTTACGCGCTTATCCCAGAGGGGGTGGTGGACGAGCAAGGCTTGGGCCGTCCCACCGTTGTCCCATGTAAGGTACGGGAGCCCGGTCTCCTCTGGGCCGTGATAATCTAAATTAAATAGTTCCCCAAACTTTTTGCCCTCCTCTGCGGCGATAACTGTCCAGTCACTCAGTTCTGGGTAACGGTCGTCCTGCAACTCTCCTTGGTCGAGGCCACACAGGTGGCTTGTGCTGCTCAACGCCCGCAGGTAGGCAAGTCCGAGCCTCCAGTCCAAGAGGCCGTGGTATGGCATATTCCTGAACGACATCAGGCACCTATAACAGGCAGTCCTGCAGGGCGGTGTACCTCCACCACCACATACATGTTCTTCTGAAGTCAGCTTGCCGATAAAGGACTCAGGGTCTCGGTTTAACAGGATGCCCTGTAGGGTCTCCTCCCAGTGGTCGAAGGCCCACCTGGCAAACCCAGAACCGTTTGGGAGGGTATCGCTGATAATGACCTTACCTGTCATGTCTATCCCACCGTCACCTTGTAGCCTTACCGGCTGGACACGACATATCTCGAGTTCTTCTGGGTCGATATCGAGTTCCTGTGCTACGACTGCCTGGATGAGGAACGCAGAAGAGTAAACTGCCGCTTTGACCCCTCCGCCGGGTGATAACGGGTTAAAGTTGAGCCCCCTTGGCACCCCCATGGGCACGAACCCCATGACGTTCGTCACCTTATTTGCCCCTATAGCGACCTCTTCTATCATTTCTGGTGTTGGGCGTGCGTCTTGGGGCACCAGGTACCGCATATATTGTTCCGCTATCCACTGGTCATTGAGGTTAATGCGTCTTTCTCCACGCTCTCCGACGCTGTGTGAAGTCCTGACGGTGGCCCCCCGGAAGTAGTATGGCCTGTTACCTGCCCTGTTGTCGTTGATCCTCCAGACGGTGGAGGCATTTGAGAATTCGACCAGACAGTTTGTCGCCTCTTTTTGGTCTCTTGGGTACATCTTTTCGGCGACAGTCGATGCCATCCCAAAGTATGGCTCGTCCTCGACAGAGTCCCTCCCTGAAGAGAAGTCTGTGCGGAAGCCTGCAGGCGTGACGACCTTTGCATACTCGATCTCGTCGGGTAACGCCTCGTTACAGTCTAGACACGTGTCCGGTCTCCCGACGTCCTGTACATTAACGGATATGTTACCGCACTTCTTACACCGTGACACCCAACGGACGAAGGGGATTGGGTCATGGTTCCGTGAGGCAGAGGTCCAGTGGAAATTTCCTCCTACTGCCCTCAAGGGCGCAGTAAAACCGACTGGCGTATGTACCGCCTTGTCTTTCGTCTTCTGTGCCCCTGGTGCGAACTCTGTCACCGCGAGCTCGAGCTCACGCTGGATCGTCTTTGGCTCTCTCGAGCGGGCAGGTAGGCCGTGTACCAGTTCTCTAACCCTCGAGGGCATACCGTACATTGGGAGGACGGCAGCCTCGGAGAGCCGTTCAGCGAGGCCGTCCCCCTGCACTTCGGTACTTTGGGCGATCGTGTCGAGAGTATTTGGAAGTACTTCATCTAAATATGTCTTGAGTTCGGCCTTAAGCTCCTCGCTGCCCTCGGGGATCGTCCTTAGCAGAATATCAATTACTTCTTCCCGGTAGGGGTCACTCATTAGCCAGGTCTTAACGGCATCACGCCTCTTACTATCAGCGTTCCAGTCCTCTGGGGTACCGAACTCCCCATGTGAGTCCCGACCACTTGGACCGTCTGCCCATGTAACGCCGGCTCCCCTGAACGCCACCCTCAGACACTCTTTTGTCAATATACGCTTCAATATCTGGACTTGGTCTGCCCCCATCGCCAGGAAGGGCATAGGAGGCCTGTCACCCGTAATGTGTTCTGGGTTCCTGTAATAATAGTCGTCATGGCTCCTCCCGCCCCTACACAGGGTCAGTACCACAGAAAAGGCCTGTCCGCGACGCCCGGCACGTCCGGCCCTCTGTTGGTAGTTAAACCGTTCTGGAGGCATGTTCGCAAGCACTACCGCTTGTAAACTCCCGATGTCAATGCCGACCTCCATCGTCGTCGTCACGCTCAACATATCGATCTCGTCAGCCTTCGGGACGACTAGCCCATTCTCCCCGGGCTCAACGCGGACAAAGATGTTTCGGAACTGCCGTTGGCGCCCGGCCTGGTCGTCAGTCTGTCCGGTCAGTTCCTCACAGTGGAGGCGTAGGAGGGGCCGGTTCACCAGCGTCATGTACGAGTAGTAGTTCCTCTCCCAGAGGTCTTCGCATTTTAGGGTAGGCTCTACAGGCAGTACTGTGCCACAGTTAGTACACACTCCCCCTGAACGGTGGAGGTGGGGACGTGTACAGTTTGGGCACACCCATACACTGTCCGATGCCAATGCGACTTTAAAAATAAGGTCTCCCGTCGATATTATGCCGTAGTGGTGTCCAGAACCACGTAGGGATTGGAGCAGTCCGTCACCAAGGTCTTCCCTCTCCCGTGACCTAGCCATACCTAGGTGCGTTGCGACAGCGGTGACCCAACGTCTGAATCTCTTGTTCCTCTTCCCATCAGTCCTATAGTCAACCCAAGGCTCTTGGTTGTATTCACTCGCTTCGTGCCTGTAACAGTCACCGAGGACTCGGATGGCCGCGTCACAGAGCTCGCGGAAAGTGTCAGCCCCAATACCTAGCCTATTGGCAATAGACTGTATGTCGCTTTCACAGAGGCGGGCCTTGACGACTCCCAGGCCGGAAGACTCATAACCGAAGTAGATGCGGTTGAAGAGGAAACTGCATGTCTCTGCCCGGAGCCTGCCTTGTGCCTGGAGCCTTGTTCTTATGTGGTCATGTGGGAGCGCTCTCCACATCCCGGTCTCAAAGTCGTACAGTTCCTTCCAGTCAAGCCCATTGATTGTCTGTACGCTCCTGTCTGGACCGGACGGGTTCACGCCTAGGGTCACCAACCTGCGCACGAGGCTACCTGGGTCTGAGTTGTCGGCACTCCCACCTGTCCCAGGAGTGTGGACGAGCTCGTTGAAGTGGACTTCCCTTGATCCGCCTTGCTCCCGTATTGCGTCCAGCCTGGCGATCGCCTCATCGTATTCTTCCCTATCTATCGCATCGAGGTCTTCCACTCTAGCGCCCACCCTCCTCACTTTCCGCAAGTCCCTGTAGACGCTATGGAAAAAAGCAGGGTCTTCTTGGAGGTAGGCCTTTGATACCGGGCAGAGTAGTCCGGGGTCAATAGACCCGTCAGGCCTGACTTGGTCGTAGTTGGCCTCTAGGTCACTGAGTAACTGTGCCCTACCGTCTGCTATTAACCGGGTCTCGTGGGTAAACGCTTCCCTGAAGAGCTGGTAGTAGTGGTTCCGTTCTACACCGATCGCATTCCTCGCAGCCTCTTCCCTACTGTCGGAGAACGTGACCACTTTTCGTAGTTCAGCAGGTAATTGGAAGAAGAGCTCGTCAGTGAGGAGCTGTGTCATTTTAGCATAACCAGTCCTGAACCCTCTAAGTGGCGAGTACATCCTCCGCATACTATAGTCTACACCACACGCCGCACAACGTGTGGGTAGCGCAAAGAACTCCTGTGCAGTCTGTCTGTCCGAGCTGATATCAAAGGGGGTAGTGCGGCGTCTGTCCCCTGTAACGACCTGAAAGAGGTGACCGAGTACCCAAGACCCCTCTTCTCCTATGGGTACTTCGTGACCTAATTTCACGTTGCCAGACCTAATGTCAATCACCGCTTCTGACCACTCTCCCTGGTACAGTTGTCTTCCACCCTGGTCGGCAGTAGTGCTCTGCCGGATCGGCCACTCACCCTGAGAGCCATCATTGAGGGACTGCCTTGAGCCCATGGGCCAGAAGACAGCGTAGTCTGAATACCTGCGGCGTTCGACGAGTTGGACTGCACCCTTGTCTGGGAGGTTCTCTATGTCAGGCTCAACAGGGAGCATCTCTGTCCTCGTCGCCCCTTGCTCACTCGTGACGAGCCGGTTACCCCCGAGGTAGACAGTCCCACAGTTCTCACAGTATAAGAGTTCGAGCACTCTACAGGGGTCTGGCCCGTCTGACAGTAGCGAGGGCTGTGTATAGAGCTCCCCTACAGGCCTGCCATCTATGTCGCTCTCAATAGGCCGGACAGCAGCCCAGAGACCGTCTAGGTTTCTGAAGAGCCAGTGGAACCTAATGGAAGGGAGCGGGCTCTGCAGTCCATACCTCTCCTTGACGTGTCCTACGACCTCTGGGCCTGACATTTGTCCGTCCCGGACTTCTGCACACATGTTACGTGCGATAAAGAGGCCCCGTACAGCACTACGCACCACCTCACTACTTAATTGGTCCCCGAACACCCGTTTTCCAAAGTGCTCAAGTGAAACGGCCCTCGTCCTCTCTTGGCCCATGTCCTGTTCTGTACAGGCGGACAAGACCCGCGACCGTAGGCCCAAGTTTTCGCTCTCGAGTTGTGCGACGAGTGCGACCCTCCCATCGGGTTCATCTGTACCTACACTACTTCCAGTCAACCTAGCGAGGTCTTGGGCAATGGCCTTGAGCGTCTCATTAGGTATCTCCCCCCCGCGGCCTGCAGCGTCTGCCGCGTCTGAAAGGTTACCGAAGACTTCTGCATACGCACTCCCGAGGGGGAGAGCAGCACTCGCACTATGAGTCACAAGGGGTTCTTGGATCCCTTTTATGACCTTGAAACGGTCTTTAGGGGCACCGAAGAACTCGTGGAGGAACTCCAGGGCCCCCTCTTCGTCTTCTTCCAACGACGCACTCGAACCCAGTATCCTGAGTTGGGGGCTTTCGGGTGTAAGCCCCAACCTCAAGAGGAGGAGGCGCAAGAGGTATGCGACCTCCGTACCAGCAGTCCCACGGTAGAGGTGGATCTCGTCAATGACCAAGTGGAACACACGGTTGGGGTCCGCCTGTAACCACTCCTTCGTCTCCTCAAATATACTGTCCTCTTCTTGACGCATCATCATGATGCTCAGCATGGAGAAGTTCGTAATGAGGATGTCCGGTGGCATGTCCTGCATGTCCCAGCGGCAACGCATCTCCCCGCCGTCTAAGTGCTGGAAAAAGTATTCAGCCTCTTCCCTGCGTCCGGCGGGAGTCTCACCCCCCCCTTCACCCCTTGAATACCTACGGACTTCTGAGGACGTCCTCTCAATCTTCTGGAGTTCCTCGATGAGGTTATCTAACTTGGATCTGTTTAAACCCCCGTCCGCATTGGACTGGTGACCTGGGACTGGGGTGGCCCCTGTATATCTGCCAAAATAAAAACGGTTGCCCTGCCGGCAATTCCTGAACCACTGCCTAGCGGTATCGGAGTCAAGTGCCTTACGGAGCCGTGACAGCTGGTCTTCTACAAGGGCGTTCATAGGGTATATGACCATAGCCCTGACTGCCGCAGGCCTGCCAGACCCTCCAGTCTCTATCTCATTGGCCCTCTGTGAGACCCAGGAGGTCTCACCTCTGGTAGACCTCTCCCCCCTCCAGTCCTCAACTTCAGGGCGGTCTTCCCACCAGTCGTCCTGGTGTTCCAGCCGGTCACCCGGCCTTTTCCAGACACTAGTGTCAGACGACTCCTTTACTAACTCAGCAAAGAGCGGCAGGTAAAACGCCTCTGTCTTCCCTGAACCCGTCCCAGCTGTGATCACACAGTGCTTTCCACTCCCCAACGACTCTTTCAGCATCTCTAACTGGTGGGCATAGAGCTCAAGGCCTGGCTTGAAGAGCCCACATGACACGAGCCCTTTGAAGCCCTCAAGTTCGGCTTCACTAAGGGCCCCTGCGAGGTCTCCTGTCGATAGCTCTGATGTCGGGTCACCGCTTGGGCTCTTCACCACCCTTCCCGAGCCCAAGTACTGGGGTAGGGGTTCGACCCAAGGGTCTTGTGCCAGGGCTGTGGTAGACTCTAGGATCTCGCTTCTCTCCGTGTTAATTGACTCAAAGCGGGTTCCAAAAGCGGTCCCGATGTAATTGGTGATATCTCTCTTGACTTCGTCGAACGCTCCAATTGGGTCTCTCATGGTAGAACACACCTTTCTAGTTGGGCCTTACTTATCACAGCTCTCTGCCCGAGTTTTGATGCGATAAGGGACATGTACTCAGGGGGGACGCCTGCATAGATATCAACGGGGAAGTATGGGGGCACGTCCCCTGCCCCCTCTCCCCCGAGGTTCGCCGTTGTTGGGACTGTTCCCGAACATAATGTCGCAGCACGTGCGAGGAACCGGGGCAGTGGGAGTGAAGCAGGTACGGCGAGTAACTGTCTCCTGTCATCATACACGAGGACGCGTCGGCCGGCCCGTGAAGCTGTGAGGTACCTGCCCCAGTCCCTGTCTACGACTGCGGCCCTGTCTCCGTCCCAGAACCAGTGACGCCTCTCGTACGTCACAGGGTCGATATACTCGACTAGCCCTTCTGACTGCTCATCGGGACTGCCTCTCGTGAACTTAAGCAATTCGGGTGAGAACCTACTCTTTACCCATGTTGGCTCACCAGACCTGCACAAGTCCCAAGACAGGTGTTCTCGGTAGTCGTGAAGGCCAACGGAAAAACTTGCAAGCCCCCATGCTGCAGGGACGTCTATGGAGGCCTTGATGTGGCCAATATGCGCCATCTCGGCTAGGACGTCTTTGTCCAGTGATTCAAATATCACCGCAGATGGGAGTGTAGCTGCGGGTAACGGGCCATACTCCCTAGTGAGGACGGTGATGCCCTGAGCCTCCTGTGTCATGGCTAGGACGTCCTTGTGCTCTCTAACGAACGCAGTTACTTTTTCCATAATTTTAGGCGAACGGACTCCGGTCATGACTGCCCTATAGGCCCCCCCTCCAGGGAGTAATACCAGTGCAGGAGGACAGGAGAAGACCTTGTTCCGCCCAAAGTCAAATTCACATACACCAAGGGCGTCCAATAGCCTGACCGCCTTCCGTCTTATGTTTTTGAACTCATCGGCAGTCTCAGAGGGGGCCCCTTTAAGACAGATCTCTGTAAACGCCTCGTCAAATTTACTCAACGACATCTCACCGACGCTGGCTATTGCCATAAGGAGTCCGTCAGACATCCCTCGCCACCTCCACATATCGTGACCACAGCACACGTAACCCGGGGATCCTCGGCGGCCTGTTCCTCTTCCGGTTGACCCATACCGCTTCTCTCCAGGACTTCCTCTTTTTCTTTTCTGCGACTGGCGGCCTAGTTGGGGCCTTGAGGTCTCCCGGCCTCCCACAGAAGTGGACGTCCCACTTGTCCTTCCCGGACTTTGCAAGGGCCCACACCGGTTCCCAGTCGGTCGGCAGTGGTTCTTCAGGCCACCTTGCTACCTGGCCCGGCCTGGGGCCGATGAAAGTGATAGAATGTGAGATGTAAGTCGGTGCACCGATGGGGACGTTATCATATTCAGAAGGTCCGACCCCGTATACGACTGCCCCCTGGACATAGACCTCAGGCAGCCCCTCCCCCGTGTCTCCAGTGATGTCTCCAAACCTGTCACGCTTTGGCACTTTACTAAAGTCGGTGACCATCTCTGGCTCGACGAGCCTGATAGTCCTGCTGTTCTGCAGTTTCTCGTCACCAGACCGGGCCTCGATGGTTATTGGTTCACCGACACTGAGTCCCTCCGGCAGTGCCCAACGCAGACCCGTCCCCGCTTGTGGCTCGCTCCTCTCCCCGTTTATGGTGACAGCCACATCACCCTGGGCACCCTCGACGACGACCGTAGGCCTAGCGAAGCTTAAATAATAGTTCCCAGCGCCGACCCGGACACCGCCGACAAGCCTGAGCCGGACGTCTGTCGGTAGTCTCAGCGAGTCGAAGTCTTTACTTGAAGTAACCGCGTTCTCTCCCCTGAACAGGCCCCATCCTGGGGGGAGGCCTTGCGATTGGATCTCTGTAAAGCGTTCTGCCCCAGTCTCTCCCCAAGAGGCGACCTGTGACCGTACGGAGTCGTGACAGGCGACTAAAAATGGGTACTCATACTCCAGTCGTTGGACCTCGACCCACGCATCGGGGAGACGTGGTCCAGAACCCGGTAAGAACACCCGGACACGTTCGGGACGGAGTGTGAGGCGCCAGCCCTTATCCTTGTCCTCAAAAGTAGCACCCCTAGTCCAGTCGAATGTGTCTGCCTGCAATGGCTGCTCTAAACTGCCTACAGAAGTACTTATTGGAGTGGACCACCCTGCCCGGTTTGTCTGGTGGCAAGAAAAGACTGCACTACGGAGCCTGTTGTCCCTCAGACCAGGTGCATCCCGTAACGTAAACTCAAGCCCCCCTTCGGGGAAGACGACGTTGTCCGGGTTGACCTTGAACCGTAACGAAGAAGCGTACCCGCCGAGCCCGGGTGAAAGGCATATCCTGGCATAGGGGCTTACCCTCTTCTGTTGTGCTTGGGCCCCCATCTCCTCGACAACTTTGCCGTCCCAGGCCTCAAGCTCTGTCATGACAAGGTCTATCAGAGACCCCAGCAGGTCTTGATCTTCGGCCCTCCTCGAGTCCAGTAAGTCTAAAGTCCTCTTGGTTAAGAAAGAGGGCCCATACTGCCTTAATTTCCCTCTTAAAACGTCTTGAGACGGGGGGTCAGTAGGGTCAAGCCGCGCAGCGGAAAATATCGACGGGAGATATTGTCTCTCTCCTTCGGATAGTACAGTCTGCGAGAGGATAATTCCGACATGGACATAGCCACCCCGCTGCCTCTTTGTGAAACGGCCCAGAGATTCGTTCTTGACCTTTTTACTCCAGACCTCAAGGTCTTTCCAGAGGCGGTCGACCCGACGGAAGTAGCCTGCAATGTTTCTGTCTCTGTCCTCCCCAATTAGGTCGAGCAGTCTCGGGTAGTACGCGTTTGGGTTATATCCCCCGGAAATCGTCGCCGCACAAACGAAGAGCACTAAGTATGCGATATACGGGGGATATTCAAAGTTGTAGCCTCTCCCGGTAGAGTATGTCTGGAGCGCCAACTGGAACACATCGCCCCGGTAACGACGGTCGGCAGACTCCGGGCCCAACTTAACAGCATGGAGGAAGTCCTCAAAACCGACATGGTGCTGGGCCCCTAACCTGTCTACTAAGTCCTTATCCGCGAACAAGATGACCTCTCTCCCGGCCATCTCGGGGTTGAAGTAGTGGGCTGCGAGCAATTTGTTCCATTCAAGATATCTCAACGCAGACCTCCTATTGGGGTTCTATAGTTGAAGCATTACTTGGACGGGACGATAAACGTTACCAATCTCAGTTGTGCCCAAGTATGAAGAGATCTATTGACCTGTCCCGTTTGTGAATGAGCAAGTGATCAACTGGGACAGACGCTTAGAGAACCAACAAAAAAAATGCAACACCCCGGTACCGGGTCGCATGCTGGCGCTCCTTGTCCTCTTTGAGACAAAGAAAGGGGTATGGAAGTGCGCCGATGTCAAAATGGCTTTGCTCTCGTTTGCAAATAAAGTCATCAAATAATCAAGATAACCTTAAATCCTTCTTAACCTGCGCGAGCAGCTGCGGATACTCTTCACTCTGCTTTGCCACCTTAGTCGACTCGTCCACCTTCACCGTTGCTCTTTTGTCCAGAGCCACCGAGACGATGCACCGTAAAAGGTGCCATATGCACTCGGAGCCTTAAGTTGAGGTTAAAACAATAGTTATTCGGCCCGCAGACCAAGGATCCGGTTACAGGCGGGTACCATTGACCACAACCACCCTACAGCCAAGCGCGGTACGGCAGGACTATTAAGATATGTTATACATAACCTCCTTGGATAGGTGCTCAACATGACCCAGCCATCATATCACCCTGTCCGGTGCTGCCAGAATTGTGGGTACGCGTCTCACAGCACAAGTGGCATATCCTGTCGCGGCGTACCAGTCTCGCCGACGTACGTATGTGACAGATGGATCAGAGCAGACGCCCACGATGTTTATTATGCGATGCAGGAGGCAAGGCAGGAGATATTTGAGCAGGATGACTTAAACAGGTTTCGGCGAGGTCTCTAAGCGTTAACCGTTGCTGAAAGCGTAGACTGAAATTTCGGTGCCTTGGCCGACAAAGTTCACACTGGTCAAGTTGTATGCCTTGTAACTAGCCCTTCACTAAAGTACTAACGTCTGTAAATTAGCATTTCCACATCGTCGGAAACTCTTGCCCCTTCACCCGCCGCCGAGCACCTTCACCAGCACCGCCACCACCCCGCCCACGACCCCGCCAGCGCCAGCACTGATCGTCGAGGTCCTCCGCTCCTCTCCGGCCTTCTCCGCCCGCCAGCCCTCCAGCGCCCGGATTCGGCCCTCAAACTCCTCGTCCTGCGCCTCCATTCTCTGCAGGGTTCTGCATATCCACTTCACATCCCGGTTCGTCTCGTAGACGAGTTCCCGGGTGGTCTTTCCCTCAGTCATCCTGGTATCCCTCCCGGGGGACTATAGGGGGTCGGGAACAAAAAGCCTGACCGTAACGGCTATATCCAAGAATCCGGGCTCAATCCAGGCTCCCCGATAAAGTCAGGCTGATACCTCCCCACGCCCACCCTATAGTTGTCTGTCACATTCCCGGGAACCCTGGCAGGCAAGGAGAGCCAACCATGGCAGACTTCGTTCAGACAACCGTGAACAAAACGGCGGTCCGGGACCTCGCCGTCCCGATCGCCGACGTAACGTCGTTTAACAACCTCGTCCAGTCCGTCATCGACGACAACCCCTACGGGTGCGTCGGGTATACGGGCGCCGACGGGCAGCCGGTTCCCGCGATCGTTCGCAACCGCGAGCACTACACCGCGAAGGTGAACTTCATCAACGGTGAGGGGAAGCGCGTCGGAACCGTCTCACTCCAGTCCCCGACGATCACGGCGTTCGAGGCGAACGCCGCCGAGGTCATGGGCAACGCGGCCCTCGAGGCCGCGATGGGCGGCGAGGCCGTCCGGAACAGCCCCGGCGAGACCTACTACGCGCAGCTCAAGTGCCACGACCCCTCGGGTGACGACTTCTACGTCACCTTCACCCGGAAGACCGTCCGGATCTCGTCCTACCAGGACGACGCCATCCGGAACACGGTCGAGGCGTGGGCCGACACCGTCGGTTCGCTGGACTGAGGGGGCTTTTGCCCCCCTCACTTTCATCCCGCGCCCGGCCCCTCGTTAACAACCCTCTCTTCTCCAGACTGACGTATGACGCACTCCTCACTCCTCCGCTCCGACGAGACGCTCTTCCGCGATCCTGAGGTCTTCGAGTTCACGTATCTCCCCGGAGAGGTCCACCACCGCGACGCCCAGGTCAGGGAACTCGCTTGGCTCCTCCGGCCGGCGCTCCGGGGCGGGAGCGCGGGGAGCGCTGTCCTCCGCGGCCCGCCGGGAACCGGGAAGACCACCACCGTCCGGCGGATCTTTCGCGAGATCCGGGAGGAGACAA
>JABNAD010000461.1_pt1 | contig 23932 bp, 22 predicted proteins | sample 7240381 | NCBI WGS metagenome assembly JABNAD01 (sample SAMN11332834, study PRJNA596920) | anaerobic digester metagenome | biome: digested sludge; isolation source: digested sewage sludge-derived enrichment culture grown on H2/CO2 | place: Germany: Goettingen
GGTTAGAGCCAGTATGGAATGATTCTGCGAAAGCCGCTTTGACATTTCGAGACGGCAATGATTTCCCGCTGCCGCCCCGTTGGAAGAAACAAAATGCGGACCTCTTGAGAAAGTGTGCTGATTATGATACATTATAAGAACATGTTTAGATCTTGTAAAAAAGAGGAGTGAGGTGCGGGGTGGAAGGCCGTCAGGAAGAAAAATATATTCGGATGACCACAGAGCCGGTGGGGCGGCTGATCTGCGAACTGGCTGTGCCGTGTATCATTAGTATGCTGGTAACGTCCATTTACAATATGGCGGACACCTATTTTGTCGGAAAGCTGGATAGCAACAGCGCCACCGGCGCGGTGGGTGTGGTATTTTCCCTGATGGCGGTGATACAAGCCATCGGGTTTTTCTTTGGACACGGATCCGGCAACTATATCTCCCGCAAGCTGGGCGAGCAGGACGGAGCCGAGGCCCGGCGGATGTCCTCCACCGGGTTTACGCTGGCGCTGCTGGCGGGCGCGGTGCTGTGTGTGCTGGGGGAGATTTTTTTAACGCCTCTTGCGAATCTGCTGGGCGCCACGCCCACCATTCTGCCTTACGCCAGAGACTATATGCGCATCATTTTGATTGGCGCACCGTGGATGACGGCGTCTTTGGTGCTGAACAACCAGCTGCGGTTTCAGGGCAGTGCGGCCTATGGCATGGTGGGTATTTCCGCCGGAGCAGTGCTGAACATCGCACTGGACCCGGTGTTCATTTTTGCCCTGAAAATGGGCGTTGCCGGCGCCGCACTGGCAACCGTGCTGAGTCAGTTCGCCAGCTTCTGCCTGCTGTTGTGGCAGTGCGGCCGGGGCGGAAATCTGCGGCCCCATTTGAAGGACGCGCAGATCAAGCGCTTCTATTGTCAGGAGATTGCCCGGGGAGGACTGCCGTCTCTGGCCCGGCAGGGCCTCGCCAGTCTTGCCACCATCTGCCTGAACCGCTCTGCCCGGGGATACGGCGACACGGTGATCGCCGCTATGGCGGTGGTGACAAGGGTGATGATGTTCGGTGGTTCCGCGCTGATCGGCTTTGGGCAGGGATTTCAGCCGGTGTGCGGTTTTAATTATGGGGCAAAACTCTATCATCGCGTGCGGCAGGGCTTTTGGTTTTGCGTCAAGTGGGGCACTGCGTTTTTGTTGGTGGTGTGCGCGTTGGGCGCGGTCTTCGCGCCGGAGCTGGTGGCGCTGTTTCGCAACGACCCGGAGGTGATCCGGGTGGGTGCGCTGGCCATGCGGTGTCAGTGCGTGGGCTTTGCGCTTTCAGGCTGGGTGGTCATCAGCAATATGACCCTGCAAACCATTGGAGATACCGGCCCCGCCACGTTTCTTGCCGCCGCGCGGCAAGGTGTGTTCTTTATTCCGGCGGTGCTGATCCTGCCGCGGCTGTTCAATTTGTGGGGCGTGATTCTGGCGCAGCCGGTATCGGACATTCTGGCGTTTGCCGTGGCGGTGCCGCTGATGCTGCGGGCGCTGGGGAAAATGCGGGAAACCGGAAAAAACTGACGCAGCCGCGAAGCAGTTGACAATTTCGCCCGGACTGGATACAATAAGAGTTCAGTGAAAACAGAAAATAAGTAGAACCTATTAAATATAAAGGAATGAAGAATATGGCACAGGACAAAAGACAAGTGGACGCCATCACGTCCCGGGATACCGATTTCGCCCAGTGGTACACAGACGTGTGCAAAAAGGCGGAACTGATTGATTACACCAGCACGAAGGGGATGTTTGTCCTGCGGCCATACGGCTACGCCATTTGGGAGAACATCCAGAACATTCTGGACGCCGACTTTAAGAAGACAGGCCACACCAACGTGTCCATGCCCATGCTGATTCCCGAATCCCTGCTCCAGAAGGAGAAGGACCACGTTTCCGGCTTTGCGCCGGAGTGCGCTTGGGTCACCATGGGCGGCAGTGAGAAGCTGGAGGAGCCGCTGTGCGTCCGCCCCACCTCTGAGACGCTGTTCTGCGACCATTGGAGCCGGGTGGTTCACTCTTGGCGGGACCTGCCCATGCTTTATAACCAGTGGTGCAGCGTGCTGCGGTGGGAGAAGACCTCCCGCCCCTTCCTGCGTCACCGGGAGTTTTTGTGGCAGGAGGGTCACACCATCCACGCCACACCTGAGGAGGCCATCGCCGAGACGGAGCAGCAGCTGGAGTGCTATGCTTCTTTCTGCGAAAATGTGTTGGCCATGCCCGTCGTCCGGGGCAGGAAGACCGAAAAGGAAAAGTTCGCCGGAGCGGAGGCCACCTATACCATTGAGTGCATGATGCACGACCACAAGGCGCTTCAGGGCGGCACCAGCCACTATTTCGGCAACGGCTTCCCCACGGCGTTTGACATTACCTTTACCGATAAAAACAACCAGCAGACTCATCCCTACGAGACTTCCTGGGGCCTTTCCACCCGGATTATCGGCGGCATCATCATGACCCACGGCGACGACAACGGTTTGGTTCTGCCGCCCCGGATCGCCCCTGTGCAGGTGGTGGTCATTCCTGTGGCGATGCACAAGGACGGCGTTCTCGATGCGGCGGACGGCCTGAAAAAGCGCTTGCTGGATGCGGGCCTGCGGGCGAAGCTGGACGATTCCGACAATTCCCCCGGCTGGAAGTTCGCCGAGTACGAGATGAAGGGCGTGCCTTTGCGGGTGGAGATCGGACCGAAGGATATCGAGAAAGAGCAGTGCGTCGTGGCGCGGCGGGACACCGGTGAGAAGGTATTCGTGCCTCTGGCAGAGCTGGAGAGCAAAATCAAGGAGCTGCTGGACGCAGTTCACGACAACATGTATGCCATGGCGCTGAAGAACCGGGAGGACAACACCTTTGATATCAAGTCCCCCGCCGAGGCTAAGGCCATTGCCGAGGGCAAGGGCGGTTTCCTCCGCTCCAAGTGGTGCGGTGCGCTGGAGTGCGAGATGGCAATGAAGGAGCAGGCGGGCGTTACCTCCCGCTGCATGCCGCTGGAGCAGAGCGGCACCGAGGGCGTGTGCCCCGTGTGCGGCAAGCCCTGCAAGACCGACATCTATTGGGGCGTGGCCTATTAAGCACCTGACGGAGCGTCCGCTTTGCGGAAAAGACCAGACCAAATTATTTCACGGACTGTGAACCATCAAACCGGGCTGAGAGCATTGCTGCTCTCAGCCCGGTTTTTTTGTGCGGACCATGGGGACCGATATCGTGGCAAGCAAGGAAACAGGAGGCCGTCCGGATAGGGACGGCCTCCTGCTTTGTTCACGGGTAGGTAAAAATGGATGGGTTCCACAGTTCAAATGTTGAAATTGCCGCACTTTCGGCGGAGTGCTTGCTGCTCAGTGCTCCGCAGGTGGAAAATTCAAGATGAAGGTGCTGCCGGTTCCAACCTCGCTGCGCAAAACCACGGTGGCCCCCAGATAGGCCGCGCCGTGCTTTACGATGGAAAGGCCCAGTCCGGTTCCGCCTCGGGAATGACTTTTATCGACCCGGTAGAACCGTTCAAACACCCGATCCCGGGCCTCGGCGGGAATCCCAACGCCGGTATCTTCCACGGTGAGACGCGCGCCCTTGCCTGTGTCCTCAACGGTTACGGTGACACTGCCGCCATCTCGGTTATAGGCCACGGCGTTGTCGCAGAGATTGTAGACGATCTCCTCAAGAATCTGAGGAACGCCACAGGCCATTGCCGGGCCACCCTTCAGAGAGAGGGTCAGATTCCGTTTTTCCGCGGCGGGGCGCACCTGCTCCAGCACATTCTTTGACAGACGGTACAGATCCATCTCTTCCCAAGGACCGTCCGCGCCGCCCTCGTCCAGACGGGAGAGTTTGATGATGTCGTTTACCAGCTCAATGAGACGTCCGGCTTCCCGGTGGATATTGCCCGCAAAATGGCCCACGTCCTCCGGCTTCACCATACCGTTTTCCAAAATCTCCGCCGTGCCGGAAATGGCGGTGAGAGGCGTTTTCAGCTCGTGAGAGACGTTGGCGGTGAACTCCCGCCGCAAACTCTCTCGTTGTTCGCGTTCCGTCACATCCAGAATCACCACCACCGCGCCGCCTAAGTGCCCATCCTGCATGACGGGGCTGGCAATGATCTGGCGGCAGAGGGTTTCCCGGCGTACCATCCGTTCGCTGCGCCGACCGGCCAGCGCCTCTTCCACGCAGCGGCGGAAGCCTTCCTCCCGGCTGAGAACGAAGGCGCTGGTTTCGCCCGGAACCGGAACGCAGTCCGTTTCCAGCAGGCGCAGCGCCGCAGAGTTGTTGCTCAGAACCCGGGTGCGGATATCCAGCACCAAAAAGCCCTCGCTCATGTTCTCTGTGATGGCGGAAAATTCTTCCTGACGGCGGCGAAGCTGATCCATCTGCTGACGAATCTCGTGGTTTTGCATCCGCAGGCGGGTCAAAAGGGGGGTCAGCTCTTCGTAAAAATCCTCGGAAGTCCCGCCGGGATTATTTAAATCCAACTCGTTGATGGGGCGGACAATGCTCTTGGACAGACGGGAGGCCAGCATTGCCGCCAGAATCATCGCCGCGATGACCACCACCAAAATGGGCTGCACCGATTGCAGAACCAGCGCCCAGACGGAATACTGGGTGCTGGCCGCCCGGACGACGGTTCCGTCGTCCAGCCGAACGGCGCAGTAGATCGCGGTTTGGCCCAGTGTGTCGGACCAGCGGACGGCGGTGCCCTTGCCCAGCGACATGGCTTCTTGAATTTCCTCGCGGGAGGCGTGGTTTTCCATGGTGGAGGCGTTCTGCCAGTTGTCATAAAGGACAGTTCCGTCCTGTCCCACCCAAGTCACGCGGCTGGAAATATTCAGCCCTTCAAAATAATCGATGCCGCCCAAAGCCGTGCCCCGGGCGATGGTGACGGCCTGCTGATTCAAATCCGCTTCCGTTCGGCTTTCAAAGTACCCGTGCAGCACACCCACGACCAGAGCCAGCGCCGCCAACAGCGCCGCCAGCGACACGACGAGGATGGAGCGAAAAATTCGTTTTGTCATACTGTCTCTCCAATTTTATAGCCGTAGCCCCGGACTGTCTCAATGCACTCTCCCGCGTCTCCCAGCTTTTGGCGCAGGGTGCGGACGTGAACGTCCACAGTCCGCGTCTCGCCGGTGAAGGCATAGCCCCAAACACTTTCAATGAGCTGTTCCCGGGAGAAGACCTTTCCCTTGCTGCGGATCAGAAGGCAGAGCATTTCGTACTCCTTCTGGGTCAATGCCACATCCCGCTCGCCCACGCGGACGATGTGCTTGGCGGGGATTACCGTCAGGTCCCCCGCCCGGAACTGCTCTTCTGTCGTCTCCGTTCGGCGCAGCAGCGCCCGAATGCGGGAGAGAAGCTCCATCATGCCAAAAGGCTTGGCCACATAGTCGTCCGCCCCGCCGTCCAGACCCAGCACCTTGTCGTACTCCGTGGATTTTGCGGTCAAAAGGATAATGGGCAGGCGGGCGGTTTTTCCGTCCGCCCGCAGTTTTTTCAAAATGGTGAGGCCGTCCTCCTCCGGAAGCATCACGTCCAGCAGCAGCAGCGAAGGCAGCGCCTCGGCGCAGGCATCCCAAAATGCGGAGGGCCGTTCAAAACCCTTCGCCTCCATGCCCTGACTGTTCAGCGTGTAGATTACAAAATCCCGGATACTGTCGTCGTCTTCCAGCAGATAGATCATCCTTGGCCCCTCCCGAAAAAATGAACTGCCGGTTTCAACCGGCCAAGACAGCACCGCGTAATTGGCGCTCAGCGCCAAAAATCATGCGGCGTTGCCTTAATTGTTGTTCGAATGGACACCCGTCAGGGAATACTCCACCCATTCGGCGACATTGGTGGCGTGGTCGCCGATCCGCTCGAAATACTTCGCCACCATCAAAAGGTCCAGCGCCAGCTCGCCCTTACTGCTGTCGGTGGAGATCATGCCGACGATTTCCTTTTTCACGTCCTGAAATAAAGCGTCCACCTTGTCGTCCGCCGCGCACACGGCGCGGGCCAGCTCCAAATCACGCTTTACAAAGGAATCCACGCTGTCTGTCACCATGGAGATGGTGGCGCGGGCCATATCTCCGATGTGAGTTCGCCCGGCATCGGACGCATCGGCTACGTAGCCGCTCAACTCTGCGATGTCTGCCGCCTGATCGCCAATGCGTTCCAAATCGGAGATCATTTTCAGTGCCGAGGAAATTTCCCGCAGGTCCTTTGCAACAGGCTGCTGGCGCAGCAATAGCTGCAAGCACAGCCGCTCCACGTCGCTCTCCGCCCGGTCGATTTCCTCCTCAGCCTCACGGGCTTTGTCCGCCAGAGCCGCGTCCTGCTCCAAAAGGGCTTTGGCGGCGGCGGAGATCGCGTCTTCGCACAAAGCGCCCATGCGGATCAACTCCAGATGAAGCCGTTCCAGCTGTTCGTCAAACTGTGTTCTCATGTTATCCGCTCCCTTTCTCAACCAAATCTGCCGGTGATATAGTCCTCTGTCCGCTTGTCTGTGGGATCGGAGAACATCTGCTCCGTGCCTCCGAATTCCACCAGTTCACCCAAAAGGAAAAAGGCGGTCTTGTCAGAGATACGGGCGGCCTGCTGCATGTTGTGGGTCACCATGACCACAGTATACCTGCTTTTCAGCTCTGCTGCAAGATCTTCTATCTTGGATGTGGAAATGGGGTCCAGCGCGCTGGTGGATTCGTCCATCAGAAGTACCTCCGGCTCCACCGCCAGCGCCCGGGCGATGCATAGCCGCTGCTGCTGCCCGCCGGAAAGACCCAGAGCAGAGGTTTTCAGCCGGTCCTTCACCTCGTCCCAGATGGCGGCGGACTGCAGGGAAGTCTCCACGATCTCGTCCAGCTTTGCCCGGTTGCGGACGCCGTGGGTCCGGGGACCATAGGCCACGTTGTCATAGATGCTCATGGGAAAGGGATTGGCCTTTTGAAAAACCATGCCGATCTGGCGGCGCAGGCCCGTCACATCCACCGACGGGTCATAGATATTCTGATCCCGAAAATTGACCTCTCCGGTGATGCGCACACTTGGAATCAGATCATTCATGCGGTTCAGCGTTTTCAGAAAGGTGGACTTTCCGCAGCCGGACGGGCCGATCAGGGCCGTGATCTGGTTGGCGGGGATGTTCACGTTGATGGAGCGCAGCGCCTGATGGTCGCCATACCACAGGTTTAAATCTTTAACAGAGAGAATGGGGTCCATGGCTTCACTTCCTTGTCTGGTTCAGACTGCCGGGGCAGTCTTGAAAATGTCGGCGGGGTTGGGTAGGCTGGATATGCGGTGTGCAGCGGGGACTGCGCAAAAGACGGCGGCTCACTGCTTTTTCAGTCTCCGACCGGCAAAGCCGGCGGCCAGATTGATGGCCAGAGTCAGCAGCAGCAGAATCGTGGCGATGGCGAAGGCGACCGCCGTCTCGCCCCGCTCGTTGGCGTAGATATAGAGCGCTACGGTCAGCGTGGCGGAGGAGGAGTGGAGCGCGGTGGCGAAGTCGTTGAGCACCAGACCGAATCCGGCTGTGTACAGCAGAGCTGCGCTCTCTCCAACGATGCGGCCCACGGCCAGAATGCAGCCGGTCACGATGCCGTCCACCGCCCCGGGGAGCACCACGGTGCGCACCATGTGCCACTTGCCGGAACCAAGCGCCAGCGCTCCCTCCCGATAGGACTGGGGAACGGTCTTCAGACTTTCCTGCGTGGTGCGAACGATGGTGGGCAGAATCATGATGACCAGCGTCAGTCCGCCGGCCAGAATGCCGTTTTGCAGATTCATGAACTGCACAAAGATCAGCATACCCACAAGACCGTAGATGATGGAGGGGATACCAGCCAGAGATTCGGTGGCAAATTCTATGATTCCAACCAGACGGTGGCTGGTGGCATACTCCGTCAGGTAAATTGCCGCGCCCACACCGATAGGCAGCACCAAAACCATGGCCACCAGAATGATATACAGGGTGTTGACAATGTTGGGCAGGATGCCGATGGTGTTTTTTAGATAGCTGGTCTGGCCGCTGAGGAGGGGCCAAGTCAGATTCGGCACGCCCCGAAAAAAGATATAGCCGATCATAAACGCCAGCAGCGCACAGGTCAGTCCGCCGGCCAGCCACAGCAGGGTGCGCATGGTGCGGTCATAGAACAGACGGCGGGAAGACAGTTTTTCCACAGCTTACCCCTCCTTCTTCCTCTTGATGAACAGGTTCAAAATCGCATTGATCAGCATGATGAACAAAAACAACACCAGTCCGATGGAAAATAGAGACTGCTGATACAGGCTTCCCACCGCGGCATAGCTCATGCCGGAGGTGATGGCGGTGGTCAAGAAGCGAACGCCGGTCAAAAGGCTCGGCATATTGGAGACGTTGCCCGCTACCATGACGATGGCCATGGCTTCGCCGATGGCGCGGCCCACGCCCAGCACCACCGCCGCAGCCACGCCGCTGCGGGCGGCGGGGAGAGTGACGCGAAAGATCGTCTCCATCTTCGTGGCTCCCAGTGCCAGCGACGCTTCTTCATACTCCTTGGGGACGGCGTTGATGGCTGTCTCGGACACATTGACGATGGAGGGCAGGATCATCACCGCCAACACCACAATCGCCGCCAGCAGACATGCGCCGGAGCTGAGGGAAAACGCCCGTTGGATGGCGGGAACCAGCACGATCATACCCACTAAACCGTATACTACCGACGGAATGCCCGCCAGCAGCTCCACCGCCCCGCGAATGACCTTAGCCACCTTGGGCGGCGCGACCTTGGAGAGGAACAGCGCCGTGAACAGCCCCACGGGAACGCCGATCAGAATGGCGCCCGCGGTGCCGTATACCGAGGTGAGGATGAAGGGCAGAATACCGAACGACGGCTCCCGCGTGGTGGTGGCAGGCTCCCAGACCTGCCCGGTGAGAAAGTCCCAAAGGCCGATCTGCCGGATGGCGGGAACGCCGGAGACAATCAGATAGACGCTGATGACTAGCACAAACCCAACAGCCAAAATGCCGCACAGCAGAAACAATGTGTGCATGACCACCTCCAGCGGCTTTTTCCCACCGGTCTTTTTAGCCGGTGCGGGAGAGGATACCGCGGCGGCGTTCGCGGCGCGCTCCGGCAGGGGAGCGGCCATGTTTTCAGATGAACCGTATTCCAAAATGCGCTCCTTTCCAGCCGGACAGCCCCCGCCCAATGGAGCGGGGGCGCACCGGCGAGAGGCGAAATCGTTTTTAGAGGGAGGGTTTATTTCGCGGCGGGCACAGCGCCGGCGGCCCGGATGAGGTCGTTGGCGGCGGTGGAGGTTGCGAAGTCAAAGAAGGCCTGCGTCGCGGCGGAGAGGGTGGCGCCCTCCTTGGTCACCAGAACGAAGGGCCGCTGAATGGCATAGCTGCCGTCCAGAACCGTCTCCTCCGTGCAGGCAACGCCGCTCACGGTAACAGCCTTGATGCCGTCCTGCCCCTCTACTGCGGAGAGAGACGCGTAACCGATGGCGCTGGGGTTGTTTTTCACGGCCTCAATGACCGCGCCGGTGGAGGTCAACTCCTGAGAGAGGACGCAGGCGTCGGCAGTGCCGGTGATGGACTCAAAGCCATCCCGGGTGCCGGAGCCGGACTCACGGCCAATGCAGGCCACAGCGCCCGCGTCTCCGCCCACGGCGGACCAGTCGGTGACGGTACCGGTGAACAGCTGAGCGATCTGATCGACGGTCAAATCCTCCACCTTGCTGTTCGCGTTGACGATGACGGCGATGCCGTCCAGCGCCACGGTGGTGGCAGTGAGGCCCGCCTCGCTGTCCTTCAAACCGCGGGAGGCCAAGCCGATGTCGCAGGTCCCGTTGCTGACGGCCTCAATGCCCGCGCCGGAACCGGTGGGGTCATAGCTGACGGTCACGCCGGAATTGTCCGCCATAAACTGCTCGCTGAGTACGCCGATCACCTTTTCCATGGAAGTGGAGCCGTTGGTAGAAACGGTGCCGCTCAATGCGCCGCCGGTGGAAGCCGCAGTGCCGGAGGACGCGGCGGGGGCGGAATTATTGTTGCCGCAGCCAGCCAGAAGGGCGGCGGTCATACCCAATGCAAGAAACAGACTCATTGCTTTTTTCATCTCAATAATCTCCTTTTGCTTTTTCGTTAATTGTTTGATATTCCCTTGATGTACCCTCAGTATACCTGCTCTTACATCAAAACCGTTACCATACCTGTGTAAAGTATTTGTAAAATGGAGAATTTTACACAAACTCTGTCGGCTAATTCAAATGCTTTTCATTTCCTGTGAAATCGTCTTCATTTTACTGAGCTTTTTAACAAAAGCAGTCCCCCGGCGTACATGCCGAGGGACTGCTTTTCAAATTTCTTCACATGTTCCATGGAGGATTTTACAAAGTTACGGCTCCAGTTTTACTCCTGCGGCTTTGGCGGCGGCCTCAATCACATGACCCGCAAGCACGGTGGAGGTGACTGTTCCAACGCCGCCGGGGACCGGCGTGACCGCTCCCGCCAAAGGTTCCACACTGGGAAAATCCACATCGCCGCACATAGTTCCGTCTGCGCTGACGTGGATACCCACATCAATGACGACCTGCCCGCGGGAGACGCAGCTGCCGTCCACGGCTCCGGCCTTTCCGGCAGCCACGATCAGTACGTCCGCCTTCTGGCACTCCTCCGCCAGATTCCGGGTGTGAGTGTGGCAGATGGTGACCGTGGCGTTGCGCGCCAGCAGCAGCATGGCGGCCGGTTTTCCAATCACCAAGCTCCGCCCCACCACAACGACCTTTTGTCCGTCTAAAACACAGTGATAATGGTCCAGAATCTCGACGCACGCCTGCGCGGTGCAGGGCGGATAGCCCGCGCCCTTTCCCGTGAATACGCGGGAAAGGGACCCGCTGGTAATGCAGTCTACATCCTTTTCCGGGCGCAGCGCCTCGCAGGCTGCGTGCTCGTCTAAATTTTTGGGTAAAGGCCGCAGCATCAGACAGCCGTGGATGCCCGCATCCTCGTTGACCGTTTGGATTGCGCCCATCAGATCTTCCTGTGTGCACGCGGCGTCCAGCGTCAGCTTTCGGACGTTAACGCCCAGCTTTTCACAGCGCTTTACCGCGCCCCGTTCATAGGCCAGATCGTCCGGCCGCTCTCCAACCCGCAAAATTGCAAGCGTGGGTGTCACACCGTGTTGGGCCAGCCGGGCCGCTTGCGCCGTCAGGCGCTCGCTCAGACTGGCTGCAACCTCTTTGCCGCTCAAAATCGTTGCCATCGTCTCGTTCCCCCTCATTTACCCCGCAGCTGGGCCGTCACCTCTTCGGCGACGGCAGCCGCCCGGGGACAATATTCCTCCAAAATTCCGTCGGTTCGATGTTCCAGAGCCTCCGCCACAACCCGGTTTTTCAACGCTTTCGTGTTGATATACACGTTCAGCGCGGCGCACTCCAGCGCCGCCTTGCAGCATACCGCTCCGCAGCCCACATCCGATACCAGCATAACGCTGCCCTTTTTCAGCATTTCCTCCAGAAGCTCCACTGCCTTGGCACATTGCTCCAGCATCTCCATGGGCGCGGCGCAGGCCCGCTTGGTGGCGTCTTCTAAAACAGCATCGTGGGTGGGGTCGTCCTTTGGGATGGAATAGGCTCTGGACAGCGGCTCAAACGCAGCCGCGTCCTCGTCCACCAGTTCCAGCAGCCGCTCGCGTACCGCTTCGCCTTTTTCCAGCAGCACCCGGATATCGGGTTCCACGGCGGCGTATTTTTTTCGGCCCAGCGTCAGATTGCCCGCCATGGAGCAAAGAGCCGCCCCCAGCGCGCCTACCAGCGCCGCCGCACCGCCTCCACCGGGGACCGGAGACTTGGATGCCAGAGCCGACGCGAACCCCTCACAGGTTTGTTTGATCAGTTTTTCAGCCATTTGACTTCCTCCGTTCTGGTTTTATGAGCTTGCGCGGGATGTCTATATGCTTCTAATTGCGATCAGAATCAAGCCGGACGGCAGAGCCGTCCATCAAGGAACAGCATGGGGAAGATCGGCGCGGCGAACCGGATTACTCCGCCAGATGGAGAATGGCGGTCATATCCTCGGGATTGATTTTTACGAAATTGCCAAAGGGGAAGCCGTTGGGCTTTTCTGCCCGGTGGGCGGTCATGGCGGGGATGTCCTCCGCCTTCGCGCCAATCTCCGAAAGCGTCGCGGGCATTCCCATGGATTTCAAAAATGCCCGGAACCGGGCGATGCCCTCCTTGGCGGTCAGCTCGGGATGGGCAAAGTCCATATCGCAGTCCCATACCCGGACAGCAAACTGGGCGAACCGGGCGACGTTGTGGGGCAGAACGTATTCCATCCATGCGGGCATCACCACCGCAAGACCCGCGCCGTGGGCGCAGTCATAAAACGCGGAAAGCTCGTGCTCAATCTGATGGCTGGCCCAATCCTGAACCCGGCCCACGCCGCAGGAGTTGTTGTGAGCCAGCATTCCCGCCCACATCAGCTCTGCCCGGGCGGCATAGTCGCCGGGGTTTTCCAGCGCCTTGGGTGCGGCGGAGACAATGGTTTTCATCAGCGCCTCAGACAGCCGGTCGGTGACCTCAACATCCGCCGTGTTGGTAAAATACCGCTCACAGATATGGGCGATCATGTCGGTTGCTCCGCTGGCAGTCTGATAGGGCGGAAGAGAGCAGGTGTAGCGCGGATTCAAAACGGAAAACCGGGGGCGGATCAGATCCGATTTGGGGCAGCCCCATTTTAGGTTGCCCTCCTCCAGTGTGATGACGCAGCTGTCGGATCCCTCGGACCCCGCCGCCGCGATGGTGAGCACCACGCCCACCGGCAGGACGCTGGAAATGGAGGCTTTTCCGGTGAAGAAATCCCAGAAGTCTCCGTCGTATCCCGCGCCCATGGCGATGGCCTTCGCCGTGTCAATCACGGAGCCGCCGCCAAGGGCCAGCACGAAATCCGCGCCCTCTGCGCGGCAAAGGGCAATGCCCTCGTAGACCTTGCCGCTGCGGGGATTGGCCTGTACGCCGGAAAGCTCCGCAAAGGGGATGCCCGCCTCCTTCAGGGAGGCCGTTACCGCGTCATAGGCCCCGTTCCGTTTCACGGACCCGCCGCCGGTGACAAGCAGAGCCTTTGTGCCGCCAAAGCGGCGGGTCAGCTCACCCACGCGGCGCTCTTCCCTGTCGCCAAAGGCAAACAGCGTAGGGGAATAGAATGTAAAATTCTCCATGCTCAATATCCTCTTTTCAAGTCTACCAGATGGTTCAGAGGCTTACCCTGCGCGTAGTTCTCCAAATTCTCGCAGAACATGGAGACGGTTTTATCGCAGGTGTAGCCCAGCGTCATGTTGCCCGCCACATGGGGCGTGAGGACCAGATTTTTCGCGTTCCACAGGGGATGGTCGGCGGGCAGAGGCTCGGGAACCATCACGTCCAGCGCCGCGCCTGCCAGCTTTCCGCTGTTCAGCGCGTCCATCAGCGCCTCTTGATCCACTGCGGTGCCCCGGCCCACGTTCACCAGAATGGAGTCCGCGGACAGAAGGCCGATACGGGCCTTGGTCATAATGCCGATGGTTTCCGGCGTGGAGGGCAGGGACATGACAAGAATGTCCGTTTCCGGCAAAACGCTGTCCAACTCTGTCATGGGGACGACCCGGTCATAGACCTCGTCCGGCGTTTTCCCACTGCGGTTCACGCCGGTAATGCTGGCAGGGCACAGGGCCTTGGCTCGTTTTGCAAAGGTGGTGCCGATGTCGCCGGTGCCCAGCATGGTCAGGCGGCTGCCCTGTATGGAGCGGACGGGCAGATCGTTGGTCCAGCCGTGGTTTCGGACAATTTCACCGTATTCCGGCATCTTCCGCTGGAGCATCAGGGTGACCATCAGAATGTGCTCCGCGATGGTAACGCCGTAAGCGCCCGAGGAGTTGGTCAGCATCACGCCCTCAGGAAAGTGAAACGGCGGCTGATAGGGGTCCACTCCCGCATAGGAGCAGCAGTACCACTTCAAATCCGGGGCTTCTTTCAGAAGGGAGCGCCAGTGGCCGAACAGCACCTCGCAGTCGGCAATCTGCCCGGCGGCGTCTTTCTTGCTGAGATAGTAGCGGACGGAAAATCCGTGTTTTTCCGCCACGGCGTTGATCTGCTCTTTGTGGGCTTCGGTAATAAATTCATTGACGACACAGATGGTACGGCTCATAGTGATTCCTCCTATAAATAAATAGTTAAATAGTGTTACAGCGTTTCGATAATTTTTTCGGCGCATCGCATTCCGTCCGCCGCTGCGGAGAGAATACCGCCGGCGTATCCGGCTCCCTCACCGCAGGGATATAGTCCCCGCAGCGCGCTCTGGCACGTCTCGTCCCGGGGAAGACGAACGGGGGAAGAACTGCGGCTTTCCACGGCGGTTAAGACCGCGTCGGCTGCAGCATAGCCCCGGAGTTTTTGATCGAGCAGAGGCAGAGCCTGCGCCAGCGTGTCACAGATAAAGTCCGGCAGGCACTCCCGCAGGTTGGTCCACTTCACGCCGGGGCGGTAGGTGGGCGTTACCTTACCGGGACCGGTGGAAGGCCGGTTTTCCAGAAAATCCTCCACCCGCTGGGCGGGGGCGCGGTAACCGCCGCCGCCCGCGTGGAAGGCGGCTTCCTCCAGCTTCCGCTGGAATTCCACGCCGGAAAGGGGGGTGTCCCCGCCAAAGTCCTCGGGTGTGACGTTGACGAGAAAGCCGCCGTTGATGTTCTTCCCATCCCGGGCAAAGCGGCTCATGCCGTTGGTGACCACCCGATTTTCCTCCGACGCGGCGGCGACCACGTCGCCGCCGGGGCAGACGCAGAAGGAGTAGGCCGACCGTCCGTTTGGCAGGTGGCAGGAGAGTTTGTAGGAAGATACGGGCAGGCCGGGATGGCCCGCATACTTCTTATATTGTACCGCGTCCATGTCCGCTTGCAGATGCTCGATGCGCACGCCCACGGCAAAGGGTTTGGCCTCCATGGGAACGCCAGCGGCGCAGAGCGTTTCAAAGGTGTCCCTGGCGGAGTGTCCCACCGCCAGAAGCAATTGCCGACAGGGGAGGGTGCGGCTTCCCTCTGGCCCCTCCACGGTGATTTCGGCAAGTGCGCCGTCCTCGGTCCGCAGACCGGTCAGCCGGGACCCGAACCGGATGTCCGTTCCCAAATCCAGAAGTTCCTTGCGCAGATTTATCAGCGCGACGTGGAGCATGTCCGTGCCCACATGGGGCTTGGCGTCCACCAAAATGTCTTCCGGCGCGCCGCAGGCAACCAGCGTCTCCAAAATGAAGCGGTGGCGGGGGTCCTTGGTGCCGGTATTCAGCTTTCCATCGGAAAAAGCACCCGCGCCGCCCTCGCCAAACTGGACGTTGGAGGCTGTGTCCAGCTCGCCGGTCTGGAAAAACCGCTCCACGTCCGCCTGTCGCTGCTCCACCGGCCTGCCCCGCTCCAGCAGAATGGGCTTTGCCCCGGCGCGCGCCAGCGTCAGCGCGGCAAACAGTCCCGCAGGACCCGCGCCCACGACCACGGGGGGAAGTTCCGGCGGCGTCACGGATTTTGGCGGTGTATAAGCCGGGACGGGGACATAGCGGGATACCTTCTTACTGTGGAGACGGCGCAGCCGTTTTTCCTCATCTGTCACTTCCACAGCCACGGTGTAGACCAGCTCCACATCCTCCCGCGCGTCCACGCTGCGACGCAAAACGTGCAGCGTTTTAATTTCATTTTCCGACAAACGGAGCATACGGGCGGCCTCCCGCACCAGATCGCGGGGACCCCGTCCGGGTCGCTGCTTCAGTCCTTCTATTTTAATCACAGTTTGTTCATCCTTTTTAAAGTTGTTTTTAAGTTAAGCATACTATACTTCGGTCAAAGGTGCAAGAAAGAAGTGCCTTACACGATATGGAAATCGCCTCGTTCAATCGTTCAAAATCTTTTCAGAACCTGTTCATAATTTTGACACGCTTCTCCGCTATACTCGTCCACATGGAAATGGAACGGGTGAGCGAGGACAACGAATATACATCAGGAGGAAACAAACATGTATAACGATGAAAACAACCTGTACCATTATACGTACCGCAAGGACGGCAGCGAGCCTCGGAACACCCCCCCGGTGGTAGAGGCCGCATACCGGGAGCCCTGGGAGGGCGATTCCGGAAAAAAGCAGAACAAGAAGCGCGGCGGGGCAAAGATCGTGGCTCTGGCCCTGAGCTGTGCGCTGTTGGGCGGCGCGGCGGGCGCGGGTGTCATGTGGGGCGTTTCCGGGAGCGGAAGTTCCACCAGCGTAAACATCTCCAGCCGTCCCGCCACCGCTGTTGCCCTGAAGACAGTGGATGGCAAGAACGCCATGACCGATGCGGAGCTCTATGCCGCAAATGTCAATTCCGTGGTTTCCATCAACTCCACCTCTACCACCAATTATTTTGGACAGCAGGTGCAGTCGGCCTCCGCCGGTTCCGGCTTTATCCTCACAGCCGACGGTTATATCGTTACAAATCGCCATGTCATCGCGGATACCGACGCGGTGAAGGTGACCCTCTATAACGGCGATACTTATGACGCAGCCGTCATCGGCAGCGACGAGGATTACGACATCGCGGTGCTGAAGATCACCGCCACCGGCCTCCAGCCCGTGACCTTGGGAGACAGCGATACACTGAACGTGGGCGACCATGTATTGGCGGTGGGCAATCCCTTGGGCGAACTGACCTTCTCCATGAGCGGCGGCATGGTTTCCAGCGTGAACCGGGCCATCAATGTGGACGGCACGCCCTTCAACATGATCCAGACCGATACCTCTATCAACCCTGGCAACTCCGGCGGTCCGCTGTTCAATCAATACGGCGAGGTAGTGGGCATTGTCTCCGCCAAGTATTCCTCTTATTCCAGCGAGACGGTAGAGGGCTTGGGCTTCGCAATTCCCATGAACGACGTGCTGGCGATGATTCAGGATATTATGACCAACGGCTATGTCACCAACAAGCCGTACCTCGGCGTGACTCAGGGAACTTTGACTGCCCAGATGGCGGCCCAGTACCGCTATGATATCTCTCAGGGTGTGTTCATCTACTCTGTGGAGGACGGCAGTGCCGCCGATCAGGCGGGCCTGAAGATGGGCGACGTGATCACCAAGCTGGATGACACCGAGATTACATCTTCCGAGGATTTGGTGGCCGCAAAGAAGGCCTACTCCGCCGGAGATACCTCCACCTTCACCGTTTACCGGGACGGCAAAACCCAGACCGTGAAGGTCACTTGGGGCAGCGTGCCTGCCAGCCAGAAGACGGAGACGCAGGAAAACACTCAGCAGAATACGCAGGAGAATACCCAGAACAACAACGGCAACAGCTACTACGGAAACGGCAGCATGAACGACCTGTTCAACTATTTCTTCAACAACGGCTTTGGCGGCAGTCAGAACGGGCAGGGCAGTCAGGGCAACGTCCCTGCGGCCTGATTCCCGGGCAGAGCGGAAAAAACTGATTTGCAATCCGGTTTTTAGGGAAAACGGCGCAACTGTTGACATGGGAGATGGGGGAAGCCCCGTCGAACCCCGAAAAAATGACCTCTGCGCATCGGAGGACGGTTCGCGGCAATCGCTGCGAAAAGCCAAAACTGTCTGCGGCCGATGCACGGAGGATAGCAAGACTCATTTTGAGTCCATAGATGCTGAACAAAATTGTTGACTTTGGAAGGGACGGGCTGCCCATTCGGAGTCAGCGGGGGAAAAACTTCGCCCGAAAGAAATTTCGAGTATCAAAAAAGCAGGGAGGTCACCGTTAAAAAACGGTGACCTCCCTGCTTTTGCACTGCGGTCAGATATCGGCCGGATAAATTCGCGTGGGAAAGAAGGAATGCTTGCGTGCCTCGGTTTTCACGCAAAGGATGAGCAAACATTCACTTGTCCGTCCCGGTCCGAACCATCTCCATAAAGGCGCTGGCGGCCGCCGTGGGAGCCACGTCCAGAAGGGTGCACATCTCAACACTGCGGGCGGGGATAGTGAAGTCCGTCTTCAAAAGCCGGATGTCTCCGTCGTCCAGAGCCTGCTGAACAAATTCCAGCGTGACGCCCGCCACGCCCAGCCCAATCTTTGCCAGCGTAACCAAAAGACCTCGGGAGGAAAGCTCAATCTCTGGGTTCAGCGTCACGCCCCAGCGGAGAAAGTCCTGCTCCAAAAAGCCGCGGGAGCTGGCCTTGCGTTCCAGCAGGATCAGGGGGAACGCGGCAATTTCCTCCCGGGTGTATACATGATCAAAGTCGCAGTTGTATCCGCTGCCCGCCACAAAAACGCTGTGGGTGGGGAAGCAGGCCCAAGTCTCCAGATGCTCCCGTTCGGCAGGGGTGGAGGCAAAGGCGATATCCACCGCGCCGGATTTCAAAAGGCTCAGAACCTTGGCGCTTCGACCGCTGATAATTTTCAGCCGGATGCCGGGATGCTGGCGGTGAAATGCGTCCAGATAGGGCGTTAAAAACTGACCCGTCACCGTGTCGCTGGCACCGATCACCAGCGTGCCCAGCAGCAGCTGCTGCGCCTGAGAGAGTTTGTCCTCTCCGGTGGCCAGCAGTCCCAGCGCGGAGCGCACATAATCGTACAGCATCTGTCCCTCTCCCGTCAGGGCCACGCCCCGGGGACTGCGGGAGAACAGCCGGGCCTGCAAGGCTGTTTCCAGCTGCTTGATGGACTGGCTCACCGCTGATTGGGAAATATAGAGGTTTTTTGCAGCCACGGAAATATTCTCCGCATCCGCCACTTCCTTAAATACCCGATAAAGCTCCAGTTTCACCGCCATGGATTTGTCCTCCTTGTAGATGTTACCATTTCAGTATAAGCAAAACTGATAATAAATGCAATCAAAACTTTTTTCAAGGAACCGCTTGACAAAGTTCGTAGGCAATGCTATGTTAGTTACACGGTTAATCACTTGACCAACTAACCACAACACGGAGAGGAGGCACACCGTGGAATTCAATGAGGGAAAGCCCATTTTCCTCCAACTGGCGCAGCAGCTGGAAGAGGGAATCCTCTCCGGCGCTTATCCGGAGGAGGGGCAGGTACCGTCCATCACGGAGTATTCGGTAACTTATAAGATCAATCCCGCCACTGCGCTGAAAGGCATCAGCCTGCTGGTGGATGCGGGACTGCTGTATAAGAAAAGGGGAGTCGGGATGTTTGTGGCGTCCGGTGCGCGGGAAAAACTGCGCGGACAGCGCAGAGAGCGCTTTTTTGAGGATTTTGTACAGAGCATGGTGCACGAGGCCCGTCAGCTGGGGCTGACGGAGACGGAACTGGTGCGCATGGTGGAGAGGGGGTTTGACGGAGATGTCGATTGAGATAAAGAATGTGTCCAAACGCTTTGGAGAGACAGAGGCGCTGAAGGACGTGTCCATGACCTTTGAAAGCGGAAAGATCTACGGGCTGCTGGGCAATAACGGCGCGGGCAAGTCCACCTTGATGAACTTGATTTCCGGGCGAATGTTCCCCACAGCGGGGGAACTTTTGGTGGACGGCGAACGGGCGACGGAAAATGACCGGGCGCTTGGCAGGCTGTTTTTGATGAGTGAGGCAAATTTGTTCCCGGAGGATATGCGGGTGAAGACCGCTTTCGACTGGGCCGCGCGGTTTTATCCCGGTTTTGACGGGGCAGAGGCAGTTGAATTGGCGGAGCGGTTTGACCTGAACCAAAAGTCTAAAATCAATAAACTCTCCACCGGCTATGGTTCCATTTTCAAGCTGGTGCTGGCGCTGGCGGCGAACACGCCGTATCTGCTGCTGGATGAGCCGGTTTTGGGACTGGATGCCCAGCACCGGGAGATGTTTTATAAGCTGCTTTTGGAGAAGTATGCGGCAAATAACTGCACGGTGGTCTTTTCCACGCATCTGATCTATGAGGCGGCGTACATGGTGGAGCGGGCGGTGATTCTCCGCAAAGGCCGGGTTCTAAAGGATGCGCCGGTAGAGGAACTGACGGCAGGGGCCTTCACGGTCTCCGGCCCTGCCGAAATCGTGGACGCGTATCTCGCGGGCCGCCCGGTGCTGAACGAGACGGCCATCGGCGGACTGAAGACTGCCGCTGTGGAGGGCGAGGCGGGAAATGTCCCGGAGAGTCTTGAGATCACGGGACTGAATTTACAGGACTATTTCATCGCCTTGATGGAAAAGGAGGATCGGGTATGAAAACGCTGTTTCGCTATCGGCTGCTGGACAATTTAAAAGCTCTGGCGATTGTGGCGGGTGCTTTGGCTGCGATCTGCGCCTTCTTCTCGATCACCTTTGGAGAGACGGAGGTGAACGGCGCAAACTCTCTTACCGGAGCCATTTGGGCGCTGGTCATTGGAATTGTGACAACCCGCATTGATCTTCGGCTGGGGAACCAGATGGGCACGAGCCGCCGCAGCGCATTCCTTGCCAATCTGCTGGGGAATCTAGCGGTATTCGCCATAGCCTCTGTGGGGCTGACGGTGCTGACGGCGCTGCTGCAAATTATGTCGGACGGCAGTCAACGCTTTGTTGTTACGGATTTATATCAGATTTTGTACAGCACCTCCGGCAACTACGTCATGACGCCCGGAGAGTACGGGATGATGGCGCTGCTGAGCTTTGTCCTTTTTGCCGCCATGGGTTCCTTTGGTATGCTGTGTACCACAGCCTTTTGGCGGGTGAATAAGGTGGGCGCGTGGATTCTGGGACTGAGTCTGGGCTTGGGACTGAGCGTGGGCTTTCCGAACCTGATGTATCGGCTGTCTCCCTATCTGATTCGGCCTTTGCGTATTCTAACGACCAACGTCTGGGCGATGATTTTGTTTTTACTGATCTGGGCGGTGGTGTTCCTGCTGGGGACATGGCTGCTGGCCCGGCGGGCGGTCATCAAGCCTGCGGCAAAATAAAATTTTATCAATTCTCGGATGGGGCGGATTTTCTGCTCTATCCGGGAACTTTTTTTGCCGTATTGCGTCTAACCATTCAGAAAACTACTGAAACGAGGAGAAACACAATGAAAAAACGACTGCTCTCTGCGCTTTTGGCACTAACGCTGGCCCTGTCCTTGGCCGCCTGCGGCGGTAATAGCACAGGTGCCGGTTCGGGATCTTCCTCATCCGCCGAGTCCGGTGCGGTGTCCTCTCAACCCACGGACGAAAATTTGGATGAAGAAGAGCCGGAGAAGGACGCGGAAGCCCAGCCCGATGCCCAGCCGGATGAAGGCGATGCCACCCAGACAGAGGATCAGGCGACCGGTACGGCAAAGCCTTCCGGCGGTGCTTCCTCCGGAACCTCCAAGCCCTCCACAGGTACATCCAAGCCTTCCACTGGGACAACCAAGCCCTCCACCGGAACCTCGAAGCCGTCTACCGGGACGGAAAAGCCCTCTGGCTCCGGCAGTTCTTCCAGCGTGGCTACCAGCGTGGACCTGAAAAAGTTCTATAATGACACGGTTGCCGCGATGACCGATGCGCCCGGCATGACGGAGATCACCTCCGACTTGATGGATGGTGTGTATCCCGGACTGAGTGCCTTGAAGCCGAAGCAGACCGTGGCCTACATGGCGATGATCTCCGCCGTGGCTTGCGAGGTGACGGCACTGGAGCTGTCCAGCGCCGAGGACGCCAAGGCCGCCACTGAAATTCTGCGTGCCCGCATCAAGCAGCAGGGCGAGGATCAGGGCGCGTTTTACCCCGAGACGGTGGACCAGTGGAAAAACCATTCCCAAGTGATTGTCAACGGCAACTACGTTCTCATGGCCGTAGGCGCTGGCAACGAGACGTTTGCAGCCAATTTCAACGCCTTGACGAAATAATACGATGGCTTCCCGCTAGCCGGGGGAAGCCATCAACAGGCGGAAGACATCCAACAATCGCATTGCAAAAGGACTAGGAGTGCTGTGCCGTTGGCACAACACTCCTTGTTTGCAGAAGAAGATCCACACCGTGGAATTCAGCGTTCATCAATGTGGTTTTGGATGCGCTGCATAATCATTTCCAGCGCCACCAGATTGTGTCCGCCCTCCAGCACGATGATATCCGCGTATTTTCGGGAAGGTTCCACAAACTGCTCGTGCATGGGCTTTACAGTTGTGAGATATTGGTGTACCACGGACTCAAGACTCCGCCCGCGATCCTGCACGTCCCGCAGGGCCCGACGCAGGATACGCTCGTCCGCGTCGGTTTCCACGAAGATTTTGATGTCGAACATGTCCCGCAGGATGGGGCTTTGAAAAATTAAAATGCCCTCGACAAGAATGACCTTGGCGGGGTGGATGGTCACCGTCTGGTCGGTGCGGTTGTGATCCTTATAAGAGTACACGGGACATTGAATGGACTCGCCCCGTTTCAGTGCTTTCAGATGCTCGATCAAAAGATCGGTGTCGAACGCGCTGGGATGATCGTAATTCTGCTTTGCCCGCTCTTCATAAGTTTTGCCTTCTTGACGCTTGTAGTAGCTGTCGTGGCCGATGACGGTCACGTCCTCTCCAAAATGGTCTTTCAGATGGTGGGTCAGGGTGGTTTTGCCGGAGCCGGTGCCCCCTGCCACGCCGATCAGGATCGTATCCATGGAGTCTCTCCTTTACACAGCGGTTCTCCGTATTGCGGGCCGACTGTTCCTATTTTAGAAATATTATAGAGGCGGCAATCCTTAAAAGCAAGAGAAAAGCAGGGAAAAAACTGTAATTCCACAAAATTCGGCAGAGCGGTATTGACTGCGGGGAGAAAAGTCAGTATTATGTTAAGTAATTCAAATAAAAACATCTGTCATCCAGAAGGAGGACATTTATGGCTATGAAACGGTGCCCCGTCTGCGGGGAGAAATATTCGGATACTTATCGTTACTGCCCCTTCTGCGAAGAGGAAGAGGCCATGAAAGGCGACCGCCCGCTCCGCCGACGGGGCGGAAAAAGGTCCTCGTCCCGAAAGGACCCGGGGATTTTAACGCCGGTGTTGGTGATTGTGGTTTTGGTGCTGGCGCTGATGCTGGGCTGGCTGTTCTTTGGCGACAGCATTAAGGAAAAGCTGAGTGGCGGGAACTCTGGAGCCGCATCGTCGCAGTCCTCCCAATCTCAAAGCGGCAGCTCCGCTTCCGCATCCGGTAGCGCCGGAGCGCTGGAGCCAGGCGATTCCTCTGTGGAGCCGGGCGATTCCTCGCAAACCGGGACCGGGACCGGAACAGGCAATGGCGAGTTGAGCGTGGAAGAAGTCGCGGCCCTGCCGGATACACTCAAACTTTCCACAGGAGACTTTACAATTTCCGTGGGCGATCCGACGGTGAAGCTGAAGGCTACGGGCGGCAGCGGAACTTATACTTGGTACAGCGAGGATGACGGTATTGCCTCTGTGGATGAAAACGGTACGGTGACGGCAATCTCCGCCGGAACGATTAACGTTTATGCCACTGATGGCTCAGGTAAGGGCCTTTGCATCGTCCGGGTAAAGGGAGGCGCAGCTGCTCCATCCGGCACCGGAACTACCGGACAGACCACACCCTCTGGCGGCGAGGTAAAACTGAACCGGGAGGACTTTACCCTTCCTGTGGGCGAGACGTTCCAACTGAAAAATACGGGCATTACTACCACACAGACGTGGTCCAGCAGTAATCCCAGCGTGGCAACCGTCAGTGGAAACGGAACGGTTACCGGCGTGTCTGCGGGGACAGCAACCATTACCATGTCTTACGATGGAAACAGCCTGAGCTGCATTGTCCGCGTAAAGTAGATTCGTGATAGAGCAAAGTGCCCTCCGGGAAAACCGGAGGGCACTTTAGCTAATTAGCCAAAAACTGTGTGAAATTTTGTCCAAAATTTGATTGCCAAATATTTCACATTATTTTTGTGCAATTTGCACAGGACTTGCATTTTAAATTGGTTAGGTTTATAATGTTTGATGGTCAGCCGCCGCAGGCCTTGGCGGCAGAAATTAGAGAGGATGATACAGGACTTATGAAAGACATCGTAGAGATCCGTTGGCACGGGCGCGGTGGGCAGGGCGCGAAA
>JABNAD010000462.1_pt1 | contig 23879 bp, 29 predicted proteins | sample 7240381 | NCBI WGS metagenome assembly JABNAD01 (sample SAMN11332834, study PRJNA596920) | anaerobic digester metagenome | biome: digested sludge; isolation source: digested sewage sludge-derived enrichment culture grown on H2/CO2 | place: Germany: Goettingen
CGTGCCGTGCGGGAGCGACCAGGACCCCCACATCCGCCTCACCCGCGACGTTGGCAACGGGCTCCGGGTCTTCCTGGTCGAGGACAGGGGAGAGCACGGCTCGGTCAGGGCAAAGAACGCGCCCGAAGGCGGGATCCACGCGGTCGCACAGGCGCTCCCGGGATCACGGGCGTACGAGGGGCACGTGGACATCAGGGGGATGACGCATGGAGCCGTCAGCGAGATCGTCCGGAAGGTCGAGCGCGAACTCGGGGGGTTCGGGTTCTTTGCACCGTCGGCGACCTACCACACCTTCATGCCCGGTCTCGTCGGCGGTAAGATGTCGTCATCGGTCCCCGATTCCTCGTTCGGCTTCACCGAGCCGGCAGCGGCTGTTCGGAAGAAGGTGATGAGGGCCGTGACAGGTGGGCGGACCACGCTCGAAGAGCAGCAGCGGTTGGGAGGTGAGCCCGACCGGTGTACCATCTACGAGCTGAACCGGTTCCACATGTGCGATGACGATGGAGGTCTCGCCGAGGTTCGCCGACGGTGCCTCGCCGGTGAGATCACCTGCGGGGCCTGCAAGAAGGAGACGGCTGAACGGGTGCTCGCGTTCCTGGCCGACTTCAAGGAGCGCATGGACGAGGTCGAGCACCTGGCAGCAGAGGTCTGAATGAACGAGAGAGAGATGGAACCAGGGAGGGATCCACGAGTGGATGACGATCGCCCCGGGCATGGAGGCGACGGAGTGGAGAAGATGAAGAGAGCCTGTGGTGAGGGGTATGCCCTCTCCCTGAACGAACGCCGCCTGCTCGCCGCACTCGCCCCGTTGGGGAGAGAGGATGCCGTGACACTCGGACGCGCCCTCGGCGCGACGGGCGATGCAGTCGTCCAGTACGCAAGCCTGCTCGCCCAGAACGGCGGGCTTGCGACCGTCGAACGGAAGGTCGAGACCTCATACTCCCTCACGGAGGAGGGACACCGCTATGCCAGCGAAGGTCTGCCCGAACGCCAGCTCCTTTCCTCGTTCGAAGAGAGGGCCACGATGGCGGAGTTGAAAGGCCATCCCCTCGCCTCGATCGGGATCGGCTGGCTTCGGCGAAAGGGCTGGGTTACGATCCGCGACGGCATCGTTGAGAAGACCGGCGATGCCTCCGAGGGCGAGGATGAGCAGGCACTCGCCAGCACGACCCTCGTGGACGGACCGGGGCTCCGCGAGCTCCTCAAGCGTGGGCTCGCCGTCGAACAAGAATCGGTCGGGTACACGGTCTCGATCACGGAGGCGGGATTAGCCCTTGCCCACAGCGGGCTCGACCTCCGCGAAGAGGTGGGCCAGCTCACGCACGAGATGCTCCTCACCGGGAGCTGGCGCACCACCCCGCTACGGCGCTACCGGGTCGACCGGGTCCCCCGGCGGCTCGTTCCGGGCAAGGTCCATCCGTACCAGCGGCTCCTGGACGAGATGCGCACAATCCTCCAGGACATGGGCTTCGTCGAGATGGGAGGGGGGCTGGTCCAGTCGGGCTTCTGGAACTTTGACGCGCTCTTCCAGCCGCAGGACCACCCCGCCAGGGAGATGCAGGACACCTTCCACCTTGGCGGCGAGGCGGGCCTGCCACCAGGATGGGAACGCGTCCGAGCGATGCACGAGCACGGCGGAGCGACCACATCGACGGGATGGGGAGGCGTCTGGCAGGAGTCGAAGGGGCGCCAGCAGGTCCTCCGCACCCATCTGACCGGCCTCTCGATACAGTACCTGGCCTCCCACCCGACTCCACCGGTCAAGGCGTTCGCGATCGGACGTGTCTTCCGACGCGAGGCGATCGACCCGACGCACCTGCCGGAGTTCGAGCAGCTTGAGGGGATCGTGATGGACGAAGGCGTCACCTTCTCGCACCTCCTCGGGTTCCTTCGTGAGTTCTACCGACGCCTCGGATTCCCTCAGGTCCGGTTCCGCCCGGGGTACTTCCCATACACCGAGCCCTCCGTTGAGCCTGAGGTCTTCGTCGATGGACTCGGTTGGGTCGAGCTCGGCGGTGCAGGCGTCTTCCGGGAGGAGGTGACCGCCCCGTTCGGGATCGAGCACCCGGTCCTCGCCTGGGGGCTCGGCGCCTCGCGCCTCGCCATGCTGCGGCTCGGGCTGAAAGACCTGCGCCAGCTCTACCGGTCGGACATCGACTGGTGCCGCGAGACGCCCATCCATCCCGGCAGGGGGGGGCAGTAACATGCCCGTGATTACCCTGCCCTACCGCTATTTGGAGCGGCTTGTTGGCCTTGACCGTGAGACGATCGTCGACCGGCTGCCCATGTTCGGGTCAGACATCGAGCGGCGGGAGGAGGAACACGTCGACGTCGAATTCTTCGCGAACCGCCCTGACCTCTTCTCGACCGAGGGAGCGGCGAGAGCCCTCCGCGGGTTCCTTGGCATCGAAGAGGGACCCGTCCGGTACGGGACAACGCCGTCCGGGATCTCGTTCACGGTGGACCCGGGTCTGGCCGAGATCCGCCCATTCCTCGGTTCGGCCGTGGTGCGGGGCCTCTCCCTCGATGAGGAGGCAATCGTCTCGCTGATGGGTCTCCAGGAGGCGCTCCACTGGGCAGTTGGTCGGGGAAGAAGAAAGGTGGCGATCGGTCTTCATGACCTCGCACGGGTCACCCCGCCGTTTCGGTACCTTGCCTCGCCGCGTGACCGGGGCTTCGTTCCGCTCGACTTCGACCAGGAGATGACGATGGAAGCGATGCTCGAGGAGCATCCGAAAGGACGTGCCTATGCCCACCTGGTCCAGGACGCCCCGCGCTTTCCACTCATCATAGACGCGAAAGACCATGTTCTGTCGTTTCCCCCGATCATCAACGGTGAATTGACACGGGTCTCGACCGCGACCACCGACGTCCTTCTCGACTGTACCGGGACCGACCAGCGGGCGGTAGCAACCGCAACGACGATCCTCTGTGCAGCGCTGGCCGAAGCAGGCGGAAGGATCGAGTCGGTCGAGATCGATGGCGTCGTGGCACCGGACCTTGGTCCCTCGTTCCGCGAGGTCTCGGTCGACGAGTGCAACCGGCTCCTCGGTCTCGGTCTCGATGCCCCGACGATGGCCGCCCTGCTTCGGCGCATGCGGTTCGGGGCAGAGCCCGTCGGAGAGAACCGCGTTCGCGTCGAAGTCCCCTGCTACCGGGCTGATATCATGCACGACTGGGACGTCTTCGAGGACGTTGCCATCGCGCATGGCTACGAAAAGTTCGAGGCAGTCCCCTCGAAGACCGCGACCATCGCCGAGGAGAGACCTGAGACCCGGCACAAAAGGGCTGTCCGAGAGGCTTTATCCGGGCTCGGGCACCTGGAGACGATGCCATTCGTCCTGACGAGCGAGAAGATCCTCTTCTCGCGGATGCGGCGAGAGCCCGATCCGCAAGCCCTGCACGTCCTCCACCCCATCTCGGAGGAACAGTCCATCGCAAGGACCTCCCTGTTGCCCCTGTTGATGGAACTCCTCGAGTACAACCGGTTCCGGGAGCTCCCCCAGCGGCTCTTCGCGGTCGGTGAGACCGTCACCGGCGTGGAGACCGGGCTCGGCGTCGCGGCCGTCTCCTGCCACGGCGCGGCCGACTTTTCCGAGGCGTACGGGATCGCCGACGCACTCTGCCGGGAGCTCGGCCTTGTTTACACTGCCGTGGAGACGGATGACCCTGCCTTCATAGATGGGAGGCGAGGCGCCCTCGTGGTGAACGGTGCGACACTCGGAGTCTTTGGCGAGGTGCACCCAGAGGTTCTCGAGGCGTTCGGCCTCGACCACCCGGTTGCCGCGGTCGAGGTCGACCTGTCCAGGCTCCTGTAATCGTTCAGAGCCGGACCGGGACGCCCCGTCCGGCCAGGTACTCTTTTACATTCCTGACGGTCAGCTCACCATAGTGGAAGACCGACGCGGCGAGGGCAGCATCGGCCTTCCCGGTGACGAAACCATCGTAGAAGTGTTCCAGCCGACCAACCCCGCCGCTCGCGATTACCGGTATGCCGACGGCGTCCGAAACGGCGGCGGTGATCGGGAGGTCGAAACCGTCCTTCGTCCCGTCGGTCTCCATGGAGGTGAGCAGCACCTCGCCAGCGCCCTGCTCTTCGGCCTCGAGGACCCAGGCGATCGCGTCCATCCCGGTCGGCCGGTGGCCACCATAGGTGACGACCTCGTACCAGCAGGACCGACCGTCAGGAAGGGTGATGGCGGCCGCTTTGGGGTTCGGCTCGAAGTTGCGGCGCACATCGACGGCGATGACGATGCACTGGGTTCCAAAGGCGTTCGCTCCCTCGGTGATCAGGGCGGGACGTTCCACCGCACTGGTATTCATACTGACCTTGTCCGCACCGGCGCGGAGGATCTGGCGGATATCGTCCGTCGTTCGAATCCCACCGCCCACGGTGAGCGGGAGGAAGAGCTGGTCGGCGGCGCGTTCTATCACCTCGATCATCGTCCCCCGACCCTCCCGGGAGGCGGCGATGTCGAGGAAAACCACTTCATCTGCCCCCTGTTCGTTGTACCGTGCGGCCAGTTCAACGGGATCGCCAGCATCACGAAGTCCGAGGAAGTTTGTGCCCTTTACCACCCTGCCGTCCTTGATGTCCAGGCATGGGATGATCCGTCGCGTCAGCACCATCGTACTAGAGATGGTTCGGCCCGATTATAGAGAGTTATGGATTAATGTAGTTCCCCGCCGACCACTAGGGACATGGATTCGGGGATGCGGAAGATCACCTGGGCGACGCAGTACATGCCCGTCTTACGGGCGATCGAACGACGGTTTTCTGAGGAGCGACCGCTCGAGGGAGAGCGGATCGCGATGGCCCTCCACGTCGAGGCTAAGACCGCGAACCTGGTCCGGACCCTCGCTGCCGGGGGAGCGATGGTCGAGATCACAGGGTGCAACCCGCTCTCTACCCAGGACGACGTCGCCTGTGCACTCGACGGGATCGAGGGCATTCAGTGCTACGCTAGCCATGCCTGCTCGGTTGAGGACTACTATGCGGCGATCGACAGGGTGCTCGATTCCCGCCCTACCGTGACGATCGACGACGGCATGGACCTCATCCACCGGCTCCACACGGCGCGGCGTGAACTGCTGCCGGGGGTAATCGGGGGGTGCGAGGAGACAACGACCGGGATTCACCGGCTTCGGGCGATGGCTGCCGAGGGGCGGCTCGAGTTCCCGGTGATCGCCGTGAACGACACGCCGATGAAGAGGTCGTTCGATAACGTCCATGGCACCGGCGAGTCTGCCCTCGCCTCGCTGATGATCACGACCAACGTCCTGATCGCCGGCAAGAGGCTGGTGGTCGCCGGGTACGGGTACTGCGGGCGGGGACTGGCCCGTAAGGCGAGGGGGATGGGAGCCCGCGTCTGCGTCACCGAGGTCGACCCCCGGCGCGCCCTCGAGGCGCACATGGACGGGTTCGACGTGATGCCCATGGATGAGGCGGCCCGGATTGGCGATATCTTTGTTACGACCACCGGGAACGCGAAAGTGATCGACGAGCGGCACTTCGGGCTGCTCAAAGACGGGGCGATCCTATCGAACGCCGGCCATTTCAACGTTGAGATCGACCTTGAGCGCCTCCACGAGATGGCTGGAGCCGTCGAACAACGGGACGGGATCGAGACCTTTGTCCTGGGCGACCACCGGGTCCACGTCCTCGCTGAGGGGAGGCTGGTCAACCTGGCGACGCCCAAGGGGATGGGGCACCCGATCGAGGTGATGGACCTCTCGTTCGCCCTCCAGGCGCTCTCGGCCGAGTACATTGCGACGCACGGGCGAGATCTTGCGGGTGGTGTTTACGAGGTCCCAGCAGAGGTCGACGAGATGGTCGCACGGGAGAAGCTCGCCTCGCTTGAGATCGAGATCGACTCCCTGACCGAAGAGCAGGCCCGGTACATGTCGGCCTGGGATGTCGGGACCTGAGAAACAGGTGTCGTCCCGCGGGAGCTCGAGGATGCTGATAAACGGAAAGCAGGTCGCCGCGATCGACGGCAGGACCTTCACCGTGACGAACCCGGCAACGGAGGAGACGATTGTTTCCCTCCCGCACGGCGGCCTCGAAGATGTGCGCTCGGCAGTCGACGCGGCCGAAGCGGCTCAACCCGGATGGGCAAGAGTGTCGCCGAGAGACCGGGCTCACGTGCTGGCATCGGCCGCGCGCCTCATACGCGAACGGGTGCCGGCCCTCGCACGGGACCTGACCCGTGAGCAGGGCAAACCCCTCCGCGAGTCGACAGATGAAATCCGCGGCACGGCAAACGTCCTGGAGTACTACGCCGGGCTCGGTTCGGCCTTTCGGGACGATTTATATCGGCTCGCCCCGGACCTGGACGCCCAAGTGCTCCGACAGCCGATAGGCATCTGTGCTGCCGTGATCCCCTGGAACATGCCGGCACTCCTCTTTGCATGGAAGGCGGCACCCGCCCTCCTCTGCGGCAACAGCCTCGTGGTCAAGCCAGCATCGACTGCACCGATGACACCACTCGCCCTCGCTGCCATACTGCATGAGGCCGGCCTTCCCCGCGGGCTGCTGAATATCGTAACCGGTCCCGGCGAGACGGTCGGCGAGGCCCTTGTGAGCGAACCGCGGGTCCGGAAGGTCTCGTTCACGGGATCGACCGAGACGGGGAGACGGGTGATGGTGCTTGCAGCCGCGAACATCAAGCGCGTCACTCTTGAGCTCGGCGGATCGGACCCGATGATCGTGTGCGAGGACGCCGACCTCGAACGGGCCGTTGCCGGGGCGGTTGCCGGCCGGTTTTATAACAGCGGACAGGTCTGCACAGCGGTGAAGAGGCTCTTCGTCCATGAGGCGGTCGCCGACGAGTTCACCCGCCACCTGGTCGCCGCGGTGGAGAGGCTGACTGTCGGGAACGGGATGGAACCGGCAACAAGGATGGGGCCGCTCAACTCCGCTACCGGGCTCGAGCGAATCGCGTCCCTAGTCCGTGAGACACGTGAAGCTGACACCGGGACTGTGATCACCGGTGGGAGCGAATCCTCGGGGGCGGGCAACTTCTACGAACCGACCGTGGTGACGGACGTCGCTGAGGACTCGCGCCTCCTTTCCGAGGAGGTCTTCGGTCCCGTGCTCCCGCTGGTCCGGTTCAGGGATCTGAACGATGCGCTCATACGGGCAAATCGAAGCCCATACGGCCTCGGAGCGTCAATCTGGACCCGGAACACGAAGTATATGCGTGAAGCGACACGCCGCCTGGAGGCCGGACTCGTCTGGATCAACCTCCATCTCAAGGTTCCCCCCGAGGTCCCGTTCGGCGGGACGAAACAGAGCGGGCTCGGACGGGAGAACGGTGTGCAGGCACTGGAGGCATGGAGCGAAACGAAGACAGTGCTGATACGGGAGTAGTCGATGGGAGCTTGCTCGGAATAAGAGCCCGTCTTCCTCTTTATTGACTCGCCACGGGATCAACCCTGGCCGGCCCTCTCCTTTTTCCCACCCCACCGGAACGCGAGCGCTTCTGAGCCGCGATGCCCTCAGCCGAATCCGTTTATTCAAAGAATGAACACATCAAGAAAGCCTTCGATTTCTGAAAGAAGGTTAAATTATGCGGCGATGGCGTATTTTTCGTAATCAGGGATGAACTATTTGAAAGAGTGCTCATCCATATCGTTTGATTGAACACACGAAAAAAAGGGAGTCGTGATTTTATGCGATTCCTTTAAGATTTTAAGGTTTGGATTGTGTGATGGGATGTACGAATCCCATGTGGTGATCCTCTTACGATTCGATGCCGTTCAAGGTCTATGGATGAATTTTCGGTGGTTGGTTTTTTCCCAGGATTGGATGTATCTCAGATCGTTGATCCGAGGAGAAATGCGGCAAATCGCTTTTCTTTTCAAGCTGTCCCTCACGGTTCCGCAACCGAGAGGCAGTACTTGCTTCCAGGGTTCATAGGTTCGACCAGTTGAAGGCTACGATCTGGCCAGCAATGCACAGAATCGCGGGGCGAAAAAGATGGTGAAAACGATAGACAGTGTTGTACGCCGGGCCAAGGCTACGGACTGCTTCCCGGGCCAACAAGTCCAGTTCGTATACCTTGATCGCCAGCAACAGAGTTCAGGTGGGAACCTGCGACCGTTAGAATATTCATGAACCTTTTTACAAGAGACCATGATTCCGAAGAATGGTCCGTTACCTCTTCATCATGAGGATAAGCAGCGTCTCAGAAGTGCTGTGTTTTCCCTCGGACCCGGTCTCCCCGAATCATCATCACTCGTCCATCAGCAACTACCTTGTGCCGGTAATCCACTCCTCGTCGATGTTCCTGAGGATCGATCCAGCGAGTCGCAACAACGAGGGATCGGAGGGGAACGCTCCGACGATCCGGGTTCTCCGTTTCAGATCCCGGTTTATTCGTTCCATTTCAATGGTCTTCCGGATCCATTTCCGATGCGCCATAGGGAAGGCTGTGTAGATTCAGGAGTCCCGAAAGAAACCGTTCTATTGTCGGTTCCGCCTTCCGATATCCTTGTCGCGCAAGGTCATCGGCACACTCCTGGAGTCTCCCTTCGTTGCCGTATGCGTCCCGCAGCAGGTCCGCGATCTCTCTCTCGGGTCCTTCTTCGGGACGTTTCTCAGCACTGCTCGGGTCGTATGCACCTGGCACATTGCCAGGAGGCCCCCACGATGGTCGTGATGACGGCCGTCTGGATCCCCCGATGACCATCCGAGATGTCGAGTTGAACCCCAATCAATCCCCGCTCTTTCAGGTCGTCAAAGAACCCGGACCAGGTTTCTTTGATAGAATGAAAGAATGAGGATTGAGCGGTGTTCATCTTGTTATCGTAGATGGTCACAAGGAGGTCCAGATTGCTGTGGGCACAGCATTTCTTAGGGTTTGATGGTAGATGTGTTCGGTCCATTCGATTCGAGCGATCCTCCGAAACATCCCGAAGAAGAGCAGTCGCGAGGTCGTGGATCGACGCAGGAAAGCGTACGGCAACGAGGAGCGACTGCAGACGCTGGCTGACAAGCTCAATATGCGGAGAGATCGGAGAGTGACGAACACGGTTGAACGATGTCTCACGGGATTGATGAGGTATGCAGCTTTTCTTAAAGGATATCAAAAAATGGGTTTGAACGACGAACGGGATGGAGGGAGCAAGAAGGACCTCAAGCGGAGAAGAATAGCCGTGGGAGCATTTCCAAGAGGAGACTCGTTCCTTTGCCAGGTCGGGGCGATCCTGAGGGACGTTCATGAGGAGTGGGAGACTGGTAGAAGGTATGTGTCAATGGATGACGAATGATCCTATGAGGAGTCAGGGCTTATCAATTTCAGAAAGAACAAGACACTTCCGAGGATCCTTAGATGGACAAGTGACGGGGAGACGGGGGGTTTTGGAAATTCCAGCATTTCTTAGATATTACTCCAATCCATCTTTCTCCCCGAGTGAAAGATATAATGCACGACCAATACAAAATCAATTCTGGAGATCATCCCAATGAGCGAAGAGACAATGCGAGCATTCAGTCGCGCCTGCGCCGGACAGAACAGTGTCGAGGAGATTCTTGATGGCCTCGAAAAGACTCCGGAAGGGGAGTTTGTCTATTTCCTAAACGAAGCCAGCATCGCCGACTGTATTGAGTGGGATCTGACCCCACTCGAGTGGGTCCGGGGGCTCAACCTTGCACTTCTGTCCAGATTGGCAGAACCGGCCCAGAACTGGGATGAGGCTGATTCAACCGCAAAAGCCCTGAAAAAGTTTGAGATCGTGGTAGAAACTCGCGAGGATAAAGATGGATTCTTTCGCTTCAGTTTAATCAGAGGTCGCACCATTCTGGAACAGATAACCCGTGCTCATCCATGTGTTCATCTACCCAAACCCGAAGAGCCGAATTGCAGTGCTGAGTAGAGAGGATACCAGGCCAGGTGTCACCACCCAGAACTCTCCTTCGAGTACTATTCCAGTGGAGAAAGGAAGGTGCTCCCACCTCTTGAAGCTCGTCATCGATTGGCCATCCCAGACAGCGTAGTAAAGTGAGATACCAATGAAAAAAGAAGTACTCAGACCGAATCCCTCTTGGGACAGAGACGATGCCGGGCCCCATAGAGATACTCCTGTGCGTATCCAGCGAACCGGCCGAACCGGCCCCTGCCGAAAGCCCGGAGTTCTTCGTACACCATCGGACCGGCGGGTCCCTCCTCGATACCGGGAAGATAATGGAGACCCACGATCCGCCTGACCCAGACATCGACCGGGAACGACTCGTACTGCTCAAGCGCGAAGAGGCAGATGCAGTCCGCCACCTTTGGACCGATACCTGGAAGAGCCATCAACTCCCCTCTCGCCTCTTCATACGGTTGGGCGGAGAGCCGGCTCAACCAGCCAGGATCGGCGGTGAATATCGAGAGGGTCCGTGCTGCGAAGGCTGCCCGGTACCCTAGGCGGCAGGCTCGAAGCCCCTCGTCGGTCGCACCAGAGAGGGCCAAAGGGGCCGGAAACGCATGGCAATTCTTGCTTCCTTCGATAATTCGTTCGCCATAGTGCGAGGCGATCGCCTCCACCCGGGCCTGGACCGCCCGAATGTTCGTGTTCGTCGCACAGAGGTACGAGATCAGACATTCGAAGAGGGGCTGCCGCAGAATCCGCAGGCCGTATACTTCCTCAATCGCGGCGTGGATCACGGGGTCGCGGTCGATGGAGGAGATGACCGCCTCGAGGTCGAGGTCGAGCGAGAGGTACTGCCGGATGAAGGACGCATCCGCCCCGCGGAACTCGAGGCGCCGACCGTTCTGGCGGAGGCGAATCGCATGCCGCTCGACCACGCCCTCCCACCAGCCGGCACGTTTTATCCAGCGGAACGCCTGCCCGCACCCGAGAGTCGCATCGAGGTCGAGCGGCTCATCTACCTCGAGCAGGATAGTCTCAGGCATCGTGCTCCTCCCGGCAGATCCTCAGCACGACCAGGCGTTCCCCCTCGGTCATGGACTCCCGAACAAGAGTTGTCGAAAACCCGTTCGCCCCGGCGAGGGCCTGGACCTCCTCGACCCCCGTCAGGTCGGAGACCAGGAGGAGTGCCCTGCCTGCCGGTGCAAGGACCTCGTCGAGCTCCGTAAGAAAGCGAGCGATCGTCCGTCGGCCATCCGGCCCGCCGTCGAGGGCATACTCGAGCCAATCTTCAAGCCGCTCTTCCGGGTTCGTAGGGAGGTACGGCGGGTTGAAGAGGACCAGGTCGAACCTGCCCCGGAGGCCGGCGAAGAGATCGGTCCGGACCACGTCAACACCCCTCGCCCGGGCTGTAGCCGCAGCATATGGGTTGATGTCGACCGCGAAGACGCTCTTGACCCGGTCGAGGAGAGAGGCCGCAACGTGGCCAGACCCGGTCCCAACCTCGAGAACCCGGTCCTTCGGCCTGGACTCTGCGAACGCTGCCTCGAGCAGCAGGAGCGTGTCCTCCGCGACCGGGTAGACCTGGGGGTGAAGGGGACGAGTAGTCATCGCCGAACCGCGACCACCTGGAGCCTGACCATCGGTACCGAGACCATCCCCCCGTCATCTGGCGGGTGGAGAGCCAGGTAGCGATGGACGATCGCCTGGACAAAGACCTCGCGCAGGTTCGTCGGTACGGACTCCGTATAGAGGAGCCAGGTGGTCCGTATCCATCCCGCGAGCCCCTCAGCCCCCTGCTGAAGCATGGTCCGTGGCAACAGAGAGACCTCAACGGGCTCAAGAGCCGCCCTCTCGAGCAGGGCAGCGTAGGTGCAGTCATCCGGGAAGGAATACCTATCCTCCCATGCCGGAAAGTACGAGTCCCAGGGTTCCGAGGCGAGCAGGCCCTTGAGCACATCAAGAACCGGCCCTGCATTACCGGCACCACCCATCTGGAGTATGGCGCGACCCCCTGGGACGAGGGCGCGGGCAACTCCTGCGACGACCTTCGACTGGTCGGGGGCCCAGTGAAGCGCTGCGTTCGAGAAGACCCAGTCAAAGGCGTGTGCGAACGGGATTGCCTGCATGTCCCCCAGGACGAACTCGAGGTTCGTGCGAGACTGCCCGTACTCGGCCCGGGCATGCCCAACCATCTGCGCTGAAGCGTCCAGGCCCACAACCATGCCGCTCGGAACCCGGTCGGCGATGGAGGCAGTGACCCGCCCGTCGCCCGATCCGATATCCAGGATCGCTTCATCGCCTCGAAGATCGAGCAGGTTCATCAGCTCGTCGGCCCAGATCGCCTGCGCACGGGCATTCTGGGAATAGTCCTTCGGGTCCCAGCTGGGCATGAAAGAAGGTCCGCACCGTCACCTGATAATGCTCGCGCCTGCCGAACAAGGGCGTCTGGACCTGGTCCCCGAGAGGTCCTCATTCGGAATTAACATGTTGGCAGCGTATCTCCTGCTGAGAACGAGGCAGGCACGCCCCGAAGGAGGGGGTAATCTACCCTGAGAAAGCGCTGACAAGATTCGCGATCGTTGCGTAGTCCTCCAGATAGAGAGCTTCAGCCCGACTTGAGAGGATCTCGTCCGGGAGCACATCCAGCAGGTGGTGGATGACAGACGCACCAAAAAGACCGGAGGCGGCCCTCAACCCGTTGCGAACGGTCTTTCGCCGCTGCATAAAGAGCGCGCGGACCACCCGACCGTAGACCTCCGGGTCGGCGATGGGGAACAGGGGATCGCGGGGGGTGATCCGGACCACCATCGAGTCCACATCGGGCGGCGGCGAGAACGACGAGGGGGGGAGGACGAAACAGGCCTCGACACGGGCATAGGTCTGGACCATCACCGAGAGCCGGCCACAGTCCGGGGTCCCGACGAACGCTCGCATCCGCTCGGCGAACTCGCGCTGGAACATCAGGACGGCCGCCACATAGGGCGTCTCGAGAAGGCGAAAGATGACCGGGGAGGAGATCGCATAGGGCAGGTTCGAGACCATCACCTCGAACGGAGGCCAGGGATGCCGGGCTGCATCCCCCTGGTGGAGGACGAGCCGCCCCTCGGAGATCTCACGGGAGAACCGGGCTTCCAGGTGCTCCACCAGCCGGGGGTCGAACTCGATCGCGTCGACTTGGGCACCCGCATCCAGGAGAGCGGACGTGAGGACTCCCCGACCTGGACCGATCTCCAGGACGTGGCGACCCTCGACCGGCCACGCATCGACGATCCGGCTCACGGCATCGGAGTCGTTCAGAAAATGCTGACCGTGCCGTGCCCCCACGCAGCTCCTCCCCGTTTCATTCTATCTTCATGCATCATCGGTCCCGCGGCATACGTTGCCGTGGATCGGTTATCAATCTGCGGGCCGGCCACATTCTCCCGGCGGACCCGGGCCAAATCCTCCCAGAACCGGCAACGACCAGCCCCAGGCAACCGGATAGACCGACAGACATGTTAATGCGCCCCCGGCATCCACAGATCCCGTGCGAGACGATGACGAGGGAAGGAAGGACGCCGGAGGAGCAGGCAGACGTAATCCAGCGGTTCTTCGTCCGCCCGTCCTTTCTCTCTCTCACGATCGGCATCCCATTCTGCGCCTACAAATTCCTCTTCGGCCTCTCTGCGATCAGGACTGGTTCGACCCTTCTCGTTCCGTTCGGGACCCTCGTCATCGCGTGGGCGACGGCGGACCTCGTCATGAATGCAGCCCGGTCTGCATATGACCTTGCTGGCCGGCCCGCCCCGTTCGAGTACTGCACCATCGCCCAGGTCGGGCGTCTTTTTCGGCGCCCCATGGTCTTTCTCGCGGTGGACACCCTGCTCTCGTTCGGCGCGATCTGCGTCATGCTCTGGTCCGGGTGGATCGCAGAACTAACGCCGGTAGAGACGGCCCTCTGGAACGGATCCACCACCCTGAACCTGATCAGCCTCTCAATCGTCTCGCTCTATAACGAGATGAGGAAGGCCTGAAATCGGCTCGAAGATGCATACGCTCCGGATGAGCGATTCCAGGAACGGTTACCAGGTGAACCGGAGGCGGTTGAACACTGGAAACGGCGGAATGGAAAAATTAGAAACGACGGGATTTCTAAAAATCGGGGTTTCCTCACCGGGACGTGAAGAGATGATACTTCACATCGGGGTCCTGGAGTTCCTCGAGGATCCGGTCGATGATCATCCGCTCCGGGTGCGGGATCCCCTTGATGCGGCCAGAGATATCGGCGAAGGACTCGAACGGACTCTTCTCCCGGGCTTCGAGCACCTCCCACATCAGTTTCTTGCCGATGCCGGGGAGGAGGTGAAGCATGTGCAGTTTCGGACTGATCGAGATCGCCCGGTTAAAGAACTGGACAAAGTTCGCCTCGTTCTCATGGACCAGCTGGTCGATGACATACGGAAGTTCGAGCTTCGCCACCTGGGTCAGATCCTGGTAGAAGATGCGCCGCTTGACGCGTTCGACCTTCTCGCGTTCTCCGTCCCCGATGTAGACTCGCTCGTGGATCTTGATCTCGATCTTCTTCGGCACCAGCTCGAGCAGTTTAAACTGCTCTGTCCCTACCGCCTGTACGACCGGCTCCCGCCTGAAACCTGAACGGAGATCGTCGTGGTTCCCCTTCATGAGGACATCCAGGACGACTGCGTTCAGCTCCTTCTTATCGGATTTCATCGGACACCCTCAAAAGTGGGTGATCACGATCTCGAGGATCTGGTCCAGTTCCTCGCCCGACAGCGTGAACCGCTCCTTCGCGTAGATCGCCCGGAGTTCGTCGCGTGAACGCGGCATCAGGTTCGCGATGCGATATGCGATCTCGGGGCGCATCTTCTCAAGCCCTGTGAGGGCTTCCACGAGTGCCCGCGACTTCTCCGGCGTCGTCTTGGAGAGCTGGTTTGCATGCTCGATCGAACGCCGAAGCTCGTACGTCATCTCCCTCTCCAGGCCGAGCCGATCGGCCTCGACACGGAGAAGGACCTCCCTCACTTCAGGGAGTGTCACCTTCTCCTCGAACTGCACCGCCTTGACCTTCATGGACAACCTGCCGTGGGCTTGTATTCTCCCGCGCGGAAGTTAGATGTTGTGTTTCACGCTGCACTCAGAGCCGCTGAGCCTTGAGATGCTGGGGACGGGCGATGACGATCTTCTCGGCATTCCCATCCTTGATCGTGAGCATCCAGGCGCGCCCGCGCTGACCGATCACTTTGCCCGTCTTACCGTGGAAACGGCGGTGGGGCATTCCCTTCTGGACCGAGGGTTCACAGACGATGTGAACCGCCTGACCGGGTTCGAACTGCTGGATCAGGGCCGTGACGGGCTGAATGCCACGCTTCCGGAGATCCTTCTTGAACTTATACCGCGTCTTCTTCCGCGGACCATTGTGATGTGCCATGGTTCTCTTCCTCCGTCGGGTCTTGTACCAGGACGACGTCGAGGCGGGTGACCCGCGCGGGCAGTCCGACCTCGGCGGCGAAACTCGGGCGGGTTCGCCCCCCGTCGCCGGAGATCAGCTCCTTGATGTAGAGACCGGCCTCACCGAGGACCTCGACCAGAACACCAGCCCCCTCCCGTCCAAGATACTGAATATCCAGGACGGTCCGATCCCGCACCTTGTCCGCCCGACGATGAGCGACCCGTGCTGGGGTGCGCTGCTGTATCGTGACCCCCCTGAGGGCCGAAAGAGCGGATTCGATGGCTTCGTCGGAGAGTGCGCCGTCTACCTCGACCAGAATCCTGTATTTTTTATGCGATCGGCTCGACTTAAGGGTTTCCACCTCGGAGCGCGCCGCGGACCGAACGAGGTCCACCTCAACCCGCCCCGCGGCAGATTCGTTGACCGCTCGCTCAAGCGCGGGGATATCGAGGGTGCGCCGACGGGGTGCAACCACCTCGAGGATAAAGGGGCGCCCGGTGCCGATCATCCGGGCATCGATGTCCTCACGCCCGGACCCGTGGAGGACCGCTCCATCTGCATCGAGCGCTGACATGATCGGCCGACCGATCAGTTCTTCGACCGAGTCAGGGTACTGCTTGCCCGTGAAGTTGCACCGTTCGCAACCGGCCCCCCGGCAGGCCCGGCAGTCCCAGTGGGTCTGCGGGATCCCGCGCTCGAGCTTGCGGTAGCGACCGTAGATGAAGATCGGGGACCGCTGGACCTCGACAGCCTCGTGTGCGATGTCGAGTACCACCACCACGTCCGGGTGTTTGAAGTCCACCACGCGCCCGATCTCCGCCGAGACACGCTTTCCTATCTCGCGGTTCATCTCCGACTTCATGGGCTCCGCGTGCGAGAGGGAGAGGTCGGACCAGATCATCTCCTCGTTCTCTGCGAGGAGGGGAGGTACCCGAGTGCCGACCAGGAACGTCTCGAATTCGAGCCCGTCAAGGGCGATGACAACCCGATCGGCCCACTCGTCGAGAGAGTTGAAGAGTCCCCCGCAGACACAGCAATCACCCACTGGCGGTACGTACGGCTCATGTCGTTCGATGGCTCGAGCAATCCTGAGGGAGCGGCCACGCTCCTCGTTCGTGAGACCGTGCGAACGCTTTCCGAAGAAGCGTCCAAGGCAGGCGTCGCAGCAGTCGCCGTACGCAAGGATCGCGTCAACGTCCTCCGATACAGTCATGGTTCCCTCCGGTCGAGTTCATTGAGGAGAACGGTGATGGTGTGGTCGGCGTGGAGCGAGCGCGGACCCACCGAGTACCGCGGAAGCTCGCCGACGAGCGCCATCTCATCCTCGTCCAGGTTCAGATGGTCCGAGAGGAGGTAGGCCCCCGGAAGCCGTTCAGCGGCCCGGATGTCCTCGCCCCCCTCGTCGAGAAGTGCGAACGAGTGCTCGGCCAGGAGACGCTCCAGACCACCCATCCGGACAGAGACCCCCTTCGTCGACTCCCTGAACTCCGGGCCCGCATTCATCTCGAGGGCCTTCTTGATCAACGAGCCGGCGGAGCGCTCGTCGGGATTTAGATAGCGTACACGGTCACCCTGGAACCGGATCGTCTTCTCCGGCCCTGGTTCTCCACGGAGGACGAGGTAGCAGACAACGTCGCGCCGCAGGTCGTGCGAGAGGAAGAAGGAGGTGTTGACCACCCGGCAGAGCACGTCCATGCGCCCTGCTCCGCCGGGCATGTCGTTAAAAGACCAGCTCCCATCGGAGCGGGCCCGGTGGCCGATCACGGCAAAGACAGTCATGTCACTGCTTTCCCGAGAACCGCTTCATGATCCGCTGCATGTCGAGCCGGCCGCCGGCGGCTCCTCGAAAGCCCTTGAGAGCTCGCTGCATGGTCTTGTGGTACCTGAGCAGTTCCCGTACCTCCTCGACCTGAGCCCCGGCACCGACCGCTATCCGGTGCGTGCGCGAGGAGTTGATGGTGGACGGGTCGTCGAGTTCCTCACGAGTCATCGAGTCCATGATGATCCGGTACCGGACCATCTTGGTGCCGGTCACCTCGTACACCCCGTCCGGAATCTCCATCGACCCGAGGGGGAGCATCGACATGATCTGCTTCAAGGGGCCCATACGGTTGACGGCCTCGAGCTGCTTGTACATGTCACGGAGGGTGAACTTGCCACGCAGGACCGCGTTGACGTCGAGCTCTTCCGAGCCGGCGATCGCCTCTTCGGCCCGTTCAACGAGGGACTTGAGGTCCCCCATCCCGAGGAGACGTGAGATGAAACCATCGGGTTCGAACCGTTCCAGGTCGTCACTCGTTTCACCCGAGCCGATGAAGACGATCCCGGCACCAGTCTCGGCGACGGCCGAGAGGGCACCGCCGCCCTTGGCGGTCCCGTCCATCTTCGTGATGATGACACCGTCGATCCCGATCGCTTCGTGGAACCGGCGGGCCTGCTCCTGGGCCTGCTGGCCAAGGGCGGCGTCGATCACGAGCCAGCGGTGGTCAGCCTTCGAGAGCTGGTTCAGGTCGATGATCTCCTGGATCAGGTCGTCCTCGAGCCCGTGCCGACCCTGGGTGTCGATGATGACGACCTCGGCCCCATGCGTCTTCTGGAGGCCATCGCGTACGATCCCGCGGGCGTCCTTCTCTCGAGGATCGCCGATGCAGGGGACGTTGATCTTCTGGCAAAGGGTCGAGAGCTGCTCGAACGCACCGGGGCGGAAGGTGTCGGCCCCGATCACGGCGACGCGCAGCCCCTTGCGCTGGAAGAACCGGGCGAGCTTGGCAGTGGTCGTCGTCTTGCCCGATCCCTGCAGGCCCGCCATCAGGATCGTCTGCTTCCCGAGGGCTACCTCGGACGGCGGGCCCATAAGCTGGACGAGTTCCTGGTAGACGATGCGGAGCACGTGCTCCCTGACACTCATCCCCTTCGCCGGCTCTTCGTCAAGCGAACGGCTCTTGATCGCCTGCGAAAGGCGCATCACGAGTTTGACGTTGACATCGGCCTGGATCAGGGCTCGCTGAAGGTCTTTGACCAGTTCCTCGACCGCAACCCGGTCGACGACCGTCTTACCGGCCAGTTTCTTGAGCGCATCCTTCAACGAGCTTCCGAGTCGATCCAGGACCATCTCATGCCTCCGCTGTGTCAAGCAGGTCGGCCACCATTCCTGCCGGGGTGAACGGTGCGAGGTCGTCGTACCCCTGACCGGTCCCGAGGAAGACGAGGGGCTTTCCGATCGTGTGCGCGATCGAGATGGCGGCGCCTCCCTTCGGGTCCATGTCGGCCTTGGTCAGGACGATACCGTCCGCCCCAACCGTCTTGTCGAACTCCTCAGCGCGGATCACCGCGTCGTTGCCCGCAACCGCCTCGTCAACGTAGAAGACGAGGTCGGGCTTCATCACGCGTCGGATCTTGCCGAGCTGGTTCATCAGGTTCTGCTTGTTGTGGAACCGGCCCGCCGTGTCGGCGAGAACCACGTCGATCCCGTGAGCCCGGGCGTACTCGATTGCATCAAAAATGACCGCGGACGGGTCGCCCCCCTGCTTGTGCTGGATGACCCGGATCCCGAGCCGCTCCGCGTGTATGTCAATCTGCTCGATCGCCCCGGCACGAAAGGTATCGCCGGCGGCGATAACGACCGAGAATCCCTGGCCTTTCAGGTAGGCACCGACCTTGGCCACGGTCGTTGTCTTGCCCGTCCCGTTCACCCCGGTGAAGAGGATACGGACCGGCCGTTCGTGGCTCCGGATATACCCGAGCAGGTCAAAGCCCTCTCCGAGCACGTCCATGAGGGCCCCACGAAGGGTCTCGAGGACAATCTCGTCGGGAGACTCACGGAACTTGCGGTGTCGGCCCACGAGGTCTCGGCGGACGTGTTCGATGATCTCCTCGGTCACGGGGAGCGCGACATCCGACTCGAGAAGGACGATCTCGAGCTCGTCAAGGACCTCCCGAACATCGTCGTCAGAGAGGATCAGTTCCCGTTCGGTGACAAGGACCTTCAGTTTTTTAAAAATACCGGCCTTCTTCTCATCCCCGGCGGGGGGCTCCCCCTTGGAAGCCGATGGGGAGACCGGTTCAGGAGCGACCACTTCGTTCGCACGTGACCGGTTGAAGAGTGCCGACCAGGGCCGTTTTACCGGCTCGAGTGGCAGGGTGTCGGGGACAGATTCAACCGTAGTATCGGCCGGTTTCGGGGTGAGCCCCATCGCGGATTCGGCAGATGACGGAGAGAGACCGTCCGGATCGACTCGTTTTTCCGGTTCCACCAGGGGTTCGGGTTCGACCAGCGGCTCTGCGGTGCTCGGGGGGGAGACCTCCTGGACCTCGATCCCGGGGGACGGCACCGGTTCCTCGGCACTGGCGTTGATGACGCCTCCCAGTCGTGACCGCACGCCGGCGAGCTTACCCTTCAGCCCCTCGAACATGGGTTACCCGGTCCGCGCCGCGGGCGCCTGGCCCTGCTGCTGCTGGACCATCCGGTAGATCTGGTCGAGTCTCTGCGCGACCTCGTTCGCCTGGCCCTGGAGCTTCCCGAGCGTCTCGGCGAGCCGTTTCGAGGACGCTTCCATCTCGGTCATGCGGTCCTCCAGGAACTCGCGGGCCTCGGCGTTCTGACGTTCGACAACCACCTCGGACCCGAGGTTGAGCAGGACCCGGTCGGCGTCGAGCACCTTCACGCGGAGGGACGCCCCGCCGCCGACGGGCAGCAGGACAGTCCCATCCGGGGATGCAGCCAGCGCGACCAGAGTTTCGACTGCGGCAGCCGCTTCGGCACGCCCGTGCTCGATCATCTGCAGCTGCTGGCTGAGCACCTCGATCTGCTGGCCGTACTCATTCAGGTAGTGCTGGAGCACCTGGACTTCCCGCTCCACCTTATTCACCACTGACCAGCGTGATACCGTCAACCGTAATATACATTCTCTTCAGGCGGTGCTTCGAGCCGATCGCCGTCAAGATTCGTTCCTTTGCCTGCGCCTCGTTCGGCGCATCGACCGTCTTCGTATACGGTCGCCACTCATCGCCACACCGGAAGGTGCCGCTGACCTCAAACTGCTGCATTAAATTCCCTCTACAAATCCGAATACATCTGCGACCCGGCCAAGCTCGAACCCGCTCGTCTCGTTCCCGGCGATATAGCCATGGGAGTTTGCGAGGAGCCCGGTCCCGACGAGGCCGGAACCCATGTTCACAGAACCGGTGCCGATCGGGAGATCGGTCACGCCCTCGAGGCGGCCGATCTCCTTCGGCGTCGCCCGGGGGTGAAGAAGGACGCCCCGATTCATCGCATAGCCGGCCATTCCGACGGTCTTCACACCACCGAGGGTGAGCCGGACCACCTCGACACCGAGATGGGAGCCGATCGCTTCGACCACCTCGGGCTCCATCTCCGGGTGAACCGCGGCGAAGTGGTCGTTCGCCAGGATCACATTGCCTGCCGCGTTCATCGACCCCTCGAGGCGGTAGACTTCCCGGTAATCCTCGAGGGCCCGGATCTCGTCTGGAGTGGCAAGGCCACTGACGACGACGGCACGGCTGTTGCCAGCCAGGAGCGAGCCGACGATGCTGCTGCCCTGGATCGTCGTCCGAACGAATTCCACGTCGAGAGCTGCCCTGAGCGCCTCGCAGAACTCATCGGGCGCCTCGGGCGGGACCACCGCGATCTCCTCGAGGACCCGGCAGAAGATCCCAATGTGTGGGTCTCCACCGAAGGCCGTCGTCCGGTTCATGCTCACTCCGGTGCGAGCTCGGCCTGGACCTGTCCGTCGTCGAACTTCATCGCGCGGACACGGATCCGACGCGGGGGTTTCTCCGACCCGCGTTCCCAGACCTTCTCATTGATTGAGGCGTCGAGCTTGACGTCCTCGCTCTTCATGTGACGGGCGAGATACGCACGGATGTCCTTGATGGCGGTGTTGGTGCGGCGCCACCGGGGCGCTCGCTTCACATCGCGCAGCGGGATCACGTAGATCTGCTCGTTCATCTTCTCAACCATGGTTCTACACCTTCAGGGAACTGCGACGCCAGCTGCGTCGCTTGGGGTGACTGACTACGTTCCTCTTGGTCCGGACCATCACCCAGGCCGGAACGCGCCGGTTCTGCTGGGTCGCCTTGGCCAGGCGAATCTTGAAGCCTTTTGTTGATCTCGACATCTCTCTACCTCGGGGATTATCCCACTCGACCCCTTACCAGGGTCTGTTCGTGCACGGGGGGGAAGAGCGAGGTCGGATCGATACCTCGCCTTCGCAGTCCCGCCCTCAATTCGTCTTCGTAGTCGCCGTTGGGCATGTGACCGGTCTGTCCCCGCTCGATCACGAGGCAGCTCTTCACCAGTCGATCCACCTCGGCCCGGGGAAACCCGAGCAGCGGACGGATATACGAGCACCCGCACCGATCCATCAGCGAACGGGCTTCGCCCGGATCGAGCATCGGGACCCGGTCATCGAACCGTGTCCCGTCGGCCACGACCCCGTACCACCTCGCGAGCGCCTCGAGGGCCACGCGGTGCACGAGGCTGATGGCACCGTTCGGATAGCCGTCGGCGACGAGCCGGTCGAGTGCGCACTCGAGAACCCCATCGGGAAAGACCCGTCGCTCCCAGGGGAGCCCGAGTACCGCGCCGGCCGCTTCGACCGCCCCGAGGTCGCGACCCTCGCCAAAGGCAAAGGTGTTGAGTTCGACCTCGTAATGAGGGGCGAGCAGGAGTGCGGCGAGCGCGGAGTCCTTACCCCCGCTGAACAGCACTCCCACCTTCATCACTTGCGGACGATATTAAAGTCCCGTTTCGCCGGGACCAGTTGCGCAAGGAGCCCTTTCAGCTGCTCGTCCGTGATCTTCTGCCGGATCCGGCCCTGCCGGGCGAGCAGGATCAGCTGCTGCTCGACACCGGAGGCGAAGTCCGGCCGGGTCAGGCGGATCGTATTGAGCCGTTCGCGGGCTTCAGGTGTCAGGATCTCCATGAGCGCCATCTGCACCGCGGCACGTGCCCGCTCTCTCTCCTCCTCGGCGGCCTGCTGGCTCATCGCCTGGCCCTGCAGCTCTGCAGCCCGCCTCTGCCGGAGTTCGGCCAGCTCGTCGTCGGCCATCGGCGCCTCCGGGATCCTACGCGTCCTGGGCCGGGTTGGCCGTCTTCAGCTGGTGCGCGATCCCATCTAGGAACTTCATGCCGGCAGGGGAGGCACGACGGCCACCCTTGTCCTTCACGACAAGCCCTGCGTTCTCGAGCTGCTGAAGCAGTTCACGGATCACGGACCCACTCCCCTTCTTAAAGCGGTTGGGTTTCGACCCGCGGTTCTTGCGTCCACCGTAGAAGGTCCGCATGCGCTCGACCCCGACGGGGCCGTCGATGTAGACCCGCCGAAGGACTGCGGCCCCCCGCGTGAACCACCAGTCGGGGTCCTCGGGCGGCATCTCCTTGTGCACTCCAGTCTTGGCGAATTCGGCCCAGGCGGGAGGTGCGAGCTCCGGCCGGCCCTTCAGCTCCGCCGCGACGAGCGTGACGAGCTTGTCTGCCGGAACGTCATATACCGTTGTCATATGGTCTCCTCACTGTCAACATCTGTACGCAACAGTCTTTACGTATTTGCGAGAAGGGTTCTTATGCATTTCGAGCGTGGCGGGTCACCGCCGCCGCTCGCGCACCACCATCGTGTGACCTCGCACCTCGACAAGTTCGGTCCCGGTTGATTCAGCGAGCGCCGCCGGGTCGACCTCAACGTGGTGCAGCCACTTGACCTTGATCGCTTTCCTGTCCTTGACCTGGCGAACGATCTCCTCGATCGTCCCTTCGGTCACCCCGCGTTTGCCGATCCAGCAGGTCGGCTTGAGGTCCTGCATTCTCCGGTCTCTCTCGTTCATGCCGTTTCATTCCATACCGCATCCGGTTGCCGCAGACGAGACACGTCACGGCGACGTGACCGTCGCGGATCCGTACCCGCGCATTCGACCCAAACCGGAGATAGGCGTGGCAGGCATGGCAGAAACGCCGCCGCTCGCCGTGGGCGAGCCGAAGGCGCTGGCGCATCGCGATCGCCAGTGCCACCGCCACACACCGGTTGCTCCACGAGGGGTCTGTCGGGTAGAACCGCTCGGCCGTCTCGAAGAGGTGGCGTATCCGTTCCCCCGCGATCCGCTTTGCCAATCGCTGCTGCTGTCCTCGCCCCTTCATGGCTGCCGGCCGTCCTGTATGATAGTCATCACCCGGTCTTCAGCCTGTCGACGGCGGCAGGTGCCGAACGCGCCGCCCTTCGCATCGGAGCCGACCTTCGGCAAAGAGGCGGATCGCCTCGGGAAGGAGCCGGTGCTCCTCGACGAGGATCCGGGCTGCAAGGGACTCCCCATCATCGTCGTCCAGCACCGGGACGCAGGCCTGGAGGATGATCGGCCCTGCGTCCATCTCCTCGGTGACGTAGTGAACCGTGCAGCCGGCGACCCGGACGCCGTGTGCGACGGCCTGTTCCGGCGACCTGAGCCCGGGAAAGGAAGGGAGGAGTGCCGGGTGGATGTTGATCATCCGTCCCCTGAAGGCCAGGACCGTCTCCCGCGAGAGGAGACGCATGTATCCGGCGAGGACGAAGAGTTCGGCCGA
>JABNAD010000463.1_pt1 | contig 23825 bp, 18 predicted proteins | sample 7240381 | NCBI WGS metagenome assembly JABNAD01 (sample SAMN11332834, study PRJNA596920) | anaerobic digester metagenome | biome: digested sludge; isolation source: digested sewage sludge-derived enrichment culture grown on H2/CO2 | place: Germany: Goettingen
CTCTATTACTCCTCATGAGCTCCGGCACAGCTATACTACTAACTGTATCTCAGCCGGAATCGACTACAAGACGACAGCGGCTCTAATCGGTGACTCCGTAGAAATGGTGTATAAGGTATACAGCCACGTCAACGCCGACATGATGGATCGTGCAGCCAAACTTCTAGATGGTTTTTAAATTTCTGACGAATTTCTGACGAAAAGCCAGATAAACCGCATGGTTGAGCGATTTATAGTTTAACCTAAAATTAAAAGTCGCTGTTATAAAAATATCAAATACCGCGTCAACTGATATCTTCTCCCCAGACTCAAGAGTTATTCCCCTTTTGATTCAGTTATTATTTCCAGATTCTGGTTTCGGACTCTAATTTGAAGATTCCAGTGACAGTGCTGCCTGATTCCTGATTCTGATCACGGAGTCCTGATGATAAAGTCCTGATGCTGGATTGAGATCCCCGTATTCTAAATTTTAAGAACGCAAAAAATCAGAAATGAGCAGGCCGATTGGTGAAATTATGACAAATCTAATAACATTCAGCCATTGGGACGAAAACAGGCGAAGATGCGCAAGCATTCCGCGCCAATGCCCATTATAATGATAGATAAGCAGAACCACGGAGGTGACGATATGAACCTGGAACAATTGGAAAATCGCCTGGCCGAGATCTTGAAAGGGAAAAATCTCGGAGGTCCCCGTACCCTGGCCAAGGCATTGATCCGGGAAGGGAGCAAAGACCGCTATTCCCTGGCTTCCATGGAACGGGCACTGGGTCTCGAGATTCCCAAAGAGGCCTTTTACGAGTACGTTGTGACCTATGCCTATCCGGATCAGGCCCGGGCCGTGGACTCCAGAACAGCCCGCCAATTTTCCGGTTTACTGGAAGTCTATTCGGCGTTGACGGACTACTTTAAGACCCTCGGGGGCGATGACTTCATCGGCCGCCACCCCTTCCATTTTTTGACCCGGGATGAACTGGCCAGCCTGCCCGATGACGAATACCGCAGCTTCCTCGAAGCGTTCAGCCGGGACCGGATCTATGAAATTATGAAACTGTCCCGGGAGATCTTTGGCTACAATACGCTGGATCACGTGCTGGGCGTTCATTTTGTCGCCATGCACATCGCGCGCCAGTTCCGCCGGCTTGGATTCAACATCGACCTGGGGCGTGTCTCCGGTGCAGCCGCCGGTCACGACATCGGCAAGTTCGGCGTACTGAAAAAAGACAGCCGACGAGTTCCCTACCTCCATTACTATTATTCGGACCTCTGGTTCCGGCGGCATGACATCCACTATATCCGCAACATCGCCGTGAACCATTCCACCTGGGATCTGGAACTGGAAAACCTGTCCCTGGAATCCCTGATTCTGATCTATTCCGATTTCCGGGTTAAGAATCTCGAGGGTTCTCAGCCGCTTGAGATGCACATCTATCCGCTGGATGAATCTTACGATATTATTCTCCACAAGCTGGACAATGTCACACAGGAAAAAGCCAACCGTTATCAGAAGGTCTACAACAAGCTCCATGACTTTGAGGAGTATATGGAGGCCAGCGGCATCATTACAGATCCCTATTCCCGCGAGACACCGGTATACCGTGAAATCTACCGGGATGACCTGGCCCTGACCTTCGGCGCTCAGCTTCCGCACACGCTCAAATTCTTTGCCGTGCGGCACAACACCAGCATCATGTGGCTGTTGAAGGATGAAAAGAGCCTTGGCACGCTGCTGGAGGAAGCCCGGTCTTCCAACAGCTGGCAGGATCTGCGCGAATATGTCAGAGTTTTTGAAGAATACAAGACGTATCTGACTCAGAAGCAGAAGCTGCAGACCCTGGAATACCTGAAGGAGAACCTGGTCCATCCGGAAGATGACATCCGGCTCCACTCGATCCGGATTATGGGCGAACTGATCGCCAGCTATGATGAGGATTATCGAAAGGAACTGCCGGAGGGAGTTGTCCCGGACACCGGCAGCACCGGCGGTCCGGAACTGTTCCTGGATCTGATGGATTACCTCATTCACCCTCCGGTTCAAACCATCGACAGTCATCGCCACATGCTGGGGCATTCCCTGGGTCAGCTTCTGGCTGCTCTGTTTCCCGAACTTCCGGCAAAGGACTCCGCTTATGTGCGAAAATATTCCGATCTGTTCCTGGATCGTTTCGCCAGAGCTCCTCAGGAAGACCCGGAAACATCACTCTATCTTCTGGAAGCAGCCAAATACCTGCCCAAAGCCGCCCGACCCGAAACCATGCCGGTCCTGGCCCATTTTCTGAAACACGGCGACCGCTGGCAGATTATCCTGAGCCTGGAACTGATCGGACGCTACGAAGCGAATGATCTGGACGCTGAGGTCCTGCATCCGCTGCTGACTGGTCTGATCTACCGGGATGAACTTGGCCGAACCGTGACTCAGCTCCTGCTCAAGGTTTCCAACCGCTTCCTGACACCGGAACAGCGGCAGGTGCTGCTGGGCTTCATGGAGAATTCCAAGGACCGGATTCCCATTGTGTTCCTGTCCAACCTCAAGACCGCCACCCACTGGTCCCTCAAGCGAAATCAGCTGAAGCTGCTCCTGTATTTTTCCATTACCCGGGATGATGTGTCCACCATCAATACCGCGATCCATCTGTGCAACCTGATCAAGGTATCCGCTTTTGAAACGGTCCGGCGCAGCGCCGGAAATGCCCTGCTGGCCCTGATGAATCACCTGAATGCCTTCGAACGCAATGAGGTGGTGGTGGAACTGATCCGCGCCCTGGAGATTGAAGGACAGCGCTTCACCCAGTACATCCCGAACTTTTTAGGCCGGGCCATGCTTTATCTGGAAGACCGCGAACTGTCCGAGACCATCGATGACATGGAAGAAAAGATCAAGGTCGCCAAGCCTGAACTGAAAACCCTGATTCTGAACACCGCGGGCACTGCCCTGGCTTTTTACCGTCAGTTCCAGGACAAGTTTCTTAAAGAGCACACAGCAGACCATCTGAATGCCCTCATGGGCATTCTCCTGTCGGCCCTGGCCGACCCGGACAGCCAGGTGCGGCGAACCGCCATGACAGTAATCGGTCGCCGGCTGTTTGCCAATCCCATCCTGTCCATTGATCATCAAGCCGGATTCTTCCACGATCTGGCGAAAAAAATCGTTGTTCTGACCCATGAACAGGATGGCGACTCCCTGACCTTCATGTCCAATGCAGCTGCCTTTAATCATATTTACCGCTTCATGGGCGACCATGAAATGGCCCGGGGCGATCTGAAGGTCCGCGATCGGGGACGGTACGCCTTCTTCGCCGGCTCCTTTGATCCCTTTACGCTGTCCCACAAAGCAATTGCCCTGCTGGCCCGCGACATGGGCTATGAAGTCTACCTGGCTGTGGATGAATTCTCCTGGTCAAAAAAGACCCTGCCTAACAAAGTTCGCCGTCAGATCATCAGCATGAGCATTGCAGGCGAGGAAGACCTCTATCTCTTTCCGCAGGGAACGCCGATCAACATAGCCAATGATCAGGATATCGATCATCTGCGCCAGCTGTTCCATGACCAGGTGACCATCCTGTGCGGGTCCGATGTCGTGCTCAACGCCTCCGCCTACCAGAATCAGAAAGCCGTGGCTGCTCTGCCCCATGTGGTCTTTCTGCGCAATGAGCCGGCCGAACACCTGAACCTCATGAGACAGCGACTCGGCGAGTACCGGATGCTCAATCTGCCGGATGAGCTGAAAACCATCAGTTCCTCGCAAATCCGGGACTACATCGACGAGAACCGGGACATCTCCACGCTGATTGATCCGCTGGCTCAGTCCTATATATACGACAATGGCTTCTATCAGAAAACCCCCATTGAAAAACCAATGGCCCGGTTCAACAACCTGAGGCTGTCCGTCGAAACCAAATTGACGGCGGAACTCGAGCAGGAACTGGCTGGACTGTTCCAGGGGGAACCATCCCTGGCCGGTCTGATCCGGCAAACCCTGGTGAAACCGTCCGGCCGGATCATGATCCTGCGCGATCATGACCGCAACGAGCTGGCCGGACTGGTGCTGGTCCACTGGACTCGAACGTCCATGTTCCTCAAGGAAGTGCCCCATGTATCCCTGGCTGACACTCTGCGTCATTCCACGCTGGGCCGCCTGGCCACCATTGACTATGCCTGGGTGGCAGCTCATGACGAGCAGCGCGATTACCATCAGATTCTTTTAACCGAAGCGCTGTCCTTCCTCATTGCCCGGGACTATGAGAACTGCCTGTACAATCCGAAGCTTCCGGTCAAAGATCCGCGCATTGAAGAGACCCTGAGTCTGTTTAACTTCAGTCGTCTGGACGAAGCAGGCCGGCGGCTCTATATGGTGGACATGACCGCCCCGGTGGTTTTGAACCTGGATTTGGAGAATATTCTGAAAGAGCCCTTCCGCAGCTCCCCCATCATCCGCCGCGCCGTGGTTCGTACGCGCTGCCGCCTGCAAGGCGCCCTGGGCGACCTGTTCCCCGGCAAACTGATCATTCCGCTGGAACCGCTGATGCTCCATCAGGCCATGATCCGGAAAATCACCTCAGAAAACAAAGTCCCGCCGGTGGAAGGTCCCCGGCGAGAACTGGGCAAATACATGTGTGTCCCTTACGGGGATCTCCTGGATGACCACCTCATCCCCAATACCGTCACCAAGTCACTGCATACTGAAAAATACTATGAGCCGGATCTGACCACGTTCTCGATTCGGGAACTCCCCTTCTACCTGAACCTGGAAAATCAGGTCAAGACCATCAAGTCCTTCAACCGGGACCTCATCCTGGTAGATACTCTGACTCACAAAGGGTACCGTATGGATGCCCTGAATCCGCTGCTGATCAAGCATGACCTCCGGATCCGCAAAATCATATCCGGCATCGTGTCAGCCCGCGGGCGGGACCTGATTGAAACCATGGGCCACAAAATCGACTCCATCTATTACTTCCCCAGAATTCAGTCATGGTTCAACGAAAACCAGCTGTATCCCTTCCTGGGTGGCGACTCGATGTGGCGGGGCCATTTCCCCGAGCGCAACCTGCTGCCCAGCATCAACCTGATTCTGCCCTATACCTTTCCTTCCTTCCTGACTTCTCAGCCCCGGGAAGAAGTCATCCGCCTCTCAAGGATCTGTCATGAAAACGCCCTGGAGCTGTTCCGGGTCATTGAAACCGAGTATAACCGCCTCAATGCCCGCAAAATGACGCTCAGGAATCTTGGTCAGGTCATCACGATCCCCCGGTCGGTGGATCCCGGCGTCGGAATTCACTATGATCTGACCCAAAGCCCTTCTACCTTTATTCAAAATAATCTGGAAAACCTGATCCGGCTCAATCCCCTGGTGTGACCGCCACGGGGTGGCCGTTCAGGCAATCTGCCTGGAGGTACGCTATGCATCAATGCCAATGGAACGGAACAACCTTCCTGGTTCCTGATCAATATACGAAACAGGTCCGGAACCGGCTGGGTGATTCCGTCACTCTTCACCCCCTGACCGATCTGACACCCCTGAAATCGAGTAGAAGCCTGAATCTTCTGGTCGACGACCATCGCTTCACGGGCCGCTTTCTGGCCAGAAATCTTGATTTCTGCGGAAATGGCCGCCCGTTCCCACTCCTGATGGATCCGGGCCCCGCTCCGGACCACAGTTTCACGGCTCACATCAATGACGGAGAGGTCCTCTATCAGGTCCTAAATCTGGCGGAAGGGAAACTGGCGCCGGAAAGTCCGGAATCATACCGGGTCGTGATCTGCGGCCTGGGCGATGTCGGTGGCACCCTCTCAACCGGTCTGAGGCTGCTGGGTGACGAAACCATCTCTGAAATTCTGCTTTATGACCGCAGCGAATCCAAGCTGCAACGCTGGTACCGGGAAGCCTCTCAGATTCTCAAGCCGGATGGCTCCTATATGCCGCCCGTCCGGATCATTGAAAAAAAGGACCTGTTCCAGAGCGATGTCTTCATTTTCTGCGTATCTGCCGGCGTTCCGCCGCTGGGTGAAGAAGCTGGGCGCGATGTACGGATGATCCAGCTTGAAAGAAACGCGGAGATCCTCAAAGAATATGTCCAGTTGGCCCAGGAATGCGATTACCAGGGTCACTTCTTCATCGTTTCCGACCCGGTGGACCAGCTCTGCATGACGGCCTGGCAGAGCGGCAGCCTGCACAGTCAGCAGATCCGGGGATTCGGCCTCGGCGTCATGTACGCCCGGGCAGTCTTCCACGCCAAAGAACAGAATCTGCCCATGGACGAACTTCGGGTTTACGGACCGCATGGCGAAGGACTTCAGGTACTCGACCGCATTACAAAGTATCATGAAGCCCAGTCTGAGCTGCTGACCGAGAAAACAAGGACCGAAAACCTGACCATCCGCGCGACCGGCTTCAAGCCTTACATCGCGCCGGCTCTCTCCTCCGGTGCCCTGTCGATTCTGGCCTGTCTGAAAGGAGAATGGCATTATTCCAGCACCCTGATGGATGGTGTCTGGTTTGGAGCACGCAACCGCCAGCATGGCCAGTACAATGAATACGAAGCCTTGCCCCTGACCGAATCCTTTCTGGGAAAACTGGAGGCGACCCGAGTCAATCTGATCAACTCGATGACAGGAGTGACCCCATGAGCATCGAACTGCACTGCCACACCACCGCTTCGGACGGCTTGTACAGCCCGGCTGAACTTGTGAAGACAGCCCTTGCGGCAAATGTGCGCGTTCTGGCCGTGACCGATCATGATACGACCAAGAGTCTGGCGGAAGTAGCCAGACTGTGCGCAAATACTTCGGTTTACTTCATTCCGGGCATCGAACTGTCCACCTGGAATGGAGAGGAAAGCATTCATCTGTTGGGATATTTTCGCGGCAGTGACTATCAAAACCGGGAACTGACAGAACAGCTGGAATCTTTTCAGACCCGCCGAACGGAACGTGCCAGGGAGATTCAGGAACGCCTGAAAATCCACTACGGTTTAGACATCGACTTGTCCCTGCTGACGCATCAGGCGGGCGCTTCCATTGGCCGGGCCAACATTGCCCGCCTGATCCAGGAAAAGTATCGAATTCCAAAAGACGAAATTTTTGCCCGGTTCCTTGGAGACCATACCAAGGCCTTCATCCCCTCCTCCAGAATGCCGGTTCAGGAAGGAATCCAGCTGTTGAAAGAGGCTGGAGCCACCGTGATCCTCGCCCACCCGGGAGAGCTGCGCAAAAGCAGTTTCGCTGAGTTGTTCGAACTGGATTTTGACGGAGCGGAATGCTACTACCCGAACCATAGCCCCCGAGAAACCCGAGAGTTCCTCCAGGCCTGTCATCGAAAGAACCGCCTCGTCACCTGCGGCTCGGATGATCATGGCATCCAGGGAGACAAAAAGCACGGAACACTGGGCAGCACCCTTTATGATCCGGCAGAAGTAGAACCTTTTCTGAGGCGCATGATCCAGGCAGAATGATATCCTTAAGCGACGAACCGAATGAAGCAACGGGACGTAGCCGTCACCCGGCCGTCCCATTATAACCAACGATCCGTCCAATGTCATCGCGCTGGGAAGCTTGCGATTCATGGGCTTCTTCCCTTGGATAGCTTGCAGCGTAGCACCCAACTCAATATTGAAAGATACCCGTCCGATTGAACCGGCCAAGACAAATTGGCAGCTGAATACGAGACGAACCAAGGAGATCACCAAATGAACCTCAAGGAAATGAAAAAAGCCAGTGACAATCTGCACCGGCAATTGAATCAGAAAAATGACTATCGCATGACTGAAGTCATCCGATACCTGAAAGATAAGGACCTTTCCACCCATCAGTTTGAGACTCTCCGCCTGGAGCTGCTGAAACAGGCAGTGGCGGCCGAAGAAAAGGGAAAGCCGGCCGATTCGGCGTTTGGCTATGATTACCGCAAAGCCGTGGACTCTATGGTTCAACAATTGCCGCCGATCCCGCCAGCCGAGCGCTTGGGCGAAGCCTTCCGGTTGTGGGGCATGTTGGTTCCCATTCTTTTCGGAATTTCTGTCGGCAGCGACCTGATCCTGACATTGACGGGAAGCAGTGACAGCCCCTGGACATGGTCGGTCACAGCCAATGAGCTCGTGTTAGGCCTCCTCATCATCGGTCTGGCCATTTCCATCACCAGCCTGTTCAGCCGTTTCAAGCTGGAACGCGATCCGGATTTTTTCTCGAAGAAGGAGGGCAACCGTCTGCTCGATTTCATCCGCAGCTACGGCTCCAGCCTCCTCTGGATGCTGCTCTGCTTCGGACTGATGTTCCTGCTGAAGGATCGTCGCCTTCTAACCTTGCCCCTGCCTTCAGCCGGAGCGGCTGTTCTGATCGTAACTGCAGTCTACTTCTACATCCTGCGCTTATTTGAAAATCAGGCCGCACAGTCCGCCAGGGCTGACTAGACTCCTTCATTCCAGGATATGTGACATCCCACATGCAGACAGACTATTCCGCTTCCTAACATTGTGACATGCCTTTTTCCAAAAGGAAACCAGCCCATTTCCAGGTGGAATGAAATCTCCTGCAGAGACCTGACTTTTATATTCCCTCAGACCTTCACCTCTTTGTCTGGCTGTCTGTCACCTCTTTGTCTGGCTGTCTGTCAATGCAACGAAGCCCTGAATTTCCGTTATTGGGAATTCAGGGCTTCACTCATTTTATTCGCTATATTCGGCTCCGATCAAATAACTTTGCTGGTTTTTGATTCCATACAGGCAGAACAGACGCCGGTAAAATTGATATTCTGGGTCTCCACCTGGCAGCCCGCCAGTTCTTTTGAGATCAGATGAGGCGGAATTTCTATTTCCACGTCAAACACCTGGTGACAGGCATCGCATTTAAAATGGGCATGAGGCTTGATGGGATGAAGGTCAAAGCGTGATTCGTTGCCTTCAATCGGAATAATATCGATCAGTCCGTGTTCATTGAATAAATTCATGGTATTGTAGACCGTGGCTTTGGACAGGGTCGGAATATCATGAATCAAAGCCCAATAGATGTCATTTACGGTGGGATGAATGGGGTTCTGATGCAGGAATTCATAAATGCGTTTGCGCTGGTAGCTCGGCTTAATGCCTTTTTCCCTCAAAAAGATGTCAATATTTCTCAACCTGATAACCCTCCTATGCGTTACGTGTCGCTAATTCTGTGATGCGTTGGTCAATAATTTCACTTGGTGTCAGTCGTGCTGTTTTGGAGTAACGATAGTTGGCCGCCGCAGCTTCAATGATGATGGCAATGTTCCGTCCGGAGCGTACAGGAATGGTCAGTTTTTTTACGTCGACACCCAGGATGTTTTGGTATTCGTTGATTCCGAGCCGATCATAGGTTCCTTCCTCTTCGCCTTCCCAGCGCTGCAGGTGAATGATGAGATCCACGTTCTTTGCCTGGGAGGTCGACGAGAGTCCATACAGTTGGGTTATATCAATGATGCCCATACCGCGCACTTCCATCATGCCGAACGTAATTTCGGGGCAGTACCCAGTCAGGACACCATCTACTTCACGAACATCCACCGCATCATCGGAAATCAGACGATGACCGCGCCGGATCAGTTCCAGGGTAGCCTCCGACTTGCCCACGCCGGAATCACCGGTAATCAGCAAGCCGATGCCGTGAACATCGATCAGTCCGCCATGAAGACGCACTTCCGGTGCCATTTCATTGGCCAGGTATACTGTCAGTTTCGAAATGAATTTGGATGAGCTCTGGTCTGTTCGAAGCACCCATTGCTGATTTTTCTGAGCTGCTTCCAAAAGTTCGGAATGGGCTTCCAGTTTTCGGGTGATGATGATGCAGGGCATCTCATTCTTGAAATAGCGCTGCAGTCTTTTTTTACGCAGAGCTGGCTCCAGTTCATCCAAAAAGCTCCATTCGCCGTTTCCGATGACCTGAATGCGATCATTGTCAAAATAATTATAAAAGCCGGCCAGCTGCAATCCCGGACGGTTGACATCCTGAACGGTAATCAGGTTATCCACGGTTCCGGGAACCAGAATTTCCAGCTTGAAATCGTCGATGAGTTTTTTAACTGTTACTGCCATCCTCGCCACCATCCGCATATGTTATATCCGTGTTGTCCAGGGTAGCGCGCAAGTTGCGCCCGATTCGCCGAATGTATTCCTTGCGGTAAAGCGCGCGTTCCTGTGTTTCCAGTTCAGTCAGTTCCCGGATCCGGGAATTGGCTGTAAATTGATTGATGCCTTTGATAAGATCATCCAAAGCCATCGATTGAAGTTTATTTTCTAAATCTGTCATGATTCTAATCCTCATAATTTTTCTTTTATAGTATAACACTTATTTGATGAAATACATATTTATATTCAAACCAGTCTGTAAAATACATGCGATTTTAGATTGGTATACCTTGTATTTTTGAGTTTGTGAAATTCCATCCGAAATGATTATGCAAAAATAATATGCTGCACCGTCTGAATCAGGCGATGCAGCATATGATGGATTCCCTTGTGCCGTTCCCTCATTTATTCATACCCGCCGAAGCAGGTGGGTTTCCTTCACCGCCGTCCATGGTCTTCTAGGTTCCAGTGGAGCTAATACTGACCGGACAGGCAGATTTGTTGAATCCCGTAGTAGAAACGTAGGTTGAATATAGATGAGTTATACGAACACAAGAGGATGTTTTCTGAGTTAATTATACCATGTTTTTTCTAGATATCCAACTCATCAAGGATGTCTTCGATGTTGAGCCCCTTGCCTTTTTCGAAGATCAGAGCGACGAACTCATAGGACTCATACTCCTCGTCATCCATGTCATATCCGACGTACTGGACTTCCATTTCCAGATCGTCCTGGATCTCTTCCAGGATCTCGCCAACGTGGTCGATGGCAATCTCGGAAAGGTATTTCTGTCTGGCATCGCCGAGGAATTCATCCTCTTCATCATAAGCCAGATCTTCGTCTGTCAGATCTTCTTCCTCAATTTCATCCAGGACATCTCCCAGATCACTTTCTTCTTCGGCTTCATCGTCCATGTCCTCTGCGGGACCATCATCAAAGCCTTCTTCCTCTTCTTCGGATTCAGCAAATTTCTGAGCTGCAGTCAGTTCATCCTCATCAAAATCATAGTAAAACCGAACCAGGGTCAGGCCGTCTTCTTCCTTAATGATTTCAATATCGGACAGCTCGGCTGCTTCCAGTGCTTTTACAATTAATTCTTTCTTACTCATGAGCTCCTCCTTTTCCTTCGTCATATAATAACCGGGAATATTCCTTTTTAACTTTCAAAAATTCTTCATCTGAATCCAGGGCATTGAACTCCTCGGTGCCTTCTGCTGACCGGTCTACCCGCAGCACGAACTCATCCTCGTCGGATCCCAGCGGTGCCAGAATCAGGTATTCCTGCTCCTCGAGAAAAATCCGAGCGACCGCTTCCAGTTCAATCAGGTTGCCCTCTTCATCTTTAAATTTCATAATGTTTTTTTCTTCCAATTTACCATCCCTCCTTGACCAATTAAATCATAGCATGAAATCCCCGCTCCAGTCGCCGGGTTCCATGAAAAACTGCTCCATCCCTTCGATTTTGACGTCAGTTCTCAGATCCGATAATCCAGGAAAGCGGTCTCGATGTGTTGGTCGATTTGCTTTCACTCAATCCCGGAAAAAAGTCAGAATTTCCAAGCGACATCATTCACTTAACGAACCGCGAGCAACAAACAGCGTGCCGCGAACAACGGACATCGAACAGGGTTCTGGGTTCTAAGTTCTAGGTTCAAGAAAAAATTCAATCGATCACGAACATTGATCAGCCAGGCTCACTGAGTTCACGTGGAAAGGCTGCCGGAAGGCAGCCTGATATCATTTGTTTTATTTGTTGAACCGATCCTTCAAATCTTTTAATTTGTCTTCGGCGAAATCCTTGAGGTCCTCTGCCTTGTCCTTGAGATTTTCTCCCAGACCCCCGCTGGCTTCCTTGACATCTTCGAGCACATCTTCCAATTTCTCTTTGATGGGCCGATCGGATGTAACGCTTTCCTTGACGTCCTCAAACAGATCCTTTGCTTTGTCCAGAAGGTTGTCTGCTTCGTCTTTTACATCTGCTGCTGTGGACTTTACACTTCCGGCTACTTCATCGGTCTTATTGTCAGTGATTTTGCCATAGGCTTCCTGGACTTCCCCTTCAACTTTATCCTTGAGATTTTCCGCTTTGTTTTTTAAGTCTTCCATGAGAACTCTCCTTTCAGATCTGGTCTTTGCCAGTGGATTACTATTACATTACAGGAAAACCATTGCATCCGTTTGAATAGTTTGTAAATATTTAGCTCAGATCTCTCAGGTGAGCCGGAACAGGGCTGGTTCCGTAAGCTGGAACCGGTAAACCGTCCGATCGGATTGATCCTATCTGCCTGGTCCGATTTTTCTGAGCCGAGGAGCTTGATCCCATGGTCATGGTCAAGCAGAATTGAGAAAGCGGTGTTGCCAGTGAGAAAGTTGAACGGTCAGGAAAGTCGAAGGGATGAACCAAACTTTTCAAGATTGATTCCTAAAGCATTGGTCAATCCTTGAATGCGCTTAGGTTGGAAGACGTTCAAACAAGAATTCGAGGTGCAAAGCGCGAGTCAGGGCAACGTACTTCAGTCTCAGGTCCAACGGATCACTTCCGAAGGATGGTTCGTCCAAGAGGACGACCGCGTCGAATTCCAGCCCTTTTGTCAAATAGGATGGAATGATCACCCGGCTCAAAGAACTTTTGCGCTTGGTCACATCAATCAGTTCGTATTGAGGAAACTGCTTTTTCAAGAGTCGATGAAGCTGGGCTGCCTCTTCGAAGGTTTTTGTCACCAAAGCCAGGGTATTGCGCTGATCGTTCTGCATGATGGCTTCCACTTCCTTCAGGCGTTCTGCCAGCTCTTCACTGGTCGACCAGGTACTGTGCTGCGGGATGCGTCCGTGTCGCAGGACCGGGATCGCTTCTTTCAGCGGCAGCTGCATCCGGTGCAGGGTGCGATTGGCTTCCCGGATAATCTCCACGGTTGAACGGTAGCTGTTCCTGAGCTCGTAGTAGGCTGCCCCGCTTTTAAAGAGCTGATTCGCTTCCTGCCAGTCTTTGATGGCCCGGTAAGAGTAGATGCCCTGGGCCAGGTCGCCAACCAGAGTCAGGGAATCCTGGCGGGCCAGACGGCGGATCACTTCGAGCTGGAGCATGGTATAATCCTGAGCTTCATCCACCACAACATGGGACCAGCTGTGACGGGTTCCGTTCAGCAGCATGGACAAATACATCAAAGCCGACAGATCATCTGCCTGAATCTGATTCCGATCGAACTGGCAAACCCCTTCCAGCAGCTCCCCCTCCAGCTGGAGATGGTCTCGAACAAAGTCCCGATCCTTCAGCGATTCTTCATACTGGTCCAGCACCGAAAGTTCCTTGAAATCAAGAAAATACTCTTTCACGGAACTCTTCGCCATTGCCGTCAGATGCTTCAGAATCTCATCCCGTTCCTGGTAGCACTCCACCAGGTGCCGGCGCATCAGCAGCTCATCTTTGGCAAAGTGTCGCTTGATGGTCCGAACTTTTTCCTGGTAGCGCTGATCAATCCGGATTCCGACCTTTTCCGCCCGATCCTTGAGATTTCGCTTCAGATAGGTCTCTATGGCTCCGCGGCGCTCATTCAGCGGCAGATACACTAAATCCTCCAGGAGGAGTCGTCGGATCTCGTCCCCGCTGTAGAGAACCTCTCCGGCCAGCAGAACCGGTCCCCGGCGGGCCATGGCCGCCTCTGCCCGATCTTTCATGGCATCCAGCAGCCGCATAAAGGATGGAGTCCCCTTGATCCGGGAAATTTCGGAATGAATGCGGGCGGTCTGCGGGTCCGCCTCCAGGATGCTCTTCAGAATCTCATCCTTATTCCAGATAAATTTCTTGATCTTCAGCTCCTTCAGGATGATATCTTCCAGCGTAGTCTGAACAACATCCTTGGTTCCAAGGTCCGGCAGAACTTCAGAAATGTAGTCCAGGAACAGCCGATTGGGCGCGATGATGCAAACATCCGATCCCTTGAGGGTCGCCTGGTGAAGATAGAGCAGGTACGCCAGGCGATGCAGCGCCACCGTTGTCTTGCCGGCGCCCGCCGCACCCTGAACAATGATGGGGATATTCTTTGGCGCCCGGATGATGGCATTTTGTTCCCGGGCAATCGTTGCGACGATTTCCTTGAGTTTTTTCGTCGAAGAGCCTTCCAGATTGATCCGAAGAAACTCATCCTGCAGCGTTTTGCCTTCACTGCCCTCGCTGGCAATCAGAATCTGATCGCCCTCATCAAAGTACCGGTCAATCCTGGGAACCGCTTCATCGGTATAGGTAAACCGTCGCTTCAGCGTCAGATCCCCTTCCATAAAGCCCCCCGGAGCCAGGAATTCATTTCTTCCTAACGTTCCGGAATAGTAGAGTTCAGCTACCGGAGCCCGCCAGTCAATGACGTAATCATTACTGGCATCTGTTTCCCGGACAGCATGCTTTCCAATATACAGATGTTCCGGAGCCAGTGCCAGGCGGGGTCTGAAGTCGATTCGGCCAAAGTACGGCTTATCCCTGGATTCCTCGCCCTTTTGCTGACGGGATCTGGCAATCTGCAAGGCCTGAACCGTCAGTTCATATTCCTGGGAGAACGTCCCGCGGCTTTGCTGATAAAGCGTTTCCACCTGCTGTTCCAGGCTGAAAAGTTCTTTCAGGCGAATTTGCTCCGACTCCTCCATAAATTGGCGTACCAGTTCCAGATACTTTTGTTCCAAATCCAGTTCATGATCCATCAAACCCCTCCCCTCTGCTAACTGCAGTTCCTGATAATGACATGATACAGGAAAAGAATTTTACCCCTTTTCCAGATCCCTGACAAGGTCTTTTGTGAAAATATCATTCAAACACCCCTGGGAGGTCGCGCTTGCATGCTGCCCCATAGCGAAACCCCGCCAAAAAGTTTCCTTTTGACGGGGTAAACCGGTCCTGTTCCCTGGCACGGGTCTGTGCCATTTCCCTGTTTTGATCAGGGCTTCAATTTCAAGTCGAATCCCTGGGCAACAATCTGATTCATCATCGCCTGCCGCTCCGGGATTCCGCCACTCAGTTTCTGGACAACCTGCAGCGTAAAGGAATCTGATCGGCGATTGGCTTCACGAAGGTCATAATACGTCGTCATTTCCTGATCATAATCATTCAGTCGACTTAGATATTCACCGGGGAATGACTGGTACCGGTCTTCAAACAGTCTCAGTTCCATTCCCATTCTGGGCTTTTGCTGCGGATCCTGGTTGGGGTATCCAATTCCGAGTCCTACCACCGGGAAAGTGTATTTAGGCAGCCCCAGCACTTCAATGGTTTTGGCGGGATGATTCAGGATTGAGCCCAGGTATACGGCGCCCAGACCCAGGCTTTCAGCGGCATTGTTGACATTCTGAGCCATCAGGCAGGCATCCGTAAAGCCCTGGAAGAATTTATCCATATCCCCCGCTTTCGCCGGGTTCTCACCCATCTCTCTTAATATTTCACTGTTGCGGTGCTGGTCGACGATAAAGATCAGCAGTTCCGGTGCCCTGGCCACGTACTCCTGGCGGCAGACGTTTGCCAGTTCCTGACGGATTTCAGGATCCTTCACCCGAATGATCGAGCAGGCCTGCATTCCGGTCGACGTCGCTGTTCGGCGGGCTACCTCCATGAGCTGCTCAAAAACTTCTGCCGCCACTTCATCCGTCTTAAACTCACGGATCGTGCGGTGATTCAGCGGAGCTTCCAGTGCATTCTTCCATTCTGTCATCATTATCTCCTCCTAATTTGTAATTATCCAACTACAGATGATTATATCACCTGTTTCACAGAAAACAGCAGAACCGATTGAATAATCAGTATCGTCGAATCTTGTTGCGATCTGAACTGATTCACGGCAACAAAACCTGGATGCAGTCACTGAGAACAGTCCTCACTAAAAAACCGGACCATGAAAAAAAGTTTCCTCCGGCGAAATGATCGGGCTATACTGAAAAGGTCAATAATAATTTTCCCTGAGGAAGGAGATCTCAATGGAACGGTTGGATACGAAGAAAAAAGCACTGGACTGGCTTTATCAGGATGAGCTCATGAACCTGATGTCGATCGAGGGACTGGAACACGGTGGTCTGGAAATCCTTTATGCGGGAACTCAGTCTTTGCTGTTATCCGATGGGACCGCCATGATGATCCATTGCAAGGACCAGTCGGAATGGACTGACCTGCTCCCCAAAGTATGTCAGGAGCTGCCGAAAGATCGGTTTTTTATCCTGAGAGCCCATGAAGACTGGTATCTGGAAGAACTGATGGAGCACACCGGCCTGAAGGAAACAGAGCCTTATCTGAACAGCATGTATCCCACGGACTTTCCACTGATGGATCAACTGCCGGAACATGTAACCATCCGGCCGTTGACCATGGCTGAGTTTCCCTTGGTGCGCGCGACCTACCGGACCGTGGATGAGGACGACTACATCCGGGAGCGGATTGAGGCGGGCATGCTGGGTGCCTGGTACGGTGAGGAAATGGCCGGCTTCATCGGAACGCATGATGAAGGCACCATCGGACTGCTGGAAGTACTGCCTGCCTTCCGGCGCAAAGGAATCGCCCGGGCACTGGAAGTGGCCATGGTTCGCAGCCGCTGGAAGCAGGGGCGTCGAGCCCACGGAAACATTGCCGTCGACAATCAGCTCTCCCGGACCGTTCATGAGAAGATGGGTATTCTGATCTCCCAGAACCCGGTCTACTGGTTCTTTCCCGCTGCCCCGGAGGATCCGACTCAGGTGTATCAGAATCCATCTGAAGCTTCATCAACTTAGATTAAGTCTAAGTATTTAAATTAAAGTACGGTTTATGAAGGAAGCGTAACATATTTCCATCTGATTAATAATTGATGAATCGCTCTGTTATATTGAAGATAATCGGACAGGTTGCTTGTCCTGTTATTAACCAAGTATTTCAGGGAGGTATGAATGATGGATGATAATAACCCTAAGAAATCAACTGAGAGCTATCCCATGGATAAAAACCAGGCCGGCCCCAGTCAGCCCTCGCGCAATGACCAAAAAGGCGAGCGGACCGACATCACCACTGCTCAGGGCGCTCCCGTTTCAAACAACCAGGATGTTATGACCGCAGGTCCCCGCGGCCCGATGGCGCTGCAGGATGTCTGGTTCCTGGAAAAAATGGCGCATTTTGACCGGGAAGTCATTCCTGAACGAAGAATGCATGCCAAAGGCTCCGGCGCGTTTGGCACTTTTACCGTGACCCATGACATCACCAGGTATACCAAAGCCAAAATTTTCTCGGAAATCGGCAAGAAAACCGAGATGTTCGCCCGATTCTCCACAGTAGCCGGAGAACGCGGTGCCGCTGACGCTGAACGCGATATTCGCGGCTTCGCCCTGAAATTCTACACTGAGGAAGGCAACTGGGACCTGGTAGGCAACAATACACCGGTATTCTTTTTCCGCGATCCCTTAAAGTTCATTGATCTCAACCACGCCGTCAAGCGCGATCCCCGGACCAATTTAAGAAGTGCCAACACCAATTGGGATTTCTGGTCGTCTTTGCCCGAAGCCTTGCACCAGGTCACCATCACCATGTCAGACCGGGGCATTCCTTCCAGTTATCGGTTCATGCATGGCTTCTCCAGTCATACCTATTCGATGATCAATTCGAATGGTCAGCGGTTCTATGTCAAATACCATTTCCGCAGCCAGCAGGGCATCCAGAATCTGACGGATCAGGAGTCCGCTGTGGTCATTGCCAGCGACCGGGAATCGCATCAGCGAGATCTGTATGATGCTATTGAAAATAAAAAATATCCCCGCTGGAAAATGTACATCCAGGTCATGACCCCGGAACAGGCCGCCGCCATGCCATACAATCCCTTTGATCTGACGAAGATCTGGTACAAGAAAGACTTCCCCGTCATCGAAGTTGGCGAGTTCGAACTGAACCGGAATCCGGAGAACTTCTTCCAGGATGTCGAACAGTCCGCCTTCTCCCCCCATAATGTGGTGCCCGGACTGTCATTCTCCCCGGATCGGATGCTTCAGGCCCGGCTGTTCTCCTATCAGGATGCACAGCGCTACCGCCTGGGCGTCAATTTCCATCAGATCCCAGTGAATCAGCCCCGCGGCGTGAAAAACCCGCACATGTTTTCCCGAGACGGGGCCATGCGGGCAGATGGTAACCTGGGCTCTGAAAATCACTATGAACCCAACAGCTATGGCAACTGGACGGAATCCAGAGAGCACGAGCTTCCGCCGGAAGCCGGGGGCGATGTATTCCGCTTCGATTTCCGCGAAGATGATCACAATTACTATCAGATGCCGGGAGACCTCTATCGGGCAATGACGCAGGACCAGAAGCAGGTTCTGTGTGAAAATACAGCCCGCAACATGGGCGATGCAACGCTGCAAATCAAGCATCGCTGGATCGACCACTGCTATAAGGCGGATCCGGATTATGGCCAGCGACTGGCCAACGCCCTCAACATTGATCTTGAGTCGGTGGATCTGAACCTGCCGGAGCGCAATTCCAAGGAAAACAACTGGAAGGCCAACAACGCTCATCCCGAGCTCAATGTTCCCTCTGAGAACATGGCGCTGAAAGACTGGAAGGAAATCAAGACGGATTACGATCCGATGAAATTCGTTGATCCCATGGAGGATCCTTATTTCCTGTAGTTGAAGCCAAACATAACCTGATGAACCACAGAACAATCCCCGGGCGGCCTGTCTTACAGGCCGCCTTTGTCACAAGCAGAAGTTGACCTTTAGGCAGTTCGCCGAATTCCCTGACTGTCAGTTCATGACGAAGTCTGAAAGAGAGGACATGGCGCCGAATGTCAACATTTTGTTGACCGAAGCGGCCGCGGGGAGTAGTCTGAAAGTGAACCTGTCATGATAGGATTCTGCTGCAATATTGTTGGCAAGGAGGAGTGGCACACATTATGAACATCATTGAAATCGACCACTTGAAAAAATACTATGGCAAGCACCGCGGAGTGGAGGATGTTTCCTTTCAGGTGAAAGAAGGTGAAATCTTCGGTTTCATCGGACCCAACGGAGCCGGAAAGTCAACGACAATCCGATGTGCCCTGTCTTTGATCTATCCCACATCCGGGCAAATCCGGATCTTTGGGAAGGATTCCATCAAGGACCGGGTGGAGATCGCCCGGAATGTCGGATATCTGCCGGGGGAAGTATTCTATTACGACAATATGACCGTTCGGGAATTGTTAAACTACAGCGCGTCGTTCTATTCAAAGGTCGATCCCAAAACCGTGAAGGAACTTTGCGAACTGCTGGAACTGGATCCGACCAAACGAATTGAAGATCTGTCTCTGGGCAATAAGAAAAAAGTGGGTATTGTCCAAGGCTTGCTCCATGACCCCCGCCTGATCGTTTTGGATGAACCAACCTCCGGTCTGGATCCGCTGATGCAGCAGCGATTCTTCAACCTGATTGAGGAACGCCGGCGTCAGGGGGCAACCGTTCTGTTTTCGTCCCATATTCTTTCTGAAGTCAAGCGACTGTCCGACCGCATCGCGATCATTCGAAACGGTCTGATCGAAGACATCAACACGGTCATGGGTCTTGAGACAAATGCTTATAAAAACGTAACTGTCACGTCCCCGGAGGAACGGCTGAAACAACTGGACAATCTGTCGGGTCTTGAAATTAAATACTCCGACGCCGGCCAGCGGGAATACCTGTTCCGCGGCGATATGGCTCTCCTGATTCGCGAATTGAATCAGGCACAGGTGAGCAATCTAACCATTGAGGATCCTTCTCTGGAGGAGATCTTCATGCACTATTACGAATAAGGAGGGCCTGGCATGACCATCTTTTGGCAAGAACTGAAATTTCAGCGCCGCTCCCTCCTGATCTGGATCACAACCTTTGCGGCCGTTCTGCTGCTCTTCATGGGGATATTTCCCGGTTTCGCCCAGGAGGCTGACACACTGAAACGCGCACTGGCTGCTTTCCCGAAGGCGATGTTTGACTCCATCGGGATGGATATCGAAAAAATATTCGAAGCCAGCGGCTTTGTCAGTTACATTTATGGATTTATTCAACTGTTCCTGGCCATCATGGGCGCGCTCTACGGCCTGAACATCGTCAATCGGGAGAAAATCGCCCGCATGAATGACTTCCTGTACGTCAAGCCGGTCAGCCGATTGTCGGTGTTTTCTCAAAAGGTTCTGGCTGCCCTGGTCAGCTTCTTTCTCATGAACGCGGTGTTATATCTGATGTTTCATGGCATGGCAGCCATCTGGGAAATCGATCAGGCGAATTTAAATACAATTGATCAGATCATTCTGGGCGGCCTGCTGCTTCAGCTTCTGGTATTTTCCCTTGCCAGCCTTCTCGGTCTTATGCTGCGCCGGATCAAGAATCCGGTCGGTCTGGCAACAGCCCTCAGCTTTACCCTGTTCTTCATTCTTCTGATCGGTCGATTGATGGACGATGATAAAATCAAAGCCCTCACTCCGTTTGGGTATGTCGAACCTCTGGAGATCACAACCAAAGGCCTCGCGGGAACAACCGTCGCCGGATTTGTCGCCCTGACCGCCGCATTGCTTTGCCTGAATGCCATCCTGCTGATCCGGCGGGACCTGGAGGGATAACATGATACTGCGAGAAATAAAAATCCGCTGGAAAAGTCTCCTGTTCTGGGCCATCGGCTTTGCCTTCATGATCATCGGCGGCATGACCAAATTTGATACATTTTCCGCCGGAGGCAGTCAGGATCTGAATCAGTTCATTCAGTCCATGCCCCGGATCATGCGAATCATCTATGGGATGGAAGGAATTGACATCAGCACGTTTACCGGATATTTCGGACTGCTCCTGCTCTATGTGCTGATCATGGCTTCGATCCACGGCGCGTTTCTGGGCGCTTCCCTAATTCATCAGGAATTCAAGGATCGAACGGCGGACTTTCTGTTCGTCAAACCCATGAGCCGGGATCATATCCTCTTTCGAAAACTGGGCTCCGGCCTGGTGATGATTCTGATTCTGGAGGCGGTCATTGCTGCCTGCTGTTTCTATGTGTTCAATGAATCCGGGCAGCTCCCCCTGTTCGGCAAAACGCTGGCTGCAACCCTTGTGACTCATGTATTCTTTTTCGGATTGGGCTTCCTGTTCACGGTTCTTTTGCCAAAGTCCCGCCAGGGACAGCAGCTCGCCCTGGTCATCATTCTGGTCAGCTACCTGTCCATCAGCCTGTCCCAGCTTTATGATCAGCCCTGGATCCGAAACCTGTCTCCCATCGGCTGGTATTACGCCCGGCTCTATCAGTCCGGCACCAGTGAACTGTGGCTGGCCGGAGGGATCCTGCTGACCCTGAGCCTTGGTTTCCTGGTTCTGGCGATTGTTCGGTTCCGCCGCAAAGACATCCCGAATTAGCTAAAAATCCAGTCACACCATACGATGAATTCACCAAGACCAGGCAATAATTAAAAAAACGATAACATCCTATAGTTCAGTCAATCTTTAGGCGCAGTCCCGGCTCATGCCGGGACTGCGCTTTCTATCTGCCCACCCTTGCGCTGAATTCAGCAATCACTGGATTTGGAATCGGATCTGAAATCTCAGCATGAAATTCAACGAAGAGTCATATATGAACTTCAGGCATGAATTCAACAATGAACCAGGGATCGCAAGCTCAAACAGAATATTCGAATATGCAGTACAAATATGCAATTTGATACGGATGAATCATGGATTGTAACGATGTTCTGACTTATAATAGACCTATGACTGTGCAAACGATGCTCATTTTGCATTGCTGCACCTGCGTCAAATTCCCACCCTGAAGGAGGATTTCATGACCCGAGAAATGGCATGGGACAAACTGACCGCCTACGGCCAGGAACATCTGCTCCGGTTTTATGAAGACCTGGACTCTGAACAACAACAGGCACTGCTCGAGCAGATTGCTGACCTTGATGTTGAATACATCCACCAGCTCTATCAAGATCTGGTAGAACATCGAAATATAGAAATTGACGACGAACTGAGCGCCATGGGCTCTACCACCTGGAATGACGTTGCATCGGAGGAGCGCCAGCGCCTCTGGGAATCAGGACTTGCGGCTATTGGACAAGGTAAAGTCGCAGCCTTTCTGGTTGCCGGCGGCCAGGGTTCGCGTCTTGGCTTTGAAGGACCCAAGGGTGCTTATGATATTGGCCTGCCCAGCCATAAATCCCTGTTTCAGCTTCAGGCGGAGCGAATCCGAAAAATCGGTCTGGATGCCGGGTTCTCGATTCCCTGGTACATTATGACCAGCCCGCTGAATCACGGGGATACGGTTCGTTTTTTTCAAAAGCATGATTTCTTCGGGCTCGATCCGGCAGACATTCGATTCTTCCCCCAGGGCACTCTCCCGTCGGTGGATGAAAACGGGAAAATTCTGCTGGCTCAGCGGGATCGAATTTCCGCTAACCCGGACGGTTCGGGAGGCTGCTTCCGGGCGTTTAAAGATGCCGGTCTGATGGATGATCTCCAGGAGCGAGGCATCGAATACATATTCTTTTACGGCGTCGACAATGCGCTGGTCCGGGTTTGTGATCCCTATTTCATTGGATTCGCCATCGATCAGGCCAAAGATATCGCGTCAAAAGCTGTTCTGAAAGTTCATTCCGGCGAAAAAGTCGGTGTTTACGCCTACCGCAATGGCAAGCCGTCCATCATCGAATATACTGAACTGCCGGAAGACCTGGCGCTGGCTCAGGACGAGCAGGGCCGCCTGGTCTACGGATCAGCCAACATCGTCACCCACGTTTTTCGGACTTCGTTCCTCAAATCCGCATTGGATAAGAAAACCCCCTATCACGTCGCTCACAAGGCGGTGGAATATGTGGATGAAGCCGGACAGCTGGTGAAACCCCTGAAACCCAATGCCTACAAATTTGAGGCACTTTACTTTGACCTGTTCCGCTATGCGGATGACATGGCAATCCTCAATGTCTCACGCGAAGAGGAATTTTCACCCGTGAAAAACTTTGAAGGGGTGGATTCCAAAGATACTGCCCGTGAGATGTTCCTGAACCTGTGCACATCCTGGGTTCGAAACCTGGATCTCGAACCGGCGATGCCCATCGAAATTTCCCCGCTGCTTTCCATTTACGGTCATGACCTGGACCGGACCGAAGTGGAATCCAGACTGAAGGACACCGAATCAGGTTACCTTGCACCGTAATGTCCCTAACGGGACATTTGGAAATAGAGAAAAATATAAAACTTGGAGGAAGATCAGATGACATTCAATGAAATGAACTACCGGCGTCCTGATTTTGACCAGACCTATTCCGATATGAAGGAATACCTGGTTAAAATGGAACAGGCCGCAACCGAAGCAGAATTCTTCAAAGCCTTTGAAGATCTGGATGAATTGTCCAACCACTTCGAAACCATGTCAACCCTCTGCTATGTTCGCCATACCATCAACACCGAGGATGAATTCTACAAGACCGAACAGGACACCATGGATGAGCAGCTGCCGCGCTTCCAGGAAATCGGAACTGAAGGAGCCCGCATCTGTCTGGAATCCAAGTTCCGGCCGGCTTTTGAAGAAAAATACGGAAAACATCTCCTGGAAAAATTCGAAGTTCAGCTCAAGACCTTCAAGCCGGAAATCATCGACGATCTGGTGGAAGAAAACAAACTATCCTCTGAATATCAGAAACTTACCGCTTCCGCCAAGATTCAATTTGAAGGCGAGGAGCGCAATCTGTCCGGAATGGCTCCGTTCATGGAGTCCATGGACCGCGGCATGAGAAAACGGGCCAATGACGCTTCCTGGAACTGGTTTG
>JABNAD010000464.1_pt1 | contig 23803 bp, 31 predicted proteins | sample 7240381 | NCBI WGS metagenome assembly JABNAD01 (sample SAMN11332834, study PRJNA596920) | anaerobic digester metagenome | biome: digested sludge; isolation source: digested sewage sludge-derived enrichment culture grown on H2/CO2 | place: Germany: Goettingen
GGATAATCTCATTGACTCCCTTATTTCGCTTTCCCACGTATTTTCATACTCAAATGACTCCTTTGCTTTTTCTTTTGCTCTTTCTGTAAGCTCATCAAAACGGTAAACTTTGATCTCAATTTTTTTCATATCAAATAAATTTAAAAAATTAATTTGTTCCCGCCAAAAATCCAATTTTTACACAACCTTGTTTTCAGGAAGTTAAGCGGGAAGTTAAGTTATCTGTTTTGAAAAACATAACCGTCCGTGAAATAATAATCACCGCAAAAAATATCACGGGCAAAAGATTTATAATCTATATAATATCTTAAATGATCGGGAATTTCATGAAGATACAATTCATCAAACAAATATTCGGCAAAATCTTCCTCACTGTTCCATTCACCCACAAACGCATCCTCAAAATCAGAAACATTACCGCTGCCCCTCATTTCGATGAAAGCGGAAAACGCTTCAAAATCAACATCAGAATTGAGCAGATCCCAAAACTCTTCATCTATCCAGCTTTCAGAAATGTAGCAATCCGGGATGTTTTCCCAATCCTGGAACATCAATTCCGGATCATCCTCATCGCTATGCAATTCCAAACACGCCTCGATAAATTCATCTTTATCGGAAAAATCAGACAAATCAAACCATTTGCCAAATAAATTTCCATTGTTGTACTTTGCATATGTTCCAACGTAAACTTTAGATTCTGTTTTCATATCTTTATTTTTTAATTGTTTTTAATCGAATTAATAGTAATACCTGCTATGATCGTTTTTATTGTATGGGTTTTTAGTCCATCTTTTAAGAGTCCCGTCTGCTTTTGTAACATCCTTCACGTCTATTGTTAGGTAGTGTATTGCACCTTCGCCGAATTTAACCTCTCCAGCTGTCGGCTTTCTGTGATATTCAACTGTTTTCATATCTTTATTTTTTAGTTTTTGTTTAAAAATTGGTGCCGGATATAAACACCCTTAATCCACATTATAAGTAACTTTTTCATGATTCTTTTTTATTTATACATTTTATCTTCATTCATTGCTTGTCCTACAAATATACAAATAAAGTTTGAAACACGCAAATAACTGCAAACTATTTTAGTTAAGGATGCTTAAATTTAAACACTAAAAAACATAACAAATGTTAAATATAGGTAGCACAATTAACAATTGTATAACCCACAGAAACAACAAAAAGCACAATCAAACACACAAAAAACTATTCAAAAAGCACTTTCAATTATACGATTGTACAAAACACCACATTGCAGCACCACCAGAAACGTTAACAAATGTAAACAATTGTGAAAAAAAGATGAAAGAAAGGGAAAAAAGAGAGGAGAAAACCGACACTGCTAAAATGTCATATGTACTGCCAATTTGTCAGTCAGTCTTCAATTATAGGTATAATTTAAGATATTCCAGATAGGTTTTTTACACACGGAATAACTGTACTCAAATGGTTGCTACAAAGGACTTTATAGGGTGCACCCCCCTAACCAACCAACATGAACCCGACATCTATCCCCCATAATTTTTTTCCCTATTTTCCCAAAATGTTCCTTTTCTCTCCGGTCTTTTGTTGTTTACGGGTGTAAATTCGGTTAACAACAGTTAACACATGTAAGTTTTGTTGCTGTTGATATTTCTGTGAAGCAGGAAGTGTATTTAAACACCCACAGAACCACTTTTTAGGCGATTTAAGCCACTTTCTCCATTTTTTGGAACATATACCCATCTTTAACCTTGTAACGCCTTAGAACGTCTTAAAGGAAGAAATAATACACAGTGGAGCGAATGAGGCTAAATTCCATGTCAGCTTCTGCCGAATGATGAAAACGGGATTTAATTTGATATATTTTTTTAAAAGTAACATAAAAAGAATAGATATAGAATAGAAGAGGCTTTTTCTCAAAAATGGCTTTAAACTGTTTGCTGTATTTGGATTCGGCGTTTTTTCCGATGTTGTCAAAACAGCAGAATTTGGTTGTTTTCACAGCATAAATCTGCGTAGAAACAGCAGAAATTGGTTGTTTTCACGACAAAAGTTTGCATATTACAAATATTATTTGTATATTTGCGGCATGAATGTGAAAATATGGCAAGTGAGACTTGGGTTAATGTAGATACTGGTGAGGTGATGACGTTTTCTGACGGGGAGACGTTTGTCCTGCTAAGAACCACAGATGAGTGCAGGTGGGTGATGAACGGGCTGTCGTCTATTGACTTTATGGTTCTGATGACTGCCGCCTGCATGATAACCAAGAACGGATATTTCAGTGTGTCCAACGGGAGGCGGGAGAAGATGGCAAGGGAGTTAGGCGTTACGGAGAGGTCTATTTCTGATTCTCTACGGAGGATGGATGAAAAGGACATAATAACAAGGGTGGGCAGTGGCGAATACCTGATGAATCCGGGAATAATTTCCAGATCACATGCCAAACTTATACCGAAGAGAATTAGCGAATATTATGGAATAAGAAACGACAAAAAAAATGGAGAAGAAGATTAGTGAGATTTTAGACAACTTTGATTTTGAAAAAGTTCACAAGGCAATGATTGCTGTTGAGTGGAACTGGTATATGGGAGGAGGATTCGGAATACCATCTGTTAACACTTTAAAGGAAGAAGCGGGGAGACTACTTTCGGATGTGCTGGCAAAGAAGACAACCATCTCTTCCGCCGGGTTCTATGCCGGATATGACGATGGCGCCCTTGTGTTGAGATTCATACTTGAAGAATGGTATAGCGAATGAGCACGAATGACATTGACGGTAAAACGACGTATGGTCGGATGCACTTCGAGACAGTACTTTCAGCGATGAACGGGATGCTGTCCGGCATTGACATAAAGGACGGAGGAATAGATACCGAGTGGGTAGCGAGAAAATCGGTGGCTATTGCCGATGCGGTGATGACGATTATTGAAAGGAGGGCGTGTCTTATTGACACTATGAGGATGGATGAAGAACTTGGACTTTACAAGGAGTAACATGAGTAGAGTATATTTTATCAGCGACCTGCATTTCGGGCATAAGAACCTCTCCGGTCTAAGAGGTATTGATTCCGATACGTTTGATGCCCTGATTATTGACAATTGGAATAAAACCGTGAGCAAAAGGGATATTGTTTATGTCTTGGGCGATATAACAATGGAAGATCACAAGTCAATACCTGCTTACCTGTCAAAATTAAACGGTATAATCCGTGTTGTAGGCGGAAATCACGACACAAGGCAGTGCTGCGATGCAATCAGAGATATGGGGATAACGATTATGGGCTGCCTGGAGTACAAGGGGTTTATCTGTACCCACATTCCAATTCACCCTCATGAGCTTCACGGTCATTTCCGTGGAAATATTCACGGCCATATACATAACCCATCCATTGACTTGGGAGAGGACTATTTTAATGTTGTTTGCGAAAGGATAGGATATGCCCCGATGCTGTTTGACGAGATAGAGGCTAAGTTTTACGGGATAAAAGTATTGGACAAACTACATGGATTTCATAACGAATAATATGGAAAGATTAACTAAAAGCGAACAGAACTATCTTAGGGGATATGCTAACGCACTGCAGGATTTGATGTTTAAACTAACTGGAGACAACACCTGCTCAAAGAGCTACGACCCCATAGATTTTGGAGACGATGCCATACATTCCTACGCATTCAACTTCAAGAACGGAGGCAGGCGGCACCCGTTGGAAGACTTTGAAAACATGGATGATGTGAAGCGGCTTATGCTTGCCGAAGCGTATTCATGGATTGACAACGAATTAACAGTTCCACACGGATATGTAAGTGCCATTCTATTCGAGGCGCTGCGTGTACGGCTGGAAAACATGGAGGCTAAAATCATGGCATTGAATGCTGAAATCACAAAGAGTATTAATCAATAACAACAGGAAATTATGAGTGATTTTTTTAACAGAAAAGTTTTAAGGACGTTCAGTTATTTGGACGATAGTGCATTAAAAACAATTGAGTTTATTAATGCAAATGGTGAGCGCAGGAGCATAACCATTACAGAAACGATGTACAACATGGCCGAGTGGATGCTTTTAAATCTGATACATGACGGGTACTTGCAGTTCGTTAAAAAATCTGGTATAGTTGTATCCGAGATATTGGTTGAGAAAACATTGATTATGCCGGATAATGAAGTTTTAGATGTCAATCCGAAACCTGTCGGTCTTCTTTAATGGGGGCAATGTGGAATAAGATGAAACGTTAGTGGCTAGTGCGGTAAATTAAACGAAAATGAAAATAAAACTTAAAGATTTAGAAGCAGGCAACAAAGTATGGTGTGGTGGTGATAGTGGATTTTGCTACGCTGACATTGAAAAGGTTAAAAAAATTGAATGGAAATTTGACCAAGACACAAGGGAAAAATACAAGGTAATTGTATTGAGCGAAGGTAGAAAATTTGATAGTAGAGACGGATGGGCGATTACTTCACCAAAAGCATACTATCTTATGCCAACGGAACAATAGCGCTTGCCACTAACGTTCCGAAGATTGGCGAGGTTGGGGATTTTCGGGACGAAAATTCAAACCGAAGCCGTTCAGCCCCAATCTTGCCAATCTTATGTTAGCCGTTCGTTCTTATTAATTATTAAATAAAAATATTATGGAAGAATTAGAATTATACAAATTATCATATTATATGCCTCACGTAATAGAATGTATTGCGGATGATGGTTTTAGAGGAGTTTTAATGCAATTGGCACTCAAAGAAATTGATTTTGATTTTCAAGTAAAATTAGCCGATGGTAATAATTTTCAATGGAGATATTTAGAAGGAGTAAAACCTATTTTACGTCCTTTATCAGATTTGAAAGTAGAGATAAATCAAAATGGTAAAATCTTTACTCCCAATAATTGGATAAACGAAAATTATATAGGGGCAAAATATGATAATGGTTTAAAGACGCTTTTTGGCTTTAAAACCTATCAACACCTGCCTTTCGCTTTGTTTCAAAAACTTTTAGAGTGGCATTTTGATATTTTTAATCTAATTGATAAAGGATTAGCTGTTGATATTAACACGCTGTCGGTAGAATGACGGCTAACGTGGCATTTACGAATGTTTACAAGAAGGGCGGGAATTACCCCGCCTATTTTTTTATACCTGGTCACCGTGTCCTACTTCTTGTCCAAGTTGTCAACCTTGCCCTTTCTAACCTTGTCTATGCACCCAGCCACCCATCCAGTAAAGTACGCAGCAGGCTCCGAATGTTGCGGGTCTTCCCCAATTCTCTCGAAGAGCATATCACCGACATGTCTTGCTTCGTGAGCGATAACATTTACCGTCATCCTCTTTGCCGATTTAAAAGCCACAAGAAATCCGAGATCATTTGTTTCCTTGTTTTTTACAGAAAACGTCATTGCTTCGGCAAACTCTATAGGAATGTTTGTTTCTCCATCGTCCGGAAACATCTCGAAAGTCTCGTTTAGCTCTTCCGTGAGGGACTTTGTTACCCACAACTTGCATGGATAGATAACTGGGTCAAATTCGTGTATCTTCATATCATCGTGTTCATTATGGGTATTTCAATGCACCTGCAAGAGCCGTGTACGGGTATAATATCCTCGTCAATCCTGAACACCTGTCCGTCAAGACCAGAGCACGTATCGCAGGTATGGCTGTCTTTCTGCGCAATAATAAACTTCGCTTCAGCAAATCGCCAGTAGAACATGTTTGCCCTGCTGAACCCACGGGTAATCATGTCATCATTCAGGTTTCTGAAACTTCTGTATGAGGACAGTCCGCTCATCTCTATCATTCCAGACGCTATGGCGGAAATGACAAGCTCATCCGACTTCGGGTCTTCAATCCTGTCCATGTACCAGTGAAGAACACCGTCTGCCGTCATCTTTTCTTCCTGACCTATCTTTATGTACGACTGTATCTCGTTCTTGAACGAATCGGTGTACTTCTTTGCTCTTTGCTTGTAGGTATCTCCGAACAAGAGTGCGGCGATGAACGCTTCATCATCCCATCTGTCATCAGGAATCCTGCCGAGATGTTTTTTTGCAGTGGTGTATGAGATGTCGTCAACGGTGACGAGCGAGTCCGACACTATTTTTGTCATGCTGTCGTTTACGTATGTCAACTGCTTTGCCGCTCTCTTCGTATTGTCAAACTTGAAATCGGCACCGAACTTGCCCCTGAACTCGGCATAGCTGAATCCGTAATCTATGAGTCGTTTTGCAGCAGTTGCTATTATCCTGTGTGTCAGCTTGTGGGAAAAGTCAGCTATCTCGAACGCTTTTTCCGCAGCCTTAATAAATTCATTCTGGTTTATCATGTATAAATATTTGTGCTTGGGTTGTTAATTAAAAAGGTTACATCGAACAGGGCTATCTTTGTTCCGTTATAGACTCCGTCATCCTTGTAGGACTTATAGTACCCTGTAAGCTGCACATCCTTGTAGTCGTTGTAGATTATTACCGTCTTTCCGATAAGCAGGTCTATAAAGGCGCTTATCTTGCTTGCCGGGGTGTCCGTCTCGCTGTAGAATCCAAACTTGACCGTATATTCGTAGGCGGACTTCTTCGGGGTAGCTGGTATGTACACCCTTGAACCGTGTTCTTCCGGGAAGTCGGTAACAACGATATTACTGTCCTTTACACTTCCACCGTATGCTTCCGGACTTTTTATCAGTTCCAACCCCCAGTAGGATATATCCCTGGCTACGTCAGCGCCTATCTTTAACCGCATCATTCCTGCCATGACAGACAATTCAATACGTTAGCCCGGTGGAAATCATTTACCCTGTTTATGGCTTTTATCAGGGTCTTGTCGAGACCTATCTCGTCATACTGACAGTAAGAGCTATAGGTCTTTTCGGTCTTGTCATAGTCGATGTAGTACGTTCCAAACGGTGATTCCGCCATGAACGGGATAAAATTGTTATCCGACTCGTACTCTGTAAATACTAATTTTTCAACTTCTGGTTTCATTTTTCTTCTTTTTTATTTGGTTTTATTGGACACCCGTTACAATAGGGCATCGGTAAATAATAATGCACGAACTTGTCCGTGTTTTGAACTTCCTCTTTCTTCATCTTCGCATCCATCAGTTCTGTCTGCTGCTTGATGATGTTTGCCTTTAGAACGGGGTCTTGCGTGTTATTCTTGAGATCTTCGAGTTCAGTCAGGTTCTTTGTACGCAGTTCGTCTGGAGTGATGTTCTCGATGTCGGCATACTTGTCCGTCTTTGCTTTGAACTCGGTAGTGTCAAGATTATTCATTCGGGAGTAAAGGTCGAATCCCCACTGCGCCAGTTCGGCACGCTTCCCGTCCATGTACTCCACGTGCTTCTCCTGCTTGAAGAAGTTTGCGGCCGTACCCCGTTTTGCGGTGTCGCTGTACTCCTCTCCGTCAACAGCCCGCCGCCACAGTTCATAACAGGCGGTAGCGTTTTCGGTGATGACATACAAGTCCAGAACCTGCCGCTTTATCACTTCATACTCGGCGGAACCACGCTTGATTTTTGCATTTTCCCTTACTATCATGAGAAATATCGTCAGGAAACCCACGTACTTTAGTCGTGGGAGGAATGACCTCCTGTAATTTTAAGTCTTTATATTCCATTTTTGGTTAGTTATTAATTTTAAATCTTCTTTTTTTGCATTCTGACACAACCTATTGTTATCTTCAAGGTTGTTCAGGCTAATTCTTCCTTTGGTAGTCCCACTTACGAGTGAGAACCCCCACTTGGGATGTTTTACAAGAGTACCTCTCTCAAGTCCCAGACTTCTTGTGCTTCCGTAGGGAGAGCGAACTCCACCTTTAGATGGATTCTGTCTGTGGAGTTGTCTTCTGTACCGTTTAATCGGACTTAGAAAGATTACTCTCTCGTTGTCCACCATAGTGTGACCTCCGACTACTTCGTTAGCTAAAACCCATGAATCCACGCAGTGGGTGTAGAAGTCTTTCCTCGACTTGTTGCTGTTCTTTTTAAGACCATAGCTATTTCTAAGATCGTAGGTTTCAAAACCAGCATATTCACTGTATTCGACTCCCAACTTTTGAACTTCACTTCGGAAGTAGTTCTTTCCAACTTGCAAGGGAGAAAACGACTTGTTCCATCGTCTCTTACCCTCTTTGGTAGTTGCTGATATGTCCTCTACAACTACGTGTGAAACAGGATACATTTTCCTCAACCAGTTCAGTAGAGAGAGTTTGTAATCCCATCTGGATTTAGTTGAGGGAGCTACGAAGTCTTCTCTTCGGGAGCGGTTGGGGCGTGATTGTCTGTATCTCAACTTCCTACTTCTTCTCGATCGACGTAGGTCGCTTCTGTTTTCTACTTTCTTCTTTACATCTGTTTTAGCTTCTGTCTGAATGTTTAAGAGCGTATGAGCCTCTGACTTAACTGTCAGACCCTCAAATTTACTTCCTGGGTCGATACCAACTGCAACTTCTTGTTTGTATCTTGTACGTGGAGGACGTTGTAGAATAATACAAAAGACCCCTTTGTACCAGTACGGCTTTGCTTCCCTACGTTCAAGTAGCTTTCTTGCTCTCTTTTCAGAGCAAGGCATCAGAGGTTTTTTATTTGAATCTAATACTGGAATCACTTCTTTATTGTTTAAAATGTTTTATGTGCTTACGCACCTTGTTTTAATTCTACATCGACAATGTTGCTACCGTAGAGGTTAAGGACTTGTAGTATATCTTTAACGTACTGTGTGGTGCCACCCACAGGTAGCTAACGGAGCCCCATAAGGCTTAGTCTAGTCAACTGCTTTTAGTCTCGAATGAAAGGTCTCTGGTGAGGAGTTCTCATTCAAGCCCACGTGTTTCAACCGTGAGTAGCTGACTCTGCAACATTTGGATTGACATCTCTCAAATTTTCCAATTTACGCTCGTATTCTATTTTAGCCGCTTTTTCCTTTTCTTTTCTCACTTCTTCATTGTTGGCTGAATAGGGCGCTTCCTCCGATGCAGTTTCACCACTTATGATGTCGTACCGCTTCAACTCGGCGATAGAGCGAACCTTTGTCTCGTCGTCCTGCGGGGTGAACATCCTGATAGAGGCACGTATGTTTCCATTCGTAATTGATTCCGTGTACCCCGGATATTCAGACACGAATCCCTGTTTTACGATGTTGTTGATGTGGTCTATAGCTGCGTCGAACTCATGGATAAGCGACATAACTACCCTTTCCGTCGGGTAGAACATCATCTTCATCGAACCGGTGGGCATGTCTCCGCTTGACTTGTGTTTCGGAAAGACTATACCCAGTGCATTGAATATAAGTTCCAACTGTGTCTCAAACTCGAACTTGAACTGAGCAGACATCTCCGCACCGTTAACCATCTTGAAGTCTCCATCGGTATCGGTTATTATGAGGTCTGTCAGTCCGGTGGATTTGGTCTGCACGGTATCCGGGTCGTGCGATTTCAGGTGGTAGATGGATTTGAACTTCTTCCTGTTGTCCTCCGAAAGTCTTGAAAGCATCACCTCCATATTGTCTATGTTCGACTGCGACCGTGTCCAGAAAGCACCATCATTGCGCCTGTGATAGACAACCGGTAGGCCTTTGAATCCGTGAGATACCTTGGAAACTGGCTTCCACTCTCCGGCCATCTCGTATGTATGGCAATTCTCCTTGTCGTACACGTCGCACTTGTTGTCGTAGAACTTGTAGAAGTAAAGCGGCTTACCATATTTGTCGTATTCCATGTTGTACTCGTCCCGGTTGAAAAAGGACAGTATCTGCCACTTTAACTGATCTTCCTCCCTGTAGAACAGAAGTGCTGCATCACCGAGGGCAAGTGCGCTTTTCACGAACTCATACCTTGCCGTGTCGATGTTCCTGGACTGCCAGTACTCCTTGTAGATAGGAAGCGCCGGATTTTCTTTTAGAGTTCCATCAACGATGTGGGTCTTGTTTCCTAAAAGGTGGGCAAGGATGATGTCTATAGCCATTGCCTGAATTGGAACACTTACCCTGTTTACGAAATAGACGCTCGTGTTTCCATCCTCGTCCTTTATGGGTATGTCATTATACCACGACGGGTTGAATATCTTGTGTCCTGTCGGATAGTACTCGTTGTAGAATTTTACCTGTGTTACTCTGTCGTAGGATGGTCTTGCCGCCCTATCCCCTGAGGGTTTGGGTATCTCCCATAATTTCTTGCTGTTGAACGTTAATTCCATAGTTATTCTTTTAATTGTGTTATCTCTTTTTTGCGTAACCCTGTATGCTTTTAGAACGATAAGAAATTGGCCAGTCTGCGAACTTTTTCATCCGGCATCTTCCTGTAAGCCTTATCCACCGAGAACCTGTATATCAGCGAAAGGATAAAGTCAGCGGAATGTCCGAGCACCTTCATCACCTCTTTCTTGTCAATCATCTGCTTGATTCCCTCCCTGTCCTCTCTCCACCTGATAGCCACCTTTTCCTCCTCCAGATGCTGTCTTATGGTCTTTCCGAAAACAACTTTCTGTAGTACGCTCTCCGATATGCTCACCCCGCACTCGCCTGCGCTGTTGTGGTTTTTCAGCCTTTCCAGAAACTTTCCGACAACTTCCGCCTTTGCATTTCTGTACACGTTCAGCTTCTTTCTGTCGAACTCCACCCTTGTATCGTCCGACGGAGCCGCCTGAGACATGAACTTCACGGCACCGGGAAAGAACCCCTCGAATATCCAGCCAACCCCAACACCGTCGTATATGAAATTCTTGTTCTGCACACCCTCCCTTGTCAGATGTCTCTGCGTCCACTGCAAAAGCTCGTTTGGCTTTAATCCCTGCGTGGCGTGAACCCCGGTAATGTGGTATCCATCCCATATCCACAACACTACCTTGTCGGCATTGTCTCCGCTCCCGGCAACGTCAAGCGATGCAAACTTCTCCCCGGTTGTCTGGTGCGAGTTTTTGAACATTCGTTGCAGGTCGGCATCGGAAATAAGGCTGTCTCCAATGTCCACCCTTTTCCAACAGGCTTTTGCGTAACGCCCCTTCATCTCGTTGGAGCCCTTTAATAGTTTTCCGTAGTACTTCACCCCGCCAGATTTCATCAGGTGCTTATTCTCGCTTATGTCACCCTCGAATACCGTTATGGATTGTATCAGGTCGAGCGGTGTTCCGAACTCGGACATCTTATCGTTCCAGTGTTGTGCTATGTGTGTTTTCGACTGCTCATACACCTCCTCTTTCGTGGCCCCCCAGTGTGATTCGGTAATATCGTCTCCCCACTGGTAGAAGTATCTTTCAACCCCGTTCCTTTCGGGGATATGGTACCCTGTTTCGGGGTCAATCCACCAGCTTATGAGTCTGGCAATCCAGCTTTCCGGGTCGGCATTGCATGTTCCGAGTATTTGAGTTCTATCTCCCGTGGTGTTACGCAAGTTTGAGAAGATGGCATTAAACCTGTCTTCGGAAATCTGTGTCACCTCATCGATGATGGCATCGTAGTATTCTTTCCCCTGTATGGCTTCCGCAAAGTCTTTTTCCGCTGCGGAATAGTTTCCAAACACAATCCTTGCCCCGCTTTCGAGTTTCCATGTCTGACTCTGTATGCTTTCGAGATACGTTCCGAATTGTCCGAATACTTCCTTAGACCTGTCGGCAATACCTCCGGCACCCTGACTGTCCTTTACCATCTTTCGGAAGTAGATAGCCCTGTAGTACGGCTTGTGGATGTGTGGAAGAGCCCTGTAAAGCATGAGGTGTGTTTTTCCGACACCCCTGTTTCCAACGTATATCACTATATCTGATGTGCAGAGGAACGCCTCCGTCTGCGAGCCGTCATTCAGCCGCATCCCGTCAAACTCCTCCTGCCAGTCAAGTATCTCCATCTACAAACTTTATTTGCGTTTTACAAATGTCAAATATACCTATTAAATGCTTGTGTTTTAGTTAATCTATAATACACAAGTGAATGAATCATAAAGCATGGTGGTTTGTGCTATTGCAAACTATTGTTAAAACAAGTATAAATCTATACCTTTACTTCATGTTTTTTTATTAACTAACTTATTATTAAAAGTATGATTCAGAAAACGGAAATCCTTGAAAGCCTCAGGGAAAAGTATGCGAAAAACTCGCAAATCAGTGAACGAACAATAAACGAGGTGTTGGAAACCCTGATGCCTATTGTGACAGAGGAAACATCAGTGGAGGACTTCCTCAAAATTGCAGACCCTGTTTTCAATACAATCGCAGGAAACGTAAGAAAAGACGTTGCGGATGCTCTCAGGAAAGCCAAGGAGACAAAGCCCGCTCCTAAGGACGAACCGAAGAAAGAGGAAGAACCTCAGGATGAAGACGAACCCAAATGGGTAAAATCACTCATGCAGAAATTCGAGAGCTACGACCAGCGATTTGCGGAAGAGGACAAGCGCAGGACTGCCGAACAGGTGCGAAAAAGTGCCTTTGCAAAGGCTAACATCTACCCGCAGAATGTGCTCGAAGTTGCAGCGGACGGTTTTGACTTCGGTCAGGAAAACGCAGAAGCTACATTCATCGAGAAAGCTGCGAGGACGGCTGGCAAGTTCGGTATTGTACCCGAAAAGGGAGAGCCCAGAGACAAGAAGCCGACATTCGACGCACTAAGGGCGGAGCTTGATGCACAAGCAGAAATGATTAACTAACATTTAAAATTGATTGATTATGAGTTTTAATACTTACGGACAAAAAACCCTTACCTCTAAAGCGCCTGTTCAGGTGTGGTCGGAGGTTTCGGGTGTAAAGCATGGCGGAGGCAGCATTAACGGCTTCTCTTCGCTTGCGGTGGGAACCGTCATTCCCGCTGGCGTTCCCGTGGCTCTCGATGCCGCTGGCGGAACTGTCAAGCCTATTTATTTCTATGAGCTGGCTAAAACATTGCTGGCTACGGATACCGAGGCAATCCTTTACGGGGCTGCCCCTCTTGTTGCCACTGGTGGAAACGTGATTGTAGTTCCTTCAGCAATTGCAGGAACTGGAACTGGTGTTGCTTATTCTGCCGCTGTTGATAACGGTGACGGAACTCACACTATTACTATTGTGGCTAACGCCCTCGGAACTGCCGCCGCAGGGACTATCTATGCGGAGGCCGACAAGGCCGGAACAGGTGCTGTAGTTAAAGAAACGGCTGTTCCCGCCGGATTATTGTGGCATGATGTTGTAAAGGAAGATGGCGACACCGTCGGAACTGGCGCTGTCGTTGATGCTGGACGAATCTTTGAAGATAGAATCCCAGCTATCCCCGCAGCCTACAAAGCCGTATTACCAACCATTAAATTTGAGAAAGGAATCTAAGCTATGTGGACAGGAGAAAAATCATTTTATGACATTTTAGCTATGGCAGCGGGTAGTTCTGATTCCTACACCCTGCAAGCATTCATTGACGCGTTCAAAGACCAGTACAACAAGCTGGACACATCAGGATTCACGTTTGCTCCCATGCAGCCCGGATTCTCGTTTGAACAGCTGGAAAAAGAGTACAGTATCAATGCTATGGCAACATACGTTGACCTGAACTCTCCCGGTACCCCTATCTCTTTCGAGGGCGAGTCTCTCTCCAAGGGAAAGATACCGAGAATGAAAAAGTACGCCGCATTCGACGAAAACCAATATCGCCAACAGCTTATTCTTAATTCTATCCAGCAGGACTTCGGGGTTAACGCTCAACGCACCCTGCTCGGAGCGGTAAAGAAGCTGGTTGATGCCCACACCAACTCCCTCACTTATCAGAGACACCAGATGGTATCGACTGGCAAGTTGGAGTTGACCGAAAGCAACAACGCCGGCGGATTCAAGGCTACCGTATTTTCGGCAACGATTCCGGTTGCAAATAAGGTTGAAAAGACCGGAACTGCACGCTGGTGGTATGATAACAGTGGTAGTTACGCCGAAGGTTCAGCTGCCGACCCGATTGCCGACCTGAAAGCTCTTGCTGCCGCAGCAGAAGAAAAAGGTTCCGCCTTTCACTTCGAGGTTGACAAGTTGACATTCAAGAAAACCCTTGCACAGACATCTGTTGTCAAGGCTATCGGTTATCACATGTTCCCGGCAGCCGCTTCAGACACTATCGCTTCAAACGTTGCAAAGAACGCCGGTGAAGAGGGCAGAAAAGCCGCTCTCGAAGCAATCATCGGATTCCCGATCAAGGTTATCGACAGTCTCTCCCGTGTTGACAAGTACGACAAGTCTAAAAAGGCCGTAGTTGGTACTGACGTAAGGTCTTTCGCTCCCGATGTGTGGGCGCTTGTTCCAGACGGTCAGATTGGAGAAATCCTTTCCGTTGTTCCGATAAAGGTTGATCCGCAAGGCATATATGCCGACTACTACGGTGGTCGTCTGCTCATGTCTTACGAGTACAAGACCCTGTTGAAAGAACAGCGCATCGAAACCGAGATGACTGCTTTGGTTGTACCTGACAAACCAAAGTACATGTGGATTTTGAAAGTAACCGCTAACTCTTGATGATATGACTATTTCCGAGTTTTTAAAGGGCAGTTTTGATTTCACATTTTCGGATGCGAACATCCTTACTGTCCTTACTCGGAGAGGTATCTCCGCTGCCGAGCCGTTTGAAAACGTAAGCGAGAAGATCAGGGATTTGGCAACCGCCGACCTGTACATAATTCTTGCAAGTGCAGCTTCTGGCGGTGGTAGAAGAGTTCAAAAAGGAAATAGGAGCGTGAGTGAGCGCACCTACCAGTTTGGGGTATATGACAGACGTGCGTTCAGGGACATGGCTAACCAGCTCTACACCAAGTGGGGTGAAAGCGCCTCCGTCTCCTCGTCCGCACTGTTTGTTCATTTAAGAGGGGATTGACGATGGTAGATTATCCGGATTCATGTGTTATAGGTCGCTCTACGGGCGAGGTGGACAGCAACGGTGTTGAGGTTTTGACTCCGGTGCACAGCGGTAAATGCCTGCTGGAAATATCAGGACAGACCAGATACGATGGCTTCCAGTTCGAACACGAGCCGATACTTTTCATTCCAGTGAACAACGTGATCTTCGAGATTAACGACAAGGTTACGGTTACCACATGGAACGGGAGGGTGACAACATACACTATAAAGGATTGGGAGGCTATCTACGACGCTGATTTCTCCGAGTTGAACGACACCTGTATATGGTTGAAAGATGGCACAAATTGACTTTAAGGAGTTCTACAGGGATATAGACATGTTGACTGAAAATATACTTGTCGATACGGCAGAGGCCATGATAAGGTATATCGAAAGTTCGGACGTGATACCCGTTGACACCCATAACTTGAAAGACAGTACGGGCATCGGGGTATATCGCAGCGGAACACTAAAGAAGTTTGTAATGCCACGAAAGGCGGAAGAGCCACGGATAATCAACTGGGTGGCGATATGGGGTGAAGACATGATAGACCATGTTCTTAACACGGGCATGAGCAACTACGGAAATGGAGACCACATCGTCCTGTTCTCGTCAATGCCATATGCGGGTGATGTTGACAGCAGCGCAAGAAACAGCGGGTTCTTCACCGACATGCTATCTACGGAGTTCGAGCTTATTCTCGATGAAATAGTAAAACTATACGGGAGGAAATCATGAAGTTATCCGACATTAACCCTACTGGCGTTTTGAAACAAGTCCTCACCGACTATGGAGTGACACAGAAAATTTATACTGGCGACAAACCTACAAGTGGGTTGCCAGCCGAATACATTGAACTGCGACAGAATGGCGGGTTGAAAACCAACCTGACCAAAATGGGCTTGGTGCAGGGATATGTTCTCTTATCCATCAACGTAAAACTACTAACCACGGGTGGAAGAAACACCGTTCGGGAAAACATCATCCTATCGACATTCGACGGGCTTTTCAAGGATGGTGCGGCAGTGAGCAGCGACGGATACGTATTTTCTCTCGACCCTGAAAACATCGTCTATTCCGGCGGTGGTATCTACGAGGGGTACAGTACAAAACTAATTAACATAACTTTTAGAAAATCATAATTATGGCAATAGGTAAAATTGAAGCATTAAACAAGCATTTTGTCGGACAATCCGACATTATAATGTTTGCCAAGCCTGCGAACTACGCAACGGCTAAATTGTCCACGCTGACAGACCCTGAATCGCTGGGGCACATCAAGCTGGACAGCACAAGTTTCACAGGAGAAGCTGCCAGCCTTGAACCGTTGAAAAACGAGCAGGGCAAGACCTACTACAACCTGACTACCGAGGGTACGTTCGGGTTTGAGTTCTTCGCAGCATCCACATCAAGTGAAATGTTAACAGAGTTCTTCGGGGCTGAAGCCATCTCCGACACCTTTACGGGTACAAACGGAATACCAGCGTCTGCAACCGTTCTCGGACTGATGCACAAACCCGCTATTATGGAAAGACCGATAATGATCGCCAACGACACGGCAGACCGTTCCATCATCATTCCAAGAGCGAGAATTGTCGCCAACCTTGAAATGGACGGAAAGGAAGTTGGTATTCGTGTGAATGTTTCCGCAGAAGCTATCGACACGGCAAACCTGAAAACGGTAATGTTCGTAGAGGGAGAACTTGCTTACACTTAATTAGGGCGGGGGGTTGATTCCCCCTCTCTTTTGACTTTTTTATTATGGACGAAAAAGACCTACTAAAGATTGCGCACAGGATTGAACGGGGAGACAAGAAGTCTATCACTGTTCTCGGCAGGACATTCAGGATTGGAGACACCAAGCGGAATATCCTCAATAAGATAAACGACATCCAGCTAAGGGTTAAGTTTTTCAGCAAGGACGAAAGTGTGAAAGGAATGAGGAAGAGGCTGAGATACCTTAACACTTCCGATGCAAGGATTGCCAGTCTGCTTCTATTGAACGGATGGGCTAACATCCCCCTGCTTCATGCTATTCATTGGCGTATCATAAACAGGTTGTACACGACCGAAACACTTAGCGCTATCATGGCTGCCGGGTTGAACGATAGCGAGACGGCTTTTTTTTTGAAGAATTTCGTGCTCGTGGAAAACACGTTGATGACAAGGCTGATGATGATAAAAACGTCATAAGGAGCAAGTTTCAACTATCGCTTGACAACCCTACCATGATGGAAATTTATCCCTATGGCGGGGTTTTAGCTTTTTTAAACTACCACTTCATTGACGGGGTGACAAAACAGAACCTGATGCTATACGACAAGACGAGATACATATACGGAGACAAGAAAGCCATACAGAAATCAACCACAAGGACATCGAGCGAAGATGCCAAGAAAAAGGCGGCACGTTTCGGTATAGGTATCGAGAGCGACATGGATAAGGTAAGAAAAGAAATAGGAGATTAAAACATGTTAGAATACGGCATAAACTTTAACACGAAAGACGGTGCTGCAAAGGCACAAAAAGAACTTGAGGACTTACACAAGAGGTGGCAGAAGATTTTCGACGAGGCACCGCTTGCCGTTAATTTCAGCAAGATAGATTTTAACAAGCTGGCGAGCAGCGGGAGTATGAATAAGATAGCCAAGGACGCACAGTCTGTTGGTGAACAGCTTCGCAAGATGCGTGCAGAGTTCAGAGGACTTACCGTTGACGAGGCGAGGGCTGGTGCAGGCTCGAATATTATCGAGAGGTACAGGAAGTTGAAAACCGAAGCTGGAATATATGCAGGTACTTTAGATCAGGCGGTAAAAGCGCAGGATAGGCTTGCCGCTGAATCAGATAAGGCAACAGGTGCTATCCAGCGACAGAACAGGGAATTTAAGAAACAATCGGAAGTTCTAACGCAGTTGAAGTCGTATGCCATGAACTTTCTGTCGGTGTACGGCGGAATAAGGCTTACTAAAAACCTTATAGACATAACGGGAGAGTTCGAGATGCAGCGTGTATCGTTGCAGGCTATTTTACAGGACGCAGAAAAAGGGGCTGCAATATTCGAGAGAATAAAAGACCTGGCAATCGTATCTCCGTTCCAGTTCAAAGACCTTGTTTCCTACACAAAACAGTTGTCCGCCTTTTCTGTTCCCTACGAGGAGTTGTACGACACAACCAAGATGCTTGCGGACGTGTCTGCGGGGCTGGGTGTTGAGATGTATCGGATTATCCTTGCCTACGGTCAGGTCAGGTCTGCCGCCGTGTTAAGGGGGCAGGAGCTTCGCCAGTTCACAGAAGCGGGGATACCACTTGTACAAATGCTTGCCGACAAGTTTACGCTCCTTAAGGGAGAGGTTGTGTCTGCATCCGAGGTGTTCGATCTTATCTCCACAAGGCAAGTCCCGTTCGAGATGATAAAGGACATCTTTGTCGAAATGACTTCCGAGGGAGGGAAATTCTATAAGATGCAGGAAAAACAAGCCGAGACTCTTGCTGGTAAGATTGCCAACCTGAAAGACAAGTTTCAGATCATGAATGCCGAAATTGGAACAAAGGGTGACAAGATTCTAAAGGGAGCGGTAGATGCAACGAGTTACCTGATGGCAAACTACGAACAGACTGGCAGGATACTTATTTCCATGGTAGGTACATACGGAGCGTATAGATCTGCCATATCTGCCGCAAATACCATTGAAGCCGTAAGGTATCAAATGACATTAGCACATATGTCCGGGCTAACAAAAACGAGCGCACTAATTGAAATACTAAGAGAGAAGCAGGCCTTGCTGAATAAAACGATACTGGCTAATCCATATGCTATCGCCGCGGCGCTTGTTGTTGGATTAGGATTTGCGATGTGGAACTTTTACAAGGCCGGAACACAAGCAACAAAAACACAACAAGCCCTTAACGATGTCACCGAAGAGTACAACAAAAACGTGAACTCCGAGATGAACATGCTTAATTCTCTATACGGCAGGATGAGTAGAGCCGAAAAGGGAACAAAAGAATACGAAAGTGCCAAAAGTGCAATCATACGCCAATTTGGAAAGTATCACGACGGACTTAGCGAGGAGCTTAATCGTGTTAACGGTCTATCTACTGCATATCTGAAGTTAAAAGATGCGGTTCTTGAATCGGCAAAAGCAAGGGCAATGGATTCAGCGACCAAAAAAGCGTCAGACCTGTTTGCGGATGTCCAGTCCAGATCAGGGGATAAAATAATAGATATACTGAAAAAGCGGTATGGTGAAATAAACGTCGAATCCATATATGGACAGCTTAGGGAATACATTGAGGGCGGAGAGCTCACAAAAGAAGCAAAGGATATTATCGACATGTTCGAAACTTCTTATGTCTCTGCACAGGGAATAGCCGGGCAGGCACAGACATATTCGGTCAACATTCTTGAATCGGAAATAAACAAGATACGTGAAGCCAAGAATGTGTTTGAAAACGCAATAAGCAAGGCTGCGTTAAAATTCGGTTCTGGAACAAAAAATACTGTTGATGAAACTGTTGATGCAATAACATACAGTACGGACAAGCAATTGATGATAGCACTTGATGCCGCAAAGAAAAAGCTATCCGAACTACAGAATCAGGCAAGACAAGGCATTATACCTGTAGACAAGGTGGAAGAGCAGAGGGATGTTGTTGAAAAAATAACGAAAGACCTTGCCGCAATGGGAATAGAGCTGGATAAAAATAATAATAAGTCAAGCGATAAGGATAAGCAGAAAGAGCGAGAAGAGGAAATAAAAAGATTCCTAAATGGTGTTCAGGCGCAAGTTGACGAGTATAGAAAAAAATTCAACATATATAACAAGCTATACGAATCTACCGGGGAAAAACCAGACATCGACTTTGGAATTACGTTTAACGGAGAGCCAAACCTTGTAAAGTATATAAAGGAAAAAATGCGCCAGATAGGCGGAAATGGCTTAAAACTTGATGTTGATTTTTTAACCGCAGACTTCGGGGATATTCTTCAGGGGGCTACGTTTGATGATCAGACCATAACTAAGCTAAAGGGGTTGTTTGACGAATTAAGGGATATTGCTGGCAGCGAATTTGAGAGTATGGAAAATCTGTATTCTAAATACGCCACATACACCCAAAACAAGGCTAAACTCGACAGAAGGTATATCGAAGAACGAAGGAAACTAATAAAGAATAATGCCGAGGCACAGGTTCTGGCTGAGCAAACACGAATATATAAGGAAGAATCAGACAAGCTGGTTACTGAGTTTGCCGAGAAAGACAGGGCTTTTAATGACTTTGTGACGTCCATAGCCAACCAGTCCGTTGACAGGCTTAGATTTCTGTTGATGCAGTTACAGGCTACGCTAACGCAAGAAACAGCAAGAGGGGCGAGTGATGACACCATAACCATGCTGAAAGCTAAGATTGCCGCACTTGAAGAGGAGCTTCGTAGTGCTCAGAAAAACTTGAATAGCAAAGACAACACAGAGGATTCATATAAAAAATGGAAGCAGCTACAATCTGTTCTTGGAAAAGTAAATAAGTCCTTTGATGAAATTGGAGACAGCGTTGGCGGTCTTGGAGGTGAAATAATATCACTTGCTGGCGACATAACAACATCTACGCTTGAAATGATTAATGGTATTACCGAACTTGCAAATTGGAGTATTCAGTCAACCAGGATGACGGCGGAGGGGGTGTCTAAATCAATACAGGCCGTTGAGAGAGCAAGTGTGATTCTTGCGGTTATATCAGCCGCATTACAGATAGCCACAAAAATCTGGAGTCTTGTTTCAAAATCGAGTGAGATTTCCGAAAAAACAATCAAACAATATCAAGCTCTTGTAAAAGCAACTAATGATGTAACAACCGCCCAAAAAGAACTGATTGCCACTCTTAGCGGCATGGATGCCCAAAGGGAGTACGAAAAGACGCTGGCCGTAATCAAGAGACAAGTTGCCGAAACAATAAAGTTAGGCAAGGAATATATGAATAGTGGAGAGACGCTATTCAAGTCAACCTATGGTTACAGTAATCAAAAAGAGTTAAAAAAATATGCAAAGGACATTGAGGGTGTGCTCGGTGTGTCATACAAGAGTTTAGGCACAAGGTTAGAGGGCCTATTTGACCTGTCAGTCGACCAGTTAAAGGCATTACGTGAATTAACGTGGGTCTGGGCTGCGCTCGATGATGATGTTAGAGGCTACCTTGAAAGTCTCATAGAATTGGACGACAAAACGAATGACCTGTTAAATACTACCAAGGAGGCATTTACCGGAACAGAGTTTGACGATATAATGAGTGGACTTGATGATTTTATCATATCCGCCGACTCTGATTTTTCAATGCTTGCTGAAAATTTTGAAAAATATATGAGTAATGCCATGTTGAATATTGTAAAGACGCAATACTTGACAAAAGCATTAAAGGGGTGGGCTGATGATTTTTCTGAAATGATGTCCGACGGTGCATTAAGTGAAGCTGAAAAGACATATCTTGAAAACTTGTACAAAACAATAGCGGAAGAGGGAAAGAGGAGATATGATGCCGCAAAAGAGGCAGCCGGGGTATCTGATACGCAAACAAACCTACAGGGAATAGCCAAGTCCGCCGCAAGCATTACCGAGGACACGGCTCTTATTCTTGGGGGGTATCTCGATAGTATAAGACTCGCAGTTATACCGTCATCGGAATATCTTACAGGGGAATTTAGGACGACCATGAATCAATTCACGGTTTATCAATCCCAGATGGTAGGATATTTAGCGTCAATAGATGCTAACACGAAGCGGTCTGCCAATGCAAGCGCCAATCTTGCGGAGAACATAGGAAAGGTTATGGTTGCCGAGTCTGATGGGTGGAAGTTGAACGTTAAGGCATAATCACCATGCCTCCATATTGTGCCCAAATGTTGGGGCAACCCAGCTTCTTGTAAATGTTTTAGATAAATATACGGGGGTATCGCTGTTCCATGTGATTGGTTTCACAGAATATTGATACCCTCCGTTTGTCAACTTAACAACAAGTAGGAAATTTTTTATAGTTGGTGAAACGGCCAACAATTCATGTCTATATATTGTATGCTTTGTTTCGTTTATATATTTTCCGTCAGGTGCTTTTGACGGAACTACTTTATAGCTTGAATATACAGGCATAACAACATCTCTATTTACGTCAAGCATTAGCGGAATATCTGTAGAAAAATTAACGTAATAGTTTGTGTCAAACATCTTGCTTTCAATATCGAACAAATATACTTTACACTTGACACCATCACCATCCGTATCAAACTTCATTGTAAGGTTAACGAAAGAATCATCTTCACCCACCTTGGATTCATCTTTCTCGCAACCAATAAATGCAATTACAATTAAAACCAAAAGTATTTTTCTCATATCTATCTGTGTTAAAACCGCAATCATACAAAAAATGCACGAATTATCCAAATATTTTTAGTTAAAATAAAAAACCGCCCCACTTTTTTACGGCGAGGCGGAAAAACAAAAATAGATATGAAAACAACAAATGAGCGTCACAAAAATAGTAAATATTTTCGGAGATAAAAAACAGTTTTGCGTTATGCTTTATAATTCATTCACAATCGTTTTATGACACACCGATAAACAATAGGTTTAGATACGAATAAATGTTAAATTTGCTTCAATTAGGCGCAGCGTATGATTGAGGTAAAAATTAGCGGAGTAGTAAAATGGCAGGTTAACGAATACACGGTTGTTGACCCGCAGATGGGGATAAGGAGCATTAGTCTTACTGTCACCCATCCGTCGGACAATGCCACCGTTCCAAGTTTTGCAGGGGCGTACGTGGAATATGAGGGGGAGAGATACGACATAGTAAACTCGAAGCCTACTGCCGAAAAGGGAATAGACTCCATCAATTACAAGTACAACCTTATTTTTAACGGACAGGAGGCTGAACTACAAAGAAGAAAAATACGAAACCTTGCCACTGTAGGTGTTGATACGTTCATCTCTCAGGGAACGTCATTTTCTCTTTATGCCGACATAAACCAGTTCAAACATCTTCTGGAAAACAACCTGAAATATTACTTCGGTAACAGGTGGACTATAAATCTCGGAAGCACGACATCGGAATCCGTGATGGTATCCGTAAACAACATGTTCATCTGGGATTTGCTGTTAAAGACATTCGAGTACTACGGATTAAGATGGAACATAACGGGCAACACCATAAATATTGGTTATACCCCTGACGTGATACAGCACGTTTTTGATTACGGGTATAGCGGCGGTCTGGTGAAAATCACCCGCACGGCACAGTCGGAACCAACGATAAACAGGCTCGTGGGTGTTGGCGGTTCAAGGAACGTGCCTATCAATTACTTTACGAACAGGTACTCCGATTTTCCCGTTGACCCGAATCCGATCAGCGGAGACGTGAACATCAATAACATCATGCCGAAAGTGTTCAGGGATAGTGTTGTCGCTGGCACTTTGCCATATATAGACTACGTGGAGGATGCTGCACTTGTCGCTTCCGATGGTGTCAAGGAAGATGCCTTGGAGCCCAACGAGGATATTTACCCGTCAATTGCGGGTGTAGAGGTTGCCGGACTTGGCAGAATAGACCAGATTATAGCTGCGTCCGTTCCGACGGCCAATAATCCAGACGATGCTGGATACAGTCCTACTTTCGACATCTGGGTGAAAGACATAGGATTCGACCTTGCGGATAACCAGTACACCACTACGCAGGATGCGAAAATCTCCTTTACTTCTGGGATGCTTGCCGGATATGAGTTTGTGATACTCGCCGAAAAAAAACTCGTTGGAAGCGAATGGAAGATGGTTCGAAAGGTAGAAGTTGACACGACAAAATCATACGGCGGCGTTTCAAGCAAGTACAAGATAACATTAATCAATTCGAGCGAGGATTTTACCGCTACTGGCAGGATGCTTCCAAACTCTGTCATCAAGGCTATGGCCGGAGACAGTTTTGTCATCTACGACATCATCATGCCACAGACCTATGTTGAACTTGCA